>MDSV01099510.1_pt1 | contig 30072 bp, 27 predicted proteins | sample 810851 | NCBI WGS metagenome assembly MDSV01 (sample SAMN05326640, study PRJNA326480) | marine metagenome | isolation source: seawater | place: Atlantic Ocean: North East | collected 2012 | reverse complement strand
TTTTTTAAAACGATATTTTTTAAAAATTTTTTCTAAATCTTTATTATTTGAAATATCTAATTTATAAAATTTATATTTATTTTTTAAATTGTTTTTTTTATTAAAATTTAAAATAAATCTATTTCTAGATAATTTAAGTTTTCTTTCGTAATAAGAATTTAAATTATCAATGCCAACTACATTTTCACCTTTTTTCAACAAGGCAATAGTAGTATGAAAACCTATAAAGCCGGAACTGCCTGTAACTAAAATTGACATTAATTAATACCTAATTTATTTTCATTTTCAAAATAATCAACAAAATCAGACCAAAAATTTTTTGATTTAACATCTGAAGTTTTTACATAGTTTTCTATATAATTTTTATATGCTTTTTCATTATATTTTAAAAAATTATATGAACTAAAATCTCTAAAATGATCTATATTTATTAAATCGACTCCTAATTCTTTTGAATATTTTTTTATTGAAAAATAAAAATAGGCATTTTTCATCAATTCATCAGTTGTAATACAAATAAATGGTTTTTTAAATAATGCCACTAAGCTAACTGCAGTACTATTATGACCGACAACCATATATGAATTTTTTATTAAATTAGCTGTTTGATTATAAACCATCTCAAAATTAAAATTATTTTTTTCATTTTTATCTCTTTTAGGGTGGGCTGCTATAATTATTTTTTTATTTAAATTTTTACTAAGTTTATCAAGAAATTTTTTTATTGAGTTCCAATGTATATATTTTGAGGTCATAACGGTTTCACCTGTTAATAAAAATTCATAATTTCCTTCCAAATGTTGGTCGATGTATATAATTGAATTTTGAAAATTTTTGTTGATAGGTGTTTCTTCTAATTCTAAATAGCGATCATAATCATAGCTGTAGGATTTTATTACCTTGGTGTCATCTGAATATAAGCTAGTAATATTTCCAGCAATATTACCTGCGGTGAATATATATGCTGGCTTAACTCTTAATTTATTTGTAATTTTGTTAAGTATTATATTTGCTGATTTAATTGCAAAATTAAAAAACTTTTTAAAGGTAAACTTATCATTAAAAAATTTTTTTAATACAACATTATAAACTTCGGGATAACCAGCTCTATCAATAATAATTTTTTTACCTCCAGCAAATTTCATTAATCTTTCAATGAACCAAGATTGACCAATATTTATAAAGTAAAAATTTTTATTTTCTATTTTTTTTAATTTATTAATTATTTCAATAATAGACTTAAAAATTAAAAATTCTTTTTCATTTTTATAAAATAAATTTTTATTGTAAAAAGAATTTAAATATTTTCCAAAAAAAATCCAATACTCAACACTCCAGCCTTTTTTTTTTAGAGTCTCTATACCAAATCTTTCATAATTATTTTTATCTAAGGGTAATATTGAAATATAAATAATTTTATTTGACATTTTTAAATTTTTTTATTGCAAGTTGAAAATCTTCTTTACTATCAATATCAACTGACTTTGATTTAGACATAGGAAAAATTATTGTTTTTTTTGTAAAAAAAGTTTTAGTTTTTTTAAAATAAGAAGTTTTAGCCATATAAATAGCCCCGTTAAACGAATATCCAGATTTTTTCTTTTTAAATCTTTGAAAAAAACCTTTTTTTATTTCAATCATATTTTTATAACTTTTTGTTCTATAACACGCTGAGACAAGAAAATTCTCATTTTTATCAATTAAACTTTTTACAGCTTTATCGATATCATTGCTTTTACGTAGTGGCGATGTTGGTTGTAAAATAATAATAAAATCGTGTGGAAAATTTTTTTTTTTTATTATATTTAAAATTACATTTTCACTTGTAATTTTATCACCCCTTAATTTCTTCGGCCTATTGTATGTTTTTACATATCTAATTTTTTTTGTATGATTAATTATTCTTTTATCATCAGTTGAAAGTATAATATTATCTATATATTTTGATTTTTTTGCAGCTAATAATGTCCAATAATAAAGTGGCTTGCCATAAAAATTAAGTACATTTTTATCTTTTAATCTTTTGCTTCCGTACCTCGCCAGTATGATTGCTGAAATTTTTTTATTTTTATACAAAGAAATTATTTTGATTAAAGTTTTTTTATTTAATTTGTAATAAAATTATTTAAAATGTTTAAACCGACTTTTCCACTTTTTTCAGGATGGAACTGACACCCATGAATATTATCTAAACTAACAGAAGCAACGATTTCGTTACTTCCAAATTTATAACTTGATGTTATGACGGATGATTCTGCTGGTACTGCCATATATGAATGAACGAAATAAGTAGAACTATTCTTTTCAATATTTAAAAATAATTTACTTTTTTTTTTAATAGATATTTCGTTCCATCCAATATTTGGTATTTTTAAATCTTTTTCACCGCCCGTAATTGGTAATTTTTCAATTTTTCCTTGAATAATTCCCAAACCTTTACTTTTACCAAATTCTGAACTTTCATCAAAAAAAAGCTGCATTCCAAGACAAATACCGAGTAAAGGTTTTTTATTTTTTACAACTTCCAAAATTACATTAGCTAAATTGTATTTTTCTAACAGATTCATTCCATTTTTAAACGCTCCAACTCCTGGTAAAATTACTTTATCTGAATTTAAAATTTCTTCTTTGTTATTTGTAACTATTGCATTAAAACCTAGCTTTTCAATACTCCTCTTGACACTTAAAATATTTCCAATATCATAATCAATAATTGAAATAGTTTTATTCATTAAATTTTCTCACTTTTAAATTATAAGAAATTGCCGATTTTCTAACTTTATCAACACTAATCTTATTTGTATGAAATACATCTGCAATTGCTAACGCTTCGATGCCAGTTTTTTTAACAATATCAATCATATGATTAATTTTTCCCATGCCACCACTTAAAATAATTGGTACTTGTGTAACTTTTAAAGCTACTTTTGCTAAGTTTATATCATACCCTTTGCCTGTTCCTTCATTATCTACGGAAGTTAAAAGGATCTCGCCTGCACCATTTTCTACACCTTTTTTTATCCAATCTGTTACGCTTAAACCCGATCTTTCTCTTCCATTATTACTGTATACTTCCCAAAAATCATTTCTAATTTTTTTAGCTTCGACTGACAATACTACGCTTTGACTTCCAAATTTATTTGCTAATTCTTTTATAAGGTTTGGATTTTTAATAGCTGCAGAATTTATTGCTATTTTATCTGCTCCAAATCTTAAAACTTCATTTGCATCATTCACACTTCTAATGCCTCCACCTACTGTAATAGGTATAAATATATTCTTTGTAGCTTTTTTTATTATATCTCCTAGTTGATTTCTTCCGTACAAACTCGCTACTACATCCATAAAAATTAATTCATCAATTCCTTTTTCATAGTATTTAAGGGCATATTTATTTGGTTCACCAATAATTTTTAAACCTTCTAAATTTACCCCTTTAATTAAATTTGGTCCTTTAATATCAAGGCGAGCTACTAGTCTTAATGACCTCATTTAATTATTTATTAAGCATCCATACTGCTTGTTTTAGGTACCACTTATTTTTTCTTTTTTCCCATAAATGAGGAGATCTAAATTTATCAATTATTTCAAAAAATTTTTTTTCAGAAATTGACAAATAATTCAATATATCTTTAAAATATGTTTTTGGTAACTCACCATCATATTGCTTAACTAATGAAACAGCTTCATCTCTCGTTATTATATTATTTCTAACTTCAAGCGCTGAGTCTTCGGTTGCTCTTCCTCGTCCAGTTTTTATATACCATGTATAATAATGTAACCCATCAATTTTATCATCAAGACTTTGATATTTTGTATATGTTCCGTCAGTTCTTCCTTCGGGATTTACTTCGAAGTTTGTATTTTCTACAGCATAATAAAAATTTTTTTGAGGATTGTAATTTAAAAAATATGGTAAAACTAAAACATTCAAATCAAATTTTTTTAAGCTTTCTTTTTCTATGGGAAGATATGGTTGTATATCTACATCATCTATTTTATGTTTTTTCAAGTCTGATCTGTGCACGCCTCCAAAAAAAAGATCATCATTTTTATTATATGAAAAAATATTTGGGTTAAGAGATTTTCCTTCGTCGTATAAGTCTCCCCCTATTCCTTTCTCTGCATAACTATCACCATAAACTATAAGTTTAATTTTTTTTTCAACTGCAATTTTTGGAGCTAAATAAAATTGACCCATTACAAATGGTTGAAATGGATGTAAAAGATTTTTAAACGCAAGCTGCGTTAAAGTTTTATGTGTTTTACCATTTGGAGTGTAAAGTATATTGTCAAATCCGTTATCTATCCAAGAATGAAAGTTTTTAATTCCTATATCAGTATAAATATGTGGAGCCCAAGTACATGTAAGCGGATTCATTTTATACTTATGCTTAAGTATGTGTGAAACAAATCTGCTATCTTTTCCTCCACTGCCAGGAACTAAAACATCATAATAACCATCTTTTCTTCTATATCTATTTAAAATTTCAACAAGTTCCTTCTCTCGTTCGTCCCAATCAATTTTTTCTTTTTTTTCAAAATATCTACAAGATAAACAAACACCTTCTTTATCAAATAATGCGGTTTGTTTTTTTTGATTTTTTTGATCATTTGTTTGTTTTGAACCCATAAATCTTTGATTTGACTCAACACATTTTTTACAAAAAATTACTTTCTCAGGTAAACCAAATAAAGTTTTCATACTATTTCCATTTTTTTGTATTTAAAATTTTTTTTGTTCCTAAGTCTGTCCATGATTCATATACTGGGTATACTATAACTTTTTTTCCAAGCTTAACTAAATCTTCAAAAAATTTGTTCATATCTTTATGTTTTTCTTTCTTGAGATATTTGAAATTTTTTTTATTAAATACATATATTCCTGCATTAATATTTTCATATTTAACCGGCTTCTCATAATAAGCTACAAAATTATTTCCTTTAGTTTCAATCACACCAAATGGATTTTTTCTTTCATATCTTTTAACTACCATAGTTACATCGGCATTATTAAATTTGTGATAATCAATGACATCTGAGTAGTCTATATCGCTTACTACATCACAATTGGTTACCAAAACATATTTATCTTTTATATTTTTTAACAAATATAATGATCCAGCTGTACCTAAAGGTTTTTTTTCTTCTATATAAGATATTTTTACCTGTAAATTTTTCTTATTTTTAAAATATTTTTTAATTTGATTTCCTAAATAGTTTATTGAAAGAATAAAATTGAAAAATCCAAATTTTTTTGCTCTTATTATTATATGTTCTATCATCGGCTTATTAAATACTTTGATTAAAGCCTTCGGTTTTTTTTGGGTAAGTGGTAAAAGTCTTTTTCCAAAACCACCAGCCATAATTACAAATTTAATATCTCTTTTTGTAGACTCCACTAAATCTGTATTAATAAACAAACCTATAATATTTTTTTTTTTATTTAAAACTGGTATGTGCTGGATCTCATGCTCTTTCATAAGATAAATTGCTTCTTTTTTTTTTACATTTATTCCAACTGTTATTGGTTTTTTATTAATTATTTTTTTAATATTATCTTTAAGGCTAATACCTTTTAATAAACCCCTTCTTATATCGCCATCTACAATTGTACCTAAAAATTTATTTTTCTTTACAATCAATACAATTTTGAGTCCTGAAATATTTAAACTTTTAACAACATTATTTATTGTTGCATTACTATTAACTATTGTTTTTTTAAATTCTTTTAATTTTAGAAGATTCATAGAATTTTTTAATTAAATTTTTTAAGGGAAAATTGCCTAAGATATTAACAATATTTTTTGAAGTATTTTTTTTAAAGTAAAAGTTTTTAGATTTTTTTATTTTTTCTTTAAATTTTTTTGAGTATAGTTGTTTTATAGATCTTTCTATATTTATAGATCTTTCGTCACAATTGATTATACTTTTTGCTTGCAATCTTCCTTTTTGTCTATTGCCAATGTTAATTGTTCCCTTCTTGAAAGATGGCATTTCTAGTATCCCACTTGAAGAATTTCCCAAAATGCCGTCTACTATCTTAAGGACAGAGAAAAAATTTTTTTGTCCAAAACTTTTGATGCTAACAAAATTTTTATTTTCCTTTACAGATTTTTTTAAAATATTAATTATAATGCTATTCTCAGGGTCTGGATTAGGATATGTAAAAATAAACTGAATTTCAGGAAATTTTTTTAAAGCAGAAATTATATTTTTAAAATATTTTTTCGTTGTATTATATTCTCTTGTTACTGGATGAAAAACAACGACAATATTTTTTTTTTTAAATTTAAAACCAAATTTTTTTTCAATTTTATTTTTATCAATAAATTTGCTTAAATTAATATTTTCTGCACCCAAACCTCCAAAATTAAAAATGTTTTTTTTGGATTCACCAAGTTTGATTAATTTTTTTCCGTAATTTTTGTGCGCAACAAAGTGTATGCTTGACATTTTTGTTATTAAATTTCTTATAGTGTCATCAAAAGCTCCTATTGTTGTTTCACCTCCTTGAATATGAGCTATTGGAATCCCATTTATTGTTGCTGAAATAGAAGCCATTAGCATTTCATATCTATCGCCTAAAATGATTAGTATATCTGGTTTATCTTTGTAAAATATTTTTGAGAACTTTTTCAAACTCTCACTCATAGAGGTTAATGTCGAAAGTGAATCAGATTTTTTAATTTGTACTTTGAAATGAAAATCAATTTTATTTTTATTTTTAATTATTTCATTAATTGTCGATCCATATTTTTTATCATGGTGCGCTCCAGCGACTATTAACTTAAAATTTATTTTTTTATTTTTTTTAAGCAAATATATTAAGTTTGTTTGAAGTCCATAATCAGCTCTATTTGTTGTGACTAGATAAACTTTTCTTTTCATAATTTAATTACTTCATCTTCTATAAAGTTATATTTTGATTTTTTACCTATGATTTTATTCCATAGTTTAGGTGAAATACCCTTGGCTGGTCTTTTAGTTGAAATATTTTTTTCTGAAAATATTTCTCCCTTTTTTATTCTTCTTGCTGCTACAATAGATTTTCTTATAATTTTGATATTTTTTAACTCTCCCTTTGATGGTTTTTTAGTAGTGCTACCAAGTATTTTTTTTGTATTTTTAATTTTTTGTATCATTTCTTTTAATTCTTTTGGATTAAGACTGGCTTTATGATCGGGTCCTTTATTATTTTTACTTATAGTAAAATGTTTTTCAATAATTGAAGCTCCCAATGTTGCGGCAATTATCGGAACAATTGTTCCTAAGCTATGATCAGAATATCCTACATCAACTTTAAGTTTTTTTTTTTATTGTATTCATAGCTTTTAAATTAATATTTTGTAATGGTGTTGGGTATTCTGTATTGCAATGCAAAACAGTAATATTTTTCTTAGGTGTGCCAAATTTATTTAGTACTTTAATTGCATAAAAAATATCCGAAAGTGATGACATGCCTGATGATAGAATTATTTTTTTTTTATATTTTCCAATATGTTTTAAAAGTGGAAAATTATTAATTTCACCTGATGGTATCTTTATTATTTTAAGTCCAATTTTATTGAGAAGATTAAAACTATTTATTCCAAAAGCCGAGGAAAGAAATTTAATTCTTTTTCTCTTACAATACTTTTTTAATATAAAATGATCATTGTAACTAAGTTCTAACTTTTTAAGCATTTTATATTGTGATTCTTTTTTTTTAGTATTCTTTTTTTGATATAAAGCTTTTGGTGAAAGTTTAGTTGTTAACTCCTTTGCGGTGAAAGTTTGGAATTTAATATAATCTGCACCAGCTTTTGATGCATGATCAATAAGTCGTTTAGCTTCGTATAAATTGCCATTATGATTTACGCCCGCTTCGGCAATTATTTTTACTTTATTTTCTTTCATTTTAATTAAAAAATTTTGTTAGAAATGAACTGCTTGGTATGTTTATAATTCTTTTTGTTATTTTTTTTGAAATTGATAAATCCATAGATGGATTACCTTTTAAATATTTTAGCTCTGATAATAGTTTCCACCCAGGCCGTACTTGAATATTTTTTTTATTTAATTTATTTACTATTAAGCTTGTTGATGAAGCATATTTTTTCTTTATTAAAATAGTCTGTAACCAATAATTACTTTTACAATTTTTTGGTTCACTTATGAGATCAAAAAAATTTAATTTTTTAAATATTTTTCTATATTGATAAAATATTTTCCTTTTATTTTTTATTAATTTATTTATTCTTTTAATCTGACTCAAACCTATTGCGGCATTAATATTTGCCATTCTGTAATTATAACCTAATACATCATGGATATAACCGTAACCTTTGAGTTTTGCATTTGCAATTAAGTGTTTTGCTTGTAAAGCCAGTTTTTTATTATTTGTTAATATTGCACCACCAGTGCCTGTTGTTACAATCTTATTTCCATTAAAACTTAAAACTCCGATATTACCAAAAGTTCCTGTATGTTTTCTTTTAAACTTACTACCTAATGCCTCAGCTGAATCTTCTAAAACAAATAGTTTAAATTTTTTTGCTAGACTTACAAGTTTATCAATTTTCATTGGGTGTCCAAAAACATGAACTGGTATTATGCCTCTTATAACTCTGCCTGTTTTTTTATTAATACAAAGCTTATTTTTAAAATATGTATTTTTTTTTAGATAACTTTCAAGTTTTGAAATATTTACTCCAAAATTTTCCTCTTCTATATCAACAAAATGTGGAATTGCATTACAATATTTAACGGCATTTGCAGTTGCTACGAATGTAAATGATGGGATTAAAACTTCATCATTTTTTTTTACCCCCAATAACAAGCATGAGACATGTAAAGCCGATGTTCCAGAGCTGGTTGCTACTACATATTTTGATTTTGTCAAACCGGATATTTTTTTTTCAAATTTTTTTATAAAATTCCCTTGGGCAATATGATTTGAAGAAATACATTTTTTTAAATTATTTAAATCATATTTTTCTATGTGTGGCTCATGTAAATTTATTTTTTTTAAATTAATTGATTTTTTAAAAATATTAATTAATTCTAATGCTAAATTATTTTTCATAATGATTTTTAATGAATATATTTATTAGTAGTTAATTATTTATTATAATTTTTTTTAATTATTGATCCCATTGGTACTACTGAATTAGTAGAAATAACTACTTTTTGCATAACTACAGATCCTGATCCAACGAATGAACCCTTTTTTACAATTACGCCACCATTCAAAATTGAACCGGTTGAAATATGACAGTGATCTTCCACTGTAACTTCGTGTTCAATAATACATCCCGTATTTATTATACAATTTTTACCAATCTTAACTTTTGGATTAATAACCACTCCATGCATAATAATGGTCCCGTCTCCAACTTCTGCATCTTCACTTATCGAAGATTTTGGTGAAATTACTTTACTAGCTAAAAAACCTTTCTTTTGCATTTCATTAAATATTTTTATTCTTATTTTTGGGGTTTTTATTTGGCCTACACAAACTAAGCCATAATTTATACCTTTTGATTTATTTAATTTTTTTTTACTCTCTTTGATCACTGGATAATTTAGAATTTTTCTTTTCAAACCAGGTTTTTTTGAAAAAATTCCTTTTATTTTAAATTTTTTTTGTTTTTTTATGACATCTATACATGATAGAACATGACCACCATCACCAAATAAATATATTTTTTTCATTTAAAATTTTTAGACTACAAATTTCTTTGATTTGTATTGTCTTAAATTCTCTTTTATTTTAAACCAATCAATAGTTTCTTTTAATCCAAGAATCATTCCTTTGTTGCCATGATAACGAGGCTTCCATTTCAAAATTTTTAACGCTTTTTTATTAGAACAACATAATCGTTTTACTTCACTTCTATTTGGTCTTTTTCTTACATCTTCACTTTTAACTTTAATACTTTTGTTTACCGCCTTTAAAATTAATTGAGTTAAATTTTTTACAGAAATCTCAGATCCAGATCCAATATTTATAGTTTCCCCGTTCATTTTGTTTGAATTTAATGCTGAAACAAATGCTGAAACTGTATCTGACACATATAGAAAATCTCTCGTTGGTTTTAAATCACCTAATTTAATGATTTTTGCATTATTTAAAATCTGTGAAATTATAGTTGGAATAATTGCCCTTAAAGATTGCCTGGGACCGAAAGTATTAAACGGTCTAAGCGTTATTAATGGAATACCATATGAAAGATGATAAGAATTAGCTATTTGGTCAGCTGCAATTTTGCTTGCTGCATATGGAGATTGTCCATTTAAAGGATGCTCTTCAGTTATTGGAATAAATTTTGCTGAACCATATACTTCACTGGTTGATGTATGAATTAATTTTTTTACATTTAATTCTTTAGCAGCTTCAAGTACATTTAAAGTACCAACAATGTTTGTATCAATATAACTTTTAGGTGATGTATATGAATAGGGAATTCCAATTAAAGCTGCCAAATGAATAATGGCTTCACAATTCTTGGCACTTTTTTTCACAAAGCTAAAATCTCTAATATCTCCAAAACATATTTCAATTTCATTTAATATTTTTTTATCTATATTTTCAAGCCACCCATAATTATTGAATGAATTATATAGTACTGTGCATTTAACTTTGTGTCCTAACTTAACTAATTTTTCAGTAAGATGAGAGCCTATAAAACCCTCTGATCCAGTAAGTAATATTTTCATAATTAATTTCTAATATTAAACGAGATAATAGATCTTATTTTTTCTGCAGCCTCATTGTTAAAATTTAATGGTAATCTATCTTTTATCTCATTGTTTAAAAAATATCTAAATTTTTCGTTGTTAATTGTAAGCCAATAATTAACTAAATCTAATGCGTTCGATTCAGAATTAGCTACTAGTTTTTCAATATTCATATATGCAGAATTTGGAAAATTATTATTAGTATCTGCCCAGAAAGCTTTTTGACCGGATGATATGGCTTCTACAGTTGTACTTACAAATGGCATAGAAATGGTTAAATTAGAAAATGAAATTAAATTTTTGCTTGTAATTTTCTTAATAACCTTAAAATTTTTTTTTTCTGACAAGCTTTTAAATAATTCATGTAAATTTGGATATTTTTCTAATAAATCAGTTTCATATTTTGGTTTAAAAAATAAAAATATATCATTTCTATACATTAAGAGTTTCTTTATAAATCTTAAAAAAGATAAATGACTATTTAAATCATTAAAAGCTCCTGGTGTTCCAAATGCCGCGGAAAAAATAGAAATGATTTTATTTTTTTTATTTTGTACAAAATTATTTAACTTTATTAATTCTTTTTTGTCCTCAAACTCTTTACATGACCATAGAGGAGACGAGGTTAAAATTTTTTTAGATTGAGATAAGTTTAATTCCGACATTTTCACACTTTCTTTAGTCCAATGAAATTCAATATCATGAAAATCATAAGCATAACTAATATTCAAATACTTTTCTTTAACATCAAAAACAACTTCTGAGTTGGTGTGTTTATACATAAGACAGCAACAGTTAATTCTTTTTAATAAAATATTTCTAGAAATATGATTGTAGTGAAAATCATGATAACTTAAATATGTTTTAGTTTTAAAAGTTGATATAAAATTATTCCATACAAAATAATTCATCCAAATATTTAATAAAATCTTTTGATATAATATATCAGATTTAAAAAAATTTCTTAAATTAAAAATCGATAGAAAAAATAGTTTTAAATTATTTTTAAGCAAAGAAATAGATAGTTTTCCAAGTGGTTTTCTTTTAGTTGAAAAAGTAAAATTATATTTTTTTTTTATAGAATCTAAAAAATTTTTATCAATTGTATCTTCTATTACCATTAGAACATTATTTTTATCAATTTTTTTATTATCCACTATCCAATCTAATTGGTAGGTCGATTCATCAAAATTAAAACCTGCATTGTAAACTCTTATTGCTAAATCATAATTATTTTTTTTAAAACTATTTAATTTTAAAAATAAACACGAATATATAGGATAAAATAAAAAGTAAAATGTGTTTTTTATTTTTAAAATATAATGTAAAAAAAAAGATTTTTTTGAACTAAAATACTGCGGATTGTTTATTTCATTATTTAACAATCCAATATTTGGATTTATTTCAACAATTTTTTCGTAGATTTTTTTAGCTTCTATTTTTTTTTTGAATTCTAATAGCAGTTGTTTCTTAAGAGAAAGAAATATTTTTTCACTATTATATAAAAGTTTAATAAAGTTATTAATATTTTTATTTTGATCTAGTATTCTTGAAAAGTTGTTTTCGAGTAACTTCATTGAATTAATATTAGACAAATATCGATAATGATGTTTTTGTCTAAAAATATTCCAACTAAATCCTCTTATAATTACATTGGGATAGTTTTTAAATAATCTATGAATATCTTCAAAATCAAATTCGTCTATTAACAAAATGATTGTTTCTTGATTTTTTTTAATAGAATCCATGATTTTACTACTACTTACTTTGTGTACAAATATAAAAACATTAGATGCTTTTTTAATTTCTTCTACACTTACAAATTTCATTTTAATTTTTTTAAATAATACTCTGCAGAAAGCAAATCAATGTAGGTATCTATATTTACTGATCTTTCTTTTGGCATTATGTGCGCTAAATTTATTTTTCCTACTAAAGTATTTCGCTTCATAACCGTCTCTCTCGTAGATAAATAAATTGATCCATTTCTTATAAAAATTTTTTTTAACTTTTGTCTAGGTCTCATATCTTCAAACCCTTTTTCTATAAAATTTACTAAACTTCCTTTTTTTACTATTTTCATACGAAACGGATGGTTGCCTCCAACATCTACAACGCTTGTAACTGAATCACATTTTTTTCTTATTATTTTTTTTATAGAATCATCTATATCTTTAAATTTTCTTAGAGGAGATGTTGGTTGTAACATTAATATGTAATCATATTTTTCGCCCTTAATTTTTTCCATGAAATTTACTGCATGCTTTACAACAGGTAGGCTAGGAACAAAATCTGTTGATAGGTTTTTAGGTCGTAAAAAAGGAGCTGGCGCACCAATCTTTTCTGCTATTTTTTTTATTTTTTTTGAATCTGTTGATAGTACTATATCAGTAATAAATTTTGATTTTTTTGCTTCATTAATTGTGTAGTAAATTAATGGTTTTCCTAAAATTTTTACAATATTTTTTTTTACAATCCCTTTAGAGTTTCCTCTAGCAGGTATTACAGCTAAAATTTTTTTTTTTCATTTTATGTAAATTAATTAAATATTTTTAATTAAAAGTTTAATACCCTTATTAATAGAAATTTTAGGTTTCCATTTTAATTTTTTTCTTATTTTTACAATATTTGCTTTGGAGTGTGTTGGTTCACCTTTTCTTGATGGTAAATATTTTATTTTACTTTTAAATATTGTTGCTATTTTATTAATACTTACCGACATTTGACTGCCAATATTAAAAATTCCATTATAAATATTTGATTCGGCTGACTTGATCATGATATCAGCTACATCTGAAACATGAATAAAATCTCTAGTCTGTTTTCCATTACCAAATATTGTCAAAGGTTTGTTTTTATTTTTTAGCTTTAAAAAAATACTAATAACTGAACTATATGAACTGTTTGCAAGTGATCTCTGTCCATAAACATTGAAGAGTCTAAGAGATATTGCTGGAAAGTTTTTTTTTTTACTTGTATTAATTACTAATTGTTCTGCCTTCCATTTTGTAAAAGCATAAGGTGTAAGATTATTAATTTTCGAATTTTCTGAAGTCGGGATATTTTTAGGATTTCCATAACAACTTGCGGAGGCCGAATATATAAATTTTTTAAGCCTTGTATTTTTACATGCCATTAAAATATTTAATGTTCCAACAACATTAGTTTTATAATATTTTTTAGGCTTTTTAATACTTTCCAAAGTTTTGGATAAACCGGCTAAATGAAAAACATAATTTGCTCCATCAAATATTTGTTTTAATTTTTTTATTTTTAATAAATCATATTTTATAAATTTAATTTTATTTTTAACTTTCTTTAAATTTTTCAAATTTCCTGTACTTAAATTATCCAAAACAATTACTTCGTACTTTTTGGTGACTAATTTTTCCACCAAATGACTTCCTATAAATCCTGCTCCTCCTGTAACTACGGCTTTCATTAGATTTCTAATACTTTTCTATTTTCTATTTTTAAAATTTTATCACACTTGCTTAAAACTGATTTTTTATGAGATATTATTATAATAGTTTTATTTTTTTCTAAACTGAATATAGTATCAATAAATAATTTTTCAGTTTCTAAATCTAATGCGCTAGTTGGCTCATCTAAAATAAGTAAAGCAGGGTCATTGTATAAAGCTCTCGCTATTCCTATTCTTTGCTGTTGCCCCCCTGAAATTTTTTGACCTTTTTCACCCACTTTCGTTGAGGTTCCTTCTTTAAGACTGTTTACGAAACTTGATAATTGAGCAGACTCAATTGCTTTTTTAATTTTATCTTCATTAATTTTTTCTTCTATAATACCAAAAGTTATATTATTTTTTATAGTATCATCTATTATAGTTGTGCTCTGAGCTACATAACCAATATTTTTAGTCCAGCTTAAACTATTTTGTTTTAAAATTTCATTATCAACTTTAATTTGACCTTCTGTTGGCTTAAGTAAAGTTAAAATTAAATTAACAAGTGTAGTTTTTCCTGAACCAGAAAAACCTTGAATGCCAATTTTGCTTCCTTTTTTAATTGTAAAGTCTACTTCATTAAATACTGGCTCATTTTTACCTGGATAAGTAAATCCTACATTATGAAAAGAAACAGAACTTTGAAAGTCTATATTAGTATTAGTTGTTAAAAATTTTTTACTATTTTTAATAGTTTCAAACTCTCCCAAAATCCTGTCTATACAAGCATTATTAAATCTAATATTTTGAAAACTTTGAATAATTTTATTTAATGATGGTAATAATCTTAAGCTAGCAGCTAAAAATAATCCCAAGGTTGCTATCAAATAATCTGAAGAATTATTTTGAAAAAATAAAATAAAGAGTATCGTGATTAGACTGAGCAATCCAACGAATTCAAAAATTGGTCGGGTTGAGTTTAAGGTAACTAAATAATTTGTTTGTGCTTTAAAAAAAAGCTTTGATGACTTTTCGTAAAAGTTGAAAAAATATGAAAATCTTTGATAAATATATATTTCCTTAATACTTTCTAAGCCTTCTTGAATAGTTTTAAATCTATTAGACATAGATTGGATTCTTTTTTTTCCCCAAGAAGAAAGTGGTTTTTTAGTAAATATTAAAACTATAATAGAAAAAAAAATAAGAAAGGTTATTACAAATAATGTTATCTGCCAGTTATAAAAAAATAAAAAACAAGAAATCGAAATTAAAATAATAACTTCGGATATAAGTATAAGCAAAGAATTAAAAACCGATGCAAATAAATTTGTCTCCGTTAATATATTTTGCTTTAAATATGCAGAATTTTTAGATGTATGAAATAAATAGTCTAAACCTAAATAACCTTTATAGATACCTGTTGAAATAGATAATGCAATTTTGTTTGTGAAATTTACGAATATATAATTCAGCACAATTAAGGATATAGTTTTAAATAAATAAAATAAAACAAAAATTGAAAGACCGCTAATAATATAATTAGTTTTCAAAGAGTTATTTTCAAGAAAAAGATCAGGTATAATCAATTTACTAAAATCTAATAAAAAAGATGCAATCTTAGGAAATTTGCCAGCTAAATCATCATGGATAATTAGATTAATTAAAGGGATTATTGATGCTATTCCCACCAACTCAATAATAGCAGTTAATAATACTAAAATAATTATTATAAAGAAAAATCTTTTTTGATTTTTGTTTAGCGTATCCAGAATCTTTTTAAATTTCATAAAAAAAAATTGATTAGACTGTTTTATTTTGATTTAAATTTTTTAATTAAAATTACTGCCGACAAAGGAATATTCTTCTTGCCATCTTAAAAATGATTTTGTTTTAATTAGGTTTTTATATTTTTTAGATTTTAATTCTTTTAATGAATTTTTAAATTTAAGTAATTTTTTATTTTTTTTCATTTCTCTTTCACAATATTTATAATCACCAATATACATTAAATTTAAAAAATTAAATGTATCGATATCATTATTAAAATCTTCTACAAATTTTATAGTTTTAATATTTGAAAGGTATAAAACTTTTTTAGAAATAGTTCTGAAGTTAAATGACACTCTAGTTGTTCCTGGTTTTTTTGCCCTTAGAGCTCCATGACAAACATCGCTACCCCACAAAACTGCTGAGCCAGCTTTTAAAAATAATTTATCAGAATCTTTTTTGATCAAAGGATCTAATTTTGATGCGTTTTTATAATATCTATCAAGGTTATATCTATTTTTATAATTTTTATATGGAATAAATTTTGATATTAATTTTTTAGTTTTTGGAAAGCATAAAGTTCCAGTCTCTTGGTTAACATCTTGCAAAGGTATCCAATAAGTATTTGCGTAAAGGGAGTAGGGAAAATCATAGTGATATTGTGTATCCATGACTGCTTTTTTTTCTAGTTTTGAACTAAAAAATTTTTTGTTGATAACAAAAACATAAAATAAAGGATTAATATAAACATCTTCAGAAATTTTATTTTTAAGTTTACCAAGTTTATTTTTATCTAAAAATCTATAACATAGGGCTCTCATAAGTCTATTTTGAGTTACAAACATTTTATTAAAAAAATTGTGAAAGCTGATGTTTGAATAGTAGTCTTTATGCAAGGAATATATTTCATTATAAAGGCTGTCACTGAAATTTTTTATTTCATGAGCGCTTAAGAAATTTGGTATTACTTTATATTTATTACTATATAAATTTAGTTTAATTTTTTTTAGCATAATAATTTTCTATTTTATACAATTAACAAGAATTAATATTAAACTCAATTTAATTCCTTGAAAAATTAAACTGGTTAAGTTTTTTAAAAAATAATTCATCATTTACTTTTTTACTCAAGCTATTTGGCATAAATATAAAAATTTGATTATCTCTTTGCCAAGAATAAACTTTGTTTTTAGATTTTGACCAGAAAATATAGTGGTGTTCACCTGGGTGATAGGAATTTACTTTTATAAAAGGAACTCTAGAAAATAATGCGAATGCACTAATGCCGCCTCCTCTAATTTCAAAGAATGCTTTTGAATTTAAAATAATTTTCCCATCACCTAAAAAATCATTTGAATAATCTTTTGAAAACTTACAATTTAGTGAGTATTTTATTGCTACTCTCTTAAAATAATTACATCCTGAAGTATTGGATACTATTACTTTTTCATGATTAGGGTAAAACTTATTTAATTTTTTTATCATTTTAATAAACAAACCTTTTGTTAAATTTCTCTCAGACTTATTAAGTTCATGTCTACAACCAATACAAATATAATTTTTAAAAAAAAAACTTTTTTTTATGTTTATATTTATATCATTGCTTTTTAATAATGTTTTATTCTGTAAATTGGCATTTTTATTTAAAATATGGTTAGTTAAGTTTACTGCATGTTTATAAATTGGTCTTCTTCGAAAAACCTTTCTTTTAAATAAAATGAAAGTTTTATTACTTTTTTTATTGATAAATTTTTTACTAAAATCTTGCCAATTCATTTCGAAAAAAAATTGACTGTTTTTTGATAAAATTTTTTTTGACATAAAACTCATATATTTAATATGCTTTTTTCTTGAAATATTATCAAACCTATCAAACCAGCTTCCTCTGTATTCCCCAGTAATTAAAATAATTTTAATTTTTAAATTATAATTCTTTATAGCTCTTGCTAGCAGTAATATTTCCATAAACTCTCCGAAAGTTCCTGGTGAAACCTTACAATCATAAACTAGGATTACTTCCCTATATTTTAAAACTTTTACGTTAAAAAAAATTTTATATTTTTCAAATACAACTATAATAGTTCTTATAAATTGATTAAAAATATTATTTTGACTTCTATAATCAAATATATTTAAAAATAAATCTTTCATTTTTTTTAATATTCAATATGATTAATTATAAATTTTTGGTGATGGTATATATTTTAAAAGTCTAAAAATCTTTTTAAAACGTTTAAATCTCAAAATCTTTCTATAAAAATTTTCATTAAGGATTTTTAGATTTTTAAAAAAATAAAATAATATTTTGTTTAATATTAAATGGTAATAAATTTCATTTTCTGGATAACTAGTATTTTCCTTATTAAGATAAAATTCAATTTTATTTACATTTAAAATTTTTGTAAGTTGAATTTTAAATTCCTCAAGATTGTTCTGTAATAGATCAAATTTTAAAATATGAACTTTAAAGAATTTTTCATAATAAGACTTTATCTTTTGAACATCTAAAAATTCTTTGTTTAGTATGAAAAAATTTTTATAATTTTTGTAGCTCATTGTGCAACCTGTCTTAACAGCAAGGTCATATTGTGATTTATAAAAACCTTCGTTCTTGTCTCTTTCGATAATCAATATTTCTGCATCAGGTACAATCTCTCTTAGTAAAGTTATTACATTTTCATGATATTTCTCCACATTAAAATTTTTATAAGGTTTAAAATCAAATTCTTTAAAAAACGGAACTGGAAAACCAATATTTTCACAACTATATACAACGCACTTAATTTTTTCTCTCCCGCTATCAATATTAATTTCTGTATTTGGGTCTGAAATATTTTTAATAGAATTAGATAATAATTTATGATGTAAGCTGGATCCAGTGCCTAAAACAATTTGTGAATGTTTTTCAAAAGTTTTTTGTAAACTTGTTGAAGCTGCTCTTCCCATTCCAATGTGTACGATTTTTTTCATTAAAATTTTTGTAAATTATTTTTTTAAAAATTTGTTAATATTATAAATAACATAATCAACTTGTTTATTAGTTAGTTTTTCATGAAAAGGTATATTGAGACTATTGTTCAATATTTCTTTTGCTTTTAGCATATTTCCACTTTTTAATTTTTTGTAAACTGGCGCATCTGAAACTAGTGGATCGTTCCAAATTTTTGTCTCAATATTTTTTTCGTAAAGATACTTTTTTAATAAATTTCTTTTTTTTACAATAATTGGAAATGCATACCTTCCTGGTATTTCATTTTTTCTATATTCCTGAAGTCTAACTTTTTTGCTTAAACCATTTCTATATCTATTAGAAATGGATTTAAGAATTTTCATTTTTTTATTAAAATATCTTAAAGATACTAAAAGCAAAGATGCATTTATGCTATCCATTTTGTGATTAAGAGATATTTCAATACAATTATTAGTAATTAATTTTTTTGGATCTGAAGTTGTTCCAGCATATCTTAATATTTTTATTTTATTATAAATTTTAGCGTTGTTTGTTACAACTAAACCACCTTCTCCATAACCAGATAAAGGTTTCATTGGATTCATGCTGAATGCTCCTGCTATAGAAAAACTACCTGCTTTTTTTTTACCAATTTTTCCTCCAAATGCTTGTGCTGCATCCTCGATTACTAACAAATTATTTTTTTTGGCAATTTTGCAGATTTTTTCCATGTCGCAAATATGGCCTCCCCAATGCATGGGAACTATAGCTTTAGTTTTTTTTGTAATTTTTTTTTCTATTAGTTCTGGATTAATATTAAAATCATCACCTATATCCACAAAAACAGGTTTGGCGCCGCATGCAGCAATTGCATTTGAAGTTATTATCCATGTATGAGGTGTAGTTATAACTTCATCGTTAATTCCTATTCCGCTTGCTTTTAAAGCTAAATAAAGCGCACTACTTCCTGAAGCCACACCAACTGCATACTTCGTTCCTATAAATTTTGCGGTCTTTTTTTCAAATTTTTCTAACTCTGGACCAAAGAAAAATTGTCCATGTGAAAGTAAATTATTAAAAGCAAAATTTAAATTTTTTCTTAATTTATTATTACTTATCTTCAAATCAAACATTTTTACTTTCATAATTTTTAAACCTTTATAAGTGCTCTTTGAATTTTACCTTTTTTTAAATCTAGCAAGGCATCATTTATATTATTTAATTTATATTCCTTTTTAAAGAAAAGCTCCTTTACCTTTTTATTGCTCAATAAAATTCTAACGAGTGATTTTAAATGTTTATCAAAATTAACTTTGCCACCCCAAGATCCTTCGATTTTTTTTCCTTTTATTAAATCAAAAGGATCGAGCTTTATTCTTTCATTTTTAGGTGGATGTGAAGCAAAAACACATTTGCCTTTTTCATTCAATAGACTTATACATTTCTCTATCCCTTTAACCGAGCCTGATGTTTCAATGGCATAATCAAAATCATTTAAATTTTTTATTTTAGATAATAATTTAATTTTTTTTTTAAAAAATTTCTTAAGGTAATTAATTTTAAATTTATTTTTATCTAAGCCAACTAAAGTTTTTGGTTTATACATCGTGGCTGCCAAAAGAGCAGATAACCCAACCCCTCCGAGACCAAATATAATAACTTTTGAATTTCTATTTATATTTGTTTGATTTAAAATCATACCAGCACCAGTAGGTAACGCGCACCCTAATAAAACGCCTATTTTTGTATTTATTCCCTTTGGTAATTTAACTACTCTATTTTCTGATACTATAGAAAAATTACTAAAAGTTGTTACTCTCCCAGAATTAATTTTTTTATTTTTATTTGGATACTTAAACTTAGCTGTTGGTGCTTCAATTCCTTTTGATTTAATCCAAGTTAAAAAAACTTTGTCTTTTGGTTTAATTTTTTTTACACCTTTCCCACATGATACAACAATTCCTGTTGCTTCGTGTCCCAACATATGAGGTAAATATAAATCCTTACCTCTTTTACCTTGAACCTCATATAATTGACTTCTACAAACTCCAGTATAATTTATTTTAACTAGTACCTGTCCTTTTTTAAGATCAGGTATTGAAATATTTTCAATAATTTTTAGTTTAGATCTTACCCTGTCTAAAACAGCCGCTTTTATATTATTATTTAACAAAATTATTTTTTTTTGTAGAATTTTTCTATTGAATTAACCATGTGCTGTATATGTCTTGACCCAATAAATTCATGCACTGGTAAAGATAAAGAGGTGTTAGCCATTTTCTCTGCAACTGGGAAGTCACCTTTTTTATATCTTAAATACTTTGCAGCATCTTGAAGATGAATTGGTATAGGGTAATGTACCTTTGCATCTATATTATTTTTAATTAAGTACTTTTGTAACGAGTCCCTTTTTTTTACATTTATATGATATAAATGAAAAACTTCTTTTAAATATTTTAACCTTTTTACAGTAACTACATTTTTATTTTTAGATAAAAACTTGTCTAATATTTTTGCATTTTTAATTCTTTTTTTGGTAATATTATCTAATTTTTTTCTCATTTTATAGTTTGCAACGACAGCTTGGATTGTATCTAATCTAGAATTATAACCAAAGATCTTACAATTATTTCTATCTTGAAGACCATGGTTTCGAAGAAGGTATAATTTTTTAGCCAAACTTTTTTTATTTGTAACAATAAATCCTCCGTCGCCCCAAACATTTAAGTTTTTTAAAGGATGCATACTATAAGTACAAACATCACCAAAATTTATTAAGTGTTTTTTTTTAAATCTTGCCCCGATAACATGTGCGCTATCTTGAACGACATGTAGTTTGTGCTTCTTAGCTATTGAAAATATTTTATCTAATTCACAAGGTCTGCCCGCCCAATGAACTGGGATTATAGCTTTGGTTTTTTTTGTTATTGCTGATACTATTTTAGTTTCATCTATATTATAATCTTCTTTTATATCAACAAAAACTGGCTTAGCACCTGCCGTAACGACTGAGCCAATGGTTGCAATAAATGTATAGGGCACGGTAATTACTTCATCTCCCGGTCCGATATTTAATGCTTTTAATGATAAAAGTAACGCATCCGTTCCATTACCAACGCTAATTGCATATTTAGCACCTGTTCTTTTAGCAAAATTTTTTTCACATTCATTAACAGCTGCTCCTAAAGTATAATCACCTTTTTCAACAACTTTCTCAATTTCCTTAAAAATTTTTGTATAATCAGAAAATTGTTCTACGAGATAACTATGATTAATATTTAATTTATTATTTTTTTTGTACTGTTTTGGTAAATAGTTTAACATTTTATGAATTAAAATTTGTATCTCTGTAAATCAGATCTTTATATAAAAATTTAGTTTTTGTAATTTTGTTATAATTTATTATTTCCTTCAATGCTTCATTTAATGAGTACAAAGGTTTCCATTTTAAATTCTTTTTTGTTTTATTGCTATCAAGTTTATATTCATAATCTTGGCCTATTCTCATTTTTGTTTTTTTAATTATTTTTTTCCAATTACACTTTTTCAACTTACAAATCATTTTAATAACATCTATAGTTTTATAATATTTAGTACCTGAAAAATGGTAAACTTTTCCGTTTTTTCCTTTTGTAATAATTTTATAAATACCATTACAAAAATCATATGCATAAATATAGTTTCTTTTTGTCACGCCACTTCCTTCTAAAGGAAATTTAATTTTTTGATCAATACATGCTATTACTTTTGGGATTAATCTATATGTGGGTTGACCGGGGCCAAAAAAATTGGAAAAACGTGCTATCACAACTGGTAATTTGAAATTTTTAACATAGTTTTTAAGTAATAATTCTGCACTTAATTTAGAAGTTGCATAGGGTGTACTTGGATTAAACTTAGCGCTGTTCTCAGATATTAACTTGCTGCTAGATCCAAATATTTCTGGCGTTGAAATATAGATATATTTTTTTAAAAATTTGTAGTTTTTTAAATTTTTAAAAATAAAAGATTTATATAAAATATTCGTATTTATATAAGTTTCTGGATACTGCCAGCTTTGATTCACCACACATATGGATGCAAAATCTAATATTATATACGGTTTAACTTTCTTTATTATATTTAAAAGTACTTTGGGTCTTTTATTAAAATCTACTTTATAGTTAACAAAATTTTTTAATTTTTTATTCCTAAGATAAGGTAAATATTGTTTATTTTTTTCTCTTCTATATGTTCCATAAATTTTGAAATTTTTACTTAGCAGGAAGTTGGTCATACTCGCGCCTGCAAAGCTAGATGAACCTAAAATAAGAATTTTTTTCAAAACTTTACAAAAACTATTTTATAAGAAATTAAATTATTGTGTTCTTTTTCTTGGAGCTCCAGGTATGGCTGCATCAACTCTTTCGAATGTCGCTGCAAAACGCCCTAGGCCTTTTGCCTTCTGGGTACCTGTATCTTTTTTAATATTTTTATATATATTATTTATTGTTTCTCTTCTTCTCTCCATAAGTCGATCTTCGGAAATTCTTAAAAAATCAGCAATTTTTCTTCTTTTCTCTGCCTTAGTAAAATTAATTCTGTCCCATTCCATTGCCTTTAGGATGGTTAAGTCATTTGATGTATAAGATCTATCTTGAGATTCTATTACCCCTGATTTCCAAGTTGCCTGGTTGTTGAAGTGATCATATCTTTCATTTAACAGCCCTTCTTCTTCAACGATTTCGTACATTTTTGTTCCTTTTAACGGAACAAGAATATGTATCCTAGTATAATCTGCATCTAATTCCTCAGCAAATTGTATGGTCTCTCTTATTTCATCCCAAGTTTCTGTTGGAAAACCTATTATGAAAGCCGCTGCAGAAAAAATTCCAAGTTCTTTTGAAAGCTTCATCATTTTTTTAGTATGTTCTTTTTTTAAAGGCTTTCCTGCAATAATTTCTTTACTGATTCTCTGTACTCCCGTTTCTACGGCATATCCCATATATTTACAGTTTGAAGCTGCTAACAATCTAACTGTTTCTTCATTTAAATGCATCACACCTACATCTTCAAATGTCCATGGCATATCTAATTTTCTTTCAACCATACCAGTTAAAAATTCTCTTATCGTGCTTCTCTTGGTTGCTAAAAAATTATCATCTGAATTCATAAATGATTTTATGCCGTATGTTTTTTTTAAGAATTCTAATTCGTCTAATATTTTTTTTGGGCTTTGACGTCTAACGTCGTGACCAGATATCAATGGCACTTGGCAAAAAGAACAGCTAAACGGACAACCTCTTGAGGTATAAAGTCTTATATAAGGAAGATCTCTTGGTGAGTCTGGTGAAAATTCTCTAGCTACATGCCTGCTATATCCTTCAAAATTAATTAAATCCCAAGCAGGAGTTGGTAGACTGTCCATCTCTCTAAAAAAGTCAGCTCTGCCGTTAAAAACATTCTTTCCAGTTTCTTTGTCTCTATATATAAGTCCTTTTTTTGGCAAATCTTTTCTATCACCTCTTACATATTCCAATACTTCTGGAAAAACATATTCACCTTCTCCTACACAAGCCATATCTAAATTTGGATCTTCCATAGCTTTATGTGGGTTTACTGTAGGATACACTCCACCCATAATAGTTAGGGTATCTTTGTTCACTTCCTTTGCAATTCTGGTAACTATATGTCCCGATTCTCTTAACTGGTCCATTAGAACAGTAGTGCCAACGACATCTGGAGACTTTTCTGATATTATTGACCTTAGTTCAGCTTCACTTTTATTATCAACATCACAATCTACTACACTAATTTCTGAGCATAGTTTTTTATTTCTTACAATTGCTGCCAATAAACATAAGTTATAAGGAGGGTAAGGATAGTTTACATTTTTTTCTTCCTCACACCACTTCCAGTTCGGTACTATTAATAATAATTTCATTTATAATAAACTAATAACATTATTTATTTTATATAACAAACACTATAATTACCACAATAACATAAGTTTCTTAATATTTTCAAGTTGCCCTCTGAAAATTTCTGAAAATTCTTTTCATATTTGATTGTTGCAATAATTTTCCTAAACCTATGGCTTGATTTAGATAAACTTTGCGTTGATTATTAATGTATTTTTGCTGTTCTTTATCATGAAAAAAATTGTACTGCAAAGGTTTTTCTAATTTTGGTAGTGATTTAGGATCAATTTTATACTGATCTTTAGTTATAGCTTCAAAATCAAATTTTAACATTGCACTTTTTACTGCCTCCGTGTTGTTTAAAGGATCTTTTTTCCTTAAAGAGATAAACTTTCTTAAATCAATTAAATAATTTTCTATTTCTTCATTAAGTAAATTTTTGTTTTTTAAATATCCTTTAACAGATTGAAATATTAAATTATTTATATCTTCAAATTCATTAAAAAGTTTAGCATGGCTTAATAATAATTCGTTTGTACCCATGTCTCCTCCAATATATTTTGCAATAACATCAGGTGATAACACAAAACTATTTGCTTCATCCCAATTATCATACAGGTCTTCTGTAGTTTCAAAAACGAAATCAGAAATAATTTTTTTAATTTTTTCTGAATAAAGTTCGGGATGTTCTTTGATATAAACCAAACAATCAAAGGATGAAACTCCCATGGATCTTAGCATAACAAAAATTTCTTCAAATATAGAATTGTTGTAAAATGTAGTTACTAATAAATTCATTGTTCTACATTCTATATAATCTTTTTTGCTTAGAGTGTTGCTTTCAACTATAATCTCTTCTATTTCTGCCACTGAATGTTTTGATCCTAAAATATCATAAACACCAAGGCATCCTGGAATAGTTCTAAATTTAGATTTTAATTCATATTTTTTTCTAGTTGCTTTTGATGCCATCTCCGTTCCAACAAGTAACATTGCTTGAAACATTCTTACTGTTTTAGCATCATTATCTATTCCAAATCTTAAAGACTCAAAATGTCTGTTTCTAGAATCTTCAGGCATTCCAAGTATAATTGCTGACTCAGTTTTTTCCCCCAAAGTATTTCCATAATCAATTAACTCTTTATATGCTGAGCTGGATATATTTTTTCTTTTAATTGCTTTTAGCACATCCTTATCATTAGATTGAATTTGTGCTCCTAAATTCCAACCTTTGATCATGCTGGCAACCTCAATTGTTCTTTTTGGCATATTTTTTCCAGGAGAAGCACTGACTACTGTGGGATAATTATAAGTTTTTTGAATATCAGCTAAAACTTTTGCAGTATGCAAGTCTTGTTTATACATAGAGAAATTAAGATCTGTAAAAATTAATTCATTTATATTTTTTACCTTTTTAGCTATTAAATATAATTCTTCTTTTACTCTTTCATGCTCATAACGTTTGACTAAATTCTTGCTTGAAAGACCATCCGCACAAAATGTACATGAAAAAGGACATCCTCTTGTTGTTTCGATCATTGGTACCAGAGGCATATCAAAAAATTTATCAAGAGCACCATTCAAATAGGGTGAAGGAACTATATTTATGTCTTGTATTCTATTTATTGGCCCGCTTATTAAATTGTTGCCTTCCAAGTAGCATGTATTTTTCATTTTTGGTGCACCACTTTTTAATTTTTTAATATCAAAATTATTTGACATTAAATTTTTTACTAAATCTACAAAACCCAACTCACCCTCTAATTCTATAATAAAATCTATGTTAGGTTTTTTTTTAAGAAACTCTATTTTTTCTTCTATTTCTGTTGGAAAATTTGGGCCACCAAACATTGTAACAACACTTGGATTTTTTTGTTTTACTAAAGAAGCAAATTTGTATCCAAGTTCTAAATTCCAGCTATAATTGGAGAAACAAAGCATTGAGGGAAAATGGTCTTTTAAAGCTTCGTCTAAATGTGAAGGAAATTTAAATAGTTTAAAATCAAAATCATTACCAAGTTCTTTTTGCCCATATGAATAAACATAGCTTGCCCCCAAAGGAAAAGTAATTGAGCTTATCCCTTGCGCAGTGTGCGTAAGATCTGATATCCAGATTTCTTTCTTTTTTAAAGAATTCATATCGCTGCTATAGAAACCTCTCCAATCCTATTAAATTTAACAATAAAAAACAACGCAATTTATCTCTCCCAAATTGGATATTCTTCTTTTTTGTATGATTTAATTTTTTTGCGCAGTTTCATACTCCTCTAATGTGCCTATATCTGTAAAAAATTTATTAGTTTGAAAAGTGTAAATTTTGCCTAAAAAATTTTTAATGATTTCTGTACTAAAATCTTTAGCTTCACTAAAATTATTTTTTATGATTTCTAATGATTTATTAGATAAAATATAAATAGCCCCATTTGCAATATTTCCGTTATTTCCTTTTTTTTTTTCGTAAAAGTTTTTAACTACTCCTCTATTATCTAAACTAACTATACCACAAGATGATGGGTCTGAACTTTTAAAAGTTAACATCGTCATTAAACATTCTGGTGGTCTTTTTTTATGAGCACTAATTAATGAAGTTATATTTTCGAGACAATAATTATCTCCGTGCATTAAAATACCATCCTCTTTACCAAAAAAAGTTATATTTGCATTTAATGTTCCAGCTGTTCCGAGAAGAGTTTTTTCTCTAACTATTTTTATTTTATTTGAATATGAAGAATCTTTTACAAAATTTTCTACCTGGTCAGCTAAATGATGTGTATTTATTAATATTTTTTTTATACCTGCTGATAATAAATTCTCCAACCAAATATTAAGTAAGATCTTATCTTTAATTTTTACTAAACATTTTGGAATTTCGTTTGTTATTGGTCTTAATCTCTTTCCGTATCCGGCTGCTAAAATCAAAGCATTCATTATTTTATTTCTTGCAAAAGTTCATTAATATTTAAAGGAGTATTGCCCAATCGACTTACTTGTATAGCAGACGCTAAAGATCCTATCAATGCGGCTTCCCATATGTTACCGCCAACTGCCATTACCATTGCGCTACTTATCAACATCGAGTCACCAGCGCCTATAATATCTTTAGGAACTAAATTTAATGCTGCTATTTTATCTGTATGAAAAAGGTTATTTTTTTTTCTTTCTGTATGCACAAGTAAGCCTTCGGGACCCAATTTTATAAAACTATTTTTTGCAGAGCTTTCTTCTCTTAGTTGATTTGCTAAGACTATAAGGCCATCTTCATGATTTCGGGTTGCCATTCGGGCTTCTTTTTCTGTAGGAGTTATAAGATCCATATTTTTATATCTGCAGATATTTCCATTTTGTGAAGACGACTGACTGTCGGCAGCCAACATTACTTTTTTTTCTTTACATAAATTTATAATTTTATCTACTAGAGACTGAGGTAGGCAACCATAATTAAAATCTGAAAAGACTATTAGGTCTACCTTATTTATTATTTTTTTAACCTCATTAAATATTTTTTTTTGTAAAGTTTTAGAAATTGAAACTTGTTGTAGGTTGCTAACTCTAAGCAAGGTTTTATCGCTGGAACGATATCTTGTTTTTAAAGTTGTTGGTCTACTATCATCAATAAAAATTTTTGAATTAACTTTTCGAGTATTAAGTTGTTTTTTTGCAAATTTATAATATTCATCATCGCCAGATATAGAAAAAAAATTAACATTAGCGCCTAAACCAGCTGCATGAAGAGAAACTATACCTGCTCCTCCAATAAATAATTTTGTATCAACTGGCGTTACAACTATAGAAGGATCTTCTTGAGACATTCCCAAAGGTTGGCAAGAAATATATTTATCTATTATTAAATCACCAATTACAACTACCTCGAGCTTTGATGTTTTTTTAAGAAGGGAAACTAGTTTTTTGTTATTCAAATTATGTCTACGGAGATAATTTTTTGGAATTATTATAGAATTTAAGCTCGATTTTTGAAATTCTTTTTGTATTAAATCATATGAAGAAAATACTATTTCGCCAGAGCTAAATATTAGACGTCCCCCATAAGATTTAAGAATTTCTTGCTCAGGATTGTTTTGATTTTCATACTCCTTACCTTTTACTACTACATCTGGTTTAATTTTTTTTATTACCTTTTCAACCGGTTGATTAATGATAACTGCTTCGTTTACCCAGTTATTACTTTTTACTCCTTCAAGTCTTAATTTTTCTGAAATATGAGCACTGTCACCTGCCATCTTATCGCTGTGTACGGCAACTATTAAATAGTTTCCACATTCCTTAGCAAAACGTAACAATCTTAAATGACCAGGGTGCAAAACATTAAAATTTCCTGATACTAAAACTTTTATTTTCTTATTTAATTTCATGTTAAATTAATATTTATTTGTATTAATTATTTCTGAATATTTTATATTTATTATTAAAGCTACTGATTTTTTGTTTTGTATAAAACTTTTTATCTGATTAAGCTTCAAGAATTTTGAATTTGCTAATTTTGTAATTATATCAAATGATTTAAATATTTTTTGTATAGAAAAATATGGCAGAGAGGATTTTTTATTTTTAAAATCTGAACCTAAAAATAAACTTTTATAAAATTGCTTTTGTGTTTGGCGAATAACAGCGTAGCCTTTATTATCAATAACAATGAATTTTATATCAAATTTTTTCGCCCAAGATAGCTCTTGTGAATTCATGGGTATACTTCCATCTCCAATAATAACATAAATTTTTTTCTTTAACGCAACAGCAGCACCTATTGCTGCACAATTCGCATAACCCATAGGATGAAGATTGAAAGCTGTAAATACAGGTGCACAATTTTTTATTAAGTTAGACGCTTGGTATGTCCAACTTAAGGTTGCTCCTGCATCAGAAAAAATTATAGAGTTTTTTGGATCAATTTTTTCAATAATTGATTTTAAGATTTTTACAGGTGTGTTTTGTTTTTTTAAATACTTTTCTTCATCAACTTCCGTAAAGTTATTATTCATTATAGTAATTTTTTTTTTATTTAAACTCAGTATGAAAGAATGAATATCAGTATTATAATACTCTAATCTACTTCCGAATTGTTTTTTTGCTCTTTTACATTCGTTGATATTATTATTTACAAAAATTATTTTAGCTTTAGGTGCAAAATTTTTTTGCAAGCTACCTACCTGGTGCTGTAACAACGAAACCCCCAAGCAAATTAAAAAATTGGAATTTTTTATATATTCATTTGCAAATCCTGGAGAATGATCTCCAAAAATTCCTATACTTTTCTTAATCTTTCTTGAAACCTCTTGACCTCCCCAAGATGAACTTACGGGTAAATTTATTTT
>MDSV01235022.1_pt1 | contig 30078 bp, 32 predicted proteins | sample 810851 | NCBI WGS metagenome assembly MDSV01 (sample SAMN05326640, study PRJNA326480) | marine metagenome | isolation source: seawater | place: Atlantic Ocean: North East | collected 2012 | reverse complement strand
TGTGGAAGCGCAGTAATGCGTGTAGCTGACCAGTACTAATAGCTCAATTGGCTTGATTTATGCACTGAAAAAAATTTTAAATTTAAGAATTAGATATACTGATAGACAAAGTTTTTATACTCTCATTTTAAAATATTATATATAACTGAAGTGTATGACTAATTTTCTTAATAAAAATAAACCTCTTGTTATACTTGAAATGGCAAATAATCATATGGGTGATTTTAGCCATGCAAAAAAAATAATAAATAATTATTATAAGTTAACAAAAAAATTCAAAAATCAAATTGATTTTGCAATTAAATTTCAATTTAGGGACATAAAAACTTATATTCACAAAGATTTTTTAAAAAAAAAAGATGATAAGTATGTTTCCCGTTTTTTTGAAACACAACTTACTGATATCGAATGGAAAAAAATAATTAATTTTTCTAAATCAAAATTTATAACAATTTGTACACCATTTGATGAAATATCAGTTAAAAGAATTGTAAAATTTAAATTTGACTTTCTTAAAATTGCTAGTTGTTCAATGGACGAATGGCCATTGATAGAAGTTATTGCAAAATTTGCAAAAAAAAAAAAAATTATTGCAAGTCTTGGAGGAGGTGATGAAAATTCCATAAGAAATATAATTAGTTTTTTTTCATCTCCAAAAAGAAACTTGAAAGCTAGATTTCTTTATTGTGTTGCGAAGTATCCAACAAAACCAGAAAACTTAAATCTTTCATATTTTTCTCATTTAAGAGAAATTTATGGTGAAAAAATTTTAGGTTTTTCAACACACGAAAATCCTGATGAAGTATTATCAGCAAGTGTAGCGTATGCTTTAGGAGCAAGAATATTTGAAAAACATGTAGCTGTAGAAACAAATAAATATAAAAAAAATGCATATTCAGTTGATACAAAACAATTTGAAAATTGGTTAATTAATTTAAATAGTTCAATTGTTAGAATTGGATCAGTAAAAAAAAGAAATACTTTCTTGCAGGAAGAAAAGAAAAATTTATCAGTTTTTAAAAGAGGTGTTTACTTAAAGACAGGAGTTATAAAAAAAAAAGGATCAACTCTTCAAAAAAAAGATTATCATTTTGCTTTTCCAGCAAAAAAAGGTCAACTATTAAGTAATGATATATCTTCATTTAAAAATTTAAGATTTAAAAATGTAAAAAACGTAAAGGGAGCAATATTTAAAAAAGATTTAGAAATTACTAATAAAAGACAAAAAGCAGAGGAAATTAGAGATAAAATTCAGCAATTAATAAAAATCTCAAAAGTCGTGGTTAAAAAAGACTCAAAATTAGAAATATCACACCATTATGGGATGAAACATTTTTACAAGTATGGTCTTACTATGATTACCATACATAATTCAAAATACTGTAAAAAACTTCTTTTTATTTTAAATAAACAAGTTCATCCTGAGCAATATCACAATGTAAAAGAGGAAACATTTTTCATTTTATTTGGAAAAATTAAATTACAACTTACAGAAAAAAAAATAAAAAAAACTATTTATTTATCTGCGGGTGAAATTTTTACAATTAAACCTAGTGTAATTCATAAGTTTAATTGCATCTCAACACAAGGTGCAGTTATAGAAGAATTAAGCACCTCACACATTAAGTCCGACTCATTTTATGTTGATAAAAAAATTAGCAATAATAAGTTCAGAAAAACTTTAATTTCATTAAATTAGCTAAATGAACTTCGACGATAAATTTAAAAATTATTACTTTTCAGAAATTTTAAATAAAATAACAACTAAATACCCATCCTTCTTTGAACTCAATGCTGATGAAAAATTTGTGAGTAATTTAAATACAACAAAATATGCGATGGAAGATATAAAAATATTTCTTAATGAAAAATATTAAAATAATATTTTTAATTTAATAATTAATATGATTATTTAATGGCATCGAAAAAAATTATTATTGGCACTTGGCCATTAAGTGGTGATTATGGAGCAATTAAGCAAAAGAATATAGTTAAAATTTTAAAGTTATGCGAGAAAAAAAATTTTTTAGAGTTTGATACTGCTCCAAGTTATGGAAATTCCTATGCTGAAAAAATACTTGGAGAAACCCTAAGAGAAAACAAGCTTGTAAAATTCAATACCAAGGTAGGTAATTTAGGCTCAAGAGGTAAATCTTTCAAATTAAAAAATATTAAAGTATCATTTCAGGAGTCATTGGAAAGGTTACATGGAAAAATAAATATTCTCTATTTGCATAATCCAAGACTCCCTAAAGTAAAAATTCTAGAGCTATTAAATTATTTAAAAGATCTAAAAAAAAAGGGATATATTCAAAAAACTGGAATTTCCTTAGCCAAAAATTTTAATTACGAAATAGAATTATTGAATAAATTTGATGCAGTTCAAGATGATGCTAATTTACTTTTTATGAGATTTTTAAATTTTAAAAAAAAAAAATTTAAATTTTATGCAAGATCTCCCTTCGCTAATGGGTTGTTAACTGAAAAATTTGAATTAAAACGAAAATTCAATGTTAATGACCATAGAAGATCATGGTTAAATGTTAGAAGAAAAAAAACTATTTTAAAATGTATAAATGCTATTAAATCTGAGGTATCTGCAGATATAAAAAAGTTGGCTTTTAATTACTTATTTTTCAATCCAATGATTGATCATTGTATTTTTGGAGTAAAGCAAATCTCTCATATTAATTATTTAGCAAAATCATCTTCAAATAAAAAACCTAAAATAGAATTTAAAAGAATTGAGGACTTATATTCAAATAATTTTAATTTAAATAAAAAAAATATTAAATACATGTTTTGAAACACTAAAAAAACGTTTACAACACAATTTAAGAATTTTTATGAATTCAAAAATTAAATTAACGTCTACAGAACCATTTATTGATTTAAAAATTAATAAAATCAATAAAAAAAATGAAATAATCTACAATCAATCTTTCAGACAAAGAGAAAAATATATTTTTTTCCAAAGAGCTTTTGATTTTATTTATAACAACAAAATTAAGGGAGATTATTTTGAATTTGGAGTTCATAAAGCAAGAACTTTTAGATTTGCTTTGAGAGAGTCTATTATTAAAAATATTTTTATGGATTTTTATGCATTTGATAGTTTCAAAGGTTTGCCAGATTATGGAACGAATAAACTTGAAAATCCTTTTTATTTACCAGGAGGATTAAATACTTCAAAAAAATATTTTTTAAATTTATGTAAAAAATTTTCTACAAAAAGAAAAATAAATATTATCGAAGGTTATTATGAAAACACCTTAGATAAAAATTTAATAAAAAAATTTAAATCAAAAAAAATCAAATGCTCAATGATAAATATTGATTGCGATTTAGAAAAAAGTGTTAAGTCTTGTTTAGAATTTTCATTAAAGTTTATTTCTAACGGAACAATATTATATATTGATGATTATTATAACAGTTACAAAGGAGATCCAGGAAAAGGACTTAATAAATTGATAAAGACGATGTTGAAAAAATATAAAGTAAAATATGAAAAATGGCACATAGTAGGTAGTTTTGGACAAAGTTTTATTTTATATAAATAAATGATGAATAAAAGTTTAGCAGTATTAATACCAGCCAGATATAATTCAAAAAGGATACCTAAGAAGCCTATATTAAAAATTGGTAAAGACACTTTAATTAATAAAACATATAAAAATTTATCAAATTGTTTTAACAAAAAAGATATTTTTGTAATCACAGATCATAAAAATATTGTTAAAAGTCTTAAACCACTAACAAAAAATATAATTTTTTCTAAAAAAAAATTTTTAAATGGTACAGAAAGATGTAGCTATGCAATTAAATATATAAGAAAAAATTATGATTATTTTTTAATTGTTTCATGTGACAATCCTTTTTTAAATAAAAAATTATTTTCATTTATAAAGAAAAAAATTAAATATATTGATAGCAAAACAGAAGCATTAACTATTCATACAAATATAAGTGAAAAAAAAGCAGAAAATGAAAATATTGCAAAAATTCTGATCAACAAATTTAACGATGTTATTTATATATCTAGATCTAAGCTTCCATTTATTTTCAAAAAAAAAAATAAAGTAAAGTTTTTTAGTCATCATGGTCTAGTAGTTTTTAAAAAAAAATTATTACTTAATTATAAAAACCTTTACTTGGGTCAAGAGCAATACGCAGAGGATAATGAATGGTTAAAATTAATTTTTAATAATATAAAATTTAAATCTTATTTTTATAAAAATATAGAACCTGAAATAAATACAAAAAAAGATTTAAAAAAATATTTTCCAATTATTTTTAAAAATTATTAAATGAAAAAAAAAAAGATTAAAATTTCACAGTATGGATTTCCTAAATTAAAAAACAAAATTGAAAAACCTAAATATTCGATTAAAAAAACAAATTTTTTACATAAAAAATTAATGTTAAAATTTTTTAAATCAAATTTTTATAAAAATTCTATAATAGATGGCTATCATACTATTCACCACGTAATGCCGTTTATTTATTGGGGATATTGTTTTTCTAAAATAGGTTATTTTAATTTTACTAGAAAATTTGATATTAGAAGTAAATACCATTTTAATAAAACAATTAATAGTAATGATCAATTTATTGAAAATTTTATTAATTTTTTTAATTATAAAAAAAATTTTAAACAAAAAATAAAATATCTAATTAAATATTTTGTTTTTCATTTATGGATTTTCTTAAACTTTTTTATAAATAGAAATAAAATTTGGGTTTTCATTGATTTCAAAAATGATTATAGATTTAATTTCGTAGATAAAATCAAAAATCATAAAAACATTTTATTTTTTAGATACAGGTTTCCTGGAAAATTTTATAAATCCAATACACTTAATGAGATAATATTTAATTACTTGGAGATGATCACTAGTTCTACCCAATTGTGGAAAAGAGCTTTTAAAATTTTAAAACCTAAGAAAGTTATAATGTTAGATAATTTATATGATGATATATCAATATTAATCGCAGCTAAAAATTTAAAGATAGAAACTGTAGGAATTTCTCATGGCCCATTTTTTAAATGTACAAAATATTTAATGGGTGAAAAATTTTTAAAAAATAAGAAAATTCTTAAACATGATAGAATTTATGTTTGGGATGATCTTTTTAAAAAAATGATTAATGATAATTCACATATTTACAATAAAAATGAGATATTTGTTTGTGGATGGCTAGGTGATGAAGGTAAATTTAAAGTTAAAAGATCTAAAGTAAAAAAAATGATTTTGGCCGCTCATGAAGATAATACAGATCAAAATTCATACAATAGTTTAATAAATTTCTACATTAAAAAGAATTATAAAATAATTTTTAAAAAAAGACCTGATGTTAAAAGTTATGATTATTTAAACCAATTTAATAAAAAAAATATTGAACTAGTGGATAAATTCAAATTGAAACATTATAAAAATTGCTCTTTTGCGATAGCTTGTAAATCATCCATTGTTTTTGAATATTTGTTTAGAGGAATTCCCATAATTGTTCCAAAAACTGGGTTTGATATTATTTTTGATTTTAAATTAAACAAAAATATTTTTTTATTTAACAAAAACTTACATAATAATTTACCATATAGAAAAACTCCTATTTTAAAAAGATGTAAACCTTCAAAAAAATTTTTAAGGGAATTTATATAATTTATTTAGCGCCTTTAAAAAAAGAGGCTTTAGAATTTTTTATGAATTTTGGGTTTTCTGTAGGTTTAATTCTTATATTATCATAATATTTGATATAGTTATCTTTTTTCAATAATTGATTTTTAGATTTAATTTTACCCACTTTATTTAATTTTTTTTTTAAATAATTATAGATAGAATGTTCTAATTTTAAACTCATACTATTATTTTTAATATTCACTGTTTTAAAATTATTCTTAACTCTTATTAAATTTATAAAGGCCTCATTATATTTTCTGTAATTGAGATGTGTATCGTCTATTCCAATCACAAAATTTTTTGAGGATATATTTATGAAATTATCTATTTCGCTTGTTATGTGTTCATAACTATGAATTGAGTCAAGAAATACAAAATCAAATTTGCCTCTTAAATCTTTCAGCATATTCATGCCAGTATATATATTTTCAGAATTAGAGTTTATCGGTGACCAATAGTCTGAAATTTTAATATTTAAGTTTTCACATATTGCTTCGTTAATCACATTTTTAATTAATGATAATTTAGTATCAGATGGATCAAAGGTATAAAATTTTTTATTTTTATAAGCACAAGCTAAAAACATGGCAATAGTTGATGAACCTACACCTGTTTCTATCATTAATTTTTTACTATTTGTAAAGTTTATAATATTTTCAAAAATATCAATAGCTACACCATCAGTTATAGAATTAATTTTTTTTGGTAAAATTTTTTTAACATTTAATATTAAATTTATATGCTCGTTTTTAGTTTTGGGTTTCTCAAATTTAAAATCAAACATTTAATTTTTTAATTACCTAAAATTTATAAATTGACTATTAATATATTTATTTTTCTCAACCATCGTTTGTGATTTTTCATCTAAATTTTTAAAATTTATAGGGGGTATTTTTGGACTTCTTAAACTAGGAATAACTGAAAATAAATAAACTAGAACCAATCTTTTGTTTTTTTTTGGCAACAAGCCTTTGTGAATAGCATATGTATTTGCTAAAAAAGTTGTTCCTTTATTACCAATCACTTCCTGGATGGAGTCATTATTAAATTCAGATTTTATTTGATCATCAGAAAATCTTTTCCGTTTATAAAATTTTTCAATTCTATCAGATCCTTTAATTATAAAATGTGGTCCATTTTCTTTATCAACATCAGTTAAATATACAAATACTTTAATAAAATTTAAACTTTCATAATCTCTATGATAACTTTGAGGACCAATTTTATTTTCAGATGGAAAAGACCACCAAGCCCAAATCCAATCTAATTTAAATTTGCAATTAAAATATGAGTGCAAAATATCAATCAGGTTCTGATTGTTAGCTCCCCTAAATATATTCGGACAATTTAAAATATTTTCAGTTTTGATGTAACCTGTTGAAACATTTTTTGGTGGATTGTTTAGATTAAAATCATCATGATTTGTATATATAGGTGTTAATTTTTGTTCCTTTGAAAAATGATCAAAAATTACTTTTTGTTCAGTTGAATTGAATAAATCGTCAATAAAAACAAAAGAGTTTCTCTTTAACTGATACGAAAATTTATTTTCATTTTTTTTTAATGTCTTATTACCATATAAATTTCTTTCGATTTTTGCTAATATATGTCTCAAATTTGGCTTTAAAAAAAACCTTTGAAATTTAAAATAAAAATACTTAGTTATTTTTTTTAAAATAGTTAAATATATAGTTAATTGTTTATCTTTTGATAACGAATTTATTTGGGTTTTAATATCAATCTCTAATGGTTCAGTGCTATAAAGAATTTTTTTTAACATAACCTTATAAATTATGGTTAATATATAACAGAATGTCAAAAAATAAAAAAATTTTATTTATAAACCCTAGTAAATGGGGAAGAGGAATTACACCTATATGGATTGCAAGCCATGTATCTTTGCTAAGAAAACATAATTATAAATGTGATTTATTTGATTGTACTTTTTATAGTGATTGGTCTGACTATGAAATTAAAGTCAATACACAAAATTTACAATTTCAAGAAACAAATTATTTAGAGGTTATTAAATTTAAAAAAAATATTTTAGAGAGTTTGAAAAAAAAAATTTCTGATTTCAAACCTGATATAGTATTTTGGTCAGCACTTTCTTCTCATATCCATGGAGAGGGAGAATATGTTAATATTGATCATGGGTATGATTTATTAAAAAAAATTGAAAAAAACTTTTTAATGGTTTGTGGGGGAATTCAGGCAACTGTGGACCCTAATTTAATTTTAAATAAATATAAAAGTATAGATGTAGTTATTTCTGGCGAGTCAGAGAAAGTATTACTTGAAATTCTAAATTCTGAAAATAATAAATTTGATGAAATTAAAGGAATAACTTTTAGAGGTAAAAATAAAAATATTTTAAATACTGGAAAACAAAAAATTTTTAATGATTTAGATTTTTTATGTAATTATGATTATAGTTTATTTGATGATCAGGTATTTTTAAGACCTTACAATGGTGAAATTGTAAGAGCTATAGATTATGAGATATCTAGGGGTTGTATTTATACTTGTGCTTATTGTGTTGAAACAGTAATTCAAAAATATTATGATCTTGATGATCACAATTCAAGTGGGACATTACTTAAACCTAAAAATTACTTAAGGAATAAATCTGCAAAAAAAATATTTGATGAAATAAGCTATATAGTTAAGCATTATAAAATTGAACTCTTTAGGTGCCAAGATACAAATTTTCTTACAATAGATAGACCAACTTTAATCGAATTAGCAGAATTGATAGATAATTCCGATTTAAAAATAAAATTATATATTGAGACACGTCCTGAAGGAATTAACGAAAAATCTATAAAATTGTTAAAGAAACTTAAAGTTGATGGGGTAGGAATGGGGATAGAGATGTCAGATGATAGTTTTCGAAAAGGAACACTTAATAGACATGTAGTTCAAGACAAGATTTTAAAAGCTTTTAGTTTGTTAGCTAATCATGGCATCAAAAGAACAGCGTATAATATTATTGGTTTACCTGATCAGAGTGAAGAGTCCATAGTGTCGACTATTGAATTTAACATAAAATTAAATCCTGACGTAAGTTCAGTCGCATATTATTCAGTTTATTCTGGAACGAATTTAGGAGAAAAGAATAAAAATAATTACGATGATAATTTAAAAAATATGGATGCACAAATTCGATCAAAAATAGTTAATCACTCAAAAATAAATAAAAATCTTTTTGAATTTTATAAGGATAATTTTAATTATTTTATTAAGAATAAAATGTTAAATTATGAAAAAAAAAGAGCTGAATGGTTACAAAAATTTAATTAAATTTGTTTTCTATGTAGAATAATTTAGTTTCTTTAAAAAAAGGATTATCATCATCTTCATTTCTTATAAGGTCCTTTTTTTTCAAAAAAGAAAAGAAAAAATTGAAAATAATTTTTAGTAGAAAAAAAAATCTAAAATTTACAAATTTTTTTTTAATCTTATAAATCCAGTTTGGATATGTATTATATGTTGCATAATATTTATTATTAATTTTTAAACTTTTATTTTGCTCCTTATTTTCAGTTATTAATTTGATTATTTTTGCATCATTAACTCCAAATATTTTTGATATTTTTTTAATTTCAAATTCCGATTTTTTACTTAGCAACTCAAATTTTATGAAAAAAATATCTTTATTAAAATTTTCTTTAAATAATTTATATAACTTTTCAAATTTTAATGATGAAGCAAAACTTTCTTCACTTTTAAACTGAAATTTTTTAAAGCTTTCAAAGTCATATATATTAAATTTTTTATAGTGCTCATATCGATTTAGATAGTATCGATGAAGTAATTCATTTGGTTCTCTTATTGATATAATTATTTTAACATTACGCGAAAATTTTGAAAAAAATTTAAAAATTCTTTTACAAACACTTTCAATAGAAACAAATTTTTTAAAATCATTTCCTAATTTATTGTGCTCAACATCAAAAAAAAATTCACTAGATAAAAGATGAATTTTTTTTTTATTTACTCTTTTTTTAAAGAAATTAATTAATTTATTTTCTATATCTAAATTTTCTGACAAATTATTGCAGAGATAATCTCTTAATATATTTATATTATCGATAAATTCGTTATCTTGGACTGACGTTTTTCCAATATAATTTATATGATCTAAGTTATTAAATATTATATCTTGATAAAAAGTAGTACCAGTTTTTGGGTATCCAGGATGAATTATAAATTCCTCAACAAATATTTCGGTTTCATTAGAATTTAGAGAAATCATAGTCCCCATTGTATTTATTTTTTTTAAACAATTTTATCCACTCTTTTTCACTCATATTTGATTTAGCAACTATATTCCACTCGTCTATAAATTTTTTTTGTTTGAGAGTTTTATAAGCCTTAACTCTTATAAAAGAAGAGCCTCCATTTTTTTTTATTCTTTGAATTTCTTTAAGTGATTTAATTATGCCATTTTTATTTAAATTATGAATTGTTGAAATAGATATTACAAAATCAAAATAGTCTTTATAGAACGGCAATTTTGAGCATGTACCAATTTTAATATTCTTTTTTACACTATTAAGTGCATTTATTTTACAATATCTACTTATATCTATGCCTAATATATTTGACTTTGGTAAAAGTTTTTTTAATTCAAACATTAAAAAACCTTTTGCGCATCCAATGTCTAGAATATTTGAGTTATTTTTTAATTTGTAATGTTTGATTAGAGATTTAGCAATTTTTCTAAAATATTTCTTGTTATAATAATATCCACCGTAACCATGATCTCTAATTCCATCAAAATAATCTTTACCAAATTTTTGAAGTTTAATTCTTGTTTTTTTGGATACTTTTTTTCTTTGATTTTTAATTAAATTTTTATTTTTTGATTTAGGATATAATCTCCAAAATTTAGTTATTTTCATTATTTTGTAAATTTTTGTAATTTGAAAATATTTTCAATTTCTGAATAATCACGTTTATTTTGAATAATAAGATTTTCAAATATAAGATGAACTTTAACCTTTTTATCTATAAGCTTTTTAAATAAAATTAATCGGTCTTTTTTGAGCTGAGGAAACATAAACATGGAAATAAGAATTAAATTATCGTATTTTTTTAATTCGTTAATTAAAGTATTAAGTCTAATTTTTTTTTTACTAAAATATGCCTCACCTTGTGGCAGAACAAAATCTTGATTAATTTTTTTATAATAATCCTTTAATATTACATATTGAAATCTTGCTGGAATATAATAGTTACCAAATGGGCTGTTTTGAATATAATTAAAAAACTTATACTTATTAACTGATGATTTCATCAAACTCATGTTTAAGGTTAAATTTACTTATTGCCTTCACTTTATAGGGTTTATAAAACAAACCAATTTTTTTTTCATTTTTAAGGTTTCCATAAGGACTATATAAGTTTTTATATCTAATATTTACAGATACTCTTGTATTATTTTCTTTATTTATAACATTACCGTGCAAGCAGTTTGGGCTAAATACCATTGCCTCTCCTTTTTTAAAGTTTATCCAATTCATAAATTTTTTATATTTTTTACTGATACTGTTAAAATCATTAACTGATCCTGATTTTATTTTTTTTAATATTTCTAAAGATTTTTTTGGATTTATAATAAACATTGAAGATGTTTTTTTTATATTTCCAAATGGTATCCATAAGTTAATTTGAAAAAGAGACTCACCACTAAAGAAATCAGTATGCATATCCAAAGTTGAGCTTGCATCATCAGGTATTTGAATTGAAAAATTTATATCACTAGAACAGTTTTCACTTCCAACGCTATGTTCTATCTCATTTTGTGATGATAAATAAATATTTTCTTGAAAATTTTTATTTTTATTCAAGAATTTAAATATTTTTAATCTAAGATCATTTAGTTTTTCTTTTTTTATATATTTATGAATTGTATTAAGATTTATAATTTTAACCCCTATCTCTTTTGAAATTTTTTTTGATAACAGGAAATTAATTTTGTTAAAATTATTTTGTCGTAATTTAAATTTATAATATCCTTTATTAATAAGATTTTTTTCTAAGTTCTTCATTATATACTAGTGATACTTTTTAAATATTTTAAAAATTCAATTTTAGAAATTATCTTACTATTTCCTAAGTTTTGAGCATGCATGCCTGCATAAATATTTCCAAGAAATGGAATTAATTTTTTGTCAAAATTCATTAAAATTAGTAGTGAAGTTAATAAAAAATATGCATCTCCACAGCCTGTAGTATCTATAGTTTTTGATATATACACAGGACAATCGTATTGATATTTATCTGTTAAAAGAGAACTACCCTGCTTTCCTCTCGTAATTGAAATTGATGGCTTATTTTTAAAAAATTTTTTAAAATTTTTATAATTTAAGTCTTTATTTTGTAATACAATTTCCCACTCTCTTTTATCTAAAGAAATATATTCACAATTATCATATTTTGTAAAAATATTTTTACCGTAATTTATAGAATTTGTTTGAACATTAACAAATTTTTTAATTTTTAAATTATTTATTTTAGAAACAATATAATTATCAAATAAACCCACACCAAAATCACAAATTAAAAGATTTTTATTTTTAATATTTATTTTTTTATATTTCTTTTCTGAAATGATATTTTCACTTATATTAGTTACTTGAAGAAGTTTCTCGAATCTATTTGAGTTTATAAATCTTGTCTTTTTTTGAAGTGTCTGTGTTTTGTCAAAATTAATTATATTTACTTTATCATTTTTTTTTAAATAATTTTTAAGATTTTTACCATAAGTATATAAGTCTACTTTATTTACAAATTGTGAGGCCATATTTGCAACAGCCATTACACCACCAGCTAGATTTATTTGTTTTTCTCTCAATATAGATATTGCTGGGTCTTTTGAGGTTAATCCTTTTATTTCTCCAAAAACATAAGTATCAATTATAGGCTCACCTATAATATTTATTCTAAGTTTTTCAATTTTTTTAAAAGCATCAGATATTTTTTTAAATCCATCAATTGATTTAAAATATTTTAAGTATTTATATTGTTCTTTACTAATATTAATTAATTTATTGTTAAGTATTTTTGTTGAGCTCATCAATTTAGTTTTAGTTATTTTTATTTTACCTTTATTCCTTTTAAGTATGTTAATTTCTTTATTTAAATTTCCGGTTATATCTTTTTTAAAATAATCTTGTCCTTTAAAATAGAAATTCGGTTTTAAACTGTTTATTGTTTTTTCTGAGGTAATATTTTCATCTATGAAAATGTAATCAACGACGTTAATAAAACTTAGAAATTCAGCTCTTTTAAACTGATCGTTATAGGGCTGATAAGGACCTTTTTGTATATATTTGTCAGCTGTTATACTTACTACAAGTTTATCAACACTTTTTTTAGCTTCACTCAAATGTGATAAATGTCCATGGTGTAAAATATCAAATGCACCATGGCACAAGCCAATTTTGTACTCAATAAATTTTCTTCTTAAATTTTTAAGTTGATCATAATTTTTGATAAATTTTAAATTTTTAGCCATTTTTCTTGTGGTAACGCCGATGAATAATTTTCATTTTCAATAATTTCCTTAACTAGCATTGCTTGCTCAATACAATCATCTATGTCTACCTCGTATCTATAAGTACCAGCTCTACCAATACTAAAGTACCATTTTGGAAATTTTTTTATATAAGTTATTGCTTTTTTTATCTCTTTTTTAAAGGGCAAAGGATAATGCTTTCCATTTAATGAAGGTATTTCGAGACCCAATAAAGTATTTTTACTTTTATATTTAGTAAATTTTTTATATTCAACAATTCGAGTGAATTGTTCTTTATTTGCATAATATAAAAAATATACATTTTTTGGAAAAACATTTTTTTTAGGTAAAACTATTTTATGAAAATCTCTACCAATAAATTTCAATTCTCCGTGTGAATATTTAAAAAAAAAATCTGGAGAAATTGTTGAAACAACAATGTCAAAAGTCATTTTTTTATTATTTATTTTAAAAATTTTTTTCTTTAAGTTTTCTATTTTAAGATTTGATGATAATAAAATTTTTATCTTTTTTTCATATAGTTTATCGAAAAAATCGTTATATCCGTTAATTTTCTTTGGGTAGGCAGAAATTGCTTTATTCCATGCAGCTCTAGGACCTGACTTAATGGTTGCCCCTTTTGGAGACCAATTAAATGTATCTATAACTTTATTATCATTTACCATCCACATTTTTTTATTATAATTTTCAATGAATTTTTTATAAAGAGTCTTTCCTACTGAAGCTATCCAGTAGTCCTCAATATTTTTTGAATTTTCAAGAAGTATTTTTTTTTTTTATTTAATTCTTTAAAAATTTTTTTTTTGTCTGGCATTTTTTTAACATCATCATAGTGAAGTGGATAATTATAAAATTCGTTATCACTTTCAACATATGTTAGAAATTGATGATCTCCACAAAGTCTCATAGGTACTATTTTATTTAAATAATTAAAAACTTTTTTATTAAATGTTAAAAAATGCCTAGGACCAAAAGTATAAGGATGTCCACCATAAAAAGAAGTTCTTACACCTGCTCCGAGTGAATTATTTTTGTCAACTAAAGTAATATCATATTTTTTGTCATTTAGTTGATGAGCCATTGCACATCCAGCAAATCCACCGCCAATAATAAGTATCTTTTTTTTCATTAAATTTTTTTTATTTGATTTAAAATCTTATTTACACTAATTCCATGTAAATCTAACATATCATCCTGATTTTCGTAGGAATGAAAAAATTGATCTTTTAAAGAAAATTCTAAAATTTTACCTTCATATTTATTTTCATAAGCCAATATTTTTACATCTGAGCCTAATCCATTTATTATTGAATGATCTTCTACAATTAAAATAGTTTTATACTTTTTGAAAATTTTTTTAATTCTTGATTTATCTAATGGTTTTATTGTATGGCAACTGTAAATTGATGGATTTATTTTTAAAACTTTAAGTTTTTCCCTCAAATCAAAAGCTTTTTTTATTATTGGACCATAAGTTAAAATACACATTTTACTTCCGTTAACTATTTTTCTTATTTTACCAAATTTCCATTTTTCATTTGAAAATTGGGAATAATTTTTTTCACCCGATTTTCCAATTCTTAAATAAGTCGGACCTTTTGACTTTGAGGAACAATAATTAACCGCTTCTTTTAATTCTAACGGATCGCAAGGACAGATAATCTTCATATTGGGTAAACTTTTAGCAATTGAGATATCTTCTTGTGTTAGATGCGTGCCTCCAAGATTTGAGTATATAGTTCCAGCACCCATTCCTACAATAGTAACATCTAAGTTTTGATAACAAAGATCATCACGAATCATTTCAAATGGTCTATACAAGCTAAATGTTGCAATTGTATATGCAAATGGCTTTTTACCTCTCATCGCTAGTCCTGCACATACTCCTATCATTACTTGTTCTGCTACGCCTACATTTATAAATCTGTCAGGATATTCATTTCGTAATTTTTCCATACTTCCTGCTGGAGAAATATCAGCTGCAACAATATTTATTTTTTTATTTTTTTTTGCATTAATATAAAGTTGTTCAGCAAATGCATTTCTCATTTTTGATTATTTAGCTCCTTTAAAGCAATATTAAATTCTTTTAAATTAGGGGATCTATAATGCCAAATAGGTTCATTCATCATGTAACTAATAGGAAATCCTTTAATTGTTTTTGCAATTAAAGCATATGGTTTATTTTTATCTCTTTTTTTAATTTTATTGTAAATATCCGTCAAATTATGGCCATTACAAACATCAGAGTCCCATCCAAAACTCTTAAATTTTTTTTCTATTGGATATATATCTGGATGAGTTTTCGATGTTTGTTCTAAACTTTGAAAATTATTATTATCTACTATCGCTACAACATTCTTTAGTTTAAGAGATGGTATTAACATTATTGCCTCCCATGTTGAACCTTCCTGAAGTTCTCCATCACTAAGAACTGTATATATGGTGTTTTTATTTCTCTCTGCTAAGGCCATTCCGCATACCATACCCAAACCATGACCTAGGGATCCAGTTGATGCATTAATACCAGGATTTCCAATATCAGGATGTACACCTAAAAAACCTCTTTTTTTACAATAATTATCTAAATCATACTTCTTAAGAATACCCAATGACTCTAAAATTACATACTGGATGATAGAAGCGTGACCCTTGCTCATTACAAAACAATTTCTTTCATTTTTTGTAATGAAATAGCTGTATATTATCTCCATAACTTCAGTGCATGAAAAAGATCCACCTATATGTAACGCTGATACCTTTTGAGATATTTCAAGAATTCTCTTTCTATATTTGGAACAATTACTTTTTGAAATTTTTAGATTAAATTTTTTCATGATTTTTTTATAATTTTTTTTTTAAGTAACCATTTTAAATTCCAATTTTTTTCGTTTGGTTTAAAACCGCAATTAAATTTATACAATATATCATCAACTGCGTTCTTATAATTTGCTTTAGGCATAAATCCTTTATTTAAAATTTTATCTGAATTCATTCTATAACTTCGAGGATCATTACTTTTTTTAATTATTATTTTACAGCCTGTAACCTTTGAAATATATTTTGCTAAATCTATAACTTTAATATTTTCAAATCCAACATTAAAAGTTCCAGAAATTTTATTATTAATAAAAAAATCGTAACTTCTTACCATATCATCAATATGTAAAATAGGTCTGATTTGATTACCACCTAAAACAGTAATTTTTTTTTCAAAGAAAGCTTGATAACAAAATAAATTTAAAACAACATCTAATCTTAGTCTTTCTGAAAAACCACAGACAGTCGCAGGCCTTAATATTGTAATGTCAAAATTTTTTTTATAACTCTCGATTACTTTTTCGCAGATCATTTTAGATTTATTATAATCTGTTATTGGATCCAACCCTAGAATCTCAGTAACTTTTTTTTCTTTTTTAACGCCATAAATACTTCCAGAGGACGCAAACAAAAATTTTTTAATTTTAGACTTCTTGCAACATTCTAAAAGATTATAGAGAGCTAAAGGCCCTGTTTCCCATGTATCTCTAGCATTTAATTCACATAATGGATCATTAGACAGATATGCTAAATGAACTACGACTTCAAAATTTTTAAGATTTAAATTTTTTATATTTCTTATATCTTTCTTAATAGTTTTAACTTTTTTATTAAGGAAATTTCCAAACCAGAAAGTATCTAAGCAAGTTACATTATGATTTTTGTTAACTAAGAAATTGCACAACTTAGTCCCTATATATCCTGATCCACCAATTACTAGAATTTTCATTAGAAATAAATTAAAAATAAATAATATGATACTTATAACAGGATCTGGTACAGTTCTAGGAATAAAATTATCAAATTATTTATTTAATAAAAAATTTAATATTTTAGCACTATATAATCAAACATTTCCAAAAAAACTTTCCAAAAAAATTAATAAAGTTAAAATAAATTTAGAAAAGAAAATTAATATATCAAATCAAATTAATACTATTATTCATTGTGCATCAAAGGTTCCTGGAGACAACGTTAGTAACAAAGAGATTTATAATAGAAATATAAAAATTATAAAAAATATTCTCAGATTATCTAAACAAAAAAAAATTGAAAATTTTATTTTTATTTCATCAATGGCAATTTATGGTAAGCCAAAAGTAAAAATTATCACTGATAGATCAAAGAAGAAACCTGAGGACACATACGGAATGTCGAAACTTCACAGTGAAAAAAAAATAATCTCATTTTGTAAAAAAAACAAAATTAATTTTATTATTTTAAGAGTACCCGCGTTATTGGGAAAAAATACAAGAAATAATTTTTTATCAAAAAGAGTTTTAGATATTAAAAAAAATAAAAAGTTTTTAACCTCTAATATTAATTTTAAATTCAATAATTTTATTCATGTAAAGAATTTAATAGAGATTATTTATTTTATTTTAAAAAAAAATATTAAAAATTCAATATTCAATCTGTGTTTAAAAGATCATATTAGTCTAAAGAAAATTTATACCGTGATTGAAAAAAAAATTAAAAGAAAGATCGACTATAAAGTGATTGATAATAAAAGTTACTACTCAATTTCATCAAAAAAAATAAAAAAATATAAATTACCTTTATACACGGCTAGGAAAACTTTTTTTAAATTTGTAACTGAAAATTTTGGATAATTTATGTATATAAAGTTTAAAAAATACAAATATTATTTAAAAACGTTTTTATTTTATTTTTTAGATAAATATTTTAAATCCCCAAATAAAAAAAAACAAAAACATTTGTTTACCCAAGTTAAAAAGTATCTTGCGAAAAATAAAATAAAAAAATTTACTTTTTTAAGGATAGAGGCTTTTGGATATTCAATTCTTCAATATTTGTATCTTTTGTCAAAAGGTAAGATTTTATTTATTTATGGCTTTAATCCTGTAAATAAATTTTTTTTTTCAAAATTAAAAAAAAATTATCTATTAATAAAAGACAAAAAAATAATTGATTTTTTTGATTTTAATTTGAATAAAGATTTAAAAAAAGTTTTCATTGATACTCCAATTAATACTCATAACTTTGATTTTGATAAGAAAAAAGTATTTGAGTTTTCAAATGAGGAGATAAAATATTGTGAAAAAATTCTAAAAAAAAATAAATTAAATAAAAAAAAAATAATTACATTAAATTATAAGTCTCAAACCTATTGGAATAATAAAAAATATGAGAAAAATCATGATACATATCGATTGAGCAATCCTAAAAATTTATTAATAAGTGCCAATTATTTGAAAAGAAATGGGTATGAAGTAGTAATTACAAATGAACTGAATAATAATGAGAAAAAAATTTTTAAAAATTTTAAAATATTAAAAAGTTTTAAAGATTACGATGATATTCTAGATTTTTATATAGTACATAAGGCAGAATTTTGCATTGTTGGTGCATCAGGAGATCAATTTATAACTAGATTGTTTGATAAAACTTCACTTTATCATAATTGTTTGTTTCCACATACCATGAATAAAGGCATTTTTTTACCAAAAAAAATATACTCTCATAAGTTAGAAAAATTTCTATCGCTAAAGGAGACTGTTGAACTTAAATTACCACACTACAATAGAGATCATTTTAATCAAAATTTAATTTATATTTCTCCATTACATTTTAGGGATATAAACTTTTTCAAATTTTGTGAATTAGAAATTGTTGAAAATTCTAAAACAGAAATATTTGAAGCTTTAAAAGATTTATTAAATTTTAAAAATAAAAAAATTAAATTAAATAGAAAAGAATTAAAAACTCAAAATAGTTTAAAAAGAATATATTTTAAAAATACGCCAGATGGAAAAAAAAATAGAATTGAAAAAGGGTTTAAAGTTATGGGCGGTTATATCTCTTTAAGTTTTTTGAAAAAAAACCCATTTTTTATTGAATAAATCATCATAAATGTTACAAATTATTAATCTTATATAATAATGTCTCAAAAAAAATTTTTAAAAGAATATTTTAATGACGTTTCAAAATTATCCATAAAATTGTATGAAACTTACAAAAATGATATAATAAAAATTTCAAAATTATTTAAAAAAACCTCAGAAAATAAAAAAAAAATTATTTTTTTAGGAAACGGAGGCAGTGCTTCTATATGTTCACATGTTTCAGTAGATTTAACGAAAAATTCAAAAATAAGATCAATTAATTTCAATGAACCTGATTTAATAACATGTTTCAGCAATGATTATGGACATGAACATTGGATGAAGGAAGCTATAAGAAATTATTATGATAAAGGTGATCTAGTTGTAATGATCTCAGTCTCTGGAAATTCTCTAAATTTAGTTAATGCTGCAAAATTTTGTAAAAAAAATAAGATTAAACTAATTACTATTACTGGTTCAAATTTTAAAAATAATTTAAATAAAATAAATAAAAATGGGATTTGTTTATGGATTAATTCCAAATCATATAATCAAGTAGAAATTGGTTTTAATATTATTTTATTAGCAATAGTTGATTTAATAATAGGAAGAAAGATTTATTCGGCTTAATGAATGTCTATATCTCGGAATTTACAGGTCTTGGAAATTCAATTTTAATTAGAAATGCAGTAAAAAAATTAAAAAAAAAACTGTTAAATATAGATTTTCATTACTTTGGTGACAATAAATACAAGAGCTTTGAATTATTAGAAAATGATGATTCCTTTAAAAATTTCATAAACATAAAATCTTTGGGAGGGATTTATAGACTTTTAAAAATGCCCCCTGGCTATATAATTGTTACATCAAGTTCATTTATACCGTTTAAATATTTATTTATAATTTTACTATTTTCGAAATCAATTTTTGTAACAGATTTGTATAACTTAAAAAAACAAAATTTTTTTAAAAGATTAGTTTTAAATTTTTTGTTTTATTTAAGGAATAAATTTGAGAGAAAAACATCAATTTTAGATATAGCAAATATCAATCTTCATGAAATACTGGTAAATTATAATTTAATTGCAAAAACATTTCATATTGATCAAATAAAAAATGTTGAAAATATAGATAAGCTTAATTTTATTCAAAATAAACAAATATTAGATAAATTTGGTTTAAAATCCCAAAAATATATTTGTTTTCAACCAAATTGTTCAAGTGGAAACAAAAGTCCAAAAAATTGGCCTGACAAGAATGTATTAGATTTTTTAAATAATTATAATTTTAGCGATTATAAATTAGTTCTAATTGGTGAAAAAAATGAAAACAGAGATTTTTATAATAATTTTTCTGGATTAGTGAATTTAATTGGAAAAACTAGCATTTATGATTTACCAAATATATTATTTTATTCAAAATTAATAGTTGCTGTTGAAGGAGGGATTGTACATCTTTCAGAAGCGTTAGAAAAAAAGGTAATTTGTTTATGGGGTCCATCCGATATGAGAAAAAATCAACCAGTAAGAAATAGTACAGAAATAATAAAATATAATCTTCCTTGTGCACCATGTTGCATTTCGTGGATACCAGAGGAAAAAAGAAACGAAATTGATTTTTTTCATGATTGTAAAATAAATATACAATGTATGAGATCAATAAATTATTTAGATATAAATAATAAAATTAATAATATTTTGTCATGAAAAAAATTATTAATTTATTAAAAGTAAAAGATATAAATCATAAACTTTTGAGAATTGGCTCAAAATATGATGGTGGATATGTTGTTAGCGATCCCGTCTCTAAAAAAACTGATACATTAATATCCTTTGGAGCAGAAGACAATATTGATTTTGAATTACATTTTTTAAAAAAATTTAAACCAAAAGATGTACATCTCTTTGATAAGAGTTTTAGTAAAATTAAATCTAATAAAAAAATAAAATTTTATAAAAAAAAAATTTCGTACAAAAAAACAAAAAACACTGAAACTCTAAATAATATTTTAAAAAAAATTAATTCAAAAAATATTACTTTAAAGATGGATATCGAATTTTCTGAATGGAAAATTTTAGAGATTATCGATGAAAAAGATCTAAAATTTTTTGATCAAATATTAATAGAGTTTCATTTATTTCTTGTAGATTTACCATATGAATTTAATTCATTAACTAGGTACTTTAAAAAATATACTAAACAAAATATTCATACAATTAATCAAGAAATTTTAATAAATATGTATTATAAAGTATTAAAAAAAATTTTAAAATATTTCTATTTATTTCATTTAAGTCCAAACAATTCACTAAAGATAAAAAAATTCAATAATGTTGAATACCCACAATTACTAGAATTAAGCTTTGTAAACAAAAAATTTATAAATAAAGTAAAAAATCTAAATAAAAAATATCCTATTAAAAATTTGGATTATCCAAATAAATATTATAAATCAGACGTAAGTTTTAAATATTAAATATGTTTATCAATATTAAAAAAAATATTAAAAATATAAAAATCTTAGTCATTGGTGATTGTTTATTAGATGCATATTTTTTTGGTAATTGTGAGCGCATATCTCCAGAATCACCAACTCCTGTCATTGTGTATGATAATGAAAAATATGAATTAGGTGGAGCAGGAAATGTAGCTTCAAATTTAGCAGCATTGGGAGCAGAAGTGTATTTATCAAGTGTTATAGCGCAAGATAGTATGTACGATATAGTTAATGGACTTTTAAAAAAAAAAAAAATTAATATAAATTTATCTATCAAATCAAAAAGTATTAAAACTATAGTTAAAAAAAGAATAATTGCAAAAAATCAACAAATAGTACGTTTAGATTATGAAAAATATGATGAAAAAAAATATGCACCATTAAGAAAAAAAATTTTAGTAAAATTAATTAATAAAATTAAGTTTATGGACACGATAATAATTAGTGATTATGGAAAAGGCTTCTTGGATGAAAGATTCATTCAAAAAATTATAATTTCAGCAAAAAAATTGGGTAAGACTGTTATTATAGATCCACGAAAAAGAAATACGAATTATAATTCATTCAAAAAAGCAGATTATTTAACACCTAATTTATATGAATTAAGAGTATTAAAAAATGAATTAAAGAATGAGAGTAATGAAATTAAAAAATTGTCAAAACATATTATAAAAAAATATAATATTAAAAATTTAATTGTAACGCGAAGTGAAAAAGGATTAATGTTTATTAGCAAGAATAAAGTAATTAAATCTCATTCAAAAGCAAAGCAGGTATTTGATGTTTCAGGTGCTGGAGATACAGTTGTTTCAGTGATAGCTGTATGTTTGGTATTAAAAATAGAAATGAAAACTATTTTAGAAATTGCAAATGTTTGTGCCAGTTGGGTTATTTCTTTTGTTGGAACTAAGTCAATTGATAGAGATTTTTTTTTAGAAAATTTAAGTATGAGAATAAAAAATGTTTAAAGCAGCTGTTTTAGTTAAACAAAATAAGCCATTACAGATTATGAATTTAAAGGTTCCAAATCTTGATTATGGACAAGTGTTAGTAAGATTGATTACATCAGGAATTTGTGGAAGACAAATTCAAGAAATTTTTGGGCATAAAGGTAAAGATAATTTTTTGCCACATTTATTAGGTCATGAAGGTTCAGCAATTGTAGAATTTGCAGGACCTGGTGTTTCAAAAGTAAAAAAAGGTGACAAGGTAATTTTGCATTGGAGAAAATCCCAAGGTATAGAGTCAACTTTCCCGAAATATATAAATGAAAATGGTTTAACTATTGGTGGAGGGTTAGTTACAACTTTTAATGAGATGTCAGTTGTTTCAGAAAATAGATTGACCAAAATACCATTAAATTTTGACGATAATGTTGCTAGTTTGTTGGGTTGTGCTTTATCAACATCCCTAGGAATCGTTAATAATGAGGCTAAAATAAAAATTGGAGAGTCTGTTTTAATCATAGGCTCAGGTAGTACAGGTCTAAGTTTGTGTCTAAGTGCAAAATTAGTGAGCGGTTGTCCTGTGGTAGTAGCAGATATAAGTAGAAAAAAACTTCAATTAGCAAAAAAAAATTCAGATGCACAGATTTTAATTAATAAAAACGATAATATGGAAAATATTAAAAAAAATATTTTAAATATTTTTGGTAAAAAAGGACCAGAAAAGATTATTGAAACATCAGGTTCGGTAAAAATGATAAGTTTATGTTATGATGTTCTAGCCCCAAATGGAACATTAGTTTTAGTAGGTCAACCAAAACATAATGATCATTTAATTTTAAAAAATTTTTCTAAAAATTATCAAGGTAAAAAAATATTAGACTCTCAAGGTGGAGGTTTCTTGCCAGAATTTGATATTCCTAGATTTGTAAGATTGTATGAAAGTGGTTTAATTTCAACTCAAAATATTATATCAAACTTTACTAGTTTAAAAAAATTAAATTCAAGTATTGATCAAATTAAAAAAAATAAAATATTAGGTAAATGCATAATAAATTTTTAAATGACTAAATTAAATAAAAGATCTAAAAATTTAAGACTTGAAATTATTAAGCTATCTAAAGCAAATGGTGGTTACCATTATGGCGGTAGTTTTTCATGTGTTGAAATTTTAATTTCTCTTTTCGATAATATTCTGGATAAAAACTTAGGTAATTTTATAATGAGTAAAGGCCATGCATGTTGGGGTTATTATGTGCTTCTAAGAGAAAGAGGTCATAAGCCTTTGTTAGAGGGTCATCCACATCGAGACATCAACAATGGTGTTTTGTGGACTACCGGCAGTGAGGGGCATGGTCTTCCGGCAGCAGTAGGAATTGCAAAAGCAAAAAAATTAAAAAAAGAAAAGGGCTTTGTATATGTATTGATTGGTGATGGTGAATGCCAAGAAGGCACTACTTGGGAGTCTTTGCTAATGGCTAATCAGCACAATTTAGATAATTTAAAATTAATTGTTGATTATAATAAAATTCAAGGCTCAGGTTTTATTAAGGATATTTTAGACATGTCCTCAATACCGAAGGTTGCAGAAGTAATAGGATGGAAGGTGTCGGATATTGATGGGCATAACATTGATACATTAACAGAGTGTTTAAAAGAGAAAGTTAATAGACCTCACTTAATTTTTGCACACACAGTTAAAGGGAAAGGTGTAAGTTTTATGGAAAATCAACCTAAATGGCATGCCAATTGGCCAAGTCCTGAATTTGAACAGATGGCATTAGAGGAATTAAGTAAATAATATGAGAAGAGCTTTTGGAAAAACAATTGTTAAAATTGCAGAAAAAGATCCAACTGTAATACTTTTGTCAGGAGATGTTGAGCAAGAAATGGATGAATATAAAAATAAATTTCCAGATAGATATATAAATGTTGGTCTATGTGAACAAACTATGATTTCAATGGCGGCAGGTATGGCATCTGAAGGGTTAAGACCTTATGTTTATTCAATTACTCCATTTTTAATTGAAAGACCTTTTGAGCAGATTAAAATAGATATTGATGAGCAGGACTTACCAGTTACATTAATTGGAAATGCCGATTATCCATCACACGGTCCAACTCATAGACCTTTAAATGCACAAAAGCTAATGTCTGTTTTTAAAAATTTAATGGCATATTACCCAAGGAATCAATTTGAAACAGAGAAAGCAATGCTTGATTCTCATATAATGAAAAAACCTGCATTTATAAGTTTATATAAGGAGGGCTTGCCTTTTTTATAAAATAAATGTTAAAAAATATACTCATTACTGGATCTAATGGAGCTTTAGGCTGGGAGTTAGTTAAAATTTTTTTAAAAAAAAAAAATTACTTAATTATCCACTCAAGAAAAAAACTAGACAAAAAAAAAACTACTTATTTAAAAAATTATGAAAACTTCAAAATCTTAACTGGAGATTTACAAAAAAACTCTACACTAAATAAGTTTAATTTGTTACAAAATAAAATTGATATATTTATTAATAATGCAGCTATATATGATAACTTAAATGATTTTAAATTTAGTAAAAAATATCTAAGTTCTTTTTTTGATATTAATTTTATTGCGCCAGTATTAGTAACTCAAAAGCTACTAAACAATTTATCATTAGCAAACGGAATTATAGTTAATATTAACTCTTTATCAGGAAAAAAAGGAAATAAAGATGAGATCATATATTCTCTTTCAAAAAATATGCTCAGAATATTTTTTGAAACTATGGAAGATATTCTTATTAAAAAAAATATAAATGTTTTAAATATTTATTCAGGAGCGTTTAAATCAAAAATTACCAAAAGTAGGAAAACATTTAATAAACTAATGAGTCCCGAAGAGGTTGCGAAATTGATACATGACTCAATATATAATTATAATAACTTAAAAATAAAAGATATTTCATTTATAAGAAAAAAATATTAAATGAAATCTAAACTAATTTCGATTAAAGAAATCCAAAAAATTAAAAAGGTGAAACTTGCTAAAAAATCTTTAGTTATGACCAATGGTTGTTTTGATATTTTACATGCAGGTCACATTGAATATCTCTATAAGTCAAGAAAACTTGGAGATAAACTGTTAATTGCAGTCAATAGTGACAAATCTGTTAAATTATTAAAAGGTAGCAAAAGACCAATAATCAATTTTAAAGATAGAATTAAAATTTTATCTTCATTAGTTTTTGTTGATTTCATAATTAAGTTTGACTCAAAAACTCCAGATGAATTATACAAAATAATTAAACCCAATATTTTAACAAAAGGAGATGAGTATAAAAAAATAAGTTTAATTGCAGGTTCTAAACATGTGATTGAATCTGGAGGAAAAGTAAAATTAATAAAAATGAAAAAAAATTATTCAACAACAAATATCATTAAAAAAATTAAATGTATATAGTTACTGGTGGCTCTGGATTTATTGGAAGTAGATTAATTAAAAAATTAAACGATCAAAAGATCAATAATATTATTTTAGTTGATAAAAAAAAAAATAAATTTGAAGATATAAAATTTCATATGTTTGTGCATTCATCAACATTTATAAACAATATTGATAAATTTTTAAAAAAAAAAATAAAATGCATTTTTCATTTAGGAGCAAATTCAAGGACAACAGAGAATAACTTAAAATCAATACTTAATGACAATTATAATTTTTCTTTAAAGGTAATTGAAAAAGCTACTCAATTCAAAATACCTATAATATATGCTTCATCTGCTAGCGTATACGGTACAAAGGAAAAACACTTTGATGATGATAATATATTTTTAAGGCCTGAAAATTATTACTCGCTTACTAAATCAATGGTTGACACTTTTGTTATAGATAAATTGTCAAATAATAAAAAAAATAAAATTATTGGATTAAGATTTTTTAACGTATATGGTCCAGGAGAAGAATTTAAAAATGAAATGTCTAGTGTGGTTTATAAAATGCATAAACATTTTAAAAAATTTGGATTTATAAATCTATTTAAAGGAAGCCATGGTTATAAAAATGGCGATCAAAGAAGAGACTTTATTTATATTACTGACTGTGTAGATATTATGCTTTGGTTTAATAAAAATTTTAAACCTGGTATTTACAACTTAGGTACTGGGAATGCTAGAACCTTTAATAATGTTGCTAAAATTTTTTTAAATTATTATGGTGATGAAAACTTAAATAAAAAAATAAGGTATGTTAAATTTCCTAAATCAATAAAAAATTCTTATCAAAGTTTTACAAAGGCAAATATCAGTAAATTAAGAAAAGCAGGATACAAAAAAAATTTTGTAAATATTAACAATGGAATTATTAATTATCTAAATTATCTCGAGAAAAAAAATTAAATAAACTATTTTTCTTTGATAATTCAATAATTTTTTCTTTATCCTTCGTGAAATTACTATAAAAATTACCAATTGATTCAATATTTCCTCCTTCAAAGTCAAATGATTTATTTTTCTTAAAAGAATAATTTATTAAATAATCAATTAGTAAATATGATGCTCCAGTTCTTTTAAATTCATGATTTGTTGTTAAAATTATCATATAAACTTTTAAATTATCCCAAACAATTACCGCGCCAGATTGAAATTGTTTTTTGTTATTTTCTACAACGAATATTTTTCCAATATTTTTTTTTTTAACAGAATTTATTAAATTTAAAAAAAATTTTTTTTTAAAATGATTATTTAATCCTCTATCTTTCAAATTTTTACAATAGTTTATGTAAAATGTTTCATGATCATATTCTTCTTTAATTATTAGACTATTTAGTTTTGATTTTTTTAACCATCTCAAAGCATTTTTAGAGTATTTTTTTTTCATCTTTGTTACGTGGTAACTTTTTGAAAAATTTACAGAAAAAAATTGTTTTAAAATTTCAAAGTTATAAATATTGTTGTTTACCCAAGATGATTGAAAAAAAAAAAATTTATTCAATTTTTTAGATAAATCATAGTAAAATTCTTTTTCATTTAATTTAAAAGATTTATTATCTAATATAATTGGTGATAAGTGTTGAGTAATTTTTGGAAGTACACTAAAATTAATTAAAAATCCTCTTTGAATATAAGGTAATAAACCTAGAGTTTGATTATTTACTGTAATTGGAATCACATCCCATTTCCCATTAGAGACAATATCTAGCCAGCCAGGAGTATTAAAAATTTTAATTTCTCTATTTTTTGAACAAATATCGATATACTGTTTTTTATAAATCATATTTAAGTAAATTTTTAATATATCTATTTTATTAAATTTTATTTGTATTATAAAGCAGAGAAATAAATTTATTCTTAATGTCGTTTTCTAAATATAAATGATTACAAAACCTTTAAATTATGTGGCTAAAAAAATGGGCATAACAGACATGTTAAGCATTCTCCCAGAATTTAAAAAAAAAATATTTTTTTTTGTTTTATTAAGTTTGACTGTTTCGATTTTAGATATTATTGGCATAGGTTTTGTAGGTTTATTTATTTTAACAATTTTAAAAAGTGAATTTTCAGTTTTTGAAATGTTCCCTAAAATTTTTGGCGATTTCAGTTTTGCAGAGATAATTTATATACTCTGTTTTATTTTAATTTTAATTTATTTTCTCAAAGGTGTATTAAGTTTTCTTATCCATAAGAAAATCATATTTTATTGTTATGAACAACAAAATATTTTAAGAAAAAAATACCTAGAATTATTTTTCTATGATTTCGAAACTTTAAAAGGACAATCATTTGAAAATAAAGTAAGTACAGTTATAGAGTTTATTAAAAGGGTAACTGAAAATTATCTCCAACATTTGTTAAAAATTATGACTGACACTATAGTAGTAATAGCTATATTCGGTGTTTTATTTTATGCCGATCCTCTTTCAACGTTGTTATTATTATCTTTATTCTTCGTGACTATTTATATGTATAAGGTCTTATATAGAAAAAAAATTGATAAACTGGGAATAGATGCAAAAAATTTTATTCAAGTTTTGATAAAAAAATCGACATTTTTATTTGAGGCTTTTAAAGAAATTAAGTTATTTGGAAAAGAAAATCAATTTACTGATGATTTAATTAATACTTCAGATCTTAATACTTATTCTGTTAAAAATTTTGCGGCTTTATTAGTTTTACCTAAATATTATGCTGAATTTATTTTTGTTACTTTTTTACTTTTAATATCAGTTGGATCGATATTGAAATACGGAAATACAGAATTGGCATATGCACAAATTGGAATTTATGGTGCGGCTGCAGCAAGAATAGCTCCTATGATGAATTCTATGCTCCAATCTATCACAACGATGTGGAATAATAGAGCTACTATGAAAGAAGTTACAGATTTTTTTGCTGTAAGGAATCTGAAAAAGAAAAAGTCTCAAAAAATTTCTGATTTTGATAAAAATTTGTGTTTAGAAGAACTTAATGTAAAAAATATTGGCTTTTCTTATCCTCAATTAAAAATATTTGATGACATGAGTTTAAATTTTAAAAAAAACTCTTTAGTTGGTGTTTATGGTAGATCAGGAACAGGAAAATCAACTTTTGTTAATTTGTTAACAGGATTTTTAAAATTAGATGAAGGATCTATTTTCATTAAAGACAATAATGGAAAAAAAATTAATGACAATATTTTTAGATATATGGGGATAATACCACAAGAAATAAGGTTGATGGATAGTACAATAGCAGAAAATGTAACTTTAGAATTAGATGAAAAAGACATTAGTAATGATGAATTAGAGGAAGCGTTAAAAAGGGCTGATGCATATGATTTTGTTTCAAAATTACCAAAAGGTTTTAATACAAAATTAGACCATTCTGGTTTGAACCTGTCTGGTGGGCAAAGACAAAGAATTGCAATAGCCAGGGTTTTATATAGAAATAGTAAAATATTGATTATGGATGAACCATTTTCGTCTCTTGACGAAAGCTCAGAAGAAAAATTATTAAATTTATTACAAAATATAAAAAAAGATAAAATTATTTTTATAATTACTCACAAGAAGAGTTTATTAAATAAGTTTGATGTAGTTTTAGAAAAAATAGGACACAAGTTTGTCTTAAAAAAAACTAATGTTTATGACAAGATTTAGTTGCAATTTTATTTAAAATTAATTTTATATTTTTTAAAGCTTTTTTAAATCCTGCACCTTCATTTAGATGACCTTGCCAAATTTCAGGAATAAATCCTAAATTTTTAGACTTAAATAGAGCTATTAAAAATTCAAAATCTACATTTCCTTCTCCGATTTGTGCTCCCTCTCCATCTACACCAACTGCATCAGACAAATGTAAATAACAAGTATGGTCTTTAATTTTTTTAGCAAAAGTTTTCATACTTATACTGCTCGAATTACAATATAATTGAGCGTGTGAGGAATCAAAACATACTCTTCGATCTGATGATTTACAGAAGTCGTTTATCTCGTTATGATTTGAAAAAATATTTTGATAATATCTTCCACCGTAGTACCATGGATACGGCGGCATATTTTCTAAAACAATTTCA
>MDSV01226962.1_pt1 | contig 30131 bp, 25 predicted proteins | sample 810851 | NCBI WGS metagenome assembly MDSV01 (sample SAMN05326640, study PRJNA326480) | marine metagenome | isolation source: seawater | place: Atlantic Ocean: North East | collected 2012 | reverse complement strand
GACAACTTTGACAGACTTACATAAAAACAAAAACCCCCGTCAATAAACGAGGGTTTCTGAGTAGTGGGCGTTGAGAGATTCGAACTCCCGACATCTGCCTTGTAAGGGCAGCGCTCTGACCAGCTGAGCTAAACGCCCATGTGTGTATTAAAATTATAAAATTTTAAGTTATTAAGCTTAAGAAATTTTTCTTTTCTTAATAACCTTTGGTAGCGCAACCTTTAAAACATCCCAGATTTCTTTGGCAAAATGGAATTTCATATCTCTTGAAACATGTTCAGGAACATCTTCAATATCTTTTTGATTTAAAAAAGGCAAAACAACCTCTTTTATTCCTGCACGATGAGCAGCAGTTACTTTTTCTTTTACACCGCCAATTGGCAGAACATTTCCACGAAGTGTAATTTCCCCTGTCATTGCAACTTTACTTTTTACTGGTACATTTGCAATGAGTGATACTAATGATGTAATCATACTGACGCCAGCTGATGGCCCATCTTTAGGAATCGCACCTGCTGGTACATGTACGTGCAAATCTAATTCGTCATTAAAATTTGGATTGATTCCAAAATCATCTGCATGTGCTCTTACAAACGTCATTCCAGCAGTAGCAGACTCTTTCATTACATCACCTAATTGACCGGTCAATGTCAATTTACCTTTACCTTTCATTTTGGTGGATTCAATAAAAAGTATATCTCCTCCAGCAGCTGTCCAAGCTAAGCCAGTAACAACGCCTGGTTCTGTAGTCCTCTCAGCCAACTCAGAATGAAACTTTGAAGCTCCTAAATAACCTTGGACTTTTGATTTTGTAACCTTGACACTTTTTGAATCTTCTTCCACAATTTCCCTAGCAACTTTTCTTAATACGTTTGCTATTTCTCTCTCAAGCTGTCTAACTCCAGCTTCCCTTGTATAAGAGCTAATTAGCTCTTTAATAGAGGCGACATCTAATGAGACTTCAGATTTACTTAACCCATTTTCTTTAATTTGTTTTGGAATTAAATGCTTCTTTGCTATTTGCAATTTTTCATCTTGGATATAACCAGAAAACTCTAATATCTCCATTCTGTCGCGAAGAGCAGGAGGAATATTACCATAGTTATTTGCAGTAGCAATGAACATAACCTTACTTAAATCGAAATCAAGTTCAAGATAGTGGTCATTAAAAGAGTGATTCTGCTCTGGATCTAATACCTCTAATAAAGCTGATGAAGGATCTCCTCTAAAATCCGATCCTAGTTTATCAACCTCATCAAGCATGAAAACTGGATTATTTGTACCGGCCTTTTTAATATTTTGAATTATTCTTCCAGGAAGCGCACCAATATATGTCCTTCTGTGACCTCTAATTTCTGCTTCATCCCTTACACCACCTAAAGATAATCTTATGAATTCTCTTCCCATTGATCTTGCAATAGATTTTCCTAAAGAAGTCTTTCCAACCCCAGGTGGGCCTCCAAAGCAAAGTATAGGACCTCTAACACTTCCATCTGGATTTCTCTTTTGCTTAAGATTTCTAACAGCTAAATATTCGATTATTCGCTGTTTAACTTTTTCAAGTCCATAATGATCGGTGTCTAGTATATTTAGGGCCTCTTTGAGATCAATCCTGTCTTTTGATGATTTACTCCACGGCAAATCAGCAATCCATTCGATGTAAGTTCGAGAAACGTTATATTCAGGTGATTGAGTAGGAATTCTAGAAAGCCTGTCAAGTTCTTTCATAGCTACTTTTTCAGATTCCTCAGGCATTTTTGCAACTTTTATACGCTCCTCTAATTCCTTGAATTCTACCGATCCTTCATCTTCACCTAATTCTTTTTGAATAGCTTTCATCTGCTCTCTAAGGTAATATTCTCTCTGAGTTTTCGCTATTTCATCGTGGACTTCAGTCTGAATTTCTTCACCAAGTTTTATTCTTTGTATTTCTCTATTAATAATGGTTATAGCTTTGTCTATTCTAGTTTTTATATTAACCTCTTCAAGGATTTCTTGTTTATCTTGATTGGGTAGCGTCATTAGAGAAACAGCTCTATCAACCAATCTATGTGGTTTTTTGATATTTGAGAGCATTCCTGTATGCTCTTCGGTCAAATTTGGAGCAACTTTGATGAGGTCAGAAAAAGATGTTCTTAAATTATCAACAATATCGTCGATTTCAAATGCATCAGTAATTGGCTCATCACTAATTTTACTAGCAGCGGCTTTAAAATAAGGTTCTTTACTAAGATAGTCTAAAATTTTTACTCGAGCTATGCCCTGTACAATTGCAGATTTACTATTATCCGGCATAGCAAAAACTTTAAGGACTGTAGCTAAAGTGCCATATGAATATAAATCTTCCATAGAAGGATCTTCTATAGAACCATCTTCTTGAGCTACTACGATAATGTACTTTCTTTTTTCAAGCTCAATATCTGAAATTAACTTAAGTGATTTTTCCCTACCTATATAAATAGGTATCACTTGTTGTGGGAATAACACGGTATTACGCAAAGGCATTACAGCATATTCTTCAGTTCCTTCTATATTAATATTCTCAATATCTTTTTCTGATAATTTTTCAGCCATAATTAAAACCTATTTAGTTATTTATGAGTGTGTTACAATCATTATGCCACTTGGTAAACTACTAAAATTTGTGCTTTTATTTTTAGTCTATGCTAAAATGACGTACAAAATGTTGGCAAATTGACTTAAAATACTATGTTAGATTTTTTTGCAACTAAACTAGCTTGTTCATCTGCATGATAAGAACTTCTAACTAATGCACCTGATTCAACCACTTCAAACCCTATGCTTAATCCAAATTTTTTATACCTTTCAAATTCTTCATTAGATACATAACGCTGAACCTTAAGGTGATTGGATGTAGGTTGTAAATACTGGCCTATTGTAAAGACTGAAACTCCGGCATAATAAGCCTCTTTCATAGTGTCAGTAATTTCTTCAAATGTTTCACCTAAACCTACCATTAAACCGGTCTTAGTCATTAAACCATAATTTGCTGATGCTTTCAGCACATTTAAACTTCTTTGCCAATTAGATTGCGATCTTACTGATTTACTTATGCGTTCAACACATTCTAGATTATGACTAAATATTTCAGGTTTAGCCATAAATACTTTTTCTAAGGCCTTATAATCTCCCTTAAAATCAGGAGTTAAGACCTCTACTGTACAATCTGGAACTATTTTATGAATTTCATTTATTGTTTTTGCCCAAATTGAAGCACCATAATCCCATCTCAAATCATCTCTATCTACAGAAGTGATTACAACATGTTTAAGTTTCATTTTTTTTACTGCTAACGCCGTTCTCATTGGCTCAAGTGGGTCATCCCAGGTTGGCTTTCCTGTTTTTACTGCGCAAAAGCCACATGCTCTAGTACAGGTATCACCCAAAATCATTAAGGTCGCAGTCCCTCTATTCCAACACTCATAAATGTTAGGGCAATTTGCCTCAGCACATACTGTATTTAGATTTTGATCTTTAACAATGTCTTTAACAAATTTATAATTTTCTCCAATTTGTAATTTAATTTTGGGTTTATATTTTTTTTGCAACATTTTGTATCTTATAATAAAGTTTCAAAATCAATATTTTCTAAATGATATTTTATTTTTAACAAAAATTTTGCTCCTCCAGCACCATCTATAAGCCTGTGGTCAAAGCCAAGCGATAACATCATCATACTTCTTATGGCGATAACATCCTTATCATCTTTTTCTATAACGACAGCATTTTTATTAATTTTACCTATACCTAATATACCAACGTTAGGCTGATTAATTATAGGCGTACCAACCAATGCATCGAAAATCCCAAAATTTGATAAAGTAAACGTCGAACCTTGTAAATCATCTGGACTTAAATTTCCATTTCTAGTTTTTTCAACAATTTCATTTAGCTCACGACAGATTCCCAATAAGTTTTTTTCATCACACTTTAACATGCAAGGTACCATAAGTCCATTATCTATCGATACAGCTATACCCATATTAACATTGTCATGCTGAATTTGAAATTGACCATCAAAAGATGAATTAAATTCAGGCATTTCCTTTAAAACTTTTACTGTGCAGTATATTATGAATGGGGTATAAGTGAGGTTGAATCCTTCGTCATTATAAAATGATTTTTCTTTCTTATTTACAAAATTAATTACCCCCGTCATATCCACTTCGTTCATTATGTGAACATGTGCAGATGTATCTAAGCTATAACGCATATGCTCGGATATGTTCTTACGCATGTTATCAATTTCAACCATCTTGCCGCTTTGATTAACATAAAGATCTTTTTTAATCTCAATTAAACTTTTCTTCTTTACCTTAGCTCCTGATGCAATGTATTTTTCTAGATCTTTTTTTGTTACTCTCCCATTTTTACCTGTACCATTAATTTGTTCTAACTCTGTTAATGATATGCCTTCTTGATTTGCTAAATTTGTAACAGCTGGGGATAATAAAACATTGCTAGATTTACTTGAAATTTTAATAGCACTACTTTCTTCAATCTTTTTAAAAGAATCTTTCGAGTCCTTTTCTTCAACTTGCTTTTTCTTTTGATTATTTTTTATAATTTTTATAGACTTTTCAATACTTTGCTTGCTGTTAATTTCAGCTTTACCTGTCTCAATCCTAGCGATAACTTCGCCAACATCAATAACATCATTTGGTTGAGCTAAAATTTCTGTAACAATTCCTTTATTTGGGGCAGGAATTTCAGAATCAACTTTATCAGTTCCGATTTCAAGCAAAGTTTCATCTTTTGCAATAGAGTCTCCAACTTTTTTATACCATTCTAAAATAGTACCTTCAGTGATACTTTCTCCCATTTTTGGCATTACAACATCTATAACCATTTTTTAATAATCCAGTAATTCTTCAATTGCATTTGAAATATCACTAACCTGCACTAGAACATCTTCCTCTAAATACCAGTTGTATGGCACTGGACTATCTTTAGAGGCCACTCTTTTAACAGGGCCATCAAGATATTCAAAATATCTTTCAGCAATTACAGAACACAATTCAGCCCCCGGACCATTAGTTAAATTGTCTTCATATACAACTAATACTTTACCCGTTTTACTTACTGAATCTTTTATTGTATCATAATCAATTGGGTTAAGTGTCCGAACGTCAATAATCTCTATAATATTCCTATTTTTACTGACTTGCTGTGCAGCCTCTATACTTTTTTGAACCATAGCACCCCAACAAATTATAGTTAGGTTACCTCCCCTAGTTATATAATTAGCTTTACCAAATGGTAAAATATAATTCTTCCCAGGCTCTTCTGTTGCTGCAAATGGTTGACGATATAAACCTTTATGCTCCATAAAAATAACAGGGTCATTCATCCTGCAAGCCATCTTTAATAAACCTTTTGCATCTCTTGCATTTGATGGATAAGCAATGTAAATACCAGGCATATGAGTGAAATAACCATCAATAGACTGACTATGGCATAATGCTCCATGAATGTAACCCCCGACTGGGACTCTGATAACTATCGATGAGCTCCAGGTATTATTTGATCTATACCTCATAACCGAAACTTCATTTCTAATTTGCATCATTGCAGTCCATATATAATCACCAAATTGAATTTCAACAACAGGTTTGTATCCTGTAACCGCAATACCTGCAGCTGTACCAATTATACTTGACTCAGCTAATTGAGAGTTAAAAACTCGATTTTTACCAAACTTTTTGGACAAACCTTTTGTAGCAGTAAAAACACCTCCCTTGGGGTCAGCGATGTCTTGCCCATAGACAATCATCCTATCATTATATTCCATTTCTTCATGTAATGCGTGATTTATTGCATCAACCATAACAATATTATCAGAAATCTTTGTCAGTTTTGGCTCTGATCTTACTTTGTCTTCACTATAAACATATTTAGTGGCTGTTTTTTTTGACGGATGATCTTGTTTATCTGCCCATTCAGTATCTTTTGATATCTGTTCTTTTATCTGACTTTCAATTTTACTTGCAATTGTTTCATTAAATATTTTTTTGTCTAAACAAATTTGTTTGAACAAAGTAATAGGATCTCTTTTTAAATCATTTTTTAAGGCTTTTTCACTCCTATATTTTCTCTGATCATCAGAGCTAGAGTGAGGCATTAATCTGACAACGTTTGAAACAATAACAGAAGGCCCTTTTCCTCTTCTAGCTCTTTCCACAGCTTGTTTAAAAGCCAAATGAGTTTCAAAAAAATCAGTCCCATCAACTTGATATTTAGATAGATTTGCATAACCGCTAACCAAAGAAAATACGGATCCAGCAGTCTGTTCAGATCTATGAGTACTAATTGCATATTCGTTATCTTGAATATGAAAAATGACAGGAGCTTTTTCTCTTCCTGCCCAATTGAGAGCCTCATGAAAGTCTCCTTGGCTGGTTGTTCCCTCTCCAGATGAAACATAAACTACTTCTTTTGAGTTTTCCAACTTCCTAGATAAAGCACAACCAACTGCTTGTAAATATTGAGTCCCAGTTGCGCTAGACTGAGATACTATTCTTAGGTCCTTATTGCCATAATGCATAGGCATTTGCCTTCCACCAGAGGCAGGATCATCAGCTCGAGCAAGAAATGACAATAAATGCTCTTTAGCAGAGACTCCCAAAGCTAAAGTAAAGGCACCATCCCTATAATAAGGGTAAAACCAATCACTGCCACCTTTAAATGTCATAGCAGCCGCTAACTGTGAGGCCTCATGTCCAGAGCAACCCATATGAAAAAAACTTTTACCCTGTTTTAATAATATTAACATCTTTAAATCCAATTCTCTAGCGGTAACCATCTGAGTAAATACATCGGCAAGTTGTTTCTTCGTAAAACCATTAAACCTAGCCATTGACTTTTACACCTGTAAAATTTCTGGAGAAAATATTTATAGCCTTTGATTTTATTTCATCCATTGAAGGCACTTCATCGCCCATAATCTCCTCCATTGAAGTAATTCCATAATCTTCAATTCCACAAGGAATGATAGATTTATAATATTCTAAATTTGGATTAATGTTTAATGAAAAACCATGCATGGTAACCCATTTACTTATTCGTACGCCTAGGGCTGCTATTTTTTTATCTTTAACCCAAACGCCAGTTAAACCCTTTTTTCTATTAGCAATGATACCATAATCGCCAAGAATATCTATGATTAGCTGTTCTAACTTTCTCATATACCAAGTAATACTACGCTTGTAGTGATTTAAATCTAATATTGGATATCCGACTAATTGACCAGGACCATGAAAAGTAATATTCCCGCCCCTGTCTGTCTGAATGACCGATACGTTCTTGACTAAATTCAGTAAGTGTTCTTTTGGTGCATTTTTGCCCAAAGTATATACAGGAGGGTGCTCTACAAGTAGAAAATGATCTTCAATCTCGTTTAAGATCCGCTTGTATTGAAGTTTTTTTTGTAACTCCCACGTATCGTTAAAATCAGATATGCCTAAGTCTAAAATATTATGAGAGGGTCCCATTATTTAAGTTCTATTTAAACCAATAATTGATAAAAATTCAGTTCTAGTCCTATCAGACTCCCTAAATTTTCCAAGCATAGAGGATGTTGTGGTCCAACTATTTTGTTTCTCAACACCTCTCATTTGCATGCACATATGCTGACCTTCCATGATTACAGCAACTCCTACTGGATCTAATATGTCTTTTATTGTTTCAGCTATTTGCCTTGTAAGCCTTTCCTGAACTTGCAACCTTCTAGAAAACATATCGATTATTCTAGGAATCTTGGAAAGACCAACAACTTTACCATTTGGTAGATAACCAACGTGAGCTCTTCCAAAAAACGGTATGAGGTGGTGCTCGCAAAGACTGAAAAACTCAATATCTCTTACAATGACCATATCCTTTGCATCTTCATTAAATATCGCATTATTGATAATTTTTTCAAGATCCTGATTGTAACCTTTGGCAAAAAACTGCCAAGCTTTTGAAACTCTAGTTGGAGTTCTTAATAATCCTTCTCTAGATGGGTCTTCACCTATCTCTTTTAAGAGTTGAGTAGTAAGGTCTTCTATCTTTTTATTTTCCATTTTCATTCTTTCTATGTATCATTCTTTTGCGATGTCTATTTTCCCTTTTAGAAGGTAGATAATACCATATATGATTGGAGTGTCAATTAGTGCCATTAACATCTTAAACGTCCAGCCGTCAATTATTGCAGATATAATTTGATCGCTATTCCAAACACCAAAAAATAAAATACATATGACCAGTATGGTATCTAACAACTGTGATGCTACCGTTGAAGCATTATTTCTAAGCCATAAATGCTTACCGTTCGTAAGTCTTTTCCAAAAGTGGAATATCCTAACATCCACAAATTGGGCAAATAAATATGCTACCATTGACGCAGCAATAATTCTCCAGGCGTTTCTAAAAACCGAGTTGTAAGTTTCATCAGTCACTAAAGAATCTGGTATAGCATTAAATTGTCCGCCTAACCATAAAAAAAGTAGAACAAACATTGATGCTATAAAACCAGCAAAGACCACTAGATTTGCCTTTTTTTGCCCATACAATTCTGATATTAGGTCAGTTACCAAAAAAGTGAATGGGTATGGCAGTATACCTGCAGAAACAATAAAAACTTTGAACCCTAAATCTACAGTAACAAATTTATTTGCAATGAGATTACATGTGACTAATGAGGCTATAAAAACCCCGGCTAGAACCAAATAAAGCTGATCTTTAAAATTATTTTTCGCCAGGTCCATAGTAATCATTAAATATTGAATGGGTCTCTACAAGCCTAATGCGATGCAGTTTGCAATCTGTTATATCATCAAAAATTTGATCCCATATCCATAATAATAAATTTTCTGAGGAAGGTTGTTTATTTTTAAACCATTCCACATCTTTTTCAATTTGTGAGTGATCTAGAACATTAATAACGTTATTTTTAACTATCTTATTTAGGGTTGGCAAATCAACTAACCAACCAGAGCCAGGATCTATTGGCCCAGTAACAGAAACTTCCAACACATAATTATGTCCATGAGTATTATAGTCTTTACCAAAAACTTTTAAATTTTTTTCTTCACTCCACGCGTCATTACCATATTTATGGGAGGCACAGAAATGATATCTTTTTGTAATAATAGGATAATTCATATTTTTCTATTGTTTGTATTATGCAAATAAATTATTTTATAATTTACGTTTTTTACGCTCAATAGAACAAACTCAAAAAATAGCTCAATTAAATTGACTAGCTAAGCTTGTTAAGAATTTTCTATTAACTAATGTCCTATCTATGATAGCTCTGCAATCATTGAAGATAAGTTCTTGACTAAACTTGATTTAGGTAATATTAGATCGCATCCAGCAGATTTTAATTTCTTCAAGTCTTTGGCTTTCAATTTTTTTAATGAACCAATGATTTTAAGCTGATGTCTTTTTAGTTCTGAAACTAGACCTACTGAAAAAAATACATCTTCATCTAAATCAATTATTGCTAGTATTGATTTATTTGCAAAATCATCAGGACTTGTATTTTCATCACAAAATTCAACATTCATTTCATAGTCAACGCATGCACTAGAAACTTTTGACCCTAATTCAAAATCCTTAATAAATAATAAAATATTTTGCATAATTATAGTTTAGGCACAAGGTCCCAATTAAATTCAACTGATGAAGTTAACCTATCATAAGCATCACTTACTTCATTTATTTCTTTTAATAATTTTTTTATATCTATACCCCTTTGTGATCCATTAAATTCTATAAATTTTTCTCTACATTTATTTAGCAGACTCTTCGCCCCATTTAAATTATTATTTTCAAGGTGCACAAAACTCACACTGAGCTGGATTAATCCTTGTACGAACCTCCGATCTCTCAAATAAAAATCTGACCAAAGTTCTTCCCATGATTCATGTGCTTCAAAATATTCGCCAGACTTAAAATAAGTTAAACCCTCTTGAAAAAGATTTTGAATTTTTTGTGTGTCATTCACTTATTTTTGACCACTTTCAAGCAAATTATCAATGTGAAACTTGATATCTATTTTACAGCCAATATTTTTTAAATATCTTAATGCATCTAAGGTGTTAATTTTTTCAGAAATCACTTTATAAGAATTTTCATTTAAAATAATTTTCTCAGCTGCATTTATAAAATCAATTTGCCTATTGTCTATCTGCAGATCTTTCACAGTTTTTTTAGTTGATTTAGAAAAATTTTTATACAACCAAGATGAAATTTCTCTTCTATAACTTCTAAGGCGAACATAATCTCCGTTCCACAATCTATACACTGCAGCGTATTTCACTAATTTTTGAACATCATTTTCAACTGAAATGTTTTCAAAAAAATCTTTAGGTGTGCAATCTTTCCTATCGTTAGGCCTTGGTAAGGGACTGTTTTTTATTTTATTTAATAGAAGACATGCATAGGTCCAAACATGAGATTTCTTATGTTTAAAATTAAGTGCTCGAAGCAGATGAAAAATCATCACAATGTTCGAATCTATATTTTGTAGCCCTAGGTCTGCTATAGTATCAATGATTGATCGTGATCGATCTGATACATAATAGATACTAGGCATTAGCTTATCAACACTATTCCAATCGCAAGCTTGTAAAGCATCCTCAAGTTCCCCTACAAAAACTGAAGATATGGAATCGTCATCTATTCCTTTTTTTTGAATTGCATTATTGTAATTAATAATTTTTCTTTCTTTGCACAGATGCAAGCCATATAATAATAATGATTCTGATGGATTCGTTCTATTATCTCCTATGATATTTTTAATACAATTCATAGTAACTAATGGATGAACCTTTTCATTATCTTTTCCTTCTATCGAAGCTGCAATGTAAAGAAGATCATTTAAAAAATTTACGAGATTTTCTTCATCTGATAATGCTTTTTCTAAAAAAGGCGAGCATCTACTAAAATCACCTTTTCTTAAGTGATTAATAAGAGAGTTTTCTGCCATTAAACTTATTTAAGACTTTTTTTGTATCTACCGAGATAGTAGAATACCTGAATGGATAAACCCGTTGCCCTAGAATATTCAGATGGGGAGCCAAAACCCTCACCTGGATACATAGGATCATAATCATTATACCTTCCATCATAAGATGAGTCTAATCGAGTAGATGTTTTCCATTCTTTTCCAGTAACATTCCACTTTGGATCAAACACCTTAGATAAAGGCATAGAATTAAAATCATGGAAGTATCCAATCTCATAACCAAATTTTTCTGAGATCTTCTTCCCCCTTAAAAACCCTATTCTCATACTGGATTTATTATCAGGAGTAATTCCCTCTGGAATTAACATAAAACGAGTGCCACTCCAAGATACACGACTAAAACTTTTCTTCTTCTTACTCATTTTTGAAAAAAGCCCACCAGATTTTTCTTTAAAACGATAATATGTTATATCAAAGTTTCGATTTGGATTATAACTCCAAGCAAAATTCATAACATCCCAAGCGTTTTCTCGTCTCATTACTGTACGACTAAGATCAATACCAGTACCATAAATAGGTAATCCAATTCTATACCCAATTTCAGTATTTTGATCCAATCCCTTACGAAACCAAACTACTGGCAATACATTTTCAGCTGCTAATGAATAGCCCCATACTTGCTCATTTTTTTTTAATGTTCCTGGATGGACAACAGGATGAGAAGCACATCCAATCAGAAAAAACAAAAAAGTTAAAATGATAGTTAAAAATAATTTTCGCATTACAATGATAATTATATTTATTAAAATAATTTTATCAGTAATTATTTTAAATAAATCATTTTTCTACTAAACAAAATAGGTAAGTATCCCTCAACCTCAGCATTTATTGTGAAAAAATAAACACCCGTTGAAAAACTCTCTGCATTCCAATCAAAATTGTACTTCCCACTATTATAAAATTCTTTATCAGAGAAAGTGGTTTTTATACGGCCTGTCGCATCAGTCACATATAAGGATAATGTTGCATCTTGGAGTAAATCAAAAGAAATGCGAGTAGTACTATTGAATGGATTTGGATAATTTTGATATAGAACAAAAAGCTCAGGTATTAAATCAGCATCCATTGCACTTATTTTATCTATGTTTTTGGATCCAAAAGTGTTTTTATCAGTTTTAATCCATTTTCCACCATCTGGGAAACGATGATTGTTTAAGTCATCTTTAGCGTAAATCTTGAATAATTCTAATGTATGAGTTTCATTATTTTCAACGATATTATGCTCAATTAAAATATGAACAATATCATCTGAAAAATTAATATTAAATGTAGAATCAATATATTGCAGATCAAAGGAAGGATCAAAATCAAGAGCCCATATATCCTCGCCATTTGCACTAATAAAAAATTTATTTGATCCGGTGTAAGTACCAGCAACCTCCATGGAAAGACTATTTGACCCTGACTCCCAATTAATTTCATTTATCCAAATCTCTGAACTTTCTTTTGACATTTTTAAACTGGTACTACCATTTGTTGGGATTATTTCGTTGTTTAAAGTTTTACTAATCTTTCTATCTTCAATTAATTCGATGTGATCTACTTCTTTATCATTAATTATTAGTTTAGCATAAGTCCAATTTTCTGGAATACTTTTTTGAAAAACTTGATTTAATAAAATTTCTGAATTGTTAATTGCAATATGTTCATCAAAAAAAGACAGTTTCACATCATTTTGATCTAACTCACTTTTATTTACAACTAATAGTTCAACTATAGTCTTATTACTTTTACTATCAGCACCCAATATGATAATAGGGGAAAGACTATTAATGACCTTTACATAATCTTGAAAAGAATCTTTTAAAACAAACCAATTATTTTTTGCGGTAGTAAAAATATTTTTTGTTTCAGACTTCCATTCTTCAGGAGTAAGTAGAAAATGATTTCTATATAATTGTTCATTGTTTTGAAATTTTATCAAAACATCATCTTCGAAATAATATTTCTTTTCTGCTTCAAAAAGAAGAATAGCATCATTAATTGCATTAAGGGGGAAATTTTCAATCCAAAGATCAATATCTATTACTTCCTCTGACATTAAGTTAATCAAGGCATCGACTGATTGTACGTTAATACCTGTGTTATCTTCAATGATTTCTACTCGAATTATGTCCTTGAATAAATCCAGAGCAGTTTGCTCCAATTTGATTTTTTGGATATTCCCTTTTTTAATTGATCCAAACGAGGGTTTTAAATGATCACTCTTGTATATATTGTTATCAACATCTATCACTTCTACATAGTAAAAATATCGAATGTTATTTTTACAATTAATATCAAGAAATCTACTATTGTTAATTTCACCAGATGAAATATTAGCATTCAACGTAAAATCACTTTTTAATCCAGCTTTTCTAAATATATTGACTTCTTTTATTTCTATTTTATCAGAAATAGACCAGTGCAATAGCAAAGAACCTAGACCATCATATATCTTGAGATCTACATGATATACCTCTTCTAGGGCAGGCGAGAGTTTATTTGACCACAATGTTCCAGCTAAGAAGATAAAAAATATAATATTTTTGACTTTTTTGATCATGAATATTTACACGTATAGACCTACAATTTCGACCATAATTGAAGATATGGCAAGTATTTAATTTTTACGCCTAATTTAATTAAGCAATGTTATTTTCTGTGTTCTACTACCACCTGGCCAGTCTATCTTGATAAAATAAACACCACTACTATTTTGACTGCCGTCCCATTTTATATCCATCCTATAAGCATTCGTAGTTTCTTTTTCCAATGTCTGAATTAATCGACCATTAATATTAAAAATGGAAAGAGTCAAGTTTGGTATAAATGACTCACTTTGTACTTTAATAAATGTAGTAGGATTAAATGGATTAGGGTAAGCGTCAAATACTTTCAAAACATTTGGAATAATTTCTTCATTTTTTATTCCAGTAGTAAATTGATAATTAATAGCTGCCCATGTATTCAAAATACCATAGCCATACATGTTGTCCGGACTATTAGATAATGAGGCAGTCATCATCATTGCTTCTCTTACCTGCATATTTGTCCATTCAAGATTAGCACTCAAAATCACTGCTGCTGCCCCAGCTGCTAAAGGAGCCGAAAAAGATGTTCCTGATGCTGTTCTATAAATGTCTTCAGTATTTGACCTTACACAATAAGTATTCACACCTAATGCACATACCTCAGGCTTTATTCTACCATCGTAAGTAGGTCCACGACTACTAAAGTTTGCTATAGCTCCATCTCGATTTACTGCTCCAACAGATATAACAGAATCAGCATCTGCTGGAGTAATTATATAATACCAAGGGTCATCCCCTTCATTACCTGCTGAGTTTATACATAAAACACCTAAATTAGACGCAATGTCAACTGCAATAGTTGTAACAGCACTATTTCCATCTAGTTCTTCATAAGAATACCAATCTAAATAACCTAATGAAGCACATGCAATATCTGCCCCTAAAGATTCGCCCCATTCCAAAGCAGCAACGTAGTTATCTTCCTCTTGCTGTATCTCTTCAGCCATAATCTCAGTTTTCGCAAGTAAATATTCAGATTTAAATGCTGGCCCGATAAGGTTTCCTGGTGCATAGCCAGCCATCACGCTTAAGCACAATGTCCCATGATTATCTTGATTTTCTAATATTTCTTGATCTGTTTCATTGGCAGTATTTTCATCGTTATTTACAAAATCATACTGAGCAATAAGATTTAAAGAATCATATGCAGTATGACCTAATTCATATCCAGTATCAAGATACAAAACCCTAACACCCTGGCCAAAATAACCAGCTACATGCGGAATGCGGCAATTAATTTGTTCAATCTGATCATAACTAGATCCATATTCAATATTTCTATTTTGAGTATTCCTATTAGCACTAGCTTGAATAGATTTTTTTTTAGTATGCTGATAGACTGGTTCAATTTTTTTTACAAAAGGTAGCTTTTTAATTAGGTTGATTTTTTCTATATCTGCAATTACGGAAACAGCATTAAGCCAACGGCTTTGAATATTGACTTCTACATCTAGTTCTTTGATTTCGTCTATATAATTTTGATTTATTAAATAATCATATTTTGTCGGCTCAAATAGATTATGCTTTATTCTTCTTTTAATTGAAGCGTCATCAAGATCAACTATTCTTTTAGAATCTTTTTTATCAAAATAAACCCATACTTTATATAAATCACCTCTGCGTCCAGGCTCAATATTTTGTGGCTTTATATCATTCGAATGTAGAAATGATATAAAAATAAAAAATAAAAATGCGATCATATCTTAGTTAGATACTATGTTTATTATGATTAATAGATCCAAGATATTTATCTCTCCATTATCATCTAAATCACAAAAAGTGAGTTCATAATTACTTGGTTCTTCACCCCTTGATATCATATCTGCTACCCCAATTATATCAAATATATTTACAGCACCATCTGATGTAAGATCTCCAAGCAATCCTAATGAAAATCCATTTATAGAAAAATCGTCAAAAACAAAACCATCACCTTCCACATATTGGTCCGAATCCTGAATGAAACGAAACGCTAAAGGCTTATTACCGTTTAATTGATTTAAATAGATTTTTTCCATGACCCAAGTACTCTGACTTCCATCATAACCGTATTGACCTAGCGGTTGTGCAATTGCACCGTTTCCTTGAACAGTATAATTGCCCATCAAGCTCACCCAGCCATTTTCTTCTGTATAAGCTTGAAAGCGGACAAAATCATACCCGTCCTCTATATCCCACAACGCCAGGTAAGAAACAGAAGGATTTGCAATAAAACTGAAATCTAAATCTATTTCTAATGTGGCTGAAGAGGATGTCTCTGCACTATAGTTACCATTTGGACTGTCTGTGAGAGCATATGAACCAATTGATGGCTCATTAGTTAAACCCCAATCTCCATTAACAGACCATTGACCGATACCAGAATTAAAATCTTCTTGATAAAGTAAGGTCTGATTACCAATAAAAAATCTAAGTGTGTCTACATACTTATAACTTTTTTCATCTTGAATAGAAATTTTAATTGAGACCTCAGAAAAATAAGCTACCTGATCTGATACATTTAACTCAAAACTAATAGTATCTTTTTGCCAAGAATTTAACCCTCCGATTTCAACTAATTGGTTTTCAATACTAATTAATTGAGACAGGGGCTCAATTTTTATAGAAACTGCCCCTTGAGAACCAGTTAATCCTCTGTTTAATATTTCAAGATTTGCAAATGCTACTGACCCTGGCAATAAATTATTTGAAAAATCATACGACCCCAAAACAAAATCACTTCCAGCTGTAAATGCAAAAACTTTATTAGGCTCAAATTGATTATCGCATAACTCTTCAACTTCACTCTCAGAAGGCCAAAATCCCTGAGATGATGATCCTACTTCTGGTGTGTATGTGATAATACCATTATTGCCATAAGTCCAATCCACCGCATCTCCATTTACAGTATATCCTATCGTTTCGTATCCTGTCCCAAAATTAAAATTATTAAGATCAGACATTTCTTGAGCTAAACCTCTGTAGATCATAAGGTCACCATAATCTGGGTAAGAACCATCTCCAAATGGATGAATATATACATTGCCAAAACTATGATAATGTAATACATTTTTAAAATTTCTATTTAAAATGAAATCTTTAACAATTTCAATTTCTGGTTCTGAAAATGCTGATTCTCCTCTATATATTGCACTGCAAGGATCGGGACTAGACCCTGTATCATTGGCACCCCAGCCATAGCCATAATTTCGATTAAGATCTACACCTCTTTGAATACCTAAACCACATCCAGTATCTCTTCTGTTTTTCCTATGCATTCCTCCACCATCAGGTTCTATCTGCTCGTTATAAATATAACCATCTGGATTAACTACAGGGATAAACCAAAGTTCTCTTTCATTAATTAGATAATTTGCTTCAGAAGAATCTATATCATAAGACTCAACAAGATTTTGAACAAAATAAAAAAGATTCATCATGCTAAGAGGCTCTCTAGAGTGAGTAAGTCCCGTGTATAAAACTTCAGGCTCTTCTTCATCTTCATTAACATTATCAGAAAGTTTAAACGCCCAAATATCATTACCCTCAAATGACTGTCCTAAGATAATTTTTTCTGAAATTATTTCAGGATACAGGTTTTTTAGTTCTTCATGTCTTTGGTTTAATTCACTCCAATTATAGTTGCCTAGCATACTTCCTAATGGAAAATTTCGTTCATTAGAAACTGCAACATTTCTGTCCTTATAATATGAGGATAAATCATCAATTAGGACTTCAAACAATAAATCTAGATCCTCAATAATTAACTTCTCTTGCTCAGATACAATCAAGTCTAAATAAGCGCCAGGTCTCATAACGCTGTGATCCAGCGCAATTCCAGAGTCTTGAATGGTTTTAATTATGGAAGGATACGGATACCAAATTCTTATTGATGAAAAAATTTCAGCTTTAGCAAATAAACAAAAATTTAATATTACAAAAAATAAACTTCTGCTTAATAGACGCTTTAGGAATTTTCTTTTATCCAATCTGTAGTTACCGATTTGGGACGCGTTATAGGTATTCCAAGTGCTCTCTCCCAAACCATTTGAGCTATCATCCCCATAGTTCTTGAAATACTAAACAAAACTGTATAAAAATTAAATTCTTTAAGACCATAATGATAAAGAAGCGAACCAGATGCAGCGTCAACATTTGGCCATGGATTCTTTGCTTTACCTTGTTCAGTTAAAACTTTCGGAGCAATATCAAATAATGATTTTACAATATCAAAAACATCATCGTTTTTAATATGATCTCTACCAAAATTTATAAATGCGGTAAAACGAGGATCTGGACAACGCAATACCGCATGCCCATACCCTGGAATGACTTGCCCTGACTTAAGCCTACCCCAACAAAAATCTTTAAGCTGTTCTTTTGAAGGTGCTCCACCAAAATGGTCATGGACATCAAGTACAAATTTTAAACACTCTTGATTTGCTAACCCATGAAGAGGGCCAGCTAATCCATTTAACCCTGCGGAGACAGAATAAAAAGGGTCAGATAAGGCTGAAGCTACAGTATGAGAAGCGAATGCACTTACATTTCCACCTTCATGATCACAATGCAACATAAAATAAAGCTGCATTAGTTTATGGAAATCCTCTCCTTGATCAGACATACCCATCATATGAACAAAATTCCCAGACCAATCTAAACTGCCATCAGATTCAATTCTATCTCCTTTATTAAAACGCATTCGATAAATACCTGCACCTAATTCAGGAAGTTTAGATATTAATTGAATTCCATCCTCTAAAATATATTTCCATAACTCACTTTTATGCATGCCTTCATCATATTTTCTTCTAAAAATACTTTCATTTTGCATTGCTAAAATCCCAAGATTAAACATTGTCATGGGATGGCTATCTTTTGGCATCTTTTCCATCATAGACCATACATATTCGGGGACTTTAGAATGACTAGAATATTGAACTTGCAAGTCAGTCAGCTCTTCTGAATTGGGAAGTCTTCCTGTAAGCAGCAAAAAGAATACCTCCTCAGGTAAAATATTTACGATATCCAACAATGGATATCCTCTTATTATTAAACCTTTATCTGCAGATACAGAAGAAGTGTCACAAACAAAAGCTTTAATTCCTCTTAACCCAGAATACGCTTGAGCAACAGATACCGTACTTATTTGAGTATCACCTTTTTCAGCTATGAGAGATTTTATGTCTTGCTGTGTTTCTGGTATTAATTTTTCTAATTCTTTTTTTAATAAGCTCATATTTATTATTCCCTGTTTTTTAAAAACACCTCGTCACTAATCCAGAAAATACTTTTGGAAAGAAAAATGTAGATTTTTGAGGCATAACCTCGCCTTTCCCTGCAATGTTAAATACATCATCGAGGGAGGGAGGATTTACAAAACAAACTATTTTATAATCTTCTGCTTTCAACATTTCTGAAGGTGGATCGTTTCCCCTTAAATAAGATAAGTATTTCAAGTCATCTTGATTATTTGTATCAATATCAAAAACATTTTTCAACAAAAAAGAGTGCAAGATATTTGTATCTAGCTCTCTAAGCTCTTTACTCTTGTTAGGCATTTTACGCTCAAGACTATCCCAAGATTTAAAGTCCAAAACAAGTCCAGTATTTGATGACCTATGATACAGTCCAAGTGTACATTTTTTACCCGCTTGATTCTTCATTTTTATTAGTAATTGATCAACACCATCACATTCTTCATAAGTAAAATCTTTTATCAACTTCTCCTTTATGTCTTCAATTGAAATATCTTTTTTTTTAATCAATCGATGAGTTGGTAAGATTTCCATACCTGGATTCTTGCTATTAACTAATGTCACCATCACTTCCTCTGAACCAGGAATGGAATTATTTTTTGCATATTTTAATGCTGTTTTATAACGATGGTGTCCATCAGCAATCACTAATTTTTTATCTTTTAAAGCACCGATAAATTGCCCTATAAGGTTTTCATCTTTTACATCCCAAATCTTATAATGGATTCCATCTAATTTAGTATCAATCACAGGCTTATCAGCCATACTCTTGTGAATGTTCTCAAGTACCATTTTTTCATCATCATAGATCATAAAAATTTGGCCTGAATTTGCACATGTTGATTCCATTAATTTATAACGGTCATCAAGATGTTTATCGATCGTTTGTTCGTGTGGCAGTACTTCATCTCCAAGTTCAGAAAGTGTCAAAGCACAGATACATCCAATTCTTTCTACTAAATTCCCCTCAACTAAGAAAGATTGAGATAAGATATAAATTGCAGGCTGACTTTCCTCAATTAAAACGCCACTACCAACCCACATATTAAGAGTATTAGCAGCTGAGGAGTATTTTTCATCTCCTACTGTATTATTCAAATTAATCCGAATGTAATTATGAGGTGAAGCATCATAGTATTGATTTTGCTCTTCTGGGCTGATCACATCATATGGGGGGACAATTACATTTTTTAAATCATCTATGATTTCATGGTTGTAACGCCAACCTTTAAATGCAGAAACTTTTGCCATAATAAATGTTTAAATTTGTTTTAAAATAAACTTCTAGCTTCATTTAAGTCCTCTATAAAATCAATTTCGAGACAAGGAAGGTCAGAAACGTCGCTATAGTATACATCAACTTCTTTTAAAAGAGGTTCGATCCCAGCCTCAAAATAATCAGATTTTCCTCCTGCATCAATCAATTTGGTTAATGAATTAGAAAATAACACATTAAAGTCTTTAGAAAATTTAGCTACTCCTAAAAACTCACCTAAACATTGCTCTTCAATTAATTCTTTACCAATAGCTTTTATTTTTTGATTTGCACCCTCAATTACTTTAACCTCCTCTCTTCCACACTTTTTTATATCTACCGCTAAAACAGTTTCGTGCTTAGAATCATTGATCCTTGTAATGAGTTCTAGCGGATATATTACATCTGCATTCATAAGGATATGATCTTCTAAAACTAATTTTCTACAACCAAGGTAGACCGAATATGCGGTATTGGTCTCAAAATAATGATTATTGATAATAAATTCAAATGACAACTTTGGAAAAGTCTCCGTAACATGTTTAATTAACATTTCACGATGATAGCCAACTATCATGGTAACTTCTTGAATTCCGATATTTTGAATCGCTTCAAGCTGATAGTTAATAATCGGCTTACCACCTACATCAAGAAGACACTTTGGTGTATTATATGTTTCAGGGTAAAGTCTTCTTGATACGCCCGCAGCTAAGATAAATGCCTTCATAATTGCTCTATTATAATACTTTCATAATACTAGAATTTACATCAGCCCTAGTTATTGACCTTAAGCAACAAATATTTTTTCTGCAAGGTTTACAACGATGACTTTTGTCAATTAGAATAGAATTCTTACCAATTGGCCCAGTAACTATTGATCTATTTGCTCCAAAAAAGGATATAGTTGGAACTCCAATGATGGATGAAATATGACCAAGTCCACTATCAGTAGCCAAAGCATATTTACACAATGAGATCAAAATCATACTTTCTCTCAAACTGTATTTACCGCATAAGGAAGTAATACTCACATCATTATTATTTTTAATTATTTTCTCCGCTTCCTCCGATTCTTTATCTGAACCAAAAATCAAATAATTTTCATTTGATTCATTAATCCATTCAGATATTTTTTTATGAGGCAAGGTCCTTGCAGCTGCAATACTAAAAGGAAAAAATGCAACGAAATCCTTTGATTCTAAATTTTTAATTTCATTTTTACCCCAAAGTAATTCTTTCTCTGTAAAAAAAATGAATTCCCCATTGGAATCAAATGTTGTTCTATTGATCAATCTTAAATATTTTAAAGATCTATGCAGTTTTTCTGGAGGTAATTCAGGCTTATCAGTTAAAAATAGCCCTCTACCTTGAACATTAAATCCAATTCGCCTAATTGCTCCAGACAACGACATAATTATGGAACTTCTAAAAGAGTCAGTTAAAGAATAAAATACATCAATATTTAAATCTCTTAATAACAATCCAGTACTAAATGTATTGACGACTCCATTATTTTTACCCATTGGAATTGCAATTAAATCATCAATATCTGGGTGGTTTAGATAAACCGAACTGACCCATTTTTTGCACATTATAATAATTTTAGAGTTAGGATGTTTTAATTTAATATTACTAATAAATGGCAAGGAGAGCGCTGCATCACCCACCCAATTTGGGCTATAGATTGCAATATTCATCTCAAGATAATTTTTTCTCTATTTCATTTACCAGCCTATAAGATGACTTACCATCATTTTTATATAAATAATAATTATGGGCAACTTGTCTCAGATCTGACATTTCTTCTGGATGATCAGTAGCAAAAGCAATACTTCTGTGAAGCTCTGATGGATAATCAATTTTATATACAAAGTCCAATTCTTGCATTCTTTCTAGATCTAGTTTTTTTTTAAATCTTCTATTAAAAATTCGATGCCTCAATCTAAGTTTTAAGCATTCTACTTGAATGATTGGTCGATTTAATGGCAAAAATTCAAATATAGTGGATGACATATCACTGATTAGGACATCAGCAATTAAAAAATATGGAATAATATTATAATCACTGCTATCAAGGAGATAAATATTATCATTTTTGATTGATAGGTTCTTAGCTATTTGGCTTTGGTGAACGTACCTTTTTTGGAACCAAGAGAAGTTATGTAGTTTGAAAATAATATTATATTCACTTGATATAAATTCTAATTCCTTATATATATTTTCAAAAGAAGTTGGATAGAACGTTGGAGCATATAAAACATTAGGCAGATCATTTTTTATACCAATACTATCTTTTAAGCGTTTATTTGATTTTTCATTTGTAGTGTACAGGGGATCAATTTTAGTAAAACCAGTTAAAGCTAAGTCTGCGGAGTTAGATTGAATCAATAACTTCTGATACCTTGATTCTGATTCCACTGACCTAATATCAATTCTATCATCAATGTCATTATAATAAGACTGCTTAAGCCCGATGCCATGATACACCATCACAGTTAGCGTATTATCTGAAGCTATTCTAGTTATCTGTCCAACATTAGCAACTAAAATGATACTAAAGTTCTCATTTAGAATCTTTTTGATTCTTAATTCTTCATCATCTGCATCAATGGTATTAAGCCCTAAATCCTTGCATGCCAGGTTGAACAAATCTCTTTCTCTTTGATTAATATGTTGAGGCATAGAACAATAGATATCATAGTTACCTCTATTTTTAAATTCATCAACAATCGGCAAGAAATTGGGTAAATAATATAAATGATGAGTTTCAAAAAGTACTTTTATCATTTTAAAAAACTATCTTTTAATTCTTTTTAATATTTCATCGCGTGCGCGTATTGAGGCAGACCCATCAACCTTATATAGCATTTTTTTTTGATACTCTTTAATCAGGGTAGTGTTTTTATTATTTTGATTTAACGCATTTTCTATGGCAAGAGGCAACTGCTTAACATTATCTGCTAAAAAACAAAATTTTTCAACTTCATCATTCATTTTTTTATCCAATCTTCTTTTGTATAATCTTTTCTGAAAAATTCTATGGGATAATTTTAAGTGATAAAACCGATTTACAACTACTGGTTTTGATAATGCAATCATTTCGTATATTGTACTGCTGGCATCAGTTAACAAAAGGTCAGATATTTTATAATAAGGCGTAATATTATACTCAGCAGGCTCTAATAATCGGATATGCTCAAACTGATCTACTAATTTAAAAATTAGGTTTCTTTGACCTTTGAGACTTATGCCCCCAAAACTATCTAAATGATACGTCCACATATGCGGCTTGATTATTAGATTATAGTTTGAGGTAATATCTCCAAGCGATAATCCTAACTTTTCGAGTGAGCTTGGATAAAATGTCGGAGCATATAAAATTGTTTTTTTTGAATTATCTAAACCAAGTAACTCCTCTTTATCTTTATTATAATTAGAATTTTTATTAAACAGCGAATCAAGTTTAATGTAACCAGTCAAAACTAAATCAGTATCTACTCCATGCTTTCGAAGCTGATCTATTCTATATTGCCCTTCAACAAATCTTACATCAAGTCTTTTATTATTATCTCTCCAGTAAGAAGGTTTAACCCCAATACCATGATAAATCATAATTACCAATGTAGTTTTACTTACATAGGATTCAATTTCATATCTAGACCAACCACAAATAAAAACATCTAAGTTTAATTTTTTAATTTCAGTTTTCCTGATATCCTCATTTTCATGAAAAATAAATGACCCTTTTCTTTTATTCAAAATTGATGCGCAAATTTCAATTTCTTCCTTTCTATTTTCACTAGATGTAGAAAAAAATAATTTAAATCTTTTATCGTTTTCTAATAAATCAATGAGAGGGTCAAATTGAGCAAGATGATAAAGATGATAAACATCAAATAAGATAGAAATTTGGTTTTCCATCAATATTTAGCTTTTAAACTGCTTTTTGTATAATCTTGTATAAACGCCGTCCTTTTCAAGCAGATCTTTATGAGAACCGGTATCTACAATATTGCCATCTTTCATTACAACAATTGAATCAGCGTTTTCTACAGTAGTAAGCCTATGGGCTATAACTAAAACAGTCCTATCTTCCATCAAATTATCAATTGCTTTTTGAACGAGGAATTCAGATTCAGTATCTAACGATGAAGTTGCTTCATCAAGTATAAGTATTGATGGGTTTTTTAATATTGCTCTTGCAATGGCGATTCTTTGCCTTTGACCTCCAGACAAACGAACTCCTTTTTCACCAATTACAGTATCAAAACCATCTGGCTGATCAATGATAAAATCGTAGGCATTAGCATTCTTTGCCGCCTCATACAACTGATCATCAGTAACGCTTTGAAGCCCATATTTTATATTAGCACCTATCGAATCATTAAATAGAATGGTCTCTTGCGAAACAATACCCATCATTTTCCTCATTGATTTAATATTTAAGTCCCTAATATCTGTTCCATCAATTTCAATTGCACCATTAGCGATATCATAAAACCTTGGGATCAGATCTGCAATGGTTGATTTACCTGCACCACTTGCCCCAACTAATGCTGTGACAGTCCCTTTTTTCATCATAAATGAAATATCTTTTAAAATGCTTTCTGTCCCATCATAATTAAAAGTCACATTTTTAAAAACAATATCATTTTTTACATCACTTATTATAATTGCATTTGGCTTGGAGGTAATTGGCGGTACAGTATCAAGCACTTCAAATACTCGTTCAGCAGAAGCGAATCCTTTTTGAATGTTAATCCCAACATTACTTAAAGAACGTATTGGCTGTAGGACGCTGAATAAAATCAATATAAATCGTATGAAATCTTCTGAATTCATGTCCCCAGATACTAGAACATCATGTCCACCAATCCATAATAAAATCACTGCTATAAATGCACCAATCATTTCAGTAATCGGGGACGAAACTAATCGCAACCTGGCTTGTCTCAAGTCTAAAGCATAATGACGCTCCTGTTCTTTTTTGAAGCGAACTGTTTCAAATGCTTCCATTGCAAAAGATTTGACTATCCTAATCGAATTCAAATTCTCACTCATCATACCCATTATTCTTGCAATTTTTTCTGCAGTTCTTTTTGATCTTCTACGGATACTTTTACCAATTATAACCACTACAACTCCGGTAAAAGGAACTATTACAATGGATAAAAGTGCAAGTTTCAGATTAATTATAAATAAAAGAGATATGAAAACTATAATATTAATTGGCTCAACAAATAGCTTATGAAAGCTGGTCCCAAAAGCTACACGCATATTCGAGACATCATTTATTACTAAAGATGATAATTCTCCAGTCTGCCTCTTATCAAAAAAAGATAAAGACATGTTTTGTAAATGAGTATAAAGCTGAGCTCTTAATTTTTTAATTAAATTAAATTGTATATATGTGAGTGATATATTTTTAATGTAGAGAAAAAAGTTTTTGATCAAAAAAGATCCAATTAACGTGTAACATAAGACTTTTAATGATTCTATTGCTGTACTTCTAAGAATTAGTTTGTTAGTCCAATATTTAAGTTGATCATTGAGACTTACTTTGGAACTAGCTAAAATATTTTGATTCATTATTAGCTCATCAAAATCAGTTAGAATGTTATTAAAGAGCGTTGCTGTTAGCCAGACTGATAACCCGTTAAATGAAACATAAATAAAAGCTGATAATGATGATAATAATAAAAAAGGCCAATAACCAGAGACCAGCTTATAAAGTCTTTTGTAAATAGATCTATCCATTAATAATTAAGTAAAATATTTTCTATTAAATAATAGTTTAGTATAAATAAACGATATATGCAGGCTATTAAATAAATTATAGGTCCAGGCTCAAAGATACCGGACAATGGTCTGAACCCATTACTTCTTGATGAATTTCTGCATCTTTACAAAGTTCTACAATGCCTGAATTAACAAAAAAATAATCAATACGCCAGCCAACATTCCTTGCTCTAGCACCCATTCTATAGGACCACCAAGAATAACGACCTGGCTCATCATGAAAAAGTCTAAAAGTATCAACCCAACCATCTTCAACATACTCATCTAGCTTTTCTCTTTCAATAGGCATAAAACCAGAGGTGTTTATATTTTCTTTTGGCCTAGCTAAATCAATAGGCTGATGAGCTGTATTCCAATCACCAGCTACAATAACATTGTTACCAGATTCTACTTGTTCATTTATCATAGGAAGTAGATCATCATAAAAATCTAATTTATATTTTAAACGAATATCATCTTTTTGCCCATTTGGGAAATATATATTGTAGAGTAAAAAATCATCATGTTCTGTTAAAAGAACTCTGCCCTCCACATCATACTTATCAATGCCCAACCCTTCTTGTACATATAAAGGTTCATTCTTACAAAATGTTGCAACTCCGCTATAGCCACGTCTCTCTCCTGAATGCCAATAAGCATTATAGCCATGGTCTTCCAAGATTTCAGAACTCAATTGATCCACATGGGCTTTAGTTTCTTGAATGCACAAAATATCAGGTGACTCGTGTTCCAACCACTCAAAAAGCCCTTTTTTAGTCGCAGCTCTTACTCCATTAACATTCCATGAAAATAATCTCATTTTTTCTCACTTTTCTTTAATTTTTTAATACTCTGTTCTAATTTTTTTATAATATCATCTCTATTCTTAATTTTACTATCATCGATGTTTAATAAAAAGCCATCATCCTCCACCATAATTTCTGAATTTTGGGTACCTTTTGATAAACCCTCAACAATATAAGTTTTAACAGGATGCAATTTACCTTTTACTTTGACTTCATTGGAAGGTTTGCAAGTAATCTTATCCTTAATAATATTATATGTATTTTCAGAAATTAGTATACTATTTGAATCCGCTAAACCTTCTAACCTCGAAGCCAAGTTTACTCCATTACCAAGAACCGTGTAATCTAACCTGTCTTTCGAACCAAAGTTCCCTACAGTACATATATCAGAGTGTATTCCTATCCTTATTGATAGCTCATCAGAGATACCTTGATCTCTCCACTTTTTTTTGATTACTTTTAATTTAGAAAGCATTTCCATTGCCATTCTAACGCATGAAACTGCATCTTTTTTTAACCCAGCGGTTTTGGGATCTCCAAAAAATATCATAATTGCATCGCCAATATATTTGTCAACTGTACCTCCATATTTAATTGCAATATTTGTCATTTCAGTTAAATAATCAGCAATAAGGTTTGTAAGCTGCTCAGGCTCTAATTTTTCTGTTAATAATGTAAAACCCTTTATATCAGAAAAGAAAATAGTTAGGTTTTTTCTACTAGTATTTATCGTTACATCTAGTTCTCCACTAAAGATTGAGTTGAATACCTGAGGGGAAAAATATTTGGATAATTTTTCCAAAATCATTTCCTTTGTTTTAGCCTCGCTAATATCCGTACTATACATTAAATAAAATTCAAATTGTGGAGTAAAAACTATATCAGAAGAAAATGTTTTCTGTCCAACATAATGTTCAATATTTTTCAATCCCGAACCGTTAGACTTTTCAATTTTTGATATGATCCACTTATCAATTTTACTTCCCAAAGAAATCCCCCATCCTTTAATTATGAACGAAGCTGCGTCGTTAAAGTACTCTAGGGTAAATTCTTTATCAAAACGAAGTACTGGGTTTGGATTCTGATCAGGAAATTTTCTTATAAGTTGTTCTGCTGTAACATCAGAGCAATAAATAATTATAAAGTCGAACTCTTTTACTGGAACTAGATTAACATTGTAGGTAATATGACCAAATTTTATTTGCCCAGAATTGGAATTTGATGTCATTGTAACCTCCCCGACTAGAGACAATAAGTCTTTATTTACTACATCACCTATTTTTAATTCCTGATGATCAATAAATGATCTTGATGCCTCATTGAAGTATATCAGATTGCCCTTGTAATCTACCTGCATTACTGGATTGGGGTTTTGATCTGGAAATGTTGAAATTATTTTCTTTGCAGTAATATCTTGAAGATATACATTATAACTTTTTAGCTCTTTTACATAAACTGATCTAACCAGATAGTGATATTTGTCCATTTGAATCTCAAAATCTTTTTCATCATCAAGATTTTTAAAAATATTTTTTGGAACGCATTTATCCTTAACTTGATTCCAATATTGAATGATTTCGATAGAAGGCTTATTAAAATATAAAATTTTTCCTTCCTCTGAAACCCTCATCACAGGATTAGGGTTTTGGTCAGGAAATTTTTCAAATATTTTTATTATTTTATTATTAGTATTCATTGTTATAACATTAAAATATCCACTTATTAATCTATGAAATAGGATTATAATAATTTTATCAAATGAAAAGAAATTTCATATATCATATTTTTAGTCCTAAATCTATTAAAATAAGAATAACTACATTCATTTGGGTCCTATTCTGCTCATGGTTTTGGACAGGAGACCCAATGAAATCTGTGGGCCTCTCTGTTTCTGTGTTAGTTGGATCAATGTTAATTCAGGGTTTCTATGAATGGATTTACGATAGGTAAATCTAATTTTTAATTATTTTCAAAAATTTCCAATCCGAAGCAATAGCTCCAAAAACTCCAAATCCACCATTAATACCTATTGAACGCCCTTTAGTAGTGGGATAGTTTAGCAGAGCATTAGAATATTCACCAGGCTCACCAACAATAAAATATTCGTAATAATTATCATCAAATGCTGTTAGTCTTAGTACATAATCTTTGACAATAACTTCTTCATCTTCAGAAAAACAAAGCCAAGGATAAATTGATGGGTTATTTTGCATTCCATCATTGAGGTCAACGATAAACGGATCAAAATTCCCTCCACACCAACCTGTATTAGAGTTATCATTCCACCAATCACCAAGTATAACTTCAGCGGTAACCAATGCTTTACCCCTTGGTTCATAATCATAACTTATATCAAATGGTTCATCAACAAAGATAGTATCAGTTATTGATCCTCTTTGAAAGACCGAATTCAACTGAGGCTTAAAAGGGGTAGTAAGAAAACCAGTTACTGGATCAAAGTTAGGAGCTGTAATGCTAAGTGTATAATTCTGTCCTTCTTGTGGCCTAAAGTTACCAGTAGTATCGATATAAAAATTCAACCTAAAGTTATTTGTGTCAAAAATAGTCGTATCAAAATCGATATTGTATCCATCTATAAATATGGTAGTATCAAACATTATTGTATCGATCATTTCAATGTTTTCAACAAAAGTAAATTCAAAGGCTGATCCATTGTAGTCTGTTACAAATACAGAAGCATCTTTGATTATTGCTGCAGGCTCATAAATCGAATCAACTTCCCAATATCCCTCATCATCACCCTCACACCAGCACCTTTCATCCTCTTCCTCCGCCTCACAATTGCAATAGAACAATGTATCAACTCTAGAAAAACGTTGGGAGACTTCGTTTAAATTAGTTGTTCTATACAATCCTATGAAACTTGTGAATCCAGGATCTAGATTTAAAATTCCAAAAACATTTAGCACATGATCATAATTAGATTCTATTTCCTCCCACTCTCTTTCAATACCAATACAGCTAAATGTTAGCAAGAGAAACAATAGTAAAGACGGTTGATATTTATTTTTAAAAGTCAAATTTAATTCCAAAAGTAATAATTAAAGGAAACATTGGCACTGCTCTTCTTTCTACTCCAATACGATTGCCTGTAAAAGGGTCTGTTTTTGTTCGATATGCATAGCTCAGGACATTTAAATGTTTTGTCAAGTTCATTATTTGCCAATAGGTATCATAATTGAAACCAAATATTTTTCCTTTCTTACGAGTTATGCCAACATCAATCCTGAAATATTTATCATATCTTTCAGTATTTTTTTCTCCAATGATATAGCTGTCAATTGGATACCAATATGTTTCACTATCAAGATTTTGTTGCCAGTCATAAACCCTGCCTAATATTTTTGTATAAGGATTCCCACTAGACATTGTTAATCCAAAATTAGTTTGAATATCATCTGTTAGGTCATAATTAAGTATCAAATTAAG
>MDSV01173165.1_pt1 | contig 30137 bp, 24 predicted proteins | sample 810851 | NCBI WGS metagenome assembly MDSV01 (sample SAMN05326640, study PRJNA326480) | marine metagenome | isolation source: seawater | place: Atlantic Ocean: North East | collected 2012 | reverse complement strand
GCGGAATGCCCATCGCAATGGCATCGTAAATCACAAATACCCGGTCCCAAGAGGCGTGGGTTAGTTTGTCAATAATTTGATTGTAATCGGTATAGCCCTTGCCGTCTGCACCCAGTCCGTTCCGCTTAATCTCTAGCGATTGCGTGGCCTTGTGCAAGGCTTCTTGGAAAGAACGCCCAATACCCATCACCTCACCAACGGCTTTCATCTGCAAGCCTAGGGTGCGATCAGAACCTTCAAACTTATCGAAGTTCCAACGTGGGATTTTAACAATTACATAATCGAGTGTTGGCTCAAACAAGGCAGAAGTAGACTTGGTAATCTGGTTGTCTAGCTCATCTAATCTGTAGCCAATCGCGAGTTTGGTAGCCACTTTGGCAATGGGATAACCCGTTGCCTTACTTGCCAATGCCGAGGAACGCGAAACCCGTGGATTAATTTCAATGGCAATAATATCTTCTTTATCGTCTGGACTCACAGCAAACTGCACGTTACAGCCACCTGCAAAGTCACCAATGCTGCGCATCATCTTAATGGCCATATCACGCATTTTCTGAAAGGTCTTATCGGAAAGCGTCATGGCAGGCGCTACGGTAATGGAATCTCCTGTATGGATACCCATAGGATCCATGTTCTCAATAGAACAGATAATTACCACATTGTCGTTGTTATCACGAAGGAGTTCCAGTTCGTATTCTTTCCATCCCATCATGGCTTTGTCAATCATGACTTCGTGTATTGGCGAGATTTCTAAACCGCGTCTTAGCAGTTCTTCAAAGTCTTTTTCGTCATAGACAATAGCGGCTCCAGCTCCACCAAGCGTATAGGAAGCCCGAATACAAAGAGGAAAACCGAATTCCTGGGCAATTTCTTTTCCTTTAAGAAATGACGTTGCCGTGGCTTGTGGCGCCATAGGAACATCGATTTTTTCCATAAGCTCGCGAAACTTTTCACGGTCCTCGGTAATGTTGATGGCATCGATGTTGACACCAATAAGTTTAACATCGAAGTCTTTCCAAATGCCTTTCTCATCTGCTTCAATACACAAGTTAAGCGCAGTTTGGCCACCCATGGTGGGCAATACAGCGTCAATATGTGGATGTTCCTTCAAAATCTGAATGATGGATTTTGTGGTGAGTGGCAATAAATAAACATGATCGGCCATAGAAGGATCGGTCATGATGGTTGCGGGATTGGAGTTGATGAGTATGGTCTCGATGCCGTCTTCTCTCAGAGAACGAAGCGATTGGGAACCGGAGTAATCAAACTCGCAGGCTTGGCCGATGATGATAGGGCCGGAGCCGATAATTAGGATGCTGTTAAGGTCTTTTGTCTTTGGCATAAATTGCAACTAAATGTTGGTCAAAAATATCTCGAATATATATAAAAAAAGGTGTTACTGTAACAGTAACACCTTGAAGTTTTAAACGGTTTATTCACTTATTTTTTGTGACGTGGTTCTGATGAGACAGATATCTTTTTACGTCCCTTTGCGCGACGTGCTGCCAATATCTTGCGCCCGGCTGCAGAAGCCATGCGCTCCATGAAGCCGTGTTTGTTACGACGCTTTCTTCTCGAGGGTTGAAATGTTCTTTTCATCAATGTTTTCTTAAGACGGCTGTAAATATACAATAACTCGTATAAGAACAAACAACACTACCGCAGAAATATGTAAATTTGTTGCCTAAATTGTAAATATGTTTCCAAAATTCATAAAAATTGTACTCGCAATCGCTTCTATAGGATATGCCGTTTACCAATTTATTGAAGGCTATATCGGTAATGGAATTGCGATGATTTTCCTAGCTGGTATTTTTATTTTTCTCTACTACAAGAATGAATTAATCTTACTCTCTTTCCTACGCCTACGCAAGCAAGACTTTGAAGGAACCCAACGCTGGTTGAATAGAATTAAAAAACCTGAATCTGCACTCACCCAAAAGCAACAAGGCTATTTTTATTTTCTACACGGTGTGATAGAAGCACAAAAAAACCTGACCAAAGCAGAGCGTCACTTCAAAAAAGCCATTTCGCTGGGGCTTAATATGAAGCACGATTTGGCTATGGCCAAACTCAGCCTCGCTGGTATCGTGATGCAGAAAAGACGCAAGCGAGAAGCCACATTACTCCTAAACGAAGCTAAAAAATTGGATAAGCAGAACATGCTTGCCGATCAAATCAAGCTGATGCAGCAGCAGTTAAAGAAGATTTAACTAAGCCGGCGTCAAGATAATCTGCGGTAAGTGCTGATTAAACCATTGTGCGCGTGCCATGACCATGACGTGTGTTCCTTTGGGAACTGGGATAAAATCCTTTAAATGCAGGGCTGGGAATACCATGTCATAAGTCCCGTGAATATGTGTCACATTGGGCAGCGGCGTATCTTGACTCCAATTAAAAAGAACTTCCAACGACCAGTTCAGGTATTCTGGCGATCGAACAGAAAGGTATTTTTTATTTAAATCCATGCGCTTTCGTGCAGAAGGACCAAAAACAAAGCCCACAAAATCTTCTAAATTGTCAATCCACTGAACAGGGAAAAACTTGTAAGCACTTGTCTTACGGGTAATGCGCATATGAATGGGAAACTCACGCCAAGTTCGCACGCTTGAAATGATGATAACCTTCCGACAAGAAATGATTTTAGACATCTCTTGCACCAATATGCCACCAAAAGAAACCCCGATTAAAACAGGATTGGGATGTGTCACTTTTTCGCACATACGTTTGGCATAAGACACCAAGGTTTCTTCCTGGTTGGGCATAAACCAAGACAACAAATGCACCTCGAAAGGGCTGCTGAGTTTTATGCGTTCAAAAATCTCATTATTAGCAGCCATACCGGGCATCATGTAGACATGAATGGCAGCACTCTTCTTCATTGCAAACTAAATGTACATAAAATTTTCGTAAATTTGCAAACTAGCAATTCACTAATGGATAAAATCAACGTCACTGACAACGCTTTTTTGCGCCAATTTGAAACAGAAGTTCAAGGTGAGCTTGCCAAAATAGAATACGCACAACAGGAACGCAAAATCTTTCTAACCAAACTCGTGGTTCCAAAAGAAAAATGCCCAAACGATTTTAGCGATGCTTTTATCAAGGAAGTACTATCTATCATAGCAGAGCGAAACATCAGTATGATGCCAACCAGCCCAGAGATTGTACGTTTTATCCGCAAGAACAAACGCTACAGAAGCATGCTCCCCATTGGCGTACGCATCTAAGTTTGCTAGGCTGTAACCGCCGTGGTTACATCAAAATTTACCAAACCATCATCATCAATTGCAGTCAAGCGTACGCGCTGAATGGTATTGCATAGCGCCGGATTCCAAAAGGCTTTTACTTTAACATAATTAGGAGTAAATCCGTGGATAAATCCATTCTTGTTTTCAGACTCAAACAACACTTCGTGTTCAGTACCTAATTGGCTTTCATAAAAAGCACGTCGCTTTTTTTGGGACAACCCGCGCAACATCTTACTCCTTTTGGCACGAACCGCTTTAGGAACAACAGCAGGCATACCAGCCGCAAGGGTGTTCTCACGCTCCGAATAAGTAAATACATGAAGGTATGAAACATCAAGTTCGTTGAGAAAATGATAGGTTTCCATAAAATGTTCGTCTGACTCTCCGGGAAACCCTACAATTACATCAACCCCAATGCAAGCGTGTGGCATACGGGCTTTTATCTGCGTCACACGCTTACCGTATAGCTCGCGCTGATACCTCCTGCGCATGGCAGCCAAAATCTCGTTGCTGCCACTTTGTAGCGGTATGTGAAAATGCGGCACAAAACGCTTGGAATCGGCTACAAAATCAATGGTCTCTTGACGCAATAAATTGGGCTCTATAGAAGAAATACGTATGCGCTCCAATCCAGAAACCTCGTCCAAAGTGCTTACTAAATCAAAAAACGTATGGTCGTGTTTTTTTGCGCCAAATTCACCCTTGCCAAAGTCACCAATATTAACCCCCGTTAACACCACCTCTTTGATGTCTTGCGCAGCAATTTCATTTGCTTGCCTAAGGATATTATCAAGTGTATCGCTACGCGAAAAACCACGCGCCAAGGGAATGGTACAGTAGGTGCATTTGTAGTCGCAACCATCTTGAACCTTTAAAAATGCACGTGTGCGTTCGCCAATGGCATAACTCCCAATATACTGCTCCACGGCATCAATAGAGCAAGCGTGAACAGCAGTTTCAGAAGCCGTTTTGCTCTCAACAAAATCCACTACATTAAACTTTTCGTTGGCGCCTAAGACCAAATCTACCCCGTCCAAAGCAGCCAAGGTTTCAGGTTTAAGCTGTGCATAACAGCCTATGGCAACCAGAAAACCATCGGGGTTTTGCTTGAGCGCTTGCTTGACTATGGTTTTGAATTTTTTGTCTGCATTTTCTGTAACCGAACACGTGTTAATAACGTATACATCTGCAGGAGTATCAAAAGCGGTTTCGACGTAGCCTGCTGCCTTAAAAGAACGGGCAATAGTCGATGTTTCTGAAAAATTCAGCTTACATCCCAAAGTGTAAAAAGCTACCGAACCTGTTGAAGACATATTGTCGTTTTTGCAAATATAATCCTATATGATTGAGGTGCAACCTGCCTAGTAACGGAATTGCTTTGTGGCAGCAAACAAATGCGTCAAAATAGCTTTGTCATCAGCAGACATATCTTGACCACGCCGGGCCATAACCACAGCAGCCGTATTCAGCATCTTGTCCAAATTGTTTTCGGTCATGCCCTGAGAACCACCTCGATAAAAACTGGGAATAAACGTCCGTGGAAAACCCATGCTAAAAATACTGCAACCAACACCTACAACAGTAGCTGTATTCAGTGGTGTTTGAATAGCCGTTTTGGAGTGATCGCCCATAATAAGCCCACAAAACTGCAAACCAGTGGATATAAATTTTTGTTGGGTGTAGTTCCAAGCACGGGTGTTACCGTAATCGTTTTTAAGGTTTGACGCATCGGTCGCAGCGCCCAAATTACACCACTCCCCTATTGCGGCATTACCCAAAAAGCCATCGTGTCCCTTGTTGCTGTTGCCAAGCATCACCACGTTATTGAGCTCGCCACCTGCCTTACAATGGGGTCCAAGACTGGTACCACCATAGATTTTAGCACCCATTTTAATAACACTGTTTTTACCAATATAAATAGGTCCACGAAGCAAAGCGCCTTCCATAACGGTTGCGCCATCGTCCATGATAATGGGCCCATCTTGTGTGTTGTATACTGCTGCAAACGAAGTGACATTCGCGCCAACCAACACTGGATAGTTACCGTGCTGTTGGTTTGTTTCGTTTAGTTTGTTGTTGTGTGTAGCGCTAAAAAAAGAAGCATCTTCAATCAGGACCTCCGCATTTTTGGAGAACAAATCCCACGGATAGCGAACAAGACGTATTTCAGCATCGATGCCAATGGTTTCAAATGTTTCCAATGCCGTGTCCGTACTGGAGCTAGCACCACAAAAAGCAATCATGGTACCGTTGTGCATCAGTTTCTGTCCGTCTTTCAAATCGTTTATTGCCGATAGGAGTTCGGGGTTGGGAAGGCATCCCGCCATGACTGCAAGTTCAAAAGAAGGGGTTGATTCTTGAAGGTAGGTTTCTGTTTCAACGACAACCTCAGCATCTAGTGCAAGGGACCATCGCTTGGCTAGCGTCATGCCGCCGAGCAACAAATCAGCAACTGGTCTGGTGTAGACCAAAGGCAGTAAATCAGAACGGTTTGGACCGTCATATAAGCAAATACGCATGTATCAAAGATAGGTGTAAATAAAAAAACCTCCACAAGGAGGTTTTAAATTTGATTCCAATTCAAAATTATTTTTTGAATTTGGCGTATTTGTTCTTGAACTTGTCAATACGTCCAGCCGTATCTACAAATTTGGATTTACCTGTATAAAATGGGTGTGATGTACGTGAAATTTCAAGTTTAACTAACGGATACTCAACACCATCTACTTCGATTTTCTCCTTAGCGTTGGCAGTTGACTTTGTTATAAAGACGTCTTCATTAGACATATCCTTGAATGCCACCAAGCGATAATTGTCGGGATGTATACCTTGTTTCATAATGCGTTTCATTTTAAAGGGGGTGCAAATCTAATTATTTTATCTAAATTTACCATACACTTAACACTTTAAAAACAACATATGGAAACTTCACCAAAATTAGGGACTTATAATTATCGCTATGGTGCCATGGCTGGCGGCATTGGAATCGTATTCAGTATCATGCTTTTCTTCATGGACATGACTTATGATCAACCCCCTGTTATTCAGGCAATCAATATCTTGATACCTGCGTCAATGGCTGTAATGGCAACACTAACATTTAAAAAAGATAATACGGGGCTACTTTCGCTAAAACAAGCCATCAAACTTGGAGTTGGGGTGTTTTTAGTAGCCGCAATTATTGGATTAGCATACTTTACCGTCTTTATCAATTTCATTGAAACCGACTTTATTTCGAATACTGCTGCTATGCAAGCCGATGCACTGCGTGAAGCACAACCAACTATGGATGAGGATATTATCGAAATGCAACAAACCAATACCGAAAAGTATTTCTACATAAGCTATCCTGTCATTTTAATTATAAACGTATTCATCGGGCTTATAGTTGGATTGGTAACCGGCTTATTCACAAAAAAGAGTTAATTGACCAAACATCCAAACTTATCAATTGTCATTCCCTTTTTAGATGAGGAAGCATCGCTTACGGAACTCTACGCATGGATTGTTCGTGTTTTAGACAAGGCTGAGCTCAGTTTTGAAATTATTTTTATTGACGACGGCAGCACCGACAACGCTTGGGACTGGGTCTCAGCCACTAGTGCGCAAGACAAACGCATTCGCGGTATTCGGTTTTTGCGCAACTACGGCAAGTCGCAAGCGTTGCACGCGGGCTTTTTAGCTTGCACAGGCGAAGTTGTTTGCACCATGGATGCCGATTTACAGGACTCGCCAGAGGAACTTCCCGAACTCTATACATTAATCATAGAGGAGCATTACGACATGATATCAGGGTGGAAAAAGAAAAGGTACGACTCCTACCTTTTTAAAAACCTACCGTCCAAAATATTTAACTGGGCTGCAAGATTAGTGTCAGGCATCAAGCTACATGATTTTAATTGTGGCCTAAAAGCCTACCGTAGTGATGTGGTGAAAACCATTGAAGTGTATGGCGAAATGCACCGCTATATCCCCGTGCTGGCCAAGCAAGCTGGTTTTGGAAAAATCGGAGAGAAAGTAGTACAGCACCAAAAACGCAAGTTTGGTCATTCTAAATTTGGAGCCGACCGCTTTGTCAAGGGTTTTTTAGATTTAATTACCTTGTGGTTCCTGCATCGCTTTGGTAGAAGACCCATGTATTTTTTTGGACTCATTGGCAGCATTATGCTGCTTATGGGCTTTAGTTTCTCTCTATATCTTGGTATAGACAAACTATTTGTCAACCCTACCGGAAGAATGATTGCCCAAAGACCCCAATTCTATGTAGCCCTTACAACCATGATACTCGGAAGCCAGTTCTTTCTAGCTGGATTTTTGGGTGAAATTGTGATTCGAAACAGAGACCACAAAGCGAGGTATAAAATAAAAGAACACTTACCCCCTAACTCCAAAGGGAATATGTAAATTTGTGGCCTAATTATTACCCATGAGTACATCTTTTTTAGCACGCGTCGCTGCCTGGGAACTCCCCCCATTTGACGATGAAACAAGACAAGCTGTGGCCGAATTAAAAAACAACCCCACTGCACTAGAAGATGCTTTTTATAAGGATTTGGCCTTTGGCACAGGCGGCATGCGAGGTATTATGGGCGTAGGTACCAACCGTGTAAACAAGTACACCTTTGGTAAAACAACACAAGGATTAAGCGATTACATAAAGGCGCAGTTTCCAAATGAAACACCTAGCGTGGTAATTGGCTATGATTGCAGACACAACAGCAAGGAACTCGCACAAACCGTGGCTGCCATTTTTTCAGCAAACGACATCAAGGTCTATTTATTCACAGATTTACGGGCCACACCCGAGGTTTCTTTTGCCGTACGTCACCTAAACTGCCACTGTGGTATCGTGCTTACGGCATCCCATAACCCGCCAGAATACAATGGATATAAGGTCTATTGGCAAGATGGCGGGCAAATTGTTCCTCCGCAAGACAACGGCATCATATCGGCCATCAACAATACGGCCTATGAAGCTATTTTGTTTGATGCTAAACCCGCACTTATTACCCCCATCGACCACGCCATAGACGAAGCCTTTCAAGATGCTTCTGTTGCAGTTGGTCGTATTGGAAATGGGAATCGCGAAAAGGTAAAGGTGGTATTTACGCCCTTACACGGCACTTCCGTAACGGCCATTCCACAGGTTCTAGAAAAAGCAGGATATAAGCATGTCTCGATAATCGAAGAACAGGCCAAACCAGACGGTGACTTCCCTACCGTTAAATCGCCAAACCCAGAAGAACCCGAAGCCCTACAAATGGCGATGGAAAAAGCCAATGCTATTGGCGCTGATATTGTGATTGGAACCGATCCCGATGCAGACCGCCTGGGGATAGCCGTAAGAAACGAAAACAACGAACTCGAACTCCTCAACGGCAACCAAGCGATGGTGGCCATGACGGATTTCATCTTGAGCAAAGGCAACTACACCGCCGAAGAAAACCCATTTGTGGGCTCGACTGTTGTTTCTACCCCCATGATGAGCGTCTTGGCAAATCACTATGGTGTTGAATGTAAGCTTGGACTTACGGGCTTTAAGTGGATAGCGCAAATGATTGAACACTACCCCAATCAGAAATGCCTTGGTGGTGGTGAAGAAAGTTTTGGATATATGGTTGGCGACTTTGTTCGTGACAAAGATGCCGTAACAGCGGCACTACTGGCATGTGAATTGGTTACCGAGGCCCAATCAAATGGCAGTTCATTCTTTAATGTGCTGTTGGAATCCTATGAAAAATTGGGTTGCTTTCAAGAGCGCTTGGTTTCATTGGTCAAAAAAGGAAAATCGGGTGCTGAGGAAATCGAAAGCATCATGGATCGCTTTAGAAAAGACCCTCCTAAGGATATCGAGGGCAGTCCAATTCGTTTTATTGAAGACTATGCAACAGCTGTTAGAACGGTCGTACATACGCAAGAAAAAGAAATGATACCTTTGCCCAAAGCAAATGTGTTGATTTTTATAGCTGAAGATGGTACGCGAGTAACTGCCAGACCCAGCGGCACAGAACCTAAAATAAAGTTTTACGTGAGTGTTAATACAAACCTTAATTCCACTCGTGACTATAGAACGACCAAAAATCAACTCGATCAAAAAATGGATCGCATTTTGGCTGAATTAGGGATGTAAGATGAGTCCAATTAGATACATACTGCGTTACGCGCTTCCGTACAAGGGGTATATTGCACTTAATATTGTGTTCAACATACTGTACGCGCTGTTCAATGCAGCCTCTTTTTTGGCTTTGATGCCTATGCTAGAAGTACTTTTTAGTAACAACGAGGCACCAATGGCAATGCCTACGCGAGAAAGCAGCAATTCCTATCAAGAATATCTCTTTGACTCTTTTAGATTTCAAATTGCTGATTATGCCAAAGGCGATGCCACAAAAGCATTGATGTTGGTGATTGGCATGATTTTGATCACCTTTTTACTGAAAAACCTCTTTAATTATTTAGCCGTTTTTTTTATTACCTACATGCGTAATGGCGTGGTGAAAGACTTACAGCGCAACATCTATAAAAAGTTAATTTCATTTCCTGCTAGTTTCCATGCCAACAACAAAAAAGGAGACACGATATCTCGTGTAACTTCTGATGTTACGGAAGTACAACGCTCTTTTTTGAGTGTGTTTGAAATGCTTATTCGGGAACCGCTGACCATTCTATTTGCACTGATTACCATGTTTGCTTTAAGCGCTAAACTCACGCTGTTTGTTTTGGTATTTATTCCCATTGCAGGCTGGCTCATTTCAATTGTAGGAAAGAGCCTAAAGTCGCGCTCGGAAAGGGTACAAAAAGAACAAGGAGAGCTACTTTCCTATTTAGAGGAATCCCTTACGGGCATACCCATCATTCAAATCTTTACCGCAGAACATATTTTCAATAAAAAATTTGCTGCTGTTACCAAGCGGCTTTTTAATTTTTCAAACAATCTTATTCACAGAGAGAGCCTCGCCAGTCCGATAAGTGAATTTTTGGGTGTAGCGGTTATTGGCACCATCTTGTACATAGGCGGTCGGCTTGTATTGGTCGAACAATCCATGAGCGGTGAAGAATTTATTACCTATATGACCTTGGCCTATGGTGTACTTACGCCGGCTAAATCCATGAGTAGAGCCGTGTATAGCATTCGAAAAGGAAATGCTGCCGCGCAACGCATTATGGAATACCTCTTCCATAAATCAGAAATTCAATCACCTGCAAACCCAGCAGCATTACCCGAGTTTTCGTCTGAAATTAGTTTTGAAAACATACAATTTAAGTATGAAGACGAAACGGTAATTGATGGGTTTAATTTAAAAATACCCAAAGGAAATTCCGTAGCGCTTGTAGGCGCATCGGGAAGTGGAAAAACCACCATAGCCAACCTGTTGGCACGTTTTTATGACCCACAACAGGGAACCATTAGTATCGACAACACACCCATTGATTCCGTTGACCTAAATGAACTGCGAAGCATGTTTGCCTATGTTACGCAAGACGCCATACTGTTTCACGATTCGGTCAAGGAAAACCTACTTATAGCAAAGCCAAACGCATCGGCAAAAGAGCTAGAAACAGCATTGCAAATTGCAAATGCATATGATTTTATCACCCAACTACCACAGGGCATTGAAACCGTAATTGGCGATGCCGGAAACAAACTCTCAGGAGGTCAAAAACAACGTTTGGCCATTGCAAGAGCTGTGCTCAAAAATCCGCCTGTAATGATTCTCGACGAAGCCACCTCGGCTTTGGACACCGAGTCTGAAAAACTGGTGCAAGATGCACTTCAAAAAATGATGCAAAACCGAACCTCATTGGTCATTGCACACCGCCTATCTACAATCAAAAGTGCAAATGAAATTATTGTTCTCGACAAAGGAAAGGTAGTAGAAAGAGGCACGCACAAAGCACTGTTGGCTCAAGATGGTGTGTATAAAAAACTAATTGAGCTACAATCATTTAACTAACATGATGCGGTTACACAAAAATTTAGTTCTGGCAGTGCTTAACGGAATGCAACAGATATTTAATGAAGAGAAATATGCAGACAAGGTTGTGGCGCAAGTCCTCAAAAGTGACAAACGCTGGGGAAGTCGTGATCGTGGCTTTATTGCAGAAACCACTTATGAGATTGTACGTTGGAAGCGTCTTTACGCTGCTATTGCAAACGTTCAAGAACCTCTAAACCGCCAAGATTTTTGGCGCATTTTCGCTGTTTGGGCTACCCTCAGAGGCTATGTGTTGCCAGATTGGAAACCCCTTGAAGGAACCCCCACACGACGTATAAAGGGAAAATTTGAAGAACTACGCCAAGAACGCAAATACCGTGAGTCTATCCCCGATTGGCTGGATGCATTGGGGTGCAAAGCCTTGGGTGAAAAAAAGTGGACACTTGAGATGGAAGCACTCAACACCATGGCGCCAGTTGTGCTACGTGCCAATGCGCTAAAAACACTTCCCAAGCTGTTGCGCAACGCGCTGCTTGAAGAAAAAATTAAAACGCAGACCCTCGCAAAATATCCCAATGCCTTGGTACTTGACGAACGCGCCAATGTGTTCAGCACAGAAACCTTTCAGCGAGGGTGGTTTGAGGTACAAGATGCTTCATCTCAATCTGTAGCACCGTTTACACAGGTTGCTCCAGGAATGCGTGTAATAGACGCTTGTGCCGGTGCCGGAGGAAAGGCCCTGCACTTGGCCGCAATGATGAAAAATAAGGGACAGTTGATTGCCTTAGACATTTATCAATACAAATTAAGGGAGCTTAAGCGAAGAGCCAAAAGAGCAGGTGCGCACAACATCGAAACCCGACACATTGACAACAATAAGGTTATCAAAAAACTACACGGCTCTGCCGATAGGGTTTTGTTAGATGCACCCTGTAGCGGTTTAGGAGTTTTACGAAGGAATCCCGATGCAAAATGGAAGCTAAATCCAGAATTTATTGATCGTGTTGTGCTGGAACAACAACAGATAGTAACGCAATACGCACATATGGTTAAGCCAGGGGGCAAGTTGGTATACGTAACCTGTTCCATACTGCCACAAGAAAACGAGGAGCAAATTGCAGCCTTTATGGAAACCGAAATAGGCAAAGAATTTACGCTAGAAAAAGAACAGCACTTGTGGCCAGCAGTAAACGGATTTGACGGCTTTTATATGGCCCGACTGCTGCGAAAAGCCTAAGTTGTTGATAAATTGATGTGTTTCGTTTACTTTTTGGAGGAATAAACCCATGCTCTTCAACACTACTATGCTTATTTTTGTGACTTAATCATTATCTATGATTTGTTTCTTTGGCGATCCCAATAAACACATTTACGTTGTTCAGAAAGAACTTCCAATAGCTGAAGAAGACCAGCAAAAATTACAATGGCTTTTTGGCGGTTATCCCTTGCTGCGCAAGTCCTTTGTTCAAGCAGATCTTATCGGACCTCGTATTTCGATGATTACCCCTTGGAGTACTAACGCGGTAGAGATTTGCCACAACATGGGGCTAACAGACATCATCCGTATTGAACAATTTTGGGCAAAAGACAACATCGTTTTTGATTCCATGATTCACCAGCGTTTTAAGGAGTTGGATCAGCATATTTATGACAACAAGAAAAAGCCAGAAGCCATACAAGAGATTGATTATATTGCTGCGTATAACCAACAAGAAGGCCTGTCGTTGAGCGATGACGAGGTTGCTTACTTGGAAGGCTTGGCAGTACGTCTTGAGCGCCCGTTAACCGATTCAGAAGTGTTTGGGTTTTCGCAAGTCAATTCCGAGCACTGTCGTCACAAGATTTTTAACGGTGAATTTATTATAGACGGCAAGGCCAAAAAGCAATCGCTATTTGAGCTTATTAAAAATACATCCAAAAAGAACGGCGCCAATTTGGTTTCTGCCTACAAAGACAATGTCGCATTTATCAAGGGCCCTACCCTAACCCAGTTTGCGCCACAGCGGGCCAACGAACCTAGTCCATACGTAAAAAAATCTTTTCGCTCGGTGCTTTCGCTAAAAGCAGAAACGCACAACTTCCCCACAACCGTAGAACCCTTTAACGGTGCCGCTACAGGTTCAGGTGGCGAAATAAGAGACCGTTTGGCTGGAGGTCAAGGGTCAATTCCAATGGCAGGAACAGCAGTCTACATGACCGCATATCCCCGAACGGAGCCCAACAGACCTTGGGAGCGATGTGCACCACGGCCTTGGCTTTATCAAAACCCAGAAGACATTCTCATCAAAGCCTCAAACGGTGCTTCTGATTTCGGTAATAAATTTGGGCAACCCCTTATTGCGGGTTCACTTCTGACATTTGAACACAACGAAAACAGCAAAACCATTGGTTTTGATAAGGCCATCATGCTTGCAGGAGGCATTGGCTATGGAAAATTACAGCAAAGCCTAAAACAAACACCCAAAAAGGGCGACAAGATTGTTGTTATGGGAGGTGACAATTACCGCATTGGAATGGGAGGAGCTGCTGTATCTTCAGCAGATACGGGTGCCTTTGACTCGGGCATTGAATTAAATGCCGTGCAACGTTCCAATCCCGAAATGCAAAAACGTGTTGCCAATACTGTTAGAGCAGCGGTTGAAGCAGACAACAACCCCATTATTTCGATACACGACCACGGAGCAGGTGGGCATCTAAACTGTCTCTCTGAACTCATTGAGGAGGTTGGTGGGAATATCGCCTTAGACAAGCTTCCTGTTGGAGACCAAACGCTTTCAGCAAAAGAGCTTATTGGAAATGAATCCCAAGAGCGGATGGGGCTGATTACCGATGCCAAAGGATTGGTACAACTCAAAGAAATTGCAGAAAGAGAGCGTGCGCCTATTTTTGAAGTGGGAGAGGTTACTGAAAATCACAAGTTCCAAATTCAGGACGAAACAACAAAGCTGTCGCCAATTGACTTGGACTTGTCGGATTTCTTTGGCAAAACGCCCAAGACTGTCATGCAGGATAGCACACAGGCTACAAAATATGCTGCTGTACCAGCAACTCAAGCTTTTGAGGAACACGTAGCCTGGTTATTGCAGCTAGAGGCAGTGGCGTGTAAAGATTGGCTTACGAACAAGGTAGATCGTTGTGTGACCGGTCGTGTGGCACAGCAGCAATGTGTGGGACCACACCAGTTGCCTTTGGCCAATTGTGGTGTAATGGCACTAGATTTTGACGGCGTTCACGGCATGGCTACAGCTGTGGGACATGCACCCTTGGTTGGTCTTATTGATGCTGGCTTGGGAAGTAAAAATGCCATCGCAAAGGCACTTACAAATATCATTTGGGCACCCATTGCGGATGGTCTTAGCAACGTAAGTCTTTCGGCCAACTGGATGTGGGCATGTAATAACCCTGGAGAAGATGCACGTCTTTACGAAGCCGTTGAGGCATGTGCTGACTATGCCATTAAACTGGGTATTAACATCCCAACAGGAAAGGATTCGCTCTCCATGAAACAAAAATACCAAAACGAAGAAGTACTTGCGCCGGGTACTGTTATCATTTCTGCCTCTGGGCACTGTGATGCCGTTGACAAAGTAGTAACCCCAGAACTTAAAGCGGATGGTGGAGCGGTATATTTAATAGACCTATCAGATGGCAATGCTGCTTTAGGTGGATCTGCCTATGCACAACTGCAACAAAGCATTGGAACAGCAGCGCCCGATGTTGCTAAGGCAACATATGTTAAGAAAGTTTTTAACCAAGTTCAAAAAGAAATTAAAAAAGGAAATATTGCTGCTGGACATGATATCGCTGCTGGCGGCCTTATCACTTCCTTGCTAGAAATGTGTTTTGCAGCAGATGGGTTGGGCATGACAATTACCCCACCCAAAAACGAAAAAGGCGCAGCACAAACACTGCTTTCCGAACAAGTAGGTATTTTGGTGCAAGCAGCACCCGAAGTTGCAGAACGACTGAAGAAAAAAGGGATTTACATTGTTAAAATAGGTACACCAACCAATACAAATAGCCTTGATATTAAAGGAGATGACGAGGCATATACCCTCGATATTACAACCTATAGAAAATACTGGTTTAAGAGTTCTTATCTTCTTGACCGCAAACAAAGTGGCGAACAAAAAGCCAAAGAACGCTTTGATTCTTTTGACAAAACACCTTTGCAATTCAACTTCCCCAAAAACTTTGAAGGGACAATAAAGCCACAACCTAGCCGTAAAATAAAAGCTGCCGTAATTAGAGAAAAAGGCAGCAATTCTGAACGTGAAATGGCCTATATGATGCACTTGGCAGGCTTTGAAGTCAAAGATGTTCACATGACAGATTTAACTTCGGGCAGAGAAGATTTGAGCGACGTACAATTACTGGTAGCAGTCGGCGGTTTTTCAAATTCCGATGTACTGGGTTCTGCAAAAGGATGGGCAGGCACCATCAAATACAACGAAAAAGCAAAACAAGCCATTGAGCAGTTTTTTGCCAGACCCGACACCTTAAGTTTGGGCGTATGTAACGGTTGCCAGCTTTTCATAGAATTGGGCTTGTTGCATCCTACGCATAGTGAAAAACCAAAAATGGAACACAACGACTCGGGTAAATTTGAATGTGTTTTTACAGATGTAGTCATAGAGGAGAGTCCAGCCATCATGCTCAACCGCTTGCAAGGAAGCAGGTTAGGCATTTGGGCAGCTCATGGGGAAGGCAAGTTTGTATTCCCCGAAGGCAAAAACAAGTATGCAATCGCTGGAAAATACGCTTATGACGCATACCCGTCAAATCCAAACGGATCAGACCACAATACTGCCATGCTCAGTAGTGACGATGGCCGCCATTTGGTGATGATGCCACACCTTGAGCGTGCCATATTCCCTTGGAACTGGGGAAGCTATCCTGACAGCCGCAACGATGAGGTGAGTCCGTGGATAATGGCCTTTGAAGATGCCTACAACTGGATTTTAAGTAGGTAAAACCAAAAAAATATCGTTTTTTTGAATATTAGCAATAAGACGAAAAAATGCCTTCAATTATGAGAACACCAAAAAGACTTTTTGATTTTATTGATATAATGGCAACGAACAAACCGTTGGAAAATGCCGTTAATTCAAAAACTACAGGTGCGTGGGTGGGCCTATCCACACCCGAAGTAAGTGAACTCGGAAACAACTTGAGTGCGAAGCTTCTTTCAATGGGCGTTGCAGCAGGCGATAAAATAGCCATGATTTCGTCTACCAACAGAACAGAATGGGTGCTTGCCGACTATGCCATGACACAAATTGGCGCCATAAATGTGCCAATATACCCAACCATTTCTTCGGATGATTATGCCTATATCATGAACCACGCAGAAGTAAAATTCTGTTTTGTTTCAGATTCGGAGGTATTGGATAAGGTGCGTGAAATTCAGTCCAGTTGTCCAACAATTGAAAACGTATTCAGCTTTGATACTATTGAGGGCTGTGATACGTTCGAATCGCTTCTGAGCGAAAAACCAACAAAAGCACAACTTAAAGAAATTGAAGCCCGTAAAAAAGCTATTGATGAAGCGGACTTGGCAACCATCATCTACACGTCTGGAACTACTGGAAGACCAAAGGGCGTGATGCTAAGCCATCAAAACATTGTAAGCAATGTGATTGCAAGCCAAAAACGTTTACCACTGACATATGGAAACGCAAAAGCCTTGAGCTTTTTGCCCATGTGTCATATCTATGAACGTATGCTCCTCTATCTCTACATTTATTCTGGCGCAAAAATCTATTTTGCGGAATCGCTGGAAACAATCGGAGACAACCTTAAAGAAATTCAACCTAGCATGATGACTGCCGTACCACGCCTTTTAGAAAAGCTGTATGACAAAATTTACGCTAAGGGCGCGGACTTATCTGGCATCAAGAAAAAATTGTTTTACTGGGCCGTTGATTTAGGGCTGCAATACGAGCCCTATGGCCAAAACGGCTGGTGGTATGAGCAGAAATTAAAGATTGCACGTAAGCTTATTTTTAGCAAATGGAAAGAAGCCCTTGGCGGAAATCTAGACCTAATTGCATCTGGTAGTGCGGCGCTGCAACCGAGGTTAGCGCGTATATTCACAGCAGCAGGCATGACGGTAGCTGAAGGCTATGGCCTTACCGAAACCTCGCCCGTGGTTTCTGTTAATGACATGCGCAACGGGAAAATGCGTATTGGTAGCGTTGGACCAATTATTGAGAAGGTTGAAGTTAAAATAGCCGAAGACGGCGAAATCTTATGTAAAGGACCCAACATCATGATGGGCTATTATAAAGACGAAGAAAAAACCAATGAGGTGCTTAAGAATGGATACTTCCACACGGGAGATATTGGTCACATTGACCCAGACGGGTTTTTAAAAATCACAGATCGAAAAAAAGCAATGTTTAAAACTTCGGGCGGAAAATACATCGCACCACAAGTCATTGAAAATGCCATGAAACAATCTGTATTTATTGAGCAAATTATAGTGGTTGGAGAAAACCAAAAATTTCCTGCGGCGCTCATTCAACTAAACTTTGATGCAGTAGAAGTATGGGCCAAAGAAAAGCAACTAAGCCTATCTGCTGACCGAGCATTATGGTGCGAATATACAGACGTCCAAAACAAAATTATGGATGAAGTGAACAACATCAACGAACGTTTTGGTCAATGGGAAAAAGTAAAAGAAATACGCCTTACGCCAGACGTTTGGTCTGTAGATGATGGACAGCTTACGCCTACCATGAAGCTAAAGCGAAAAGTCCTCAAGGAAAAATACAATTCACTAATAGAAAATATATATAGCGCATAAAATACTATGCGTGCATAGTATTTTTTTGTATGTTTGGGGTATGCAAGTAACCACTTCGTACCCAACCATTGACGCACTATACCGAGCAGCATGGCAAGCCATTGCCAAAATGTACAATGAAGAAGCTGCTAAATACGACACCACAATGGCAACAGGTTTGGCGTTGTTATCCATAGACCCTGTTCACGGAACTCCCTCAACGGCTATTGCGCCAAAGATGGGTATGGAGGCCACCAGCCTTTCCAGAACACTAAAGACACTTGATAACAAGGGATTGATTGTTCGTGAACCCAATCCTGATGACGGCAGGAGCGTATTGCTTAAACTCACCACGGCAGGGCTAGAAAAAAGGGATTTGTCAAAATCCTTTGTTGTGAAATTTAATGAGCAAGTAACGCAAAACATCGATGCTAAAAAGCTAGAGGCCTTTAGGGAGGTATCCGAAACCATCATCGAACTCATACAATCAAAAAACATTTACAAATAACCTACCTATGAACAGACGTATAAAAAAAGTAGCCGTATTAGGGTCAGGGATCATGGGCGCTGGAATAGCCTGCCACTTTGCCAATATTGGTGTTGAGGTATTGCTGCTGGACATCGTACCCAAAGAACCCAACGATCTTGAAAAGAAAAAAGGTTTAGAAACTACACACCCAGCGGTGCGTAACCGCATTGTTACGACCAACCTAACGACCGCCATCAAAAGCAAACCTGCACCGCTCTATCATCCAAACTTTAAGGAGCGCATCCAAACAGGTAATTTTGAAGACGATATGTCCAAGCTTGCTGGCGTGGATTGGATTATCGAAGTCGTAGTAGAACGATTGGATATTAAGAAAATCGTATTTGAGCAAGTAGAACAACACAGAACGCCCGGAACACTGGTTAGCTCTAACACTTCTGGTATTCCCATTAAGTTTATGAACGAGGAGAGGTCTAAAGACTTTCAAGAACATTTTACCGTTACCCACTTCTTCAACCCACCACGCTACCTCAAATTATTTGAAGTGGTACCGGGACCCAATTGCAAGCCCGAGGTTGTTGACTTTCTTATGGACTACGGCACCCGCTTTTTGGGTAAGTCGGCTGTGCTGGCCAAAGACACACCTGCCTTTATCGGTAACCGCATTGGCATCTTCTGTATTCAGAGTTTATTCCACCAAATGAAACCCATGGGGCTGACTGTGGAGGAAGTAGATAAACTAACCGGTCCTGTGATGGGACGACCCAAATCTGCCACCTTTAGAACGGTAGATGTTGTGGGGCTAGACACCCTTGTGCATGTAGCCAAAGGCTTGCACGAAAACTGCCCAGACGACGAACGTCGTGACCGTTTTGTATTGCCAGATTTTATCCAAAAAATGATGGCCGAGGAGTGGCTCGGAAGCAAATCGGGTCAAGGGTTTTACAAAAAAATCAAGGACAAAGACGGAACGTTTGAAATACAAGTATTGGACTTAGACACCATGACGTATCGCTCCAAAAAGAAAGTATCTTTTGCCACGCTTGAAAAAACAAAAGCTGTTGAGCGTGTTGCTGATCGTTTTCCCATTTTGATAAGCGGGACAGACAAGGCAGCACAATTCTACCGCGCTGTTTTGGGCGAAACCTTTGCTTATGTACAGTACCGCATTCCCGAAATATCTGATGCACTTTACCAAATAGATGAAGCCATGAAGGCTGGTTTTGGCTGGGAACACGGCCCCTTCGAATTGTGGGACGCTGTTGGACTAACAGAAGGAATTGCGCTTATTAAGGAAGCTGGGCACCAAGTTGCCCCATGGATAGAAACGTTGGCCGCCACTGGCGCTACAAGCTTTTATCAGCTTAAAGAAAACAAGCCGCACTATTACAATATTAAGAAAGAGAAATTTGAGTCCGTTCCCGGACAAGAGGCCTTTATTATTTTGGATCACGTCCGAGAGAACAAGACCATCTGGCAAAATAAGGAATGCTCGGTAATAGACTTGGGTAATGGGATTTTAAATATAGAGTTTCGCTCAAAAATGAATACCATCGGTGCGGGTGTCTTGCAGGGCATTAATAAAGGTATTGACCTTGCGGAACAAGGCTATGAAGGGGTCGTGGTAAACAATAACGGTGCCAACTTCTCGGCAGGCGCCAACTTGGGCATGATATTCATGCTAGCAGTAGAACAGGAATACGATGAGCTGAATATGGCCATTAAGTACTTCCAAGATACCATGATGCGGATGCGCTATTCGAGTGTACCCACAGTTGCTGCACCACACGGACTAACGCTTGGTGGGGGCTGCGAACTGTCTATGCATGCCGACAAAGTAGTGGCTGCTGCGGAAACCTACATCGGATTGGTAGAATTTGGCGTTGGGGTCATTCCTGGCGGTGGTGGTTCTAAGGAAATGACCTTGCGTGCGTCTGACATGTTCCGCAAAAACGACGTAGAGCTTAATGTGTTGCAAGAGCATTTCTTGGCCATAGGTATGGCAAAAGTGGCTACCTCGGCTTATGAAGCCTATGACTTTAGCATTTTACAGAAAGGGAAAGACATAGTTGTAGTCAATGGCAAACAGCAGCTGAGCATTGCCAAGCAGGAAGCCCTGCTTATGGCGCAGCGCGGCTACACGCAACCCAAACAACGCACGGATATAAAAGTACTTGGAAAACAAGCTTTGGGCATGTTTTTGGTAGGTACAGATAGTATGGAAGCGGGACACTACATTTCGGAGCACGATCAAAAAATTGCCAACAAACTTGCCTATGTAATGGCAGGAGGCGATCTGTCGCAAGCGACGCAAGTAAGCGAACGTTATTTGCTAGACATTGAGCGTGAGGCTTTTTTATCGCTATGTGCCGAAAGAAAAACATTGGAACGCATTCAACATATGCTCAAAACTGGCAAACCTTTACGCAACTAATTATGAAAACAGCTTATATCGTACGGGCATATCGCACCGCCGTTGGAAAAGCACCACGGGGACTTTTCCGCTTTAAGCGTCCAGATGAACTGGCCGCAGAAACGGTTGCCCACCTCATGGACAGCATCCCTGAGTTGGATAAAAAACGCATCGACGACGTCATTGTTGGAAATGCCATGCCCGAAGCAGAGCAAGGGCTTAACATGGCGCGACTCATTTCGCTAATGGGACTGGAAACCGATACGGTTCCGGGCGTTACCGTTAACCGCTACTGCGCCTCGGGATTGGAAACCATTGCCATGGCTACTGCCAAGATTCAATCTGGTATGGCGGAATGCATCATCGCTGGTGGATCGGAAAGCATGAGTTATATCCCCTTTGGTGGATACAAACCGGTTCCCGATTATGAATTGGTAAAAAATGGAAAAGAAGATTATTATTGGGGTATGGGGCTAACGGCAGAGGCTGTAGCCAAAGAGTACAACATCTCACGAGAAGACCAAGACGCATTTTCCTATGACTCACACCAAAAAGCACTTGCGGCACTTAAAAGTGATGCCTTTAAAGACCAGATTGTATCCATCCATATTGAAGAAACCTATTTGGAAGGAAATACCAAGAAAACACGCAACTATGTAGTGGACACAGACGAAGGTCCACGTGCCGACACGGCTATTGATAAACTGGCTAAACTTCGTCCCGTATTTTCAGCTGGTGGCTCCGTAACTGCAGGTAATGCCTCACAAACCAGCGATGGTGCAGCCATGGTATTGGTCATGAGCGAGGATATGGTCAAAGAGCTTGGGGTTACTCCTATTGCGCGTATGGTTAGTTATGCAGCAGCAGGCGTACCGCCACGTATAATGGGGATTGGTCCTGTAGCAGCCATTCCAAAGGCGCTGAAGCAAGCTGGAATGAAACAAGGAGATATTGAATTGATTGAGCTAAACGAAGCCTTTGCTTCACAGTCTTTGGCGGTGATACGAACCTTGGGATTAAATTCCGATATCATAAACGTTAACGGAGGCGCCATAGCCCTAGGACATCCACTTGGATGCACGGGCGCAAAGCTTTCGGTGCAGCTATTTGACGAAATGAAAAAGCGAAATAACAAATACGGTATGGTGACCATGTGTGTGGGAACAGGACAGGGCGCAGCCGGAATTTTTGAACGATTATAACACCAACTTATGGAAACAGCAGAACGTAAACTTACCCGTGGTGGTGCCTTTATACTAGAGGATACCAAAGCACAAGACATCTTCACTCCAGAAGAATTTAACGAAGAACAGCGCATGATGCGTGAAGCGATACAGGAATTTGTTGACCGTGAAGTTTGGCCTGCTCGTGAACGTTTTGACAACAAAGATTACGATTACACCTTTGAGCTGATGCGTAAAATTGGCGAGATGGGCTTTTTGGGCGTTAGCGTACCCGAAGCCTATGGCGGCATGGGGATGGGTTTTGTTGACACCATGCTGGTATGTGAATATATTTCGGGGGCTTCTGGTTCGCTTTCCACTGCATTTGGTGCACACACTGGAATAGGCACCATGCCAATTGTACTCTACGGAAATGAAGAACAAAAGAAAAAGTATGTACCTAAACTAGCCAGTGGCGAATGGATTGGTTGTTATTGTCTTACTGAACCCACAGCGGGATCCGATGCCAATAGCGGTAAGACCACAGCAGTGCTTTCTGATGATGGCTCGCACTACCGTATTTCGGGTCAAAAAATATGGATTTCTAACGCGGGCTATGCCGATTTGATGATTGTCTTTGCTCGAATAGAAGATGATAAAAATATCACCGGCTTTATTATTCCAAATGACCCAGAAAATGGAATTTCCATGGGTGAGGAAGAAAAAAAATTAGGCATCAATGCGTCTTCAACCCGACAGGTCTTTTTTAGCGATACCAAGGTACCGGTGGAGAATATGTTATCGGAGCGTGGCAATGGGTTTAAGATTGCCATGAATGCCCTTAACGTTGGGCGCATCAAGCTTGCAGTAGCCACCCTAGACGGTCAAAGACGTGTGCTTAATGAAGCCATAAGTTTTGCTAACCAACGGGTGCAGTTCAAAACACCGATTGCACAGTTTGGTGCCATCAAACAAAAACTTGCCAATATGGCGACGTTCTTGTATGCTGGTGAAGCGGCTTGCTACAGAGCAGCAAAAGATATTGAAGATCGCATTGCACTACGTGATGCTGCTGGTAACAGTCATCAAGAAGCAGAGCTTAAAGGAGTAGAGGAATACGTTATTGAGTGTTCTATCCTTAAAGTTGCTTGCTCAGAGCACACCCAAATTACGGCAGATGAAGGAATCCAAATTATGGGAGGTATGGGCTACTCAGCTGAAACGCCAATGCAAACGGCTTGGCGCGATACCCGAATTGCTCGAATCTACGAAGGGACCAACGAAATCAACCGAATGCTATCGGTGGGTATGCTCATCAAAAAAGCCATGAAAGGACAACTGGATTTGATTGGTCCTGCCACAGCAGTTGGCGAAGAGCTTTTGGGCATTCCTGACTTTGCTATCACTGATTTTAGCGCACCTTTAAGCCAAGAAAAGCACATCCTTAAAAACCTAAAGAAGGTCTTTTTGATGATTGCAGGTGCAGGGTTACAGAAATACGGTACCGAACTTGAGGAACACCAACAACTGTTGTTGGCTGTCGCCGATATTTTGATTGAAGTTTATATGGCAGAATCTGCCGTGTTACGGGCTGAAAAGAATATAGGCGTTTATGGTCTAGAAGCGCAAGAACATCAAGTGGCGCTTAGTCAGTTGTACCTCTATCAAGCGGTTGAGAAAATCAGCACCAAAGGCCGTGAAGCTATTTTGGGATTTGCCGAGGGCGATGAACAAAAAGCATTGCTTATGGGACTCAAGCGTTTTACCAAATACATGGAATATCCGAATGTAATTGCATTGCGCAACAAAGTGGCTGAAAAGTTAACGGCAGAAAACGTATATTGCTTCTGACATGTATCGCTTTTGCTTCTTGTTTATTACCATTATTCTTGCCTTTGGGCAACAGGACGCGCGGATGTATGACATTATTGAAGCAGTGTCCGCCAATCGCATCATAACAGATGTGGAGACCCTGGCCAACTTTGGTACCCGACATACCTTGAGCGATACACTTTCAGAAACGAGAGGCATTGGCGCAGCCAGAAGATGGATCAAAAAATCTTTTACACAAATAAGCGCTGACTGCGGAAACTGTCTTGAAGTTTTCGAACAGAAAAATATGTTTAAAGCCGATGGGCGGCGCCTTACGCGCGACGTTTGGATCAACAATATCGTTGCCATTCAACGGGGTAGTGTTCATCCAAATAGGTTTGTCATCATGAGTGGGGATATCGACTCTAGAGTCAGTGACCCCAATAACTTTACATCTGATTCGCCAGGTGCTAACGACAATGCCACGGGGATGGCAGGCGCGATTGAAGCAGCAAGGGTATTATCGAAATATCGTTTTGCCAACAGTATTGTTTATGTGGGTCTCTCTGGAGAGGAACAAGGTCTGTATGGCGGTAAGGGGCTAGCACAATATGCCTTGGATAACAATTGGGAAATTATCGGCGTACTGAACAATGACATGATTGGTAATATTGAGGGCGTAGATGGCGTCATTGACAACCGCGGTTTTCGTATTTTCTCTGAACCAACACCCGTTACTGAAACCGAACGTGCCCGTAAGCAACGCCGTTTTTATGGAGGCGAGGTAGATGGCATTTCACGACAACTGGCACGCTACGTACACAAAACGACCCAAACCTATATGCCGGAGATGAAACCCATGCTGATTTATCGCTTAGACCGATTTGGACGTGGTGGCCATCATCGCCCATTTAACGATGTTGGTTTTGCGGGTATTCGCATCATGGAAGCACATGAAAACTACAACCGTCAACACCAAGACATCCGCAACGAAAACGGCATTGCTTATGGCGATGTGTTGTCTGGCGTAAACGCGGGCTATGCAGCCAAGCTTACGGCTGTAAATGCCATATCGCTAGCGGCTTTGGCTTGGGCACCCCCTGCACCAAAGGAAGTTGCCATAGGTGGCGTAGTAGCCCCCAGCACTCGACTGGAGTGGGTGGCTTCAGAAAGTCCTAACACAGCAGGCTATGTGGTGTATTGGCGCGATACCACCTCCCCAACCTGGCAGTACAGCAAATATGTGGGTAATAAAACCCATACCACCCTTGACGGGATTGTGCTAGACAACTATTTGTTTGGCGTGGCTGCAGTGGGTACCGATGGACACCAAAGTACCGTGGTGTTTCCTTCCAAGGTGCTGCGCTAATCCAATTATTTTTCTAATTTAGTAGTGAACAAAACCCAAATCTGTTCTTCATTTTTTTAAACCATTTCGTAGAGCATTTTTTTGGTGTTCATTGTTGCCTCAGTAGTGGCAACTCAAACATTAACCTTTAAATCGCTTACTATGGATTCAGAATTAAAATTAACTTCTATTGGTATCAGCTACCTAAATCAAGCAAGAAAATGGACCTATTTCCTTTCCATCATAGGCTTTATCTTCACTGGAACTATTGTACTTGCAGCGCTTTTTTTAAGTAGTCTTATTGGCATGATCAGTGGTATGGATAGCAACTATGGTGTCAGTGGGTTTACTGCTATGGGAACAGGGTCGGTAACTATTATTTATCTTGCACTCGCTGTTATTTACTTCTCCCTCAGCCTTTTTCTGTATCGTTTTTCGATACGCATCAAAGCAGCCGTGCGTGAACACAACAGTGCACAGCTAGAAGACGGTCTAAAAAACCTAAAGTCCTATTGGAAATTAGCGGGAATTTTAACGGTAGTTGTATTGAGCCTCTACGTCTTGTTTTTCGTATTTAGCATACTGTTTGGGGCAGCCGCTTTTGCTGGCTTATAAAAACCCCTTTTCCTGCATCCAGTCGTCGTTGTACATCTTGCCTACATAACGACTACCCGAATCGTGTAATAGCACTACCACCACATCGTCGGGGCCAAAGTGCCTTTTAAGTTGCAATACTCCCTTGACAGCCGCACCACAGGAGTTACCGGCAAAGATGCCTTCCTCGCGAGCAAGCTTGCGTGTATACACAGCAGCGTCTTTGTCGGTGACTTTTTCAAAGCCATCAATAATCTCAAAGTCCACATTTTCGGGTAATATATCTTCGCCTATGCCTTCAGTAATGTAGGGGTATATTTCCTTTTCATCAAAAATACCCGTTTCGTGGTATTTCTTAAAGACAGAACCATAAGTATCTATTCCCCATATTTTGATATCGGGATTTTGCTCTTTTAGGTATTTGCCCACACCCGAAATGGTACCACCCGTACCAACACCCACCACAAATTGTGTGATTTTTCCTCCCGTTTGTTTCCAAATTTCAGGGCCTGTTTGCTCGTAATGGGCCACCGTATTAGAGGGATTGTCGTATTGGTTTACATACCAAGCGTTTGGCGTTTCCTCCCCTATGCGCTTGGAAGTTGAATAATAGGATCTTGGGTCATCGGGCGCAACATCTGTGGGACACACGATGACCTCTGCACCAACAGCACGCAGTATATCAAACTTTTCTTTGGACTGCTTGTCCGTAGACACACAAATCAGTTTATAGCCCTTAACAATCGCTGCGAGTGCCAATCCCATGCCCGTGTTTCCTGAAGTACCCTCAACTATGGTTCCGCCAGGTTTGAGACGGCCATCTGCCTCGGCATCTTCAACCATTTTTAAGGCCATGCGATCTTTGACAGAATTTCCAGGGTTGAAAAACTCCACTTTTGCCAACACCAACGCATCTACTTCAGCAGTAATTTTATTAAGCTTAATAAGCGGTGTGTTTCCAATAGCACCTAAGATATTATCTATGTATTGCATCTGGCAAAGGTACGTAATGGAGATGCGCTAACCAATGCCTAAGGGTTGATTTTGAGCACTTGCGTTGGAGGTATCCTTGAAATAATAAAAGAAGGCAAGACTAGAAGCACCATGCAGACAGCCAGTGTGAGACCGTTGAGCCATAGCACAGTGGTAACATCCACATAGACGGGCACTTCTTTTACGTAATAGGTATTGGGATCAAGGGAAACAAAGCCTGTCTGATGCTGTATGAATAACAGGCCCAAACCGATCAAGTTGCCCCAAACAAGTCCAACGCCAATCAAATAAGCACCTTGTATAAGGAAGAGTTGCTGCAACGAACCCACCTTAGCCCCCAATACACGAGTTATACCAATGAGTTGCGTTTGCTCCAAAATAAGCACCAATAGCGCCGTAATCATGTTAACTCCACCTACGATGATCATGATGATGATTATCAGGGATATGTTTGTGCCAAACAATCTAATCCAATTAAAAATTTCTGGAAACTGTGCTTCGACGTGCTGCACATCTACAATGGCATCTATACTGTCGTAAATGGTGTTGGTGTCCAAGTCTAAGTTGGTGTCATCGCTGAGGAAAATCTCAAAAGCACCTACTTGATTTTCATCCCAGCCATACAATGAACGGACGATATCCAAATGCCCTAAAACATAGGTGTCGTCGTAGTCAGCAAAACCTGTCTCAAACAAACCTACAATGGTACAACTCCTGCGCTTGGGCATTGTTGTCTGCAAGGAGGCAAAGTAAAGCGGTACCCTATCTCCTACTGTTATGGATAGTTTTTTTGCCAGTTCTCCCGATATCCAAATGTCATTTTTGGTCGGTACGGCTATGGTATCAGACATTCCAAAAAAGGAAAAGAAATCGGAGTTAAAACTTTCATCAATGCCTTTAAAAACGATGCCATCAAATGCGTTATTGTTTAAGATAACACCTGGCACATAGGCAACTGGCTGAACCGCAAGCGTATTGGGCAATTGTTGTAGTTGGTTTTGATAGAGAATTGCATTGTCTAGTGGTTTTGGGGTTTCTTGATGTTGGCTATTTCCAAGGGCAGTTACACGGACGTGACCGCTAAAGGCGGCTACTTTATCTCCGATTTTATTTTTAAGCCCAACACCCGTACCCAAGGCAATATGCATGGTGATCACACCCAATGCAATGGCGATGATTCCAATGGAAATTATGGGTCCGGAAACACTGCGTTTGTGCTTACGGTTTCCAATGATGCGCTTTGCGATAAACCAAGTAAAACTCACTAACTCTAAATAAGGGTTAAATGTACTACTTATTGTGGCAAAGCAAATTTCAGTCGTTCTACCATGATGTAGACCGCTGGACATACCGCCACATTCTTTGCTGTTATTTGGGTTATTTGATGAAATTTTGCCCTGTTGGTGTGGGGGAACTCACGACAGGCTTTGGGTCGGTGTTCGTAGATACCGCAATAATTATCTGCGCCTAAGAATGGGCAAGGAAGTTGTTGCAAAACCTTATCACCATCTTCGTCAACGCGCAGGTATTGGGTTTCAAATTCGGTTGGACGCATCTTTAAGCGCTTACTGATACGCTTGATATCGGAAGGGATAAATAAGGGGCCCGTGGTTTTGCAGCAGTTGGCACAAGACAAACAGTCTATTTCTTGAAAAGCTTCTTCGTGCAATTTCCCCATGACGTTGTCAAGTTGTTTGGGTTTGCGTGTCCTTAGCTTTTTAAAATATTTGGCATTTACCGAAGCAACCTTTGCCGCATGTTCGGGAAGCTTTTCTGGGTCTATCACTACGGGATTTTTAGGTATTTATGCGTTTGCAAAGACGCCATCCATTGCGGATTTTCCAGTACATGCGTAACAATTAGCGGAATGGCCGTGTCTCTCCTACTCCACTCGGGCTGTAGGTATAACTTGCAGGAATCGGTAACGCCTAACGCTTGTTTTTCGGCAAACTGCAAGTCGTCTTTATTGTATACAATCACTTTCAACTCATCAGCTTCCTTATAAATTGCTGGTTTTGGCAGCATGCGTTTCTTTGGAGACAGGCAAATCCAATCCCAATTCCCAGACAATGGATAGGCACCAGAAGTTTCGATATGGGTTTTCATACCTGCAGCTTGCAAAGCCTCTGTAAGCGGATTCATGTCCCACATGAGGGGTTCTCCACCCGTAACCACTACGGTATCGGCATACGACTTGGCTTGTGCCACAATTTCTTCAATATAGGTAGGAGGGTGCAAATTGGCATCCCAACTTTCCTTAACATCACACCAGTGACAACCCACATCACAACCGCCTATGCGAATAAAAAAAGCAGCGCTGCCTTTGTGATAGCCCTCTCCTTGAATGGTGTAGAATGCTTCCATCAAAGGAAGTGCGAGGCCAGTATCAACAGCTTTTTTAAGTTCGGGGTGCATTAATCTTGATTGCGTTGGTAGGCCAACATGGTGTTTTGCAACAGCATGGCGATGGTCATGGGCCCTACACCACCTGGAACGGGTGTGATATAGCTGGCTTTTTCCTTGACTTGATCAAAGTGAACATCACCAACAATAACATATCCTTTGGGGTGGTCGGCATCAGGAACGCGTGTGATGCCAACATCAATGATGATGGCTCCGTCCTTAACCATATCGGCCGTTAGAAAATTGGGTACGCCCAAAGCAGAAACAACAATATCTGCTTCCCTGGTGATATCAGCCAGGCTTTGGGTTCTGCTGTGTGTGAGTGTGACGGTAGCATTTCCAGGATTTCCTTTTTCCGAAAGCAAAATACTCATTGGTCTGCCCACAATATGACTGCGACCAATGACCACGGCATGTTTTCCGCTGATATCTAATTTGTAGCGCTTAAGCAGTTCCATGATACCAAAAGGCGTAGCGGGGATAAAGGTTTGCATGCCCAATGCCATTTTACCAAAATTGATTGGGTGAAATCCGTCTACATCTTTATTTGGGTTGATGGCGTGAAGCACCACTTCCTCATCAATGTGCTTGGGTAAAGGCAATTGCACAATAAAGCCATCGAGCAAGGGATCGTTGTTTAGTTTTTCAATGGTATCGAGGAGGGCTTCTTGGGAAATGTCATCATCAAGTTTTATGAGGGTTGAGTCGTAGCCTATACGCTCACAAGACCGGACCTTGCTGCCGACATAGGTAAGGCTTGCGCCATCGTTACCTACAAGTACGGCTGCCAAATGGGGCGGACGCTTTCCAGCATCTTTAATTTGTTTTACCTGTATTGTCAGCTCTTCCTTAATTTGATTTGAGGTGGCCTTTCCATCTAAAATTATACTCATTTTCCAAACATTTGCATCAGCTTGGAAGATTTACCTCCGCGCATCATTTTCATCAT
>MDSV01024153.1_pt1 | contig 30162 bp, 14 predicted proteins | sample 810851 | NCBI WGS metagenome assembly MDSV01 (sample SAMN05326640, study PRJNA326480) | marine metagenome | isolation source: seawater | place: Atlantic Ocean: North East | collected 2012 | reverse complement strand
GAAGATCTTGTAAGACAATTTGATCAGTATAACGACATAACTGCAATAGCAGAAAAATATTGGAAAGAGATTGAAGCGGCAACGGCATATGACACTAACGAAAAAATGCCATCCCCATGGGTACCATGGTTCAAAATACAAACCACTGTCACTGTGCATAGAGAGTTTGACAAAGTTTTAAACAGCCATAGACGAACAATTCATTATCATGTTGAGCCATTCAACATACATGTTGCCAATTTGGCACGAGCAGGATTAGGAGGTTTTCGTACTTGGTCAGAGTATACAAGGAAAGTATATGACTATATCTATACAGGACGTAATCTTGACATCCTAGATTTTAACATTGAATACAACAGTGCATATGCGTTGTCAACTTTAGTCAATGCTGAAGAAAAACAACCTGGCATAAGCACAGAGTCTCAATCGATTTTTTACAAACTAAAGAGGTTCCTAGGAAGTTTAAGTGGAAAAGACGCCACCGAGGGTGTGTTTCCAGAACCAGACCTACCTGTACAGTCTTTTCCTACAACAAGTAAAACAGAATCAGACTCAGTAATAAAATTGCCAAACCAAACAGAAACACAAGAATTTTATGATTTTATTACAAATCCTCCTGGGGACATGGTTAGATTAGACATGAAAATAATGGGCGATCCAGCATTCATAGGACAGGATATATTTTTGCCAATGCCTACTCCACAGGCCAGTGGAACTTACAATAGAACACAAGAAGTTGGTTCAATAAATGGATTCGAATGGGACGACGAAAAAGGCTGTTTCAATTTTGATAGGGCAGAAACATTCGTGAAAATAAATTTTATTTTTCCAAATGACTTCGATGAAAATACAGGACTTCATACGTTCACTCAAGGAGACACTCCACAGTTCACAGGACTATATAGAGTAAACAGAGTTATAAATCTTTTTGAGAATGGACAATTTACACAGAACTTAGAGATGACTAGATATCTAAATCAAAATAATCCTAGCAGTGTTGTGCCACAAAATAAAACAAGTTCAGTAAACAGTGGACAAGTTGAAAATGACAACACAGGAGAGATAAATGTAGGAGGTGAGTCAGCATAATGGCTAGAACACTTCCATATAGTAACACCAAAACAATCGGCAAGGACGAATCATACACTGATGTTAATCCAGGTCCGTATGTGGCCACAGTCAAAGACAATGTTGATCCAACAAGAATGGGTAGACTGCGTGTGCAAATTCCACAGATAGGTTCGAACAATCCAGGTGATCCTTTCGACAGTGAATTGATCACAGTTGAGTATGCGCCGCCTTTCTATGGTACAAAAAGCGGTGACGCAATCAACACCTCCGACATAACAAATTACGCAAACACGCAACACTCTTACGGTATGTGGGCAGTGCCACCGGACATAGATTCTAAAGTGTTAGTAATATTTGCTGAAGGAAAAATAACAAACGGCTATTGGATAGCGTGTGTGCAAGAACCATTTGTCAATAATATGACACCGGGCATAGCAAGTTCCAAAGATACTTACGCTCCTTTAGTTGGAGACACAGACTCAAACAGTGTGGTTGGTGAATATGGCAATGACAATGTGCCTGCAGGAGAAGTAAACAGAGGTGTTTGGTCCACTGCTTCAGTTGGAGGATTTGACAAACTTAAAAAACCTATACATCCATTTGCTGAAAGATTAAAAAATCAAGGATTAATAAAAGATGATGTGCGAGGCAACACAAGTTCTTCAGCGAGGAGAGAAACACCCAGTCATGTGTTTGGTATAAGCACACCTGGTCCAGTAGATAAAAGGTCAAGCAAAAGAGATAAACTAGGACCAAAAGATAAAAAAACAAATGTCAACACCACAAGAAAAACTGGACACACTTTTGTTATGGACGACGGTGACAGCGAAGGTAAAAATCAATTAGTTAGATTAAGAACAGGTTCCGGACATCAATTGTTAATGAGCGATTCAGCAGGAGTAGTTTATCTTGCTAATTCAGACGGTACTGTGTGGATGGAGTTTAGTAACAATGGTATGGTTGATGTTTACGCACAAACAGGATATAACTTGCGTTCAGGTGCTGATATTAATTTCCATGCTGAAGGAAATATTAATATGTACGCAAACAAAAGCGTAAAAATAAAAGCAAATGAAGAATCAGGTACTGTCAGTATAGACGGCTCAAACATTTTAGAATTTGCATCAGAAAATTTAATTAGTCAAGGTAACAATGTTTACAGCAAGGCAACAAAAAATATAATTGCTGATGCTGGTGATAGAAATATACAGCAAGGAGCAACCAGAGTTGATCTTATTGGAGGTCAAGTTCACTTTAACAGTTATGGCGTCATAAGCAATCTTGTTACGTCTTTACAAAGAACATCATTTACACAACCAACAGGCACAGGCACAGCACTGACTTCATATCCAGATGTAACTCTTAAGCCATTAGGTCAAGTATATGAAGTAGACAGAGCACTTCCTGGTATGTCAGGTATGAGAGTGCCAACACACGAACCTTTCTGGGGACACCAAGACAATGCTCCTGCTTTTGGTTCAGTAGGTGGAGACAACACAAACATAGGTACTCCTGGACACATTGAAAATCTTAACAGAAACGCAGACCTAATGAGTATTAGATGGGCACAATATAAAGCGGATCTTGATGCTGAACTAAACAAAAACCCAAACAGCACAGAAAATTCTGTAGCATCATTGTTCAATGCAACTAAATCAAATGACTTTTTAATTGGCGTAGAAAATTATGCAACTTTAGGCACAGCCAGTTTTGAAACTTACAACAAATTGACTTCATCTTATAAAACAGGTAACTCAGACAACATAACAAATGTTTTAGTAAACGAAAGTAATGTGTTGTATACTGTAGGTGCAAACACATTGATAAAAACAACTGGTGCTGATAAAGTAGTAGGAAATTTAAGCAAAACACAATCAACTGTACAAAATGTTGGAACATTATTAACAAAAGGTACAAGTATAACCAACAATGGTATAGTGCCTGGCCTATCCAACGTTGCTAGTTTAAACAATTTAAATAATGTTACTACCACATACAAAAATGTTGTTGGTGGTAAGGTTACCAGCGTGGTACAAACAGCAGAGACAATAAGTACTGTTGCAAAAACTATTAGCACAGTAGGTAAAGTTGCTAGAAGTATAGGAAAATATTTTGGATTTTAATTATGGCATACAATAGTTCATCAGGTGGAGGTAATGACGGATACGTTCAAGGTAGAAGTACCTTCAAAGGATTTAGTTCAAGAGCAGACAAAAGTAATTTTAAACTGTATGACTTTGCACTGATAAGACAGGATTTAATACATAGATTGTCAGTTAGAAAAGGCGAAAGAGTAGAGAATCCAGAATTTGGCACAATTGTATATGATGTGCTGTTTGAACCTTTAACTGACGCTGTAAAACAAGCAGTGGCAGATGATATTACAGCAAATCTCAATGCAGATCCACGTTTACAGACTGAAGAAATAGTGGTAAGTGAGTTTGAGCAAGGCATATCAGTACAGGCAACAATAAGATATGTGCCATACAATGTGGTGGAAAAACTTACATTTAGTTTTGATGAAAATGCCACGCTTCGTCTATCTTAATATACGCACTTAATATAAACCATAAATATCCATACAAACAGTATGGCCACAACAGATAGACAGAACCGACTTTTAGTTGCTGAAGATTGGCGGAAAATTTACACCGCTTTTCAACAAGCAGATTTTAAATCATACGATTTTGAAACCATTAGAAGAACAATGGTTGCTTATCTAAGGGAAAATTATCCTGACGACTTCAATGACTATATAGAATCTTCTGAATATGTTGCACTGTTAGATTTAATTGCCTATGTTGCACAAAGTCTAAGTTTTAGAGTTGACCTTAATGCTAGAGAAAACTTTTTAGAAACTGCGGAAAGAAGAAATTCAGTTTTAAGATTAGCAAGATTAATAAATTACAACGCAAAAAGAAACAAACCTGCTACTGGTTTTTTAAAGTTTGATTCAGTATCAACAACGGAAAATGTTACAGACTCGGCAGGCACAGATTTAACTAACACCACTGTGGTTTGGAATGATGGCACAAATGCAAATTATAGAGAACAATTTGTTAATATTTTAAATGCGGCAAATGTTTCAGGACAATTTTTTGGCAAACCTGCAGAATCAGATACCATTGGTGGAATCAAAACAGAAATATACAACACAAATTCAAACAACACAGACTTACCAATCTTTACATTTAGAAGATCAGTAAGCGGAATAGATAGAACTTTTGAAATTGTGCCTAGCACAATAGAAGCATCAGAAAACATTTATGAAAAAACACCTTTGCCTGGAGGAGGATTTTCATATGTATATAGAACAGATGGTGCAGGCGACACATCAAACAACACAGGATTTTTTGTATTATTCAAACAAGGTGCTATGGCCAATACAGAGTTTACTGTTGAATCACCTACAACAAATTTTGTACAACCTGTAAACACAAATAATATTAATGATTCAGATGTATGGCTATATCAATTAGATGATTTTGGACAAGTTGAAAAATTATGGGACAAAGTTCCTAGCACAGCAGGTAACAATGCAATTTATAATTCTCTTGCAAAAAATTTAAGAGACACATACAACGTTATTACAAAAAACAACGATGCAGTTGATTTAGTTTTTGGAGATGGAAACTTTTCAAATATTCCATCAGGTACTTTTAGAAGTTATTACAGGACATCTGATAATGCTAGATATAGTATTCAACCAGGAGACATGAACGGTGTAACTTTTTCTATAAACTACAATGACAAAAACGGAGCACCACAAACTTTAACTGTATCTGCAAGTCTACAACAATCAATTTACAATGCGGCTCCTACAGAATCTACAAATTCAATTAAAGAAAAAGCACCACAGGCTTATTATTCACAAAATAGAATGATCACAGCAGAAGATTACAATGTGGTACCTCTTTCAGCCTCACAGGAAATAATAAAAGTAAAAGCAGTGAATAGAACTGCATCAGGTATAAGCAGAGCAAAAGAAATAAATGATCCAACAGGAGCATATTCAAATGTGTCTGTGTTTGCTGAAGACGGTGTATTGTATCGAGAAGAGACAACACCTACATTTACTTTTACATTTAACAATACAAATGATATATTAAGCACTATTAACACCAGTGTAGAAAATAAATTAAAAGAAGCAACTGCAAGACAATTTTTTTATTTAAAATACGGCACAAAAGATTTAAGCACTTTGAGTGCTAGTTGGGTGTCTACAACAACAGGAACAAATACTAACACTGGTTATTTTAACGCAGGAGGTCCTTTAGCAGTTGGTGAATATGCAACTTCTAACTTAAAACATGCAAAAGTTGGTGCACTAATAAAATTTACTTCACCAGACACTAGAGAATTTTTAAATGGAAAACTTGTTACTTCAGGAACTGATAATGCTGAAGATAGATCATGGGCAAAAATTTCTGCTGTTGAAGGTGATGGATCAAATGCAGGAGAAGGTAATTTAGAGTCAGGTGTAGGTCCTGTGACTTTGAATAATGTTGTACCTGCAAATGCAGTATTATCAAAAATAATTCCTGTGTTTACAACAAGTTTTACAACAGCATTAAAAAATGATTTAATTGATAGAATAAACGCTTTTGAAGAATTTGGCTTAAGGTTTAATGAAGATACAGGTGAATGGATAGTAATTACAAGTGCAAATTTAAGTTCGTCTAGTGTTTTCAGTTTAACAAACGCAGGAGACACAACAGCAACTAACTTAGATGCTAGTTGGTACTTTAAATTTACAAATGATGGTAACACTTACACTGTCACTTATAGATCTTTAGCATACATATTTGAATCCGAAGGACAAAATAAATTTCATTATGATAAAACAGAAAAAATTTACGACTACACAACAGGTAGATCTGTAAAAGATTCTGTAAAAGTATTAAAAAATAACACTATACCTGCTTCTGGATTAGGTATAGGATATCCAATAAATTGGCAAATAGTAGATACAATTGAAGAAGATGATGGATATCAAGATAACAGAAAAGTACAAGTTGGTTTCTTCGACAGTGATGATGATGGAGTTGTTGATAATCCTGAAATATTTGATATTATTGTTGACCCAGATACCACACCTGCTACAAAATTTGTATTCTTTGAAAAGTATACAAGTTACAATAACATTGAAAGATTTAGACCTTATGCTTCAACGAATTTTGTTGTTTCGCAAAACGAAACAGACATAACTTTACCTGGCACATACACAAATGGACAATTATTTTATTTTTATGATTCATCTGAAGATGTAATTAAAAAATATGATTCAAGTACTGTAACATTATCAACAACTACAGACTATAGAGCAAGGAAAGGTAGAAGTTCTATCAACTTCCAATACAAGCACAATGCAGGACAAGACACAAGAATTGATCCTAGCGTCAGCAACATTGTAGATATTTTCATGTTAGAAAGATCTTATGACACTAGATTTAGAACTTGGTTGAGAGAAGGCGGCACTAAACCTAATGCATCTACAAGCGATCAATTAAGAATTTCGTATAGCGGATTTTTAAATCCATTAAAAAGTTTATCTGATCAAATTGTTTATCATCCTGTAAAATACAAAATTTTATTTGGATCTAAATCAGACAGCGAATTTCAAGCAACATTTAAAGTTGTAAAAAACACAGGAACAAATGTTTCCAACGCAGTAATTCAAACTAGAGTAATTCAAGCAATTAATGAATTTTTTGCATTGGATAATTTTGATTTTGGAGACACATTTTACTTTACAGAATTAGCGGCATATATTCATCAACAACTAGCACCTGATTTGCTTTCAGTTGTGATTGTGCCAAATCAGTCAGGCCAAGTTTTTGGATCATTATTCCAAATATCAGGTGCTGGCGATGAAATTTTTATCAGTGGGGCCACCGTTGATGACGTTTCTATAATTGATGCTATAAGTGCCAACCAATTGGCGGCTTCTGGCACAGTTGTTACATCAACCACAGATACGACAACATCAACTTCAAGATCAACATCAGCAGTATCATCGGTGACTTCTAGCACGTCCGGAAGCGGATACACATCTTCCTCAGGAGGATCGTCATCCAGTTCGGGCAGTAGTGGGTCAGGATACTAGCGATGGCAGACAGATCTATTAATTCACAAACCAATTCTGTAACATACAAAGACAAAAACGGAACTACCATACGTAGATCTGTTGCTCATTTGCCTGCTTTTTACAGGACAGATAGTAATGAAAGATTTTTATCTAGTACATTAGATCAATTGATCCAACCAGGACAATTAGAAAGATTAGATGGATTTGTTGGACGTGAGTATGCTTACACAAGGAATACTGCCAAAGACAAATATCTAACCGGCACAAGCACTGATAGGAAGAATTATCAATTAGAGCCGGCAGTGACTTACACTGATAGAGACACATCATCAGTAAATCCTGAGGATCAAGTAAAATTTACAGGCACTTATGATGATTATATTAATCAAATAAAATATTTTGGTGGACTTACAGACAATCATGATAGATTAAGCAAAGAGAAAGTTTATGCATGGAATCCTGCTATAGACTACGACAAATTAATCAATTACAGAGAATATTATTGGATGCCAGAAGGTCCAAATCCAATATTAGTAAGTGCAGTAGGTACCGGTGCTATCACTGAGATTGATGTAGTCAACAACGCCGCTGGTGCTTACAATTTTAGCACTAGGACTGGAGTAGACAACCCAACATTGACATTATACAGAGGAAACACTTACAAATTTATTGTAAATGCCGCGGGACATCCTTTCTATATAATGACCGAACCTTACAAAACAGGTGTAGCAGTTGATGGGTCGACATCAGTAATCTACAGCACTGGAGTTACTAATAATGGTACTGATAGTGGCACAGTCGAATTTGTTATACCAACAGATGCTCCTGACACTTTATATTATCAGTGTGGTAATCATTCAGCAATGCATGGAGTCTTAAGAATAATGACTGTGAACAGTGCAACTAATATAAACGTAGACGATGATATTATAGGAGCAAAAAATTATACTACATCAACAGGCGTGGTGTTATCAAATGGTATGAAAGTAAAGTTTCAATCTAATGTAACTGATAAAGATACATATGAAAGAAATGAATTTTATGTTGAAGGAGTTGGAGACAAAATAACTTTATCCAATACAGTTAATTTAATAACACCTGAATCATATGCAACGGAGACCACTACACTATACGACAGTGTCTCCTATGACACAAGACCATATGCTAAGGCATTTTATAGACCGGAAACCAAAGATTACATCACAATTAAAAGAGATTCATTAGATCAAAATGCTTGGTCAAGATATAATAGATGGTTTCATAAATCAGTAATAGAAGCCACTGCGACAGCAAATGGTTTTACTCCAAACCTATTAGAAGATGACAGAGCAAAAAGACCAATTATTGAATTTGATAGTGGACTTGTACTATATGATCACGGAAAGGTTGCGAAGAATTCAGTTGCTTTGATAGATACTGTGACCACTGATGCATTTTCAGATGTTGTAAACCAAACAGGTTACATTGTTGATGGTGTATCATTACAAGATGGTATGCGTGTATTGTTTACAGCAGACACAGACTCTTTAGTAAAGAATAAAATTTTTACAGTAAATTTTGTAAATGTTGGCGACAGCACAGTGGCCAAAGTAATTTCATTAACACCCACTACAGATACAGATCCCGGAGATAGACAAAGTGTTTTTGTTGAACTAGGCACAAACAATCAAGGTAAAACATACTATTATGATTCTGCTACAACATCTTGGATAGCAGGGCAAACAAAAACAAAAGTAAATCAGCAACCGTTGTTTGATATGTTTGATAATAATGATGTAAGTTTTTCAAACACAACAACATATCCTAACACAAGTTTTACTGGTGCTAAAGTTTTTGAATTTAAAACTAGCACAACAGCAACCACTGATACCGTTCTAGGCATCAAAGTAAAATATAAAACAATTAACAATGTTGGAGATATTGTATTTTCATCAGATACCGCCAGCGGTAGTTTCACATACAAAAGTGGCGAAGAGTTTTTAACAAAAAGTTATGGATCCGGGCACTTAGAATATACAACATCTTCTACAAGCACAAGTCATATTAGCGGTTGGATTGAAAGAACAAATCAAAGCAAACAAAGAGTAATTAAAACAATTGTTGTCACAGCAGATGAAAAGAAATTATTTCCAATTGATGTTTATAAAAATTCAGCCAATCTTACAGATTTAGAAGTAAATGTAGATGTTAATAATAAAAGAAAAGATTTAACAACAGATTATACTTTATCAGATGGGACAACAAACAGATACATTAATTTTGTAAAAGAACTAGCAGTTGGTGATTTAGTTAAAATATCTACGTATTCTGCAACAAAAAAAGTTGACGGAAAAGGCATTTATGAAGTACCTGAAAATTTAGCAATTAATCCTCTTAATGAACAACTTGATGAATTTACTTTTGGTGAAATTTCAAATCACCTAGTTGATATTGTAGAAAAAAATTCAATTGTAACAGGTTCAATGCCTGGAAGTAGTAATTTAAGAGACCTGCCCGATGTAAGAACAAAAGGCGGTACAATTTTACAACACAGTGCTTCCTTGGCTCCTGCTGTATTCAATCTTATTGATCAAGACGCAAATGCAATAAAGGCATTAGACTATGCAAATTTAGAATATCAAAAATTTAAAGAAAGTTTTTTAAGCACAAGCACAACAAAAAGTTTTGAAGGAGATGTACCTGCTTACGTGGATGAATTGATCGAAGCACTAGCAGAAAATAAAACATCATCATTTGCTTTTTATTATGAAGATATGGTTGGTTATGGATCAAATGTATCATTAAGAACTTACACAGTACAAGATTCCACTGAAGTTGAATATGCAATAGACTCTGTTCACAGTATGACATCTACTAGCAACAGGGCAGTTTACGTATATCTCAATGATGTGCAATTATTAGTTGACGACGACTATACCTTTAGCACAACTGATGATAGTATAACCATTAAAACCTCTTTAAACGAAGGAGATATCTTAAAGATAAAAGATTATGGTGATACGACTGCAAGTTTTATTCCTCCAACTCCGACTAAACTTGGAATGTATCCAAAGTTCAAACCTGAATCAGTAACTGACAACACATATAGAACAAGTCAAACAGTAATTGTTGGACATGATGGATCAAGAACAATTGCCTACGGTGATTATAGAGATGATTTATTATTAGAATTAGAAAAAAGAATTTACAATAACTGTAAGACTGCCTATGACTCTGCTTTATTAAATTATCAAGACGTAAGGCCATCTGGATTTGCCAGCACAGATTACACAAACACAGAAGTAAATTCAATATTGGCACCGGATTTTTATTCATGGGCAGGAAGAAACGGTGTGGAATGGCAAAATAATTCTACATATAACGGCAATGACGCCTTTACATGGAATTACAATCTTACAATTGACTCAATTAATGGTGATCCGTTACCTGGTTATTGGAGAGGCATATACAAATTATTTTATGACACTGACAGACCTCACACACACCCTTGGGAGATGTTAGGCTTTAGTCAAAAACCAAGCACTTGGGAAACTAATTATGGTCCTGCACCATATACATCAGGCAACAGTGTGCTATGGGACGACCTTGCTTCTGGATACGATAGAGATGCAAAAACAACAAACACAAGATACATTAGAACAGGATTATCAAACTATCTGCCAGTCAGTGATTCAGGAACTTTAAGAACGCCAATAGAAATAGGAATTGTTGCAGGGGATATTACAAGAAACACAAACAGAAATTGGACTTTTGGAGACCAATCACCTAGTGAGACTGCATGGAGAAGATCTTCTTCATATCCTTATTCAGTAATGAAATTACTTGCATTGACAAAGCCAGCAAAATTCTTTGGATTATTTTTAGACAATTCAAGACTTACTAAAAATAAATCTAATAATCTTGTTGATAAAGAAACAGAAGTAAGACAAAAACTATCAACTGCTAGATATCATTTAGAAACAGAAACAAATGCAAGTGGAGTTTTAACAAGATACACCACAGCAGGATATCAGCCTTGGGTAGTAAACTATTTGATTAAAGAAAATTTAGACCCAGCAGTTTTTTATTACGACAAGATGAAAAATTTAAATGTGCAACTTGCTTATAAACTAGGCGGATTCACAGATAAAGCAAACTTAAAGGTATTAACAGATTCAACATCACCGGCGTCCACTGGAGGATCTCAGTTTATTCCTGATGAGAACTTCAAAATATTATTTAGAACATCTAATCCTGTGAATAGTTTTGATTACTCTGGTATATTAGTAGAATTGAATACAAACATAAGTTCAGATGGATCTACTTTACAAGGAGGATACAAAGTAATAGGTTATAATTCTCTTAGACCTTTTTTCAAAGTTTTACGACCAATGCGTAATGGCAATACTACAAAAATTACAGTTGGTAATAGTTCTGCAGTTGTATATAAAAATTTTACGGATAGTGTTGACACAGTAACATATGGCACAGTTTTTGAATCTCTTCAAGAAGTTGTTGATTTTATAATTGGTTATGGCAAATATTTAGAATCACAAGGATTTGTTTTTGATAATTTTTCGAATGAAATAAAAGAAGCGTTAAATTTTGACACGTCAGTAAAAGAATTTTTATATTGGTCGCAACAAGGTTGGGCGGCAGGATCGGCTATCACTTTATCTGCAGGAGCCAACGGTTTTGCAGTGAATACAGATAATAGTATTATTAGTAGACTGACAAACAATAAGGGCGATTATTCTATTTTGGATGCAGGCGGTAGAACAATAGCAAGAAAAGATATTACAACAAAAAGAGCAGGTACCACGTTTAGTTTAGGAATTAAAAACGACGAAATAGGTGTGTTTAATGCATCAATGAACGCAGTGCAAAAAGAACACGTTTTATTATTTGATAATAAAACAGTTTTCAATGATGTAATTTTAGAACTTGCAACAGGATTTAGGCAACAAAGGTTAAAACTTGTTGGTTGGAAAACTGGAGGTTGGAATGGTGATTACTATTCTCCTGGATTTGTATTTGACGAAGCAAGGGTGTCACTTTGGTCTGCAAACACAAATTATGAGATAGGGGACACAGTTGAGTATGATGCTAAATTTTTTGTAGCAAAAAAGAATCATAACAGTGGTGCAAGTTTTGATTTTGAACAATGGCAGAAGAAAGACAACAAACCTAGACCAACTTTAATACCAAACTTCGACTATAAGATTAGTCAATTTAATGACTTTTATAACCTTGAAACTAATAATTTTGATGAAAGCCAACAAGGACTTGCACAGCATTTAATAGGTTATCAAAGTAGGCCTTATTTAGAAAATTTATTTGTTAATGACATTTCACAATACAAATTTTATCAAGGATTTATTAGAGACAAAGGTACATCCACAGCAATAGATAGATTATTAAAAGCACAATTCAATGATGAAAGTCTTTCTATAGACACATATCCAGAATGGATGATAAGAGTTGGAGAATTTGGCAACGTAGATGCACTTAAATCAGTGCAAATAAAAATGCCAGATGATAAATTTACAAACAACATACAATCTATTGAATTATTAGATGCAGGAGCCACACAACAATATACTAGATCAGCGGCGATATCTAGTGATGATTTATATTCAACTCCTTTAGAATACACGGCCAGCACAACTTTTGGCAGATACGATTATACCAAACAAGGATTTGATAGAGAAACTCCTCAGGTTTTAAAAAATGCAGGATGGCCAAGATTACAAGATGTTCAACACACATCGTTTGATATAAAACAACTTGAAAATCTTGATATGAACAATATCAACAATAACGATTTGGTGTGGATTGCTAAGAAGACAAACACAGATTGGGACGTCCAGAGAGTAACATCAACGAATAATACTGTAAAAACGATTCAGTCATTCAATGATGACACGCAACTTTTAATCAACACAAATTTAAGTCATTCATTTGCAAAAGGAGAGTACATTGGAATACGTAATTCACAATTTGATGATTTGAATGGAGTTTATGAAATACAAGATGTACCTACAGGTAAACAAATATTAATTAATTTTATTAACGGAAGCAAATTAGGTGCTGGAGTTTCAATATTACAAGATGAATCAACCTTTAGTACATATGGAGATGTTTATAAATTTGTTAGTGTGAGACTAGCATCAATGAACAATGTAAATGATCTTTTAAGTTATGGGGATTACAGATTTAAAGATACTATAAACAAACAAAACGGTGACAGAGTTTTTGTAGATAACACAAGTTCAAATTGGAAAATATATGAAAAAGAAGACCCATACACAACTACTTTATTAAACAGTCCCGACACAACTAATGATCAAGACTTTGGATATAGGATTGTAGGTAGAGAAGACGGAAGAACACTTGTTGTTTCTGCACCATCAGTTGGGCAAGGTACTATACACTTCTTCTTTAGACGTAGTGCAGATGCAGGCACAGCCTTTACAGTGCAAAACAGTTTAACAATGACTGAGAACGATGATACTTCTTCTAGATTAGGAGAAAGTTTATCTATAAGTTCAGACGAAAATTTTATAGTTGCTGGTGCACCTTTTACAAATGCAATTGGCTTTGACGGTAGCACAAGATTTACAGATAGTGGTTTGATTAAAACTTACATATGGAATCAAAGCACATTTAGTTATATTTTGCTCAGTACAATAACTGGACCAAGTGATGGATCAACTAACTTAGAAAATGCAAACTTTGGATTTTCAACTGCCATTGCAGAGCCAACTGATTCAGCAGGTAGAACAACAACGCCTAAGTTGATGTTTGTTTCTGCACCAGGACACTCAAATGACACTGGCATAGTCCATATGTATGATTGGAATGTTGGTGCTGATGGTTCAACTTATGATACTTGGACACAAAGAGTAGCAATTCAATCAAATGATCCAGATGGCGGACAAAGATTTGGACATAGAGTCAAAGTAAATGACAATGGTGACATATTGGCAGTATCTTCAAAAGCAACAGGTGTAGCCGGAAAAGTTGAAATTTTTACTAGAAGCAGTACAAAAAATGATGACAGTACAACTTATGCTTGGACACACAAACAAACTTTAACAGGTGCATCTGCTGATGGATCAACACTAAACACACAGTTTGGTGAGGACATTGCAATGAGCAAAGATGGCACAAGATTATTTGTTACAGCACCTGGTTATGACAAAACAAATCAAGCAGATGCAGGAGCACTTTATTACTACAAATTCAACGATGATGGTTCTACTAACACGTATACACTTAAACAAACAGTAGAGGCTCCGGACTTGCAAACAAACATGAAGTTTGGTACTTCAATTGACTGTAACCAAGCAGGTAATAGACTAACCATTGGTGCAGAAAAATTAGGTAACTTCCGAGAAATGGCATTTGACAGCGGTGCTACCACCTTTGACTTACAAGACACAACAGTGGTTGATCAGAACATAGGATCAGGCGGAGTGTACACTGCTACAATGTATGACACACTATTTGTTGTTGACGATAGATTAGTCACAACTAAAGTTAGTTCAAATGATGATTTTGGCAGAGGAGTGTTTATAAATGACAGAGGAGTTTATGTAGGTGCGCCAGAAGATGATTCATCTAGTGGAGTATCCAATGATGGTACAGTGACATCATTTGAATTAAACACTTTGGCATCTTACACTTGGAACGAACTTGTAACAGAATCTAATTTTATAGATAATAGAAAAATTAAATCTGCTTTTACATTTGATAGAGCAAATAATGAAATTATTGACTACCTAGATTATTATGATCCTGCAAAAGGAAGAATTTTAGGTGTAGCGGATAGAGAATTAAATTATAAAACAGAATGGGATCCTGCTGTATATAATGTTGGTGAAGGTTCTGTAACTGTTAATCAAGGTACTGCATGGGGAGAAGAACACATCGGTGAAGTTTGGTGGGATCTGTCCACATCAAGATATCAATGGTACGAACAAGGAACTCAAGAATACAAAAGTAAACATTGGGGAGAACTATTTCCAGGATCGAGTGTTGATGTTTACGAATGGGTAGAGTCAAGAGAAGCACCAACGGATTATGACAATCTGTCTGATACATCTACAGGACTTTCAAGAAATATTAGTGGTACTCCAAAATACGCAGATAACACTGTGTACACAATTAAACAAAAGTATGACAGTAAGTCTAACAGTTTTGTACCTTATTATTACTATTGGGTAAAAAATTCAGTATTCTTGCCAGATTCAGGCAAAAGTGTTGTCCAAAGAAAAAACACAACAGGATATATTGCAAACATAATTGAAAACCCTTTAGCATCAGGATTAAAATATTTTACAGTCACAGACACTAATAAACTATTAACCTTTAATGTCAAAGACAGTTTATTCAACGACAATGTTGTGCTTAATGTTGATTACTCAGATAACAACGAAGACAATGAAACACATTCGGTATGGAAGTTATTCAGTGAAGGTGATCCAAACGATAGACCAGGCACAAGAATAGAAAACAAATGGTGGGATAGTTTGATAGGTGCAGACAATTCAGGAAACACAGTGCCTGATTTGGACTTGGCTTTGAATAGGAAGTATGGTACTGCTTTAAGACCAAGACAAAGTTGGTATGTTAACAGATTCAATGCGTTAAAAGAAATTGTAGATTATGCAAATTCAGTGTTGAAAAAGAATGAACTTGCAAATACTATTTCATATACAAATTTAAATGATGAAGAAGCACAACCATCTGCAGAATCAGGCTTATGGGATGGATCAGTTGACACGTATGCTGACTTAACCTACATTGACACTAGAGACCTAAGTGGCACAGTAAACTATCTAGTTAAAGCAGATGAACAAAACTCTAATGGATTTTGGGCAATATATCAATGGGACGGCACATCTTGGAATAGAACAAGACTACAAACTTATAAAACCAACGCCTACTATGAACTAGCAGATTGGTATGGTACTGATACTGATGTACATGAAATGGTACACAGTGCAGACACACCTATAGATGCACAGGTAACTTTTGAATATGAATTAGATACTTTAGATCTTGAAGTAGGCAAACACGTCAAAGTAACAAAAGCAGATACTGGTGGTTGGAAATTGTTTATGAAAACATCAACTGGTTACACAAATGTAGGCACTGAAAATGGAACCATACAACTTAAGAATTCTCTATATGATTATTCAATTGACAACACTGGATACGCAGGAGATGACACATTTGATGATAACTTCTTTGATCAAGAACCAACGATAGAAACAAGAAAAATTCTTACTGCTCTACGAGATGATATTTTTATTGGCGCATTAAAAAGTGAATACAACAATTTGTTCTTTATAGGTTTAAGAAAAGTTTTAGAAGAACAAGGATACGTTGATTGGCTGTTTAAAACCAGTTTCTTAAATGTAAAAAATAATTTTAGAGAACTTACTCAAAGAAAAACTTACACAACTGGTGCAGATTCATACGTTGAAGAATATATTAATGAAGTAAAACCTTTTCACACTAAATTACGAGAATATAAAGTAGGTTATAATAAAACGGAAACGCAAGATGGACTGTTCTCTGACTTTGACAATCCACCTTTTTATGATGCCACAATAAATTCAATTAGAAATTTAGATGCAGGCAGTACCGCTGACGGTACACGTATAACTGAATATCCATACAAAATATGGAACGACAATTATAAAAAAGGTGTCAAAACTATCACACTTAATAGTGGCGGTAGTGGTTATAGCACAGCGCCAACCGTGACTTTTGTTGGAGGCACTAATGAAAACGCTGGACCATTCCAAATTTTAGGTAGAAGCAATTCTGGAAGCACATCAGGTGACTATGGTTACTTCTATCCATTGTTCTCAGTAGAACAAAATGCAAATATCTATGATACACAGCAAGGTGGTTCTGGCAGATCATTCATTGTAACTTTTGAAGAACATGCTGGTAAAACTTTTTATATGCCTGCAAGTACAACAAATGAAGCGTTAAGCACAAGAGATTTTTCTTTCAAAATGTATGAAGAACCAAACCTTACTCATGCAACTGCAACTGCTGTGGTACAAGGTGGGGCAGTCACAAAAATAAATTTATTAACAACTGGTTTGGGTTATACAGTAACGCCAAAAATTTTATTAGTTGGTGGAGCATCAGATGGGTCAACTCCAACTGACACTGCAAAAGCATACGCAAATTTAAACAACGACCTTGTAAGAGACATTGATGTCACTATGAAGTTTAATAGAGTAGATCAAAGTGCAACTGTGTTCGAATGGGCAAAAAATACTACATTCTCATATGGTGCATTAGTTAGATATAACAATGAACTTTATAGGGTAACGAAAACATTTACAAGCACAACTAAATTTGATGAATCAATTGGCAGTTTAACAAAATTACGTGGAGATGAATCTTTCTTAACAGCGGCAGGAAGAACTTTAGGTATGTACACACCAGATTCCGGCATGGCAGGCAATGACCTTACGCAATTAATGGAAGGTATTGATTATGGCGGAGTAATGGTTACAGGATTGCTGTTTACTGAATCACAAGGTTGGGATAGGTCACCATGGTTTGATAATCCTTGGGACAACTATGGATCTACAAAAACAAAAACATTCTACGGTGATGGTTCGACTGTGCTTTATACATTTGATTCTGCACCAATCATTGGTGATGTCTACACAGTGTATTACAATGGAGTAAGACAGACTGCTGATGTGTTCAGAGGTGATGGATCAACCACACAATTTACTTTGTCCACTGCACCAGGAGATGGAGTAAAAGTTGAACTTATTTTGTTTGACGATGACAAAGTTTTAACACCAACTGACGATAGAACTTTAGATACTTTATTATCAGGTGGATTGTTTAGTACAGCGGTTGGTATAGCACCTGGCGACATTATACAAGATGGAGATGCTTTTATTTCTCCTGAAACAAGTTTTGCACCAGAAGAAAATGTGCCAGGACAAATTTTTGACACACTAGACATTACAGTTTACACAACACCAGAATCAGGAGTGCCTTTTATTGTAGACAAAACATACAGAGGAGATGACACAACAACCACTTTTGCTATTGGACAACAACCAGGCACACAAGCAGGTGTAATGGTAGTGGTAGATGGTGTTCATCAAAATTCTTTAGCAAGTGACAGCACAGTAAATTACACAGTAGACACAGCGGCTAAAACAATTACGTTTACAACAGCACCAAAAAACAATGCTGTTGTTAATATAAAAAGTTTTGCAGTATCAGGTAACAACTATGTATTGTTGAACAGTTTTACTGGAGATGGTAGCACTACTGCTTTCACCACTGGGGCAAGGGACACATATCAATTAGACAGTGCTTTACCTCAACTTTATGTAACAGTAGATGGCCAACCCACAACTGCGTTCAGCACTAGTGAACAGAACAAGGCTGTCACTGTGACTTTTGACACTGCTCCTGCATCTGGAAAAGCAATACAGATTGCTGGATTCAATCAAGATCCAAGCACAAGGGCGTTTGCAGAAATTAGATCAGAAGACATTTTGTTTGACGGGTCAACAACAACTTACACTTTAGATTATCCTCCAGGCGCAATTGGACCTTTTGCTGGAGAAACTTTAATAGAAGTAAATGGAGTTTTATTGAGAGGACCAGACAACACTTATTACAGTGCTGATGGATCAACTTACACTTACAGTGTATTGACATCATTCTCAGATGGATCAACAGTTGATCCTGCTAAAACAATAACAAGTGCAAGTCAAATTGAAGTTTATAAAAACGGAATAAAACAATTATTGAACACAGATTACACTGTAAACACCACAACACAAAACATTGACTTTGTAAATGTTCCTGATCCTAGTGATGTTATTGCAATAACAACTTTAGTTGACAATCATTATGCCATGGTTGCCAATGATGTAATTTTAGACCTTACACAAATTGCTAACGATGGAATAACTTTGAGTGCAGGCGATGTAATTAGAGCAACAACTTTTAATAATGCTTTAGGTATGAAACAAAGAAGAGAAGTTCTAGAAGGTAGACCATCTGGAGAATTGTTCTTGTACAACGAACCTTTAAACAGTGATTATGTTTTTGTTACACTGAATGGATCAAGAGCACTTGTACAAAATACAGATTTCACACTTGTTGGTAACAAAATAACTGTTCACGGCATAACTTTAAGTAGCACAGACAGAATAGACGTCATGTATTTTGCTTTAGAGTCAGCCACAAACGCAACAGGATTTAGAATTTTCAAAGACATGTTGAACAGAACTTTTTACAAACGTATTAGTTCAACTAACACAACAACACTAGCCGCGGCCATCGAAGATGGTGATGCAACAATTACAGTTAGAGACGGAAATGTTCTTACTGATCCAGATGCATCTGTTAACATGCCAGGTGTTGTGTTTGTAGATAAAGAAAGAATAGAATATTTTACCAAGTCAGGAAACACTCTCGGACAACTAAGGAGAGGTACACTTGGAACAGGAATTAGGGCACATGCCTCCGGCGCAAACGTAGTGGACGCTGGCGGACAACAAACTGTGCCTTATGCTGACACAGTAGCAACCAAAACCCATACAGGTGATGGAAGCACTGTCAGTTTCGCTACTACATACGCTCCGTCTCGTGGTGAAGATTTAGACATATTCATTGGTGGCCAACGATTGTTGTTTAAACACGAGACGGACGATAGTACATTGACAAGAGGTTATTCAGTAGACGGGAGTACTGCTAACGTAACACTAACAACCGCTCCAGCGTCAGGCACACAGATAAAAATTGTGCAAAAACGTGGTAATACATGGTATAACGTAGGAGCATCAACGGCCGCTGATGGTAAAGGATTACAACAATCTGATACTGCACAGGCCAAATTCATAGCAGGAGAACCAACAAATGCACCAGAATAAATACAACGTGATGCAACAAGATCAAAAAGAAAATAAACAAGAAAATTCAAACAAAAAACCTGATGACAAGTCAGGCGTAATGATGCAAGGACATATCAAGATATGGGATCCAGAAACTGGTGAAGTTATTGTTGATAAAAGAAATGCTATACATTACGAAAACATGAGCACTGCACTAGCAAACTCTTTAGCAAATAAAACAACAGGATTTGTGCATGAAATGGCTTTTGGAAACGGCGGCACAACTGTTGACACAACAGGGGTCATAACTTATTTGACGCCAAACTCAACAGGCACAAACGCAACGTTATACAATCAAACTTATTACAAAGTTATTGATGACAACAGTGCAACAAACAAAGACACTTCTAGAAATAAAATGGAAGTAAGGCACACAGCAGGTAACAAATACACAGATATAGTTTGTACTTGTACACTAGATTATGGTGAACCAACAGGACAACAAGCATTTGACAACACAACAAACTTTAATGGTGACTATGTGTTTGATGAACTTGGTTTAAAAAGTTGGGAAGGTACAGAAAATGGATCGACTAATAAACTTTTGACACACGTAATATTTCACCCTGTGCAAAAAAGTTTGAATAGACTAATACAAATTGATTACACTTTGAGAATACAAAGTTTAACATCATTTAATGATACTACATCAACAGGAACAACAACATCGACTAGTTACTAAAAATGGCATATACAGTAAACAAAACAAATAGTTCAGCGTCCCCAAATGCATTTACAGTTCAAGATTCAGTATTGAATGCACAAACGGATTTAAATTTTGTAGGAAAAGGATATGCGGGTTATGGCGAAACAATCGCTGAAAATTTTTTACATCTTTTAGAAAACTTTAGTAACTCAAGTGCACCAAGTAAACCTATTACAGGACAACTATGGTATGATGAAACGGCCAATAAACTAAAAGTTTATGATGGTAGTTTTAAAGCGGTTAGTGGTGCTGAATACCAATCCAATGAGCCTACTGGACAACAGCAAGGAGACCTGTGGATTGATTCTGACACACAACAATTATTTTTCTATAATGGAAGTTCTCACATACTTGTTGGACCTCCTTCTGCAACAGGAACACTAAACGGCTTTGTATACAATACAATTGCAGATTCAACTGATACTAATCAAAACGTTACATATTGGTACAACGATGGTAACTTAATTGCAATTATTTCAGAGGACACATTTACTCCTAAAATTTCTATAAGCGGATTTTCATCTATTACAAAAGGTATAACATTATCAACTGCAATATCAGATTTAAAATTTGCAGGCACGGCTACAGACTCAGACGCACTAGGTGGAGTAGCGGCGGCAAACTATCTAAGATCAAATGCTAACGATACCACATCTGGCACATTGGGCATTACAAATGACACAGGATTAACAGTTGGTGCTGACAGCGATTTAAAATTTTCAGTTGATACCACAGGTGGTATTATCCAGAACCAAGTTTCTAACACAGACATAACATTTAAGGTCAATGATGCAGGAGTAACAACAACTGTTATGACGATTGATGGTGCTGAATCTAGAGTAGGAATAGGAACAACAACGCCATCCACAAAATTACAAATATCAGGCACAACAACTTCAACTGCGTTTGCTGGACCATTAACCGGAGACGTTACAGGAAATTTATCTAGTTCAGGTGCAAACACAATGGGAAGTTTAACAATGAGTGGCAACATATCATCACAAAATATATTGCCATCTGCAAACACAACGTATGACATAGGTTCATCGGTGTTAGGGTATAATGTTGTATACGCAAAAGCAACATCGGCTCAATACGCTGACTTGGCAGAGATATATGAAGCAGACGATTCGTACGACGCAGGCACAGTGGTTGTGTTCGGCGGAGACAAAGAGATTACAATTGGGTCAACAGGAAACGACACAAGAGTAGCAGGAGTTATTTCACAAAATCCTGCTTACTTAATGAATTCAAAAGCCACTGGTCTACCAGTTGCTTTACAAGGAAAAGTTAAATGTAAAGTGGCAGGATTTATACGAAAAGGTGACATGCTGGCAACACATAATTCATTTGAAGGTGTGGCTAAAAAAACAAGCGAACCTGCACCAGGAACAATAATAGGAAAAGCATTACAGGACTACGATTCAACAGAAATAGGCACGATCGACATTGTAGTAGGAAGGTGCTAAATATACACAAATGGCGTACACAATCAACAAAACAGACGGAACAGTAGTTGTAACAATTACAGATGGCACAGTAGATAACACTACAAGTTTACAATTATTTGGAAAAAGTTATTCAGGATTTGGTGAAGGACTTAACGAAAATCTTGTTAAATTATTAGAAAATTCAGCATCAACATCAGCACCAACGGCACCATTATTAGGTGAACTTTGGTTTGATACAAGTGCAAACACAATTAAAGTTTATGACGGAACAGCATTCAAGCCTACAGGTGGTGCAAGATCACAAAGCACAGCACCAACATCTGCTTCAGCAGGCGACCTATGGCATGATTCAGATGATGATCAAGTATATTTTTACACAGGATCAGCATTCCAATTATTAGGTCCTGTATTCACTTCAGGACAAACACTTTCAGGTTGGAAGATAGAAACAGTAACAGCAAGTAGTGTAAACAAAGTTATTTCTTCAATGTTTGTGGGTAACACAAGAGTTGCAGTATTATCAAAAGAAGCATTTACACCAGATGCAGGATCACCAACAAGCACACCTTTGGCCGCAAATGGATTTGCCACAGTGGCTTCAGGCTTAACACTTAATTCAACATTAGGTGCTAGTTTCTCAGGAAACTCTGCACAAGCAAGTGCTGTTGATGTCAGTGGCACAACAAATACTTCAGCAACAGTAATTGCTGGAGGTAATTTTTTAAGAGCAGATGCATCAGACACAACAACAGGCGCCTTAACAATTGATAGTGACTCAGGATTATTAGTTGGTGACGAACAAGAATTAACAATTACAGCAAGTTCAGGTGATGTCACAATAGCACAAACTAGACAAGATAAAGATTTAAGTTTTACAATAAATGATGGTGGGGTCACTAAAACTCCATTGACATTTGCAGGTAGTACAGGAAATATTACATTAACAGGTAACACTACCATTACAGGTAACCTAAGCATTACAGGTGAATTTGAAAACACATCTTCTGGAATAATAACAGTTGATGATGCCTTTGTCAAAGTAAACACAGGAAATTCAGAAGTAGATGCAGGACTTATAGTAGAAACATCAGACACAGATGACGCAAGATTGTTCTACGATGTATCAGAAGACTTTTGGTCAGCAGGTCACAATCAATCTTATTCTCAAATCGTAAGAGTTGCAGACTTGACAGATGACGGTAATGCCAATAAAGGCACAAAAGGTCTAACAACAGATTCATCAACAGGAGATTTAAAAGTAACCAGTTTGACATTGGGAGCAGTAGGGTCAAACATCGCAACATCAGATACTTCAAACGCCAAAGCACCAAGCATTGGTCAAGTGGCAGAATCTATTAAACGTTGGGGTGGCAGTTTCATATCAGATGACAGTAGTAACAGCGTAGCAGGTAACAGATACGTTGAAACATCATCACCTACCAGCGGTCAAGGTTCAGATGGAGATCTTTGGTTTGTAAGGGAGGCGTAGAACCTTATGCCAACCGTAACTAAAACTTTCACGTACACAGGTACAACACAGGTATTAGAAATACCCGCAGGCACAACAAGTATGTCATATCTTTTATATGGCGGTGCCGGAGGTGGTGGAGGAGGTGACCAAGCAGGCGGTGGTAGATCTGGTGCCGCAGGACATTTCATTAAAGACACATCAGTTGATTTAACATCTTACATAGGCAAGACCATGAGAGTCGCAGTAGGCGGCGGTGGTGCAGGTGGAGCCGGTGGTGGATCAGCGGCAGGTGGAGGCAACGGTAAAAGTTTAACAGGATACTCTGGAGGTACTGGTGGTACATCAGGTCCTAGAGGTTCATCAGGTTCGGGAGGTGGCGGAGGTGGTGCCACTGTGATTACAGTAGACGGACTTGAAATTGCTATCGCAGGAGGCGGTGGCGGAGGTGCTGGTGACGGTAGAAACGGCGTTGGTACTTCAGGTATAAATTCAAATTCAGCAACAACGGCCTCGCCAACAACACTAGGAGAAAACGGAGCAAACCACACTGGAGACGGTGGAGGTGGTGGTGCAGGCGGCGGAGGAGACTCTGGCGGTAAAGGCGGTAACGGTGGATCAGGAGACACAGGCGGAGCAGGTGGACATTCAGGTTCAAATTACGGAATAGGCAGTGGATCAACAGAAAGCAACGGATCAGGTACAGCACCAGGTGGCACAGGTGAATCAGGATATGTGTCAGGTGTAGCAGTAGGAGGCAGTTCAGGACAAACAGGCGGTAACGGACTAGCAATTATTACTTTTACTATATCACCAGAATCATTTGTTAAGGTAGGCGGTGCATGGAAAAGCATTAGTGACATATTTTTTAAAGTAGGCGGTGCATGGAAAACAATTACAGCAGGATATATTAAAATAGGCGGTGCATGGAAGGCTATATTTAATTCAGGAATAACATTTAATCAAACAGCGGCAGGATTTGGTGACTCAGGAGGTAACGCATCTTCAGGTACACCAGGATCAGGCGGCGGTGGTGGTGGTGGAGGACGTGTGATCTGTACATGGCTAGAAACCAAAGGCATGTTCTCAAAAGATGATCTAAAAGTTGATACAGAGTTTTCAGTAAGATATCTAGGCAGAACATTGAAAATAGGATATTGGTTTTGGGCATGTCCACTAGTAGAATACATGAACAAAGCAGAAGCAAATAATTCAAAATTTGGTAAGTTAGTGATCAAAGTTATTAGAGCACTTGCACAGGCAAGAGCAAATGAACTTGCTTACAAAATGGGGAAACGATCCAAGGGAGATATACTAGGAAAATTCACAAGATGGATAGGAGAATCTTTCTGTTTTGTGGTGGGTCTTGTAGTGAGACCTTTTGTGGAGCATAGATTTGGTAAATGGCTTGAAATTTATGATCCTGAAATTAGATAATTACAAGTAGGAGTAAACATGGCAACAAAACAAGAAGTTAGTGATTACATAAACAACAACTATCAAACTGTTTTAACGGAAGAAGAAATAGGCAAAATAGACGCTATTCTTAATCCAGAAACAGCAACAATATTGATCAAGTTATTAGGTGATGTATCATTTTTAACATTTATAAGAGACAACGGATCAAACTAGGATAACTGATGGCATATACCATTAACAACACAGCGGGTACGACCCTTAAAGTTTTGGCAGATGGGACTATTGATACGTCCACAACTGATCTTACGCTTATTGGAAAAGGTTATGCTGGATTTGGTGAACGTTTAAATGAAAACTTTGTAAAACTTTTAGAAAACTTTAGTAACACCAGTGAGCCTTCAAACAAAATTAAAGGCCAACTGTGGTATGATTCTTTAACCAATCAAATAAATGTTTACACAGGCAACAAATTTAAACCAGTTGGTTCAACCACAAACAGTGCCACAGCACCAACAAATGCTGTACTTGGCGACATGTGGTTTGATACAACCAACACACAACTATACATTTACACTGGTACAGCATGGACCTTGATAGGACCAACAACAGTATCAGGATCTGGAGTAACCCAAGTTGTATCTGAAGCAATTGAAGACAATGTTGGAGTACAAAAATCCATATTAAGATTTGTTACCAATGATACAAATGTTGCAATTGTTTCTGCAGATGCATTTACACCAGGCACAGCAATATCAGGATTTTCAACTATTGCAAAAGGAATAACATTATCCACTGCAATTTCAGGAAACAAACTTACAGGTACTTCTACAGATTCAGATGCACTAGGCGGAGTAGCGGCGGCAAACTATTTGAGATCCAACGCTAATGATACAACCTCCGGCACTTTAGGTGTGTTGAACGATGATGGAATTACAATTGGTGCAGGTTCAGACATCACTATGAAACTGTCTAGTGACGATTTCACAATAGCACAGACAACACAGGACAAAGACATTATTTTCACAGTAAACGATGGTGGTACTACTATTGAAGCATTACGAATTCAAGGTTCAACAGGTAGAATAGAAAATCTTAGAGTAGGAAATTTAGACGTAGAAGGCACACAAACTATTGTCAACACAACTACTTTATCAGTTGAGGACAACATAATTGAAATCAATAGAAATATTTCTAGTGCGGCGGCGATGCCAAACTATTCTGGATTAAAAGTAAACAGAGGCGCAACATCAACTGTTACAGAACAAGACTTGTATTGGGTATGGGACGAAACTTTTGCAGATGATGGCACAACAACTTTTGGAAATGCGGGCGGAGCCTGGACAGCATTTAAATCAGGCGGCGGTGACGAGATGTCAGCACCAACATTAGTTGATTTGAGAGCAAACGTTGTACACGCAACAGCAACAAGTTCACAATATGCTGACTTGGCAGAAAGATATAAAGCAGATCAACCTATGGAAGTAGGTGATGTAGTTGAATTAGGCGGTATGGAAGAGATTACACTGTGCCAAGGAGTAAATTCAACAAGAGTGTTTGGAGTAGTTTCCGAAAAACCTGCTTATCTAATGAACAGTCAAGCAGGAAATGATGACTCACATCCTATGGTGGCACTCAAAGGACGAGTGAGAGTAAAAGTAAAAGGACCAGGACACGCTGGCGAACGTTTAGTTTCAGCAGGAGATGGTGTAGCCAAAGTGGCTAAATTGGAGGATACCAATGCTTTTTCAGTTATTGGAAGACTGATTAAGACTAAATACTCCAGTATAACAGAATTAACTGAGTGCGTAATAGGAGTAAAATAGATAATGGCTTATGTAGCAGGTGATACAATTTTAGACGACGAATATAACAAGTTTGTTAATAATAGTTCAACACCTTTCGGAATCAACTTTATAGGTGGTGTAGGTACAGGTAACGTTGGTCTAGGGCAAACAGAAATTGGTGTAGTTTCGGCAGGTAGCACTGTGACAGCGGCACAATGGAATTCACTGTTTACGTTCATGGACAACGTGGCAAATCACACAAATGACACATTATCATCAACAGCGGCAAGAACAGCGGGTGACCCAATTGCAGTTGTTAGTGCTTTAGCGGCAGACTTATTATCACTTGAAAATGAAGTGAAGGGTGGATCAACTAGCGCCACAGCAGTTTCAGAAGGCAGTGAAGATGCATCTATTGTAGCATCAGCAGTTTATGACACATCACACATAGTAGAACAGAGATTTGACTTCCAAGGCGGAGATGAAGCAAGATTTTTCTTTAACGCTGGTGGAACAATAAGAGTAAAAATTACAAACAGCAAAACCAACGACACAGACAAAGACGCTGTGATTGATGCCTTGATCACCTCACTAGGTAACTTTGACTTGAGAGCAACCACAAACACCAGAAGTGGCTCAGGTAATACACTAGGTGGTACTCAAACATTAGGTTACTTTGATCTCACAACAAGTTATCAAACACTAATGACAGTGACTGAAGACGCAGGCACATATTCAGGAAACATCCTAATCAAAATTGAAGGTAAGGCCGACGGTGAACACAGTGATGCTAGAGGCAACGTGGGTGACCAAGTGACTTTAAAAGTTTCAGTGTTGTTAAATGACTCTACAAGAACTGACTATACCACAGGTAATTTAAGTTCAGTGAACGTAGAAGAAGAAGCAGGTGGACCAACTGACATTGCTTTCCACACAGTTGACCCAACAACAGCACAAGGATTAAGCACAGTATACACTAACATATCTACAACTGCTGTATCCAACGCAATTGTAAACAACGACTAAGAATTAATTTTTTCCTACTTGAAAAAATCCATAATTATTGTTATAATTGAGTTATGGATATTGGCAAACTTAAAAAATATTCTGATCTAGCACACGACTTGAACGTTACCAAACGTAACAGTTTGGAAAAAATGCGGGCAAGGCAGATAATGGCCTATGAAGGCAGACTGTTTAGAGCAGACGCACAGACAATCAACACTGTGTCTACTCTGAAAGCACACTCAAAACAATTTTATCTGTTAGACACCAATGACAATCCTTGTCACATCAAAGATCCAGATGACTTTTTGAGGAAATTAATTGAAAGAAATCAGGAAACACTTAACACTTACAGCCAATTGCATGACACCCTAAAAAGGAGAAAGTAATGACCACTGGCGTATTGATGTACTGTTTTAACACTCCAACAATGGAGTACAGCAAACTGGCATTGAAGTCTTGCGAGTTGATTGAAAAAAATTTAAATTTACCCATCACAATAGTAACTGACCATGAGACCCACAAGAATTTTCCACAGGTGGGTGGTATAAGTTATAAGATAGTAAAGCACAAAACACAAAATTATAGATTTTATAGAGGACAAAATGTTCCATGGTACAATATGGAAAGAGCAAACGCATATGAACACAGTTTGTATGATACAACTTTGCTATTGGACTGTGATTACTTGTGCTTCACCTCAAATTTATTAGAACTGTGCAAAAGTGATAACGATTTTTTGTTGCACAACAAAGTGCATGACATCAGTGGACTTAATAGGATCCTGGGTAAACTTGAAAGCACTTTGCCAATTGTGTGGGCCACAGTGGTTATGTTTAAAAAAACAGAAAGAGTCAAAGCAATTTTTGACATGATTAAACATGTACAACAAAATTATGAACATTTTAGAAACTTGTACAGGATAAAATTTAAAAATTATAGAAATGATTACGCATTTGCAATAGCATTACATCAGTTACAGGGTCAAATCAAAACAAATGACTTTATTCCAACGCCAATGAACATGTTGCCACATGAATATGATGTGTTGGATGTTGATGACAGTAGTGTTGTGTATCAATACAACAAAAAAGTCAATGTGGTCACTGACACAGATGTGCATGTGTTAGATAAGGAGTTTATAAGTGTCTGATAGAGGTTATATATGGTTTGCCTTTGGCAAAAAATACCTAGAAGCAAGTGAACATCTTGCCGCCAGCATAAAAAAATTTAACAAACACAACAAAATTTGTGTAATAACTGACAGTCATTGGTTACAATTGCCTAATGCAATCAAAAATGTGGACCATGTTGAACTTTTTGAAGGTGTAGCCAATGGCAAGTTTGACCGAGAATGGCAAATTTTTAACCTTACACCTTTTACACACAATATAAAATTAGAAGCAGACATGGTGTTTACCCAATCTACTGATTGGTGGTGGAATCATTTACATCAGTGGGACATGGTTCATTCATATGATTGCAGGAACTACAAAGATGACATAGTGGGTGACACAACTTATAGGAAATTATTTAAACAAAACAACTTGCCAAATGTTTACTCAGCACTGACATACTTTAGAAAAAGTGTTTTTGCTGAGAAGTTTTATAATATTAGTAAATCCATAGTGAAAAATTGGACTGCTGTAAGAGACACTTGTTTAATAAACTGCTTTGACACTGAACCAACCACAGATGTTGTGTATGCACTTGCAAATAAAATTTTAGATCCTCTACAACAAAAAACAATTGACTATGAATGGTTCAAGTTTGTTCATAATAAAAATAATGTAAATGGTCTAGGACCTTTTTACAAAAACAATGATTTCTTACAAACATACAAACATGGAGATGCTATATATCTCGGTGGTTATAAGCAGTCACGGGTACTGCATTATCATGAAAAAGACACAATGGAGAAACTAAATGCCGGGATTCTTTGATGCTTTAGAAAAATTTAAGGGTAAACCACACAAAAAACATTTTGTTGATATAGATGGCCAACACATCGAAGTCACACTAGAGCAGAAATTAGAAATACAACAATCTGGTGAAGACAGTTATGTCTGTCAAAAAGGTCCGAACGGAATGATAGTTTGTAAAAAACCTGTGATTCGTAGAGAACAAAAACAAAAACAATTAACAAAGGCTGACGAAGGTATACAGTTATTGGATAAAAATCCATTTTGGCCAACGCAACAAGGCAAGAGAGGATACAAATGGCAG
>MDSV01133066.1_pt1 | contig 30169 bp, 28 predicted proteins | sample 810851 | NCBI WGS metagenome assembly MDSV01 (sample SAMN05326640, study PRJNA326480) | marine metagenome | isolation source: seawater | place: Atlantic Ocean: North East | collected 2012 | reverse complement strand
ACTTTGGTAAAAATTGTTAGAATCATCCCTCAAAGAGGAATCCCATCGAGCTTCTAAACAGGGTCTATAAAAGTAATCTTTAGCCTCTCTAGCGTAGAATTTTTTAGTGTAATAGCTACGTGAGGTAGAATCTTCTTGTGCAGGGTTTAACGCGACCCGGAGTCCGTGATTTGTTCTGCCGCCGTCCGCGAGCCAGTCTTCCACCATTTCAGTAATATCAATTTCCAAATTTTCTGTTCCGGAAACAAAAGTTTGAGTAAATGCCGGTAGGGCATATACATCGCCGCCTGCGGAAGACCATGCCGTACTGCCTTGCCTGTTGGTCCAGTTGGAACCCTCGACATCATAAGTCAAATCTTCATACTCTTCCATATCAAGACCGAAGCCTTCTTGCCAGCTTCCAGAAACTGCTTGTACTTTTAAAGTAAAGTTATCAGGCAAACTATCTGCATGTCTAGCGTTATATAGTTTTAGAAAAAAATTCACAGACCCTGACGCTGGAATAGTTGTCGTTGTCCTGTCTGTGGATATATTAGCAGTAGGAAACGAAACTAAAAATCTAGCCTTTTCAACACTCGATGTAGATGCCTGAGCATATATAGAAAATACTTCCAACAGGGGTGCAGCACCCATATTAGAACCTGTTCCACGGGTGTTAAGATTTTCTCTGAACGCATTCGTAATTGTGTTATCTGCATCCGCTATGTATTTTTTAATTGCCATTATTTCACAGATCCTCTGATATCCAGCGAAGGATATCTTAGTTCAAAAATAACATCCTCTGGAGCTAATATGTATCTTCCGTCAGGAGATCTTTGATGTTCAAACCTAAAAGGCGTTTGTTCATAACCGCTATTAGATATCTGTTTGATCTGTAAATCAGTTACATCCAAGACTCCCGGCACCGACGTTAGCGATCTATAAATATCAGAAACCTTTATAGATTCACCGATGTCCATTTTTCCGTTCCCCATGTCGAATATTAATTGCCTTAGTGCAGTATCTAGAACATCATGCTTATTAAGATCAGTAGATGACATGATTTGAAAATCAATACCAAAATTAACTATTCTGGCATCTAGAATATCAATTGTATCATTGATCATTTTATACTGACTTAGCCAAGTTTTTAAGTTTTCTTTGATTGAACTATTGGTGCTTGTCAACAAATTATTCTGATCTTCACTCACAACATATAAATTTAAATTATTTTTGAAAGAATCGTGGTCTTTGTGAATATTGCATCTTGTTACTGCTCCGAACTTACTTGGCATATTATAAATAAGAGCCATGTAGTCTTCACGAGTCACCGCTCTATTCTGTGAGGCATAAGCGTCTAGGGCTCTCATTTTAATTTCATCAGAGTCCGGAGAGGAGATATCTCCAAGGATTGCCTCTTCATTATCAACCTCGACAGAAAGTCGGACCCCCTGCATCAGCGCAGGGGATAGAGATTCATTGGAGTTGAACTCCATTCTTCGGCTCACCACCGCTCCAATACTTCTAGCTGGTGCGTTCGCTGAGCGAGAATCGTTCTCTCTATATGAAATAAACAAAGTGGTGTCGGCGGGTCCGACGCCCATCTTGTCCGATTGAAGTAATTTTTTTGGATCAAACCCATCATCTGTCGTATAATTCTTAGCATAGAGATCCATAACAACCTCTCTCGGATCAACAACAGCATCATTTCGTAAGTCTGTGTCGCTTCCAAATCCAAACCTTAACACGGTATCTGCTTCGGTTGTTTCTGCTACAAATCTACGTGGTGCAGAAAATGGCTTGAGTATAAAGGGTACGGTATCTTTATTTGTATTATTATTAGGAATGGGCTTATAGACAACATTCTGAGTCAAGTAGTCAACCTGAATGTATTCATATCCATCACTATCTGTTACTGTTAAAATTTCTGCACAGTCTTCCACTCCTAAATTTAATTTTCTAAATCTAGTAAAAGAACCAACAGCTAGTGATTTGTTACGAATCCTTCCAGAGATAACGCGACCTGATGATTTTCTAGCATACTGCGATGGAAGACCAGTTGCAGTGTCCACTTGAGCGACAACAGTAGAAAGCCCTGCTTCTGCAAAATTTACATCGTGAGACAGCGTAAAGGTAGTCCCACCCTTGGAAGAAACTTGTGTTCCTTTTTTTAAAACAGGCGCATATCTCTCGTCTGGCTCTCCCGAGCTAGCTGCGGGGATCAGTACATAAAATTGACACATACCGTGGCTAGTGGGGGTGTTAGAGTGCTTGTAGCCGCTCTGACGAGCTAACTCAATTACGTTCTTATATTCAACTGCTGTGGATAAGAACTGCTCGTTAGACTGATAGTCTAAGTAGAAGGATAGAACGTCTCCGATGTATGCAACAGAGTCCAACATAATTGAACCAAAACTTGCATCATTAAAGTCCTGAAATGTGTTGGGGTAATATCTTTTAGCATAATTAACGAGTTCTTGTTTAATTGCTCGGAACTCTCTTTTTGTATAATCAATTTTAGGCATACATAATTTCCCCTTTAAGTTGCAGTAAATTCTATAAAGTCAACAGAATCAGATTCCCCAATTGAGGGTATTGTGTAAAAGATTTTTAGTCTTACCTGATTTAATGCGAGACTTTGATCGTTTTCATTTGTGGCAAACTGCACTCCAGAAAAGTCCAAAAAAGGCATATACCGATTCATTTGATCTCTAATGTTTGTAGCAATCAACTCAAACGTACTTTCATTCATCGGTCGAAAAAAGAATCGTCTCAAGCCAACACCAAATTTGACATCCATAATTCTTTCGCCGGGTGCGGTCAAAATAAGCATTTTAACATTCTGTTTTACAGACTCTTGAAGTTTTTCATTGAGCCCAAAAACTTCTCCATGCTCAGATTCTTTGAGAGGTAATTTTGGTGAATACCCGACTGCCATTTACTTTACTCCCCTATTTTCAAATTACTTTTTACTATCGACTAAATTTGGCTCAAAATCTACTGCCGAAAAATGATTTGGATTGTCAATCTGGTCGAAAGAACCAAGAATAGCGTCAGCAGCCTCTTTGACTCCTTGAAAATAATTCTTATTGAACTTCATATAGTCCCCGACCGTCTTAAAAAATTCCATACCATAAATAGTGGCTATCTCAGGAATAATTGAATTTAAGGGAAAGATGTAATCTAATAAAATTTTAAAGTCGGGATGACCGCTCATTTTCTTCAATAACTTGTCAACGGTCGTGTTAGGACCTCTTCTTAGAGACAAGTTGCTCTTTTGAATATTCCAGTTGTTGGGATTTAATGGAACAGGCTTGTCTGTTAAAACTTCCATCAAGGGAAATACAAAACAATATTCTGGTATGACTCTTTTTTTAGCCGTAATAGAAGCAAGAGGTTCTTTAATTGTAATAAGCTGACCTAGATTAGATTCTGTCGGCTTGTCCCACATCTGGGGCTGTACTTGATGAAGAACCGCGTAAGCATGGGCTTTGTCCATCATAAACATTTCTTGCATTTTTTTATTCTTTTGAGCATTTTTGGCAATGGATTTATATGATTTAATTAATTTAGCATCACCATATTCGTGTTTTGTGTGCCATATCCTACCAGACGGATGAGTCGGATGACGAGCAGGGTCTGAATCTCCTTCTGGTAACATGTTTGATGGAACAACCCAACACATCCTTATGCCCATACGAACATTTGCGTAGTCTGCTCCCATTCTACCTTTAAACTTTTCTAGGTCTGCTTCGGTGTAATCAAGAAGAGTGTCATTTGTTCTTGAAGATAAGTTTTTGTTAGTTGAGAGCTTATCAAAAAATGCCTTCATACTGGCGTTCCAGTAATGAGGATTAACATGACCTTTTAATTGTTTGCTACGGTTTGCGTAGAGATACAATAGATTACGAAAGCCTTTTGTTTCTGATAGAGTAATATTATTAAACTCGTCTACAGTTACGCGCTCCCAAAGCTCGGTATCAACTTTGCAAAAATATTGCAAAAGAAGACCGCCGCGACGGGCATGAAATACCATACCACCATTATATTTATCTTCAATATGACCATATGACCACGGATCATCTGCTCTTTCAAGAATCGGCATTCCAGTTTCAAGGTCAAAATAGTTATTCGTATGATCAGTAATTTTCTTACCAACTGTGGCACTAATTGTAGGTATCCTAGATGAAGCTCCTCCGGGGGGACCGGGTGTCGTACTGTAAAGAGCTTTTGACCAATTGATTTTTGGATGTCTTTTTTCAGCGTCCTTGGGTGTTAAAATCCCATCACCAGCCGCTAGGGCGGGGCTTTGCCAAGGAAAATTTTTCAAAATCTCAGGGGCATGAGCCGCATTCTTTCCAAGAGTCTCTCTTTCAGAACCAATTTGCAAAGAAGGCTCTCCCAGTGCATGATCCAAAACTGGGACGTAACAAATCTTCTTTGGGAAGCGCATGATATTAGCTTCCTGATCCTGCATTTCTTTGTTTGGGTATGTACCCGCAAATTGTTGGACAGTCCACTCTGGCTGTCGTTTAGGAAACAATGACTTCCACAAACCATTCGCAAAATTAAATGGAAAATCATAGTCTTCCGGATCTTCTTTTAGTGCAATCACTTTATTGATAAAAGCTGTACACTCTAAAACAATAATCGCGTCTAGGACGTCCGCTCCATCGACTTCTTTTAATTTCGGAAAAGAAGGAAAATTAAAACTACCCGGAACGTCTGCGGCGGCGGGTCGCATTCTATGCTTCTTCTTCCAATTAGGTGGAAAGTTTGCGAAAGCGTCCAAGTTTAAACACAAAGACGTGATCGCCATTTGTAGGGCTTGGTCTGGGCTCATGGGAATTCCGTTAACTTTCAATAAAGGAACATCTCTGAGTTTAGACCAAAATCCTTTTTCTTCAGTTACCATCTGTAAGCGGTTTATACCAAGAGGCCATACATTTCCATAATATTGACTAAGCATATAGGGTGTCCTATTGGAAGCAGAATCTTCAACGTCAGGCTGACCTACTGATAAATCAGCCATTAGTTGTTTTTCTACTTCCTCGTCAGTCATGCCCTCTGGTGGTGGCAGATCGTTTACAGACGTCTCCGTTGCCCCCAAATCAGAAGCAATGGTCGATGCAACATCCATGTATATTTTCATCATCCCTTTGGCTTTTAATTCTGCAAAAATAGAATCTCTCATATAATCTATAAAATATGTGTAATCAGAAATTCTAAATCTTAGAATATACGGAACGGCAGGGATTAAGCCCTCACAAACCGAAGCGCGAACTTTACTAGCTATCGCTGCATATTGAAGTGCTTTTTGTAGATTTTGTTGGGTCATTCCTCTTCTCCGCCTAAATTATCCATTCCGAGTGCGTCGGCGACTTTGCCTTCGAGCATCGTCTTTGCAATTGCTTTGATGTCATTTAGTTTATAATATGGGTCCTCAGAATTAAAGAGTCTATTTCTCGTCATAAGATCTCTGTCTGGAATTTTATTCTCTTGAAGATCAACATAGCTCTCAGCTTTGTAATATTCTTCCAACCAAAAGTCTTTCATTGGATTACGACGAATAACCTCGACAATCGAGTTTTCAACATATACAACATAAAAGTTATCATGTATGTTCTGAAAGAGTGACGCGGCTAGGTTTGGCCACCCTCCAGTCCAACGTAGTGGATGATCATCAGCAATAAATCTTTCAATAAACTCATCTCTTTGAATCCACCCTGATTTATTCTTTTTAACTTTTCTTTCGTGCCACCAAGGAAATTTTTTGACATACTCCTGTTTATTGGGATCCCAAAGTTGCTCGGATAGATCAACCTTGATCGGCTCTTCAAAAACATTTTCTCTGGGAAGCTGTACAGTTTCGAGTCTGTAAAAGTTGGTCTGATTTGGAACCCACTCTTCCTGCGGAATGCGGACATATCTTTCTACACTATCGGCTTCTTTCCAAATTTGATAATAGAAATTTTCCCCATCTTTGTCCAATGTTACAGAGAATTTAAATTTTTCATTCCCTATGATCAATTCTTCGCTGATTCCGTCTTTTTTATTTTTCTTTCCCTGTTTGAAGGAAGGAACTACATCACCGAGGTTACCTAGGTCGCGAGTCTGTTCAGCCAAGAACCGACCAGTAGATCTAGTGTTAAACCAATTAGGAGTCTCCCAATCTCTCCATCTTTCGTTGGAAAGACCTTGTGGCTTCTGCTTCATGAACTCTTGCATGTCTGCTGCGTCAAAGACATTAGCTTCCCCAGCAGCGCTTCTGTTAGGACCCATGCCATACCCACCCATCCAAGAAAGTATAAAACTTCTCATAGGTGGATAGCCGATTCTGCAATATTGCCTTTGCAAACTGTCGGGAATTAACATTTGATGCTCATATCCGGGCAGAGGCCATGGAGGCTTCGTAATTAATTCTTGAAACCACTTCCACCAATCTGGATCAGGCCATGTCTGGGTTCTTACTTTAAACTTTTCATGCAAAAAGATAGGATCCGGCGGTATGTAAAAAGCGTCCGATGGATTTTCTGACGCAAACCTATATCTAGTTGAATACCCCCAATAGGTCCGAGGGAATACAATTGGCGCAGCAAATCGAGGATGCTGCAACATTTTAAACTTTCTTACTCTTCTTCTGTACGGACGAGTCTCTGTGTTTGTAGAATTAACAACATAATTGACCATCATCTGTAAGTCGCCGTGTGGCAGATTCGCATCCTTTTCGATCATGCCAATTCCAGACGTAAACTGCTGACGAACAGATCTAAAAATATTATCAAAAGCATTCATCTCAACAGAATTAACAATTGGTGCTGTAATTTGTGGCACTACTACATCTAAGAAATCATCAATCGCTGCTTGAATCGCATCGAGATTTTGTAATTTTTGTTCAATCTCGCGATCTGCTAATGCTACCTGCTCTTCAATTTCTTTATCAGAAAGCCCCTTATCTGCCAGCGCCTCCCTTAGTCGGTCATTGATACCTGACGCAGCAGCTTGCAAATCCTCTAAAGTACATTTGTCATCAGTAAGCTGCCTCAAGTCGGGGCGACCATATTTATTCTTAAGGGCTTGAGGATCACAAAGATCATTAACCTGTTGCTTAAGATGATCAGCAATACATAAGAAGAAATTTTTATATGCGGTGGGAACACCGGGTGGTCTGGGATAGCCAATATAAGCTCTTTCTAATTTATCCTCTGAAGCAGGAATTGGCTCGGGCTCGCGAGTGGAGCCTTTCTTGGTTTTCTTCTTGCCAACCTTTGACTCCCTGATACTTCTACTTTCTTGAAAATAAAGACCGGGATATTCTCTTTTCGTGAACCGAACGATTCTATCTAAACTATCGTTAGTCGGTTCACCATACATCAATTGACAAAACTCTGTCGTAGACAAGATAGCCGCGACGTCTTCAAAATAATTTAATGGTCCTCGACCTTCACCATATTGATCTAGGTGCATTCCGGGCTGACATATGCCAAACATATCTTTCGCAAAATCTTCTGCATTATCAGAATCGAAAGGACCCTTGGGTACATTTCCCTTGATCGCATCATCAATCATGCTTTTTGGTGATTTATCTGGATCGTCGAAATCCTGCTTTGGCTCAAAAGGAAGGTCAAAGGGGGGATTGTCTGGAGATTCGCAACCCGGAAGCGCCAAAACAGCATCAAGAATTTCCTTGATAAGCATCATGAGCAGTTGAATAATCAACTGGCAGAGAAGTTCATAAATAATCTTTCTGATAATCTCCCAAACATCAGCCCAAGTAATGTTTGGAATTGTAAATTTTGGAATGTTAAATCTAAGCGAGAACAACGGCCATGGGAAATTAAACAAACACCTTGGATCGATTGGAAGCTCAATACCCAGACACTTCATATACATCATAATCAAATCAAAAATATTAACCTTGGTGAGAATATTCTCAAGCAGGTCCATCCCGCACCCAGCAGCAGATAGTTGTGCCAAGAAGGACGACGGGTCCTCATCTACCACAGATGGATTAGAAGTATCCGTCGTTTTTAGTTGTGAGTACGGGCTATTTTTAATTTTATCCGATAGCTTTTTCCTTGCTTCATCTTGTGCGATTCTGGAATTTTCTCTTGCTTGCCACGCTGCATATTCCCCTCCGGGTCCAAACAAAGGCTTTGGAGGATTTTTTATTGCAGACACAGAGTTAGCTAAAAGTTTTCCGGTAAAGCCTTTTGGCATCCCCGGAATGTCAATGCCAGTGAGCCATCCGTCAAGAGCCCCAAAGGGGTCGAGAAGAATAGACATTGCATCAAAAAAGTCAAATTTGTCATCTCGACCTTGAGCAGTTTTAATATAAGTCATGCCAGACCAAAAAACAAACTGCATTGCCAAGGAATTGGGTGGACTCCATATTTGTTTAAAATCAGAAACGCCTTTAGTAAGTCTTGTTTTGCCAAAAGCAAAAACATCAACTAGCGAATAATCTGAAGGATCTAGGTAAAGATAAAATTCGCAAGCATTTTGCTCTTCTAGGTTATTTACCACGTATGTTGAACCGGGATCGACTCTGATCTCGTTTTTCAACATAACCAGTCTAAAAAAATCATCCATAAAGTTGGAAACTTGTTTTGCAGAGGCATGAAGTTCTCGCTGTGTCAGACCATTTGGTGCTGTTCTTCGCGGACCAATACTTTTTGCATGATCTCTAAGTACTCGTGCAGCAATGCCCAGTCGATTGGAAAATTTGTTCCATTGGGAAGAGCCCGGTCCTGCCATGGGCAGTTTTAACACCAAATATTTTTCTTCAAAAAATTGTTCATTCATTGCCTCGATTTCAGCATCTGAAACTAGATTTTCATTGTCTGGCAACTTTTCTAAAAACTCTTTTTCGACTCCGACAATCACTCTTGGAGCCGATTCCGGTTTTGGATCTAAATATACCTCTGATATGATGGGAGGGAAAGGCTCTCTATCAGAAAAATATTTATAATAAGCAGCCGAAGTCACACTTGGATTCGGAGTTGGGTTTTTTCCATTATATAATAATATCTCTTCGTAAGCCTTGACTGACAAATCTTCTTTAGCCATTTTCAAAGATAATTCAGGAACAGTTGGATCGATGTATTTATCGGGCTGTTCAGCTTCTATAATTGTGTAATGCTTTTCTCGATCAGGATCAAACCATGTCGGAAAAGGTCTTGATGTTTTTGTCCAGTTTATAAATGGACCCGGACCATTTTTTAACTTAGGTGCAGTTACGATCCCCGGTACGACGGACGGTTTAGAGTTGCTCTTAATAGGCTGACGATCAACCCACTCTTTTCGCACAGCAACCAATATTGCACATTTGCCAGTGTGAGGCATTCTCGTGTATTTAAAATCAACTGTCCGATAATCCAGAGTTCGAGGCGGTGATACTTTATCATATAATGCAACTGTAGCTTCGTTTCTCAAGCGTTCGAGTTTGTTGCGATCATATTTCACTACATGATATTCATAATTTGTTTCGTGAACATAATAATAGTATGATCTGTTTTTAACCGAGCCTACTTCTACAACTTTACCCGACCTGCCTTTCTTTGCGTACTTCTTAACTTTTTCCGGGCGGACCACAAGCCAAGGGTTTTCTCCAACTTTTCTAACCCATTCGAGAGGATCGTCTGGTTTTGATTGTAGCTTTTCTTCATCTACAATTTCATCATCTGGGTGCGGGAAGTCATATGTTTCAGACCTCACAAGATTTCCATATTTTATGCCGACAACAATAATCCAAGTATTTACATTGCTTCCAGTTTTGTACTTTGCATTAGAAATATACTCGGTTCTTAAATATCCGATCTCGTCGGCTAAAGAAATTATATCTAAACTACGTGGTCGTTTTGGTAACCTTCTTGAAGGTTCAATCACTTCTTTTTCTGTTTTCTCTTCATCAATCCAATCGCCAAGCACTTCTGGTTCTAAAATAGCATTGAAGTGAATATCCCTAACAAGCCTTTTGATTGTTTCATCGTGCTCTAGATCATAAAAAAGTTTTTCCGGATCTGGATGGACATTGTAATCGATGTCCGTCAAGATGGGCATATAAAACATTCCCTCTTTTGTTAATTTTTTGAGGTTATTATCGTCTAGTTGTGTTTCAGAAGGAAAAGCCACATTGGTTGGTTCGTCGTAGAACATAATCCGACCAACAGGTGCTCCTTCTAAGCATTCATAGATTTTCTCTTCAGGCAGAGTGCTAAGATATTTTCTAAGTTTTTGATTGTAAGCATCATCTGGATTTGGTATCGGTAAGTCCGGGTCTGCCTTTAACTGAACTATCGAATATAGTTTAAGTTGTTCTCTTCGGGTGTGCAACGAAGACAGACCAAACTGACCAACAGGTGTAGGAAGTTTTTCTATCTGTGCCAACTCTTCAGGAGTAAAATCCGGCACTTCGGGGTCTGGAATTATATTTCTGACAACAGCAGGCTCTTTTTTGGGGTCGAGCATTAATTCTTCGAGATGCGCGGGGAAAGCATTGTCAACCTGCTCTTTATCAACCAAAATAGCGCAATAGATTTTACTTCTAGCGGTTCTGTTCGTCGGCATAATACTTTGAGAGTCTGCGTCCTCTTCTGACTCGGCATTATCCAACGGTCCCACTGTGAGTTCGTCAAATCTAATTGTATATCCATATGCCTGCAAGTTGTATCTTGGAAGACCTTTTAAGGACTTTTCCATTTTTCCAAACAAATGGAAAATAAGATCGTCGACCAAGAAATTCTCATAGTCTTGGATTATGTTTGACACATTGGTGAAATTGTGTAAGTGTGGCATTAAAGGCATGTATCCGCACACACTGTAAAACTGTCGAGGGGCATCGGAACTTTCTTTATTATTGTAAGTTACAACTTTTATTTCGTTGCTCTTACTAGCAAGATCCCAAGCTAGAAACCCAACTTTTTCTGTTATGTCTTCTTCGGTTGCTCCTTGAAAATCTTTTAACGCTCGGAAGTTACACGGATTCGCCCAGATAGAGGAGTTTTTTCCCCACCCAAACAAATCGAGAATCTGACTGTCCGTGAACGCCCTACTAATACCAGAGATTTTAGAAGGTCGCATGACGATCCTTCCCTTTGCTGATGATTCATCTTTCCAAGTTCTGTTTGCCATCTTATTCCTCTAGTTTGCGAAGTTCCATTTGCTGCATATATATTTGCCGCCGAGGGGCATTATGTAATTTGTTTTCCATACAGCATGAGAAGTCTGAAAAGCAATTGATTTTGTGCTAAAGTCTGTGACCATGGTTATTATAGCTTTAATTCCTGCTGGTATCACGGTTGGTGGAAGTCCGGGTGATGGGGCTCCCATGTTTCCTACGTGCATATGCGATGAGTAATCACCAACAAGCTCCATTAGAATAACTTGCAAGTCGGCGATCATTGATGATAAGGAGCCGATCATATCATTCATATCATTCATTGCTTGAATCAAATTAGTTCCCTTAACCATAGGCTGTAAAGAATAATCTGGACCTGATATTGTATTTCCATAAATTAATTCAATCCCGCCCTTGGCTGTGTTGGGCATACCAGCAGAATTATTTTTATCAATATCGGCGATAATTTTAATTCCCTCGCGAGCTACAATTCTAATTCCATCAGCTTTCAAAGCAATTCCTGACTTTCCCTCTGGAGCGCCCGAGCGACCACCGACCAGCCCCAGCGCTTCATCAAGGCAGGTTTTCTGACTAATATAGATTCGTGCAGCGTCATTAGTAAAGGACGGATCAACACGATTCGTTTGCAGGATTGCGTTTCCGTCTTCGTCAGTTGCTTCGATTTGAGAAGTTGGTGGTTTGCCGGGTTCATTTAAGCAAGCATGTCTGCCAACCACAAGATCAATCATTGCAGTTCCAGTGTGGAGATATTGATCTCCGTACTGCTTCGGTCCTTCAGATTGTGCATCCGGGTGTGCGCCGGTAACCCTGTCTCGACCAAATACCAGATACGCTCCGTTCTTGGAACCTTCGTCAGACGGCAAAACAGTCTCGCAAGGCATTTTATTAAACCTTACTATCTCTTCTTCGAGAACACCAAATCCAACACCACCAATAGCAGCCCTGCTCTCGGGAGTTGCTTCGGCGATGTCCTCTCTTCCTTTTTCGTCAGCTTGGAAGTGTTTAGTATCTGATATATGTGCCATCTATATTTTCCCTATTATGGTAATTTTGAAAAACCCAAAACGCTTGATTTTAAGAAAGCGTTAATGTCTTTAACTTTTTTATTTGTGTATTGAAGCATATCGGCGGCAGGGTCTGCAACGTGTGCTCCGTTTTGGTCCAACGTACTTTGGTAAATTCTATCTAGTTCTTTTACCAATTCTTTCTGTATCATTAATGCTCTTTTTCCTCTAGCTGATTTTCCAATATCGTCAGCGTCGAGTTTTTTATTAAGAGGACTCTGATCCCCATATGCGCTCCCGGCGAATTTAGGTTTTGGAGATGTTGTGTCTGGAGTTTCTCCAATAGTATATGCAAGAAGATTGTTTAGAATCCACCCAATCAATATTTTTTGCCGCCTCTTTTTGCTGTTTCTGCTTGCGCCTGATGAAATGGGCGGCGGGGATAAATAGCTCCCATCCTTGCCTGCCATGATTATGTCTGATCGACTTGAGGATGGTGAAATGTTGTTTCTAACACAGTATGGAAGACACGTCCAAGTTTTCAATGAATGACCCTCTGCTGCTTTTCTCATCCCATCCGACATTCTCGATCTATACTTGAACCCTGAATGGAAGATGGGTTCTCGTATAGTTTTAGATTTTGATTTTTTAAAAGGAATTACACTAAACGTATATGCGCCCGGATATGTTTCTTCAGAGACTGTATTCCAAGAGTGGGGAAAGGTTGACTTTCCCGTACCCGTAAACACAAGAGGTCCTACGAATATACCACCTTCCATACCTGCGTTTTTTAGATGGTCTAGCATCGCCTTGAACTGTTCTTTCTTGACGTCCGTAAACCTACCCGGATCTTGTATAGCAACAAGTTCAGCATATTTTTGAAGCTGTGTATATTCTTTTTTTGTCGCTTTTAAAGGGTCGTCACCTCCCCAAGCTCCATAAGCTATAGTATCCAGCGCAGCAGTGAACTTTCCGCCGCCGCCGGGTTGAAGCAAACCTGCCCAGCCGGGTATAGCACTACTGTTCCCTTCAAACCCTGCAATAAAGAATTTTGGTGACTCAGGGTCACCTTTAAAGTTGGGGCGCTTAAAGTGTTTAATGTTGTCTATAATTTCTGCGCCGGATTTAACGGTGCCGCCAGTCTCTGCAATTTTTATTTTTCCTGCCTTTCCGGAATACAACTTAGAGGTTTGTGCTGGATCATAGTATGTGGCGTCAGTATTGCCTACTGCCAAATTATGTATTTTAAGATTTTTATAGGGAACTCTCAGGCTTTCTTCGCGTATTTTTTGTTCCACCTTTTTAACGACATCGCCATTAAGAAGGTATTTTTCAGCGATTTTGGGCGCGAACGCTTTTTTTTGTGCCATTTTATCTAAATCTTTATAAAGACCTAAAATCTTTTTCTTAAGAGTAGATGTAAATGAGTTATCCGTACCTAATTTTGTTGGGCTCGCGCCGAACATATTATCCCCGAGTAAGACGATGTTCAAAGGAAGTTTGTCAAAAAACGAAACGGGTGCGGGTGGTGGGTCGAATATTCTACTCTTGGGCTTAAATGATTCCTTAGCCATTTTTTCTTGTCGCGTCTTAAGACCAGTGCTCTCTACATCTCCAATCTTATCAACAAAGAAGCCATACGAATCTCCTCCCGCTTCTGCGTATGAGCTTGGAAAAGTACATCGACAAATATCATTTTTTTCCAGTTTTTGATTTGAAGTGTCCTTGAGGATTAAGAAGGTTGGATGCATATCAATATAGTTATCGATAAATATGTCTTTTTGATATTCATCAGGCTCTGGAATTGAAGAGTGTATTGTCAAATATTTTTCGTAATTATTAGTAAAGACCCTGCCCTTAAAAGCCATGACTGTTTTTCTTTTACCTAGGCGTACCTCTGGCATCACTGCGGTTACCCAATTCATTCCTTTGCGCGGAATCGGTATTTCAAAGACTCTTAATACTTTAACGAAAACATTTGAGACACCATCAAACGCATCCTCGGACAGTTGATCGGTCGCCTGTCTTCTTAGGAAATCAAATAAGTCTTCTCCCTCTTGTAGCGTTTTTTTAGCCATTAATCTTCTTTCTTTTCCTTCTCGATAATATCAAAAAGACTTTCCCTCTCCTGTTCATTGAGTTTAAAATCATTAGAAGGCGGGGTTCGTCTTGAAAGCATCGTAGCTAACTTTACTAATTGTTCGTTTGATCTCTGCAATGTTTCAACCAACTTTGCGGCAATCGTTCCGACCTCAACGTGTGTGTAATCGCCGTTGTTAATCTGAGACTGTAGGTCTGTTAATAAATCCTCAGTGACTTTTCGGTCGGACTCAATATTGTCGATAGCTTTCTTGGTCAAATTTTCAAATGTATTTTTCACTAGAAAACCTCCTCGTTCCATTTATACTTAAACTTCCTGTAACGCTCTCTCATCTTGTTTAGATAATTAACAATCTGTTTCGTGTTTAATCCAGTAAGCTCTCTTAGATATAAATAAATAGCTTTTTTGTTAAAAATTGGTATGTCGTCTGGGTTAGATAATAGAATTTGTACTGCCTTCAGGACTTTCTTTTCATTTTCTTTCATGTCTTCGGTGTGCCAAGAGTCAACTTCTGTCATCAAATGACGCCAAAATTCCCACTCTTCCCTCTTAGACATGTATTCATGATGAACAGAAATATTTTCTAATTCATTATCCTTAACGATGTCCTCAATTGGGACTTCTTTTTTTTGTCGCTTGCTCTGCTTCTTTGTCTTTTGGATAAACCAGTTCTTTGTGATGACACTAAAATATGAAAATGCTTTAGAGCCCTTACTAGGATCGTATTTATCAAGGATTGTCGTGAGCCAGATTACGCACTCCTCCTTTAAACAGTCGACGTTTTGCAAATTTGTAAATTTGTAGGTATAAATAATTTTTTCAACCATCTGCTCCAGCGCTGGACCTATATGGTAGCGGTAAATAACGTCGCGGCGCTCTCTTGTAGCGGTTGTGTATTCAATAATATAGTTTTCATGCTCTTGAGTAAAGTAATGATTCTTCTTACTCTTACCCCTACGTCTTTTTTTGCGAGTCGTGGTCGTCGTGGTCATATTTACTGCTCCTCTTCTTCGTTATATAATTCTTGAAGCTGTAAATCGCCATCCTGCTCAAAATCAGAGAACACCTCAAGAAAGTCATTCATAATTTCTTCTGTTTGTTTGCCATGTTCAACCAGACGCTCTAGTACAGGCTCTCCATAGAACCTTTCCATGCCATGAACATTGTTTAAATGTTCTACATATTCCTCCATGACTCCTCGCACATCGGAATATAATTCTCTAATCAAAAGAAATTTGTTTAAACTCTTATATATCCACCACCCTTGCAACAATACAAGACACGATAGAATCGATATTATAATATACTCAAGCATCATACTCCCTATTAACCAGCTTATCTTTTTGTTCTTTTAGCTCTTCAGAAGCCTTCTCAATAAACTCATTTGTCATTTTTCCGGCTGAATTTTTTTGTTTCTTAATATATGAAGAGAAGCTAGGAATTCTAGTCAGTGAGCCGTTGCACTCTTCTTCATTGACTTCACCACAAGACTTATATTTTATTGTTATGGAGTGAAACACATCAAACATTTTTTCACATTCATCGCATCGATACATATACCTAGGCATCTTGACTTCTCCCATATTCGTCCTCAATCCGCACGACATCATCAAGCTCTGGTGTGCTCACTTCAAACAATTTCACATCTCCATATGGAGCACAAAATCTGTGAACTGTTCCGGGTGTTACATGAAAAGCGTCACCCGGACCAAGTTTCAAAATTGTACATTGCGGGGGTACGCCGATTTCCAATTGTAAAGCGCCCTCTTGAACATAGATCGTTTCGTCTTTTACCCTATGGTATTGTCTTGAAAGTTTATGTCCCTTGTTGATAAAAAGTATTTTACCCACATAAAAATTTGTATGAGCAAATATTTCTTCATGACCCCAAGGTTTATCAACCTTATTATTCCTCATAAATACCCCTATTCAGAATCCGGATCATCGAATTTGATAGATGGAGGGTTTGTTATTACTAACTCGTTCGTATCCATATCTCTGGAAAATGAAAGATCTTTCAAAAGATCGGTGATGTCCACTTGCTCCATAATACATTTTTGTAAAGCCATCATAACAGTTGCTACTGCTTGATTTGATAAATGAACGTCAGTCCATGTTTCATCCGGCGTCCCAAAATTAATTTCATTACTCATTTTCTAACTCCTTTTTTAGATTTTTAAAACAATCGCTAATTCCCTGCTTAACTGATACTTTGACACCCCAGCCGCGTTGGACTAGGGGTTGAGTGTTTGCGCGTGTAAGCATAACGTCTCCCGGTCGCTCATCAACGTATTTAAAGTCAACTTCAGGAAAATATTCTTGTACAATTTCCTTCACCTCATTGAGAGAAATATTTGTGCCAGTACCGGCATCGAATGTCTCTCCTTTGAATGGGTCTTCAGAGTTCATTGCAAAAATATTAGCAGCGACAGCATCAGAAACATGTAACATGTCCCTTCTCTGTTCCCCGTCACCCGTGATGAAAGGAGATTTGTTTTCTCGAATAAACCTCATCCAGTTTGATATTGCAGTCGCATAAGGTCCTTCCGCTTTTTGATCTTTAGAATAAACATTAAAATATCTCAAGGTGACGGTATCAACACCGTACAGATCGGAATATAATTTAGACTCCATTTCAGATATTAACTTTTGCAAGCCATACGGACTGGTAGGACCTTCACCATTTCCAACAACAGAAGAGGAGCCAGAGTAGATAACTCGTTTAGCACCAACCTTGCGGGCAAAATTTAAAACATTCGTTGTACACATTACATTGTTCAGCATAGTCTCAACTGGATTTTCTACGCTATACGCGACCCTAGGGATGCACGCTAAGTGAAAAATATATTCAGGCTTAAAATTGTAATAATCAGGATGAAATTTTCCCTCACCGTCCTCTCGTAAAGACGTATTAATATCGTGACCATCAAGCCCTCTGTCATCTGGTTTAATATCGATGCCCAGAACCTCGTGTCCTTGCTTTATTAATTCAGCAAAAAGACGAGAACCAATATATCCTCGGTGCCCCGTTACAAGACATTTAGCCATTTCTTTTCTCCTTATTAGACACAGCACCTTCGATTTCAGTCCAATCGTGTGCGCGCCTGACTTCTAGATTTTTTGTCCAAGCTGCCCTCATGATTGTCGGAAAAACCTCGTTAGAATCAAATAGAGAAATAAACGCATTCAAATCTTTAGGAAAGCACTTACCTCCGAATCCCAACAAGCCATCGTGACCCGGTACATCGAGATGTGAATTACCAATCCTGCCATCTGTAACAAATCCGTGCATAGCATCGTTCCAATTGACCCCGAGGGTGTCGGCTCCTTGTTTCATTTCATTCATAAATGACACTTTTACAGCAAAGAAACAATTTGCCATGTATTTTATAAACTGTGCAGTCGTCACATCAGTTTGAATTATCTTCTTATATGGAAATCTTTCCCTAAATAATTCTTTAACTTCATCGGTGAGTTCTTTATCACCACCTAAAACAATTCTGGATGCATTTATAAAGTCCAAATTTGCTGCTCTTTCCGTTAAAAATTCTGGACTATGAATAATATTGAGGCTTGGATATTTGTTCTGTAAAGATTCTAACGTTCCCGGTGTGACGGTTGATTTAATAATAAATATTGGATTCATGCCTAGCTTCATAATCGACTTTGCATCAGAAAAAACACTCTCTATTATTGTTGTATCGATCTCGCCTCCTTGTGCCTCTTTCATGGGAGTTGGTACACAAACAAAAATAAACTCCGAATCGTTTACCACCTCTTCAAGAGTATGAGTTGACTTTTTTGGGTCTTTATCAAAAACTTTTATTTCTGAATGTAATCCAAATCCAGAAACAATAGCCGAACCCACAAAACCACCGCCGACAACACCAACTTTTTTCAACTTCAACCTCAGCTTATTTTGTACAAATTACATTTTTTTGGTGTCTCCCGATTCCAAGTCCATCCATTTTTTGATTCATACTCTTTTTTACAAAACTCTAATAAATCTTCGTTTAGCTTACAACCGCTTTTTATCTTGTCGTTGTAATATATTCTTCCCATTCTTTCATTCATAATTGGGTCGGACCAGTTGCTCGGGAGCATCATATCAGTTATAATAACATGTTTTTTTGAGTTTTTTAGCACCAAATCAAAAAGCAACTTGTGATCAAGGTGTCCATATTCGCCAAACGGGTTATGCGTAAAGACGGCATCACAGCCCTCTTCCATTTTAAGCATAGTCCTGACGATGTGAGATTCCATCTTTCTGATTGGGGACATCGAGTCGCCATGGGGTGAACGTGGATATTCAGCAGGGCGACGGGTTGGCACCCTGTAAAAGCTCGATGGATAATCTAAACATTCGACCTCCATCGTGCCAACATGGTTGCATACCTCAAACAATGCTTCTTTCCTGTGCTTACACCATTGACGCTCTGGGTTGTAGAAGTCCGAAGAACAGATCAAAACCTTTTTCTCAATCTGCTCGTCTTGAAAGACAGGCCAACCAAAGATTATTTCATCGTCGGGGTGCGCCATTACCATGAGCACTTTCTTTATATTATCCACAATATTTCTCCACTATTTCTCCCCAGTTATTACAAAACACTTCATATTGAATTCCGCACTGGTCAAGCATAGCGATTGTATCATAGTATAGAAATTTATAAGACGGTCCACGTTCTTGACCAGCAGATAAATCATCGATGAAAAGATCGCAATGGCGTTTCATCAAAAATGGAGGCTTATGCTTGGATCTTTCTACCACACTGATACTCTTATACGGGAAGCCATGCAAATCCAGCCATTCCTTCGTTATCTGTTGTGCGTGAGGAAAATTTCTAGCCGTCAAGAAGTGAATGTCGTATGTTTTAGAAAACTCTTTGACAGCCTCTAATGCACCGGGTAAAACCTCATCCTTCATAATTTCTTCTCTCGTAAAGGCGAGAGGGTGGATTGAGTCACCGGGAAATTGAGGGAGTGCCCATTTTTGGATTCTTACCCAATGATTGTTAATTGTGCTATCGATATCGCAGTATAGTTGTTTCATTTTACATATTCTCTCAGGCTTGACATAACTTCATCAAACAAAGTTTCCTTGTTCAGCCACTTATTGTAATACATGGGTATCTCTTGTTTTAAGCGTTCTTCATTGTTAACAAGAAACTTGACAAGTTCAGGATAGTATGGATTATAGAAAGGTTTTGCCCAGTGGGCATATCCAGTTGAATAGCCGGGTTGGCATTCTAGAAAGTATAAATTACCTTCCTGATCTTCTATGGCATCGACACCTTGGTGGTTTAATCCTAATGAGTGAACTGCCTTAACAATAGCATCATGCTGCTGCTCAATAACGTTTTGGCAACGCTTCTGATATTTTACGAAGCTCTCTTCCATTTCTGGTTTGAATTTTCCTGTAATTGCGACCCAATCTGATGACTCACTAAGTCTTGCATATCCTGTCACTACCTTATCTCCCGCTACAATGATCCTGTAAGACATATTGTATTTTCCACTTTCTTTGGTTGCGTCGATAAACTCAACGGCGATCATCTTTACAAAAGGATTCGTTTGCAGTGCTCTATAATATTGACCTTCTAACATCTTTAAACTGTGAAAAAGTTCGATGTCGTTATGGACCAAATAAGAAGCCTGACCGGACACTTCATTGTTTAATCTAATCAGAATTGGATAATTAAAATCATGCTCAAAGGCGTCGACCTCATCGATAACAATATGGCGAGGGCAGTTGACGCCTTCTTTTTGCCAGATTGAAAATGCCTTCTCTTTGGTGTGCGAGTTTAAATACCCGGCTGGATCATTGATACACGGGATGTCTTTTAGTAACTCTCTCTGGCGAAGTATATTCTCATGTTCAGAGGAGTTGGTAACGTCCGAGTTCGGTCGCCAGTTTACAATAAACTCTTGATTTTTTAGAGAACTCAATATTTTTTTGGTGCCGTCAAGATCGCCCACAGGCAAATCTAGCACTTCGCCAAAATGCTCTTCCAGTTTTTCTTTTTCAAAAACCCGCCATTGGGTTCCTGAATTAGTAATATTAACCACCTTCATGTATTAGCTCCATAGCAAATTTCTCGTAATCTCTAATCGGATGTGAATAAGTGAACACCTGATAACAATCACTATCACTGTTGTTCACTCCATAGAGTTCGTATTTATCTGCTATTGTATCGCTAATACTGTCTTTTTTAAAGGTTATAACTGGGCATTTGTGTTGACCAATTATATTTTCAGGTCCAATTGCGTTGACAACAAGCTCAGAAGCTAAGTCAATTTTTTTCCTAAGTTCGGTAACATCTAATCTTTCTAAGCAATGAGACAGGTGTTCAAAAACTGGTGTTGGTGCAGTCGTTAAGGTTTGAGAATTTTCCGAATATTTTTTATGTAAAAATAAATTAAGATATGAAAATTCATCTGTCTCCTCAATTAAAGACCAAGAGTCTTTTCTAACTGCGACTATAGAAACACCGGGAAATGCTCCAAGCTGTTTGTTGGGACATATAATAAAAATCGGCGTATCTTCTGGAAGTTCGTAATAAGGAAACGAACTTATGGCGTCGATAATAGAATTTGTTTTATAAAATGTTTTTGAAGATGAAGTCTCAAGTTGGCAGAACATATCAATATCACCTAGAGGCTGTTCTGGTTTGTACTTGTTCGATAATTCAGACCATCTATTCTTAAACTTTCCATTCGCGCCTATAACATTTACATGCCGGTTACAAGAAGAAATTACTGATTCAATCCCTATGGTTCCACTTCCAGCTATAAACAAGAAGTCATAATCATAGAGATTAAATTTTATTTGAAATTGCACTCGCAACTTCTCAAAAACGTTTTTAAACTGTTTGTCTCTGTGACTATATGCTAGATTGTATAGAAAAGACCCGGTTGTGTTAGGACCGAACATCGAAATACTCCTTTAAGGAGGAGTAACACCCGTCAAAGTGATTCTCCTTGTTCAACCAATTATCATAGTATAAAGGAATCTCTTTGTAAAGATTTTTTTTATCATTAACAAGCCAGTCAACCAATTCTTTTGGTTTATATGGATTCCAAAATGGAGGAGTGGTGCGGGCGGTGTTGCCACAAAAATAAAATGGTTGCACCTCTAGGAAATATATCTTGTCATTTTTATCTGCAATCACATCGATCCCAACATGGTGCAGACCAAGGGAATGCACCGAACGGACAATTTCGTCGTGATTATTTTCGATTAGTTTTGCGACTCGAATATTTTGCTCGACAAACACATCTTTTTTATCTTCAGTAAACTGTTTTGTAATTGCTAACCAATCGTCGCTCACTCTTCCGTAACCGGAAATAACTTTATCTCCTGCTACTGTAATTCTAAACGAGGTTTTATATCCTCTTTTAATTGATGTGTCAATAAATTCAACACAAATTCTCTTTGTGTCAATTCTTTTTTTTGTTTTATACGCTTGTTCAACTTTTTGATAAGCGTCTTCTAGTTCTGTATCAGAAGTGACCAGAAAAGTGTCTTCTCCCGTAACTCCGTCATTTAACCGAATCAAGAACGGATAATCCATGCGTTTTGACTCAAAGTCTTCTCGTGAATTGTAAACATAATATTTGGGGCTTGAAATATTATCTCGATGCCAGATCTCAAAACAATCATCTTTGTTATTTGTATATTTGTAGCTTGTCATGGGATTAATAATATTATTTCCCCCATTTGAAATATATTGTTGCTCCAAAGACAAGCTCTGGTTGAACCCTCTTTGAGAAACCGCCTCTGTATTGTGCCTCCAAAACAAAAAATCTGACCATGGGTTTGTCGTTTGCTCCCCAAAGTATTTTTTGATAGCATCGTGCTCATGAGGTCGCCAGTAAGAGCCAATACCAAGCGCTATAAAGCTCATTTATATTTTGCCTCCCACCACTTCAAAACATTCTCATGACCAACATGTAGAGCCAAAGGATTATCTATACCGCAGTGTTTTTTACAAACCAGCCAATTGATTGGCAGACAATAAGGTGACTGCTTGGTTTTCCAAATAGTTCTGTATAAACCAGCTTGACCTCTTGTTGGGTTTTCATATTGCTCGTCAATTAGCGCGTCTAAAAATTTTGTTGAGCCTTTATCGCAAAAGGTGACACCCATATTATAAGATGTCATGTAGTTGGGCATATCTTGAACGAATTGCTTGTCATACGGTTGTACATCTACACCAATGTCCATGTCTCCGATTGTTCCCTCTTGTGTTTTGATAAACATTCTGGGATTCTGGACCATGGAGATGCCGTAGTTATAAGCAACCTCGAATCCCTCAAAAAAGCCGGGGTGAACGATATAGATGTCGTTGTCTAGATAAAGAGTCACGTCGTAGGGGCTCTCCCTTAGTGATACAAGCCTCCACAAGCTACTGTTGCGGTTCTCCTCCCTGTAGGGATAAGAAATGCGCTTAAAAGGTCTAAATTTTAAGTTTTTTAAACCAGAAACAGGAAGCCGATCTTGAGGAATATCATGATAGATAGTTATTGGTATTTCTTGGTCATATTGCCTAACAATCTCGATAGACTTTCTCATATGACCAATGTCGCGTTCGCCCACTACAACATAAGTGATTCCTTTTGTATATTTAATCTTCATATCTATCTTTTCTCAAATAAGTGTGGAACGGTCTTGCCCACGGTAACATCATTCTTTCTTGTATAGTTTTTGCATAATAATCAGACTTCAAATGATAAATTCTAATGTTCGATTGGTCTAGATATTTTTCAGGTAATACACAAGAAACAATATCTTCTGATAGTTCTAGAATAGAAACCTCGTCGGACATCTCTGCGACCGTTTTAGATAGTGCAGGGCTTTCAACATGTTTCATATCTGTATTGTCTCTGAGGTCTTCTAGGTTTTCTATCCAACGGCGAATAAATAAGAGAACATTTTTAGAGGAATTATTGGCTGCAAAAAAAGAGCCAATGTGTCTAGAAAAACCTTGCCTGTCTCTAGCCGTCACTACAATATCCTTCTCGTCAAATTGCAAGAGGTCAGCGAAGTTTTGAATAAAGATACAATCGGAGTCGACCATGACTGTAGGAAGCCCATCTTTGATAAGAGTATCTAAAAGAAATGTTGTTTTAGAGTAAGTGCTATCTCGCCACCCTTGATCATGAATTTGTCCGGACTGAGACTCAATTCCGGTGTCAATAACTTCAACAGTTGGGAATAAAGACAAGTATGTTTTAGTTTCTTCAGACATTCCAGTATCGAAGATATAAGTCTTGTTTACCTTAGATATATCAACATTCTCAAAAAGAGATGTGACAAACAATTCACCAAACGGTCTATAAGATTCATTAAGAACAGTCAGTATATTATATTTCATATCCTACCGCCGGTAGTATCACGTTATTAAGAGCGGAATCTCTGATCTGCCTAATTCTCTCAATTAATTCGTGACCCGATAATTCAAAATAATCTTCATGAGCGACTCCTATCAAGTGCTTTTGTGCAATCACCTTGCAGTTCATCATTTTTGCCTCCATCACTAAACGTGGTGTAGGCTCAGGGTGACCTGTCATGAATATAAGAGTTTCAAAATTAGACAGTTTTTTCAAGAAGTTTTCATAATCGGTGTCTGATATAATCTCATATTCTAGACTATTTTTATTACAAAAGTCAATAGCCATATCTGTTCTTTTGATGTGTGCATTGTGTTTTCCAGAGCCAATGACCGCACACGACTTTGTTTTTTCTGCTTTGGCGTACTCAGAAATAATTTCTAGATGTTTGTCTGACCACATACTACAGTTAATATTTGTCAAGTTGTGCTCAAGATTCAAATTCTTTTCAAAGATCTCTCGGTGCATTTTACTAAGAGTGATTACCTTTTTAGCCGCTCGGTAAAAATTTATATTTGTTAGCGCCCAACTTGGAGCTTTGAAATTTGGAAAACGAATTGGATTTCTGGTTTTGCAAAACTTATAGTCGTGCTCGTAAATCACATAATTGCAGTCAGAATATAAAATAGCCTTTGAATCAGTGTTCAGATCAAAGAAGTTTCCAATAAAAAAAAAGTTGTCTTTCTTAGAAATAATCATCTCAGGAGTTACGTGAACAGAATTGATACATTCATCTAGAATACCTTCAGAGGCGAACCTATCTATAACAACCTGATCATGCAATTCGGCACCCCCCGGAGGTCGAGGAGTGCCAGAAAAGTTCTCTAGAAGCATGTCAGCAATGACTGTTACTTTTGTCATAGCACCTGCATCTGACTAACCTGATGATTCCAATCAATTTCTTTTTTATTGTCCGGAACGTGCTTTAAGATGCAGTCTGTAAACTGTTTATATTTATCTTCCTCTTTGAAGTTTTCTAAAATCCAACTTTGAAGCTGTTTTGCCTCTTTCTCTTTATCTTGGATATTCTTCAAAACACTATTGAGTGCGTTTTTGTAAGATTTTTCGTCTGGATAGCACCATTGAGAGTCTGCCTGAATCACACCGTCCCAGACGGCGTTCTCTGGAACCATGCCCAAGGTATAACTGACAGATGTAAATTTTGCCTTCATCTTAGTCCGCCGACCCTTTTTGTTTTTTTGTGGCATATACAAGTAATCACACTGTCCACTCCAGCCCGGAGCGATGACAGGAAGTCCATTATATGCAGCTTCAAATATAGGAAGACCGAAACCCTCACCGTGTGTCAAAGTTGTCAAACATTTAATTTTGGGATGTTTGTATAAACTGTTTAATTCTGCTCCGGACATCTCTCCGTGAATTAAATACACCTTGCACTTTCTATCTGGATATTTGTTTAAAATTTTAGAAAGAGCTTCATATGTATTCTGCTCGTCTGGCGTAGAAGAGTTTGCACCAAAAGTCTTAAGAACCATGCCGACTTCTTTACCCGAAAATTCCTGTAAGAACCAGTGCAGGAGGCGTTCCATATTTTTTCTGGGACCCCATTGGGCAACGGCTAGGAAATTAAAGTCCGTATCAAAATCTATATCAAGATCAGCTTCTTCAAATTCACGAACAGGATAATTTACAACAGTAATTGGAGTTTTGTTGCTAAAATTATCAATCTTTTCGCCTGTTTGTTGGTTGGTAACTTGATATGATGTAGCATTGTACACATTTTTAGAATGGTTCGAGATTGTAATAATATGATCCATAAATGTAGACTTTTCAATCCACTGAGGCGCAACCTTCGTTGTTTCGATGCCCGCAGTGTAACCAATATTTACTGGTGCCATGCGCTCCCATTCGTTTGGAATTGTTACTTGCAATGATAGATCAAATTGAGGTTTTCTATTTGTTTCTTGCAATAGCATGTTTGTTTTCATTAATAGAGAATCAATCCATTGCCGCTCTTCGTCGTCCGCAGAGAGCCAACTGGTCTTGCCCCAGTTTGTATTTAAGATATATATATCTAAAACGTCCTCTCTTGTTCTAAGGGCTCGCAAAGCAAACCTACATTGTTCTCCGTATCCACTCCGACTCAACGCCGGTCCTCTTACAATTATTTTTTTCTTCATTACAGGACCTCCAAAGACTTCCAAGGTTTATAGGACTTTCTATTTTCCCAAGAACCATTTTTCTCAACAAGATCGTCAAAAATTTTGTCCCATCCATCAACATAGCTATCAAAGGAATAATTTTTTGCAACGTGCTTGAGTCCGCCATCAATCATTTTCTTACGCTCTTTATCAGAAAGATTTAGCATCTTCTCAAAAGCAGAAACAACGTCTTTACCGGATAGCCGATCCTCATAAATATAAGGCACCTCTAATGAGCCAATAATTGCTTTAGAGGCAGGTTCTAAGCCGATGCCAAACCAGTTCTTTCCATCTGTTACCTGCTCTTGAAGACCGCCTGTCATAGTGTTGATAACTGGTGTGCCACAAGAAAGACTCTCTAGTGAAGACAAGCCAAAACCCTCTGCATCTGCAATATTGATTGTGCAGTCAGCCATATTATACATTAATGCCATGTCTTCCGGTGCTACTTTCTTTTGCGAGATGATAACTTGTCCATTATCTAAGCCTAGCTTTTTAATAATGTGGTCTAACGGCTGCCCATGAGGATCTCTTGGTTCAGTGTGCATAATTAAAAAAGCCTTGTCGTGACCAACCTTATCAAGAAAGTCTTTAAACCAAAAAATTAAACTGCCGCTTTGCTTTCTGCGAGCGTTTCGGTTGTTCCAAAAAAACATATACTTACCATCATTCTGAGGGAAAGCTCCTAGCAGTCTATCCCTAAATGGTTTAATATCTTCTTCGCCTGCTGGCTTAAAAATAGATGGGTCGACTGCGTGTGGTAAATATTGTTCGTCAACCTCCGGCGATACGTTCTGGACAATATCCGACGTAACTTTTGAAATGGTAACAATCTTGTCATTTGCGTCATACCACTGTTTATTATACTTAGGATAAGGGTAATTATCCCAAACGTGATAATATACCATTGATGCATGTGTGCGGACTTCATTATCCATGTTCCAGAGCCATCCGTAAAAACGCGGATCTGTCATAAACCACACAACGTCTGGTCTGAACGTCCTCATGACTGATCTAATCATATCTGGACTTCCATATCCGTCGACCGGCTGGATAATCCAGTTTTGACCATACTTTTCTTGGTCGATAACGACCTGCGTATAATCTTTATGTTTCATAGCGCCACCCAAACAAAAAAATTGATATTTGTCGGGGTTTTTGTCCATAAGACCCTGTATCATAGCTTTTGTTTGATGTGCCACGCCTGATGGTGACAAAGGGTGGTCTGATAGGGTTAGAATCTTCGTTCTCAAGCTCTTTCTCCTTAAGGGCAGTGTTCTGTCTTATAAAACTCACATTGACCAAAGTTTCCGTGACAGGAAGTTTTGTTCTTAATATGTCTGTTCTTAGAAATATTATACAGCGCCTGATTTAGTAATTTAAGAGCATTTTGTGACCTGATCTTTCCGCTTGTAGTCTTAAAAATCTCTACAGACGATCCAGATTTGCCCGTTCTTTTAAGAAGACCAAAATGAACATCGATTTTATCAATATCAATATTATGCTTAAGAGCGTAATAATGCTTATAAAAGATCAACTGATATACATTCATAGCATCAGATCGTCGGCGGGCATCCCAGCCCCAAGAACAAGTCTTCCAGTCGATAATATGATATCTTCCGTCGTCTGTCTTAATAACCAAATCAATATACCCTTTGAATTTGTATTCCTTCTCGACGAACTCCTTTACAGGTTCGTAGAGCATTTCTTCGGCGGATATTAACTCCCAATTACCAAATTGCTCGTCGATAGACTCTGGAACATCTCTCAGAATCTTAACTCCTTGTTCTAGGAATTTTTCGGCATCTTCTTGTGAAATTTTGTCCGTCACATTCTTAGGTAAAGAAGAAAGTTCTTCAGAATATGCATCGATGAAATGACCAATAGAGAAGTCTATGTCACGACCTTCGACATATTTTTCACAGCCGCTGTGGACGGCTTTTCCGAAGGCAGTAAAAATATTACCCTCGAAGCCTTTAATTTTATCTTGATAGACCAGCTTTCGCTTGAAAGGACATTCATTCCAAATCTTAAGCTCCGAAAAAGAGATATGAGACATTATTTTCCTTTTGAAGAAGTTTTTGTTTTCCTTGCAGCGCCACCTTTTGGGGGCGAGGATTTAGCGTAGGTTTTTCCGGGGCTTGGCGGGCTCGACTTGATTCTCAAATCTTTTTTGTGAAAAGTCCACTCCGTTGATGTTTCAATATCAATATTCTGATTACTGGCAGGATTGTTAGGCACCTCGTGTGCCTTTCCTGCTGCGACGCCAGACGCCTCCAAAAACAGTCGGATATCTTCTTCAGTTACCCTCGTTGTCATTCTTCGTTTTTTGTCTCTTGGCTTCAGTGTTACCGTAACCTTGATTCGATCTGTTGTCTCTTCGATCTCTAAACGAGGTTTAAATGGTTTTAGTGTTGGTAAATTGTCCATGTTTTTTTCTCCTTATCTAAACAGTTCTTCAATTTTATTATATAATACCGGAGAAATGTCCCTTAAGTCAAGACTTTTTCCCAATAAAAAATGTTCAAAGCCTTTTGCCCAGTATTCTCTTACAGAAGTAACAGAATAGGGCGACACAAATATCCCGTTTATCACATGTCCTAGCATATCATATCCAACTTCTTTATGCAAGAAATAATCTAATTTTTTTTCATAATCTGGGCTGCTCATGTCGTCCCATACAACGTCGAACTTTAATTCAACTAGCGAGTCGTAAACCTGCCTTCTTTTTTTCATAAATTCGCGCTCAAGCTCTAAATCTCCGTAAATGTATTCTTTTTTAGATGATTCTATTGCATGTGCTATTTCGTGAATCAAATCGTCAAAAATATCATTTTCATTTTCTTGATCGTTGGTTATGTAAATTGTATCATGATAATAGAGCGCAGAGATATCGCGCTGTTCCAACAAGTCGAATTCTCCAATATAAATTGCATCAATATCTTTTACAAGATCATGATAAATACCAGTCGATTCTACCCTTTTTAACACATTATCAATTGAAACATGATCGGGGAGGGGGTCTATAATATGTACAATGTCTTTACCAAAGAAGGTGTTGAGCTTTCTTTTGGCATTTTCATTTGACTCTCTAATGTGTTTAAGCATTTTGAGTCTTTATGGCTTCCATGGCTTCAGGGTTATCTTGAAGAAATTTTTCCCCGTCTTCAATATCAGCAATTGCCTGTTGGTATCCCCTAATAAAGTTTTCTTCTGCGATGGGCAGAAGGAAGTCCCCGAATTCCTCAGCAAACGTCTCAATGATCATTTCCAAAGTAACGTTGCCATCTTCGGGCTCGTGAGCGTTGCCAACATAATTGACAATCAGTGTCTTTAAGTCAGTGTCTGACTCAACGGGCTTTTGTAGATCGTTCTCTAACTGATCTTCATATTCTTTTTCTGTAATTACAGCTTCTTCTTGCGACATAAAAATACTCCTTTTGTATTTGTTATTATCTTAGCAGCATTAAAAAGAAATTTAAAGAATTTTTGCTGCCAGAGAGGCGACCCTCGATCGTTCACCCTTGACAAGAGTGACATGCCCAGCCAAATCTGTTTTTTTGAACTTTTCTATGGCGTAAGACAAACCGTTGGTAGTCGCGTCTAAGTATTGACTGTCAATCTGCTCCACATCGCCGGTCAAGATAATTTTAGTATCTTCTCCAACTCTGGTTATGATTGTTTTTAATTCGTGCATGGTCAGATTCTGAGCTTCGTCAATAATAATGAATGCATTTGAGATTGAGCGCCCGCGAATATATGTTAGCGCCTCCATCTCGATTACTCCCTGTTCAAGGTACATATTAAATGCCGTTTTATCCGACATGAGAAACTCTAAGTTATCTTGAATGGGTGCTAACCAAGGGAGCATCTTTTCCTCAAGAGAACCCGGAAGGAACCCGATGTCCTTGCCCATGGGTTGTACCGGACGAGAAACAACTAGTTTTTTATATTTAGAAGTCTCTAGGACCTGCTCTAAACCAGCGGCGAGGGCGATCAAAGTTTTGCCTGAACCAGCACGACCGATCAGAGAAACAATGGGTATCTCTGGATCCATGAGGAGATTCATCGCGAATAACTGTTCTTTGTTTCTTGCCTTTACACCCCAGATTCCGTTTTTATATTCAATTACCGGCTTAAGTTTATTTTGGTAAGTTGAGAAACCGGCGAGGGCGGTCTTCTTTTCGTTAGCGTTTGAAACTAACATTAAAAACTGATTTGGTTGTAGAGCTACATCTTCCTTCTCTAAGAAAATATCTGAGGATGTATAAAAAGAATCAATCGTTTGATCGTCAACCAAATGCTTTGTAACTCCAGTAAATAATTCTGAAGTGTCCTGCACCACTTTCTCTACCCTATAATCTTCACATGGAACAGTTAAAGCATCACATTT
>MDSV01224580.1_pt1 | contig 30199 bp, 33 predicted proteins | sample 810851 | NCBI WGS metagenome assembly MDSV01 (sample SAMN05326640, study PRJNA326480) | marine metagenome | isolation source: seawater | place: Atlantic Ocean: North East | collected 2012 | reverse complement strand
GGCAAACGGTCCTGAGGTACAAGAGATAATACAAGTGGTGGAAGAATTTCTTAAAAACAAAAAACTTATATGTTATGGTGGAACAGCAATAAATAATATTTTACCAGAGGAGGATAAGTTTTATAATAAAGATTTAGAGATTCCAGATTACGATTTTTTTTCTCCGAATGCGTTAAATGATGCCAAAGAATTGGCAGATATTTATGCAAGAGATTTTGAGGATGTAGAAGCAAAAGCAGGTGTTCATTTTGGTACATATAAGGTATTTGTCAATCATATACCAGTAGCAGATATAACACATATGAATATAGATTTATTTAATGCTATAAAGAAAGATAGCATAAGTGTAGGTGGTATATTGTATTCACCGCCGGATTATTTAAGAATGGCAATGTATTTAGAATTATCTAGACCGGGTGGAGATGTTAGTAGATGGGAGAAGGTATTAAAAAGATTACTGTTATTAAATAAGAATTATCAATTAAGAGGATCAGACTGTTTAAATGTAGATTTTCAAAGAGGATTTCAATTAAAAAACAAGGATAAAGAGGCAAAAATATTTAAAATAGTGAGAGATTCATTAATAGATCAAGGGTGCGTTTTTTTTGGTGCATTAGCGCATAGTATATATGCATCATATATGCCGAAAAAAGAAAGAAGAATAATACAAAGAAATCCGGATTTTGATGTATTAGCTGTGGATCCAGAATATACAGCAACAGTAGTTAAAGAAAGATTAGAATATAATGGATTTAATAATATTATAATAACAAAGAAACCAGGTATAGGAGAGATAGTTGCGCCCCATTATGAGATTTCAATGAAGGGAGAAGAAATTATATGTTTTATATATGAACCATTAGCTTGTCATAGTTATAATGTAGTAAAAGTGGAAAATAAAAAGGTAAAAGTAGCTACAATAGATACTATGTTAAGTTTTTATTTAGCATTTCTGTATTCAAATAGAGATTATTATGATCCACAGAGAATATTGTGTATGTCGGAATTTTTATTCAAAGTACAACAAAGAAATAGATTGCAACAAAAAGGTGTATTGAGGAGATTTAGTATAAATTGTTATGGTAATCAAACAACATTAGAAAGTATGAGAGATGAAAAAGCAGGCAAATTTAAAATACTAAAAGATAAAAAAAATACAAAAGAATATGATGAATGGTTTTTAAGATATATACCATCAGAAAATAAAACAAAGCCTACAAAAACAATTAAAACAAAAACTAAAAAAGAAAAACAAACGAAAAAGGTAAAGATGTCATCTAAAGAAAGTAAAAAAAATAAATCAGTATTTTCAAATATATTTAAATTACAGTCTGAAAATAATAAAGACAAAAAGGAGAAAAAAAGGAAAAAAGAGAAAAAAACAGTAAAAAGAAAAAATAATGAAACTTTTAAAATCCCATTATATTAATATTAATATGTATAAAATAATAATATTAATTATTTTACTATTAACCACATGTTTATTTATATATCCATTATTTAAATCAAGAGAGGGATTAGAATCGCATACAGATTGTTTAAAACAAGGATATCCTAACGAGTTTTGTTTAAATGTACCACAACAAGCAATGACTAATGGTGATTTATATGATATTTATCAGGAACCAGATTATAAACCGTTTATAGATGAAAACAGTGATATATATTTGAATGTTTAAGTAAATCAAAATAATAAATCTACCAAATATTTTGAAAATTTACCATCGCTAGGATAATGTAATCCAGCCTTTACTCTTGTTTCATCACATTCCTTAGCTATTTTTTCAAATACTTTTTTCTTATCTTTGTATTTTTTTCCTAATTTCTTGGCTAGATAATAAGCCTGAAAGGCATGTCCTGCTGGGAAAGCTGCTGTATCTGCGGTTTTACTTTTTAAGATATCTAAATTATTATTAATTTGTTTAGGTCTTGGACGATTAATGATATATTTTAAAAAATATATTATGTGATCTTTTTCTTTCATTAATCTAAAAACTTCTTTTTCTGGTAAATCTACATGATATAAAAAGGGTTCATGTGGTGAATTATCGGTAAATTTAAAAAACTCTATATCATTGACTGTTCTATTATTAATAGCTTTTTCTACAAGTTTAATTTCTTTATAAGAATTAGGATATACAGGTAAAGTAGGTAAAAAAGTATGATATCTTTTTCTAAAAAACCCTGTTATTATTACAATTAAAAATAATATATACAAAATAATTGATATTATTACAAAAAGCATATATATATATATATATATATATACTAATATCTATAACGGTATGATCTTTGCAATTGTCTCATAACATGTCTGCACTTACAACTACAATTAATACTGTAATACTGTTCATCCTTTTGTATAGTAGGATAATTATTATCTGAATAAATATTGTTACATTTAATATTATCAGGCCTATTAGTCATATGTCTAGGACAACAGTTACATATTTTTAGAGAATTAAATAAATATTTATGATCATCAACATAAACATTTATAAGTTCAGTAAAACATCTATATTGACGTTCTGTAAAGTTTCTAAAATGTGAATCACAATCATTATTGTATATTTTAGTAAGATAATCAACTCTTTTAAATGCGGCACTTAGTTTAATATCTTGAAAAGTTTTTGAAAGTAGGCGTCTATGTTAAGAATTAAATTCCATAATTAATATTTTGATATCATGAGGAAGTGTGAAATAAAGGTGAATAAATTGCTTGTTGAAAACCATCGTATGATATACGTGTTGAAATGTAATTATTATTATATTTTATAATGTATTTCAATTTATTGTTTAATAATTTTATCGGAAAACTTAGTGATAAGATAATATGCTCCACCAAATAAAATACTTTTAGATAACATACCGAATGTATTTAAATTACCAGATTCATTAAATAATTTTGGTAGAAATTTCATTATAGCGGAATTGATAAAAGGTAATTGAAAAATAAAAAAAAGAATAACAATGACTAGTGTAATTTGAAATTCATTAAATATTTTATCAATAAAAGAATTATTTTTTTCAACTGCATTATTTTTTTTAAGAACAGCATCTTCACTGTCATAATTGCCAATATAATCAGAATTAGTTTTAGGAAGATAATCTAATTTAATATTAGGATCAGTAACAACATCATGTGTGTCTCTTGGAATATCTCTAGACGGTAATTGAGTGGCACCGGTATTCTGTAATTGATTAATATTAGAATTAAGTTCATTCTCAATGTTAACAGTAGGAGATATAGTACCTTGTAATTGCTGTTGAGGCATCTGTTGAGGCATCTGTTGAGGCATCTGTTGAGGCATCTGTAGAGGCATCTGTTGAGGCATTTTTAATTCTTGAGTGGTCATTGTAATATTACTATCATTTGTAGGTGGTAATTGACTTAGGTTGGTTGTATCACCCATATAGTATTATATAGGAAATCTATAATACATGTATTACGCAAACGTTACGGTTTTTTTTTGATTATTGCACTTAGTAGGTTTAGGTTGAAATTTATAACAGTTATTATCATATTTATATGTATTTTGTGAAACTTCCTTAAAATCAGGTGAAATAAATCTATAACATTCTTCGTTAGAACAAGATTTTCTAAATAAAGTAGCAAATCCAAGCCCTAAAATAATAGATATTATAATTTTACCATATTTAGAATACAAAAACTCTTTAGCACGCATATATATATATATGTATATAATTATGATTGAATAGGAATATCTTTTGTATTATGGTTTTTACAATTCATTTCTTTAACATCAAATTGAAAACAATTACCCGCTAAATCTTTATACTGTAGATCTTTATAATTATCGGGTGTAGGATATACTGTAACATCCTTTTTATTATCAGGAACATATTTAATAAATAAAAACCCAATAAACATACTAATTAAAAATATATATATATTAATACTTAACTTACGTTTCATATATATATATATAATTATATTTTAAATGCGATAATGGTAGGATCATCTAATGTTCTTTCAATACTGTTAGTAGAAATAGGTAGTTTAATAAGTTTATATACGCCATTGGTTTCATCATATTCCACATTCATATATTGATATTTAATATTTCTAATAGTTTCTTGTAAAGGTAAAACATTATTAATATATATTTCAATAGCATCATGGATTAATGATGTATTATTAGATTCATTAAAGTTATTAATAGTATCTTTAATAATTTTCAAATATTCATTTAAAGAAATAATACTCTTATTAAGAAGGTCTATTTTTTCAGGATTATTAATAATATCATCTATAGTATTTAATGTAACAGTATATTCTTCAATAGTTTCTTTAAGTCTTTCTTTAAGTTCATTAAATTTAGTAATAGAGTTTTCTTCATTAACGAATTTGAATAAGAAGTTAAGTTTAGTTACAATAATTTCTTCTTTATCTTTTGTGATTTCATTTTGCCAAAAATTGGCTAAATCATGTTCAGTTATAACGGAGCCTTTATTAATACGAATATCTAAAGGACATGGTGAAACGGTATCGCCACATTTAGCAGTAAGTGTTCTATCTTTAAAAGAAAATATAGTACCAACCTTTCTTTTGCATTTAATACATTGAGGTTTAAATGCTTTTATTTTATTTTTTTTAGAACTAAATGATAGTGAATCATCCATTTTAATCAAATTTTTAGATTTATTGTACTTATTATCGTATTTAAGCTTAAGTTTATAATATTTATTTAATGCATCAATAATTTTTTGATCATTCATTATGATATATATATTAAATTAATATTTTTGATTTAAATAATTGTATTCATTTTCAAAAGTGGGTAGATCTGTTATTATTTGTTGTTGTAATTTATGTTTTTCAATATTTAAAGATTTAATTTTATTAAGAACATAAATTCGTTCGGTTTGGTCTTTAGCTTTTTTTTCTGTAGGTGTAAGTTTGCCTTTATATTTGAAATATAATATTAAAGCTAATATTATAAAAAATCCTGATAATAAAAATAAATTATACATGGTGTTATAATGTTGAAGTTTTTTTGTATGACAATTTTGTAAAGTTTTTGTAAAGAAATAAGAGGTTCCAGGTTCAACTAAGGATGGTTTGGGCATTAGATATATAAATATAAATTGAAAATTATTTAATATATCTAACAATTTATAATTTATCTGGATGGTATTAACACGTAGTCAAAAAGCTATACTCAATTCTAAAAAATTAAATATTTTTATGAATACAGTATGTGAAGATCTACAAAACTATATTCGTACATTTTTATTACCTAAATGTAATATAGATATTAATAAAGATGATTATAAGATAATAAAAGATAATAATGGTGGTTTAAAGATAGAATTTAAGCCTAAACATTTTATAAATTTAAATACTTTCATTCTAAATTGGAATGATGTATATAAAACAAAGAAATATCATATGTTTTTAAAATATATAGCTACAACTAATTTTAAATTGATGAGTGATAAAATGTATAAAAGATATTTTGTAAAATGGTTAAATTCTACTTGTAATGATTGTTGTTTGCATACGTATTACAATAAGGATGATGTAGAAATTTTTCGTAATTTCCGTAATTATATTAATACAATTAGTTTTTAAATTGAAATAAAAGTTAAAAACTAATAATTATTATAACAAAATGGCTTCATTTGACAAACCACTAACGATTCTTTCCGTTGATCCAACTGATGCGGATGAGCTGTTGGAAATAGGTATGAGACATGATAATAATGAAAATATGTTATTGGTGGTTCCACTTATTCCTGAAGGTAACAAAGAAGTTTATAAATTTTGCGACAGATCTAATTATGACAAACATAAAAGCTACGAAAAAGCATATAAGGCGGCTTATTGGGTTGCTAAAGCATTCCCAGATACTATAGTTTATGTGGATCAAGAAATAATTGACGAACGTAATCCTGTAAGTCAAGAAATCTATTATCATTTAGCAAATGATATGCCGGATATAGATATAGCTAATCCACCAAAAAATTTATCTATATGTTTAAATGAATTGAAAATGTTTATCAATATTCATTCATCAATTACAACTAATGTTGGTAGACCAGCAACAGGATTTGTATATTTAATGAATAAATTAGGTTTTACTGATAGGGTAACCGGACCTATCTATGTACAGGGCGGAAGTGTTTGGGGTAGTGAAGCAGGAACTACCAATCTTCCAAATTTGTTTAATAGAACTCCTCGTGAGTCTATGAATCTAGCACGAAACCCAAGAGCATTTATGGAACTGGTTAAACAAGTTAAGGGAAATATAGTAGTATTGCCAACAGCATATTCAACAACACTACCATTAGCAAGTATAATGGCAACCATAAACTATGTGTATATAAGTAAAGAACAGTGGGTAAATATGCCTTATATGATGGAACATGAGTTTGTAAAAGCTAGAGATATTTTGAATCAATGTTGTAAAAAATACTATTCACAAGATAGATTTAGTAAAGGGGCTAAGCTGTTTGATGTAGATTTATATAATATAAGTGTATCAAACGAGGATTGGTTGAGAGTTGGTAACTATGTTAAAATGAAATGTTCAATTAAGAAGGGATTAGGTGAGATGGAACTACATAAAGGAGAATTGGATGGTAATGAAGATTATGAACATTTTCCAGAAGTAACTGTAATAATTAGATAATTATCTTAAAGCATAAAATATAATACGAAAGAATAAGATAATATAGCTAAAACAATACTAACTAACCATAAAGGGATGACGGTTTTTTTTTTAGAACCAAGACCAAATTGTCTTAAAGAGCCATTAGTTTTATCATATAATAAATTAGGTTTAACCATTTGTATTAAAATAAAAAAGAACATAAAAATACAAATGGCTGCATAACTTTTGTTCTTTTTATTTACAATTTTTCCCATATAAAATAATATACATATTTTAAATTAATATAAATCCCTATTTCCAACATCATATGCCTCATCATCATTTATATCATCATAATCATCATCATTATGCATATTTGACATATCATACTCTTCTCTTTCAATCATTTCATCAGATGACATCTGTAATTGCGAATCAAACATATATATATCTCTATTCATATCAGTAACATAATCATTTACATTTAACTGTTTTTCCATAATGACTGTTTTCTCTAAAGCCTCGCGCTCTTCATCGTATGTATCTTTAACATATTGGGTCAAACCCTTTTGTAGACCTTTACCCCACCTATCAAGTTGATTACTTTTTAATATATCTTCAACCCTTCTTTCATCTTCAGTAAGATTTTTTAAATAGGAAGTAAATTGGTCTTTTTCTTTATCTTTAGATCTGGATACACGGTACATAACATCATCGTAGTTAAAGATAGTAGATGAATTAGAATCAATAAATAATTGCATATATGTGTATAATATGGTTGCGGTTTTTTGAGTTTTAGTTTGTTTTTCTCCTAATATGATATCTATTTGTGATATATCACCATACGCTTTTTTTTCTACTTCTTCAGTAGATAAAGTATCAATATTAGATTTTTGTTGTTCAATAATCATAGGTTTCTCGCTGTTAGAAAGTTCAATATATTGATTAAATATAGAGAGAGTACAGTATTGTAAAAGTAATAATGTAATTTCATTATCAAATGATGGTTTTAATAATTTATTGTTAATAATAACATTAGCACTCTTAGGTATATTAGAAGCAAATAATACAATATTATATATTATAGGTTGTATAGAGGTAAGAATGTTAGATATAATAGTATCATCATATAATTCATTAAAATATTTATAATGATTTGTAATAAGGTTTTTAATATCTAATTTATGTAATTGAGAAATATCCCAATGGGTAGGTATAGAAATGTTTTTATAATCAACTTTATTAATAATAATATTAGGATAAGTAATAGATATATTAAGAATTAATTGTAATAAATGTTGACAATTATTAAACATATTAATATCATCGCCTGTAAGTAATTTATGTGTTTTATTATAAACATTACCTAAAGAAGATAAAAAGGTATCAATTCTATCTCTATGTTTTTTAGTGCTTTTAGGTAAACTTCTTACTATAAAATCTTTAATGGTAGTTTTAAATGTATCTATATTTTCTAATAAATAATTTTTAATATTTCGCATATTAATGCTATCATTTTCTTGATATTCTTCTTTTTGTTTTATAAGAGTATCTATAAGTGTTAAAAGTTCATTAGGAATTGCATCATCATTAAGATTTTTAAGTTCATTTATTAATTGTATTAATTTAAAATTATATTCAATTGGTTCAAGAGTAGTATTAACATTAATTTTTTTATGTATAATAGCATGTAATTGATGTAAGGTTTCTATAGAGTAAAATTTTCCTTCTTCCTTCATTTTTGTGATTTTATTTTCAATAGAATCATTAGTATCATACTCACTTTTATTATCAATACATAATGAGAGTAATTTCTCATCAATAATATTATTGGTATTAAATTGACAATATGCTATAAATGATTTATAAATAGTATTTTCAGAATAATTAGTTTGCATAGGAGGATATAATTTTCGTGTGTTTGTGTCACTAAATAATATAGATGGTTTAGTTATAGAATCAATAAGATTAATAGCATCAGATAATTTTTTAATAATTAAGTTAGTTTTTTCAATGCTAGGATTAGTTTGATTTAAAAATTCATTTATAGTTTTAACATTATTACAACATACATTATTAATAAACGGTTCTTTACTAGAATTTAATAAAAGTGGTGAGGCATCTTTTATAATATTTGAAATAAGTATTTGAATATATATGGAAAAATGAATAATCTTTCCTTTAATAACATTGATTTGTGAAAATTGTTCAGGTGATTTTTTGGCTATATTACCATATAATGTTTCAATAAATTTATCATTAATAGGATCACTAGATTTAAGATCAGGTTTAGATAATGGAGGTAAGAATGTAGTCCATTTTTTAATATCATGTTCTTCAGGTATTATATCCCCCTCATTTTGAATATGTAATAATTTAGTTGTAAAACGTTCTTGTATAGCTGGATCAATAATTATAAATTTATCTATTATAGATTTCAAGCTTTTAAGTATTCCAGATTGTGTGGTTTTTTTCATTGTATCCCAAGGTGGTGGTGATCCTTTCTTAATATTATAAACAATACATGTAATATATTGTAAACCAGTAAGATCATCATTATTTTCCATAGGATAACCGGTAAAGGATTTAATACAACCTGGAAATGTTTTTTTAGGTTTAGGAGATGGAATCAAGGTTTGAATAACTATAAATGTATAAGCTATAGTAAATAATAATATAGTATTATTTTTCTGAAATTTATAATCTTGTAGTTTTTTACCTTTTATACGTGCTGTTTCTACCATTTGGTTATATGTTATCTCATCTGGTAACTGTGTATTAAATTGAATAAGTGTATTGGATATTATAAAATCTTTTTCGGTATTAATTGTTACACCAATATAACCTTCTAATGTATTAATTATATTTGAAATCATTAAACCTTCGGGTGTAAGTACAGGTTTATCTTTATTATTATCTATGGTATTAGCTAGATCTTCTGCCAATTCAGCACGTGATTTCTTTTTAAAACCACTTTCATCATAACCTTCATCGGTATCAAAATCAATAGATTTAATAACATAACCACTATGTTTATCAACCCAAGATTCGCCGTCATCTGACATTACACCAATATCTCTGCAAAGTTCTTGAAGTTTATCAGTATAATTTTCATTTTGTATATAAGCATTTGCAAGAGAAGATATAAATCTTGGCAAAAGTTTGGTAGAGGTTTCATTACAGTAAAACCAATGAGGCGATTCTTCATCAGAAGGTTCTCGCGTGAATCTTTCAACGAATTGTTGAATATATGTTTGTTTTTGTACAAAATCTGAATGACCCAATATAAGATCTCGGAGTTCAACATGAGGAGATGTTATTATATCATCTAATGTAACATCTTTACCTAATTCTACTTGTATATCATTATATTTAAATGATCTTTGACTATAAAATGTATTAAGTGTTTTAAGTTTTTGTATGTTAAATAATAATGTAGAATTTATACTATTTTTTAATTCAAATGAATTAATTGCATTTTTGGTATCAAATTCATTTAAAATATTTTTAAGAATTTTATTATTAACGGATGATTCAGCTTCTTTACAATCATTATTAACAGATAGACATTCATATTGTTGATTACAAATATCATCATCGTGTTGCATTAGTTCATCTTTAATCCATGTTTCATTTTTTCTAATATAATATGTTTTATTAGTAGAATCAGGAGATAATAAAATAGCATATGAATTTTCTAATACAATTCGTGTTTTATCAATAATAGCTCTAGCTTCTATAACTGATTCTTCAGGATTAATATCCTTAACCTGTTGTAATTTTTGAGATATAAATAAAAGTTTTTGTTCTTCTGGTAAAGATGATATGTCGTTTAAATAATCATCTATAAATTTATAGTTAGTATTATCATATTCTTTATCATAATATATGATTTTATTATTGTCTTTTTCTAATAAATCTAAGGAGGTGTATTTTTTAGCTATTTTGTTACTACAATCGTTAGAAACATCATATTTATTAATTTGATTTTTAATTAATTCATCAAAATCTTCTAACCCTTGCAATTCAATGTTAGAAAGACTAATAATAGAGTTTATTAGATTACCATCATCTCTAATATATATTTTTTTAAGAATTTCAGAGGATGAATATAATAAATAATTAGTAAATCCATATGTATTAAGGGCTTGTAATTCAGATTCATTAAATAATTGTATTATTTCAGGTAATATTTTTTTTTTGGAAGATTTTTTAAGTTCAGAAAATAATATTTTCTTTTCTTGATTTAGTTTTTTATATTCAACAAGACGTTCTTTAATATAAAACATAATTTTTTGAAATTGTTTAAATGATATATCATGTTTATAAATTAAAAATGGTTCAAGATATTGTATAATACTTATCATATTTAATGGTTTATCAATATATTTTTTGACTAAGTCAAATAAAATTTTAGTTTTTGGTATTATAGAATCTAAATAAGAAGTAAAACGTTCATCAGAATATTTAATTTTAGATTCTTTAAAAAGTTCTTCATCCAATTCATCTCTTATACCTTTATTATCTTGTTCTTTTTTGTCTTTTTCTTTTTGCTCTTCTGCAATATCATTATCATACATGTATTGTGTAACATTTTTAATAAATTGTTCGGGAGACTCATCAGTATTAAAGGATTCAATAAATAATTTATTGTGAAACAATTGCCAATAATTAATAAATTTCTCATTATAATTACTTTTATCCATAATATTAGTTTCAGGTAAATTGATTGTAGAAAATCTAACAACATTTTCTGGCAACATAACAAAAGAAGATATAGAGATAGAATCATTATTTGTTAATTTTCCAGACATAAGACCAGTATTAAATTGTTGTAATACATATTTTTGTTTAAATATACGTTCATCATCATCGCCTCTACTTGCTGATATTACTTTAACAACATCCGTAGAAAAATCATCATAATTATTTATAATACCAATAAAATTATCATTAACGTTTTTAATAAATAAATTTTCATTTTCATTAATAGAAGTATTAAAAAAAGGTGTATAATATTCATTTAGATTATGATGTAAATATTGATATTTATTTTTATCATTAATAACATTATTAGATAAAAAGTTATCATATAAGGTTTTCTCATTATTTAATTCAAAAGCAAGTAAATTATTAATTACAGTAGGATAATCCTCATCTTCAAACTCAATGCTATCTAAATAGATCTTTTTTTTAAGTGAAACTGTTGGAATTATCCAATATAATTTCTTATCTAAATTGCTAAGACTATTAACTAGAGGTTTATAATTAGGACCCTTAGGTGGTAATTTATTAGCATTTAAATTATCGTCAAAAACGGAGAATTGATTTCTTAATTCTTTATATCTTTTAATAATTATATGAATATTATTAAGAACCTTGGTGGTCCTTTCGGTCGTTGGTATAGTAGATAAAATATCATCTAATAAATCATTGGTTTGTGCTTCTATGCTATATCTTTGAAATTCTTCATCTACTGTTATTACTTGTGTAATTTGGCCTAGGTCTTCTCCTTTAATGATAGAATCCGCAGATAATAAAATTTCTTCGGTTTCTTTAACAGGCATATCTATAGGTAGTTCATAAGCATCCAATTCATAATCTACATCGGATTGTAATTCATCAGATTGTAATTCATCAGAGGGTAAAATAGTTCCAGGCGTTTTAACATTTTCAGGGTCGGTTTCAGTATCTAATAATTTTGGTTTATCTCTAATTTCAATCTCTTTAATATTAAATTCTGGTGAAAGACCTTGATAAGCAAAATCTAGATAAATCGTTTCATAATCAGGATATGTAGTAATTTCAATCATATCTTCATCAACATTAGTGATTTGTCCAGTAATAACCATAGGAATATCCGTGGCAAAATGGATATTTATCCAAGTATCAATAAAAAGATTATTTTGTTTAGCATAGCCTTTAATATCACTTCTATCTAACAAGTTTATTTCGGCAACATAATCCTCAATTATATTTCCTTCCTCATCAATATTTAAAAAAAGTTCATTGAGATTATCGGTATTAATTAATTTAATAAGTTGATCGTTAATGTAAGAAATAATGTATATTTGTTCATTTACTTCATTGTTAAGTGGTGATATAATTTGAATAATATCAGATAATTCAAGAGTTAGATTTTCAGTTTTTTCAGGACTGCTCATATCTTATATTTAAAGTAGATATTATTTCATTAAATCAACTTAATGAAATAATTTATTTTATTACTGCCTAAAAAAACATATACACCAATTCCACCAAGATTGTTCATTACATAAATTACATCTTTTAGCCATTATTGTTAACTTATCTTCATTATCTCTTTCTATAAATCTTCTTTTGCATTTAACACATATTTTAATTTCTGGAATTAAATTAACCTCTTCTAACATTAATATATATAATTATGAAAATTATTAAAATTGATTTTTAATAGCTTCAAATATTTGAATACCTTCTGTACATGCTGTAGTTAGAAATTGTATAACAGCAGTAGTTTCTACTTCATTTCTAAATGCTACACGTAAAATACCCTCAAGATTATGTGGATGACTTTTATAAAATGATACATAATTAATAACAGAAGTATTAATATAATAATTTGTATACAAAATATACTCTAAAACCTTTCCAATAGTATAGTCTTCATCTGCAAAGACAATATCAAAACAATTAATCATAGTATTGTTAGTATTAACATCTACATTGAAGCCTTTACCCTGTGATATTTCATTTAATTGATTATTAATAATATCACATGCTTTTGTTATTAGAACGGTAGGGGTGTATATACCCAAACTCTTAATAGTAAATTCAAATGCATCCTCAATATAATATCTTTGTGCATCAAGAATTAACCAATTAGTTTTATATTCTAGTATATCGGTATCATTCATACCACTGGATTTTAGTTCTGTTTGTTTTTTATTCCATTCTTCTTCTATTTTAACCGGATCCTGTCTATTACTGAAAGAACAAATATAAACGGCATTAAACATACCATTTTCTTTAGCTGTTCCAATAGACATTTTAGCACTTATATTAATAGATTCGCCAGGTAGATTTTCACTAAGTTTAGGTCTAAGTCTAAGAAATTGAATATAATCATTAGTAATTTTATTAGGTGGAAATATTTTTTTTACTTCATTTTCATCAATAAATGTATCATTTGTAATATCTTTAATTTTGAAATCCGCAGTAGTAACATAGGTTATTTGAGAAGAATCATTGGAAACATTAATAATAACTTCATAATTATTGTATGGAATACTTAAATCATTTATATGAATAGGAATGCAACTAAGTCTTTGTTTAATAATTTCATTATTAAACCTAGAACTATTAGTTATAATATTAGCTAGATTTTCTTCATATGGTGATGTTCTAAATACTATTATAGGAATATCGCTTAATATAGTTCTTCTAATGGCATTAATAATGCTTACATTAATATTATCAAATTTACAAGTTAATGAATTATTTTGTTCTGATATATCGGAGACTTGAGGGGTATTCATTTTTTTATAATATATTATTATTATTTATTTATTCAATTTTTTTGAGTTAAATAATATATTATAAATTAGATTATAATATAATGAGTTCTATTTTGTACTATAGTAATTTCTGTGAACCATCAAAAAAACTAATAAAATCTATATCAAATTCTGGTGTTAAAAATGATATGCATTTTTTATGCATAGACAAAAGAGAAATTGGACAAAATAATTGTACATATATTATTCTTGAAAATAGTCAACGTGTTGTATTACCTCCAACAGTAACAAAGGTTCCTGCATTATTACTTTTAAATCAAGGTCATCAAGTGTTATTTGGAGAACAAATATATAAATATATACAACCAAAGGAAACAGCAATACAAAAACAAGTAACATTTGGTAATGATGAACCGCAGGCATATGGAATTAATCAAATGAATTGTATTTCAGATTGTTATAGTTTTTTAGATCAAAGTTCAGATGACTTATCAGCAAAAGGCGATGGTGGATTAAGACAATTACATAATTATGTTACAATAAATGATAATGTAAATATTATGACGCCTCCTGATGATTATGAGCCTGATAAAATAGGTAATATATCATTAGAAAAATTACAGGAACAAAGAAATAATGAAATACCTGCGCCACTTAAAAGATTATAATAATGTTTAAATATTAAACAATATCTGAATATATATTTAATGACTAATAAAATACCACCTAAATCTGTTATTTTAACAACATTTCTAAATCAATTTAGTGAATTTATAACCGATATAGTAAGAATATTTCCAGATGATAAAGATTTAGTATCTACAAAAGTATATTTTGAAGGTATTAGAAAATATAATCCACGTTTAATTCTAACATCTTGGAAAATTTTAGTTGCTGATAAATATGAAAAAGAGGTGGAAAAAGGTGATTTTACATTTTTTATAAATAAAGATTATAGCAAGGATACTGATGAATTTGCTGATAAAAGAAATTGGGGTAATTATGATTATTCTTATATTAATGAAAAAATAAATGAGATAAGAGAACAAGTGTCAAACCAAAGTGAAAATAATAAACAACAATCTATGAAATATATTATAAATTTAACACGTTTAAGCAAATTATATTAATAAAACTATAATTTAAAAGTATTTAGACTATTAAATTATACTAATATGCAAGATTCAAATGATTCAAATGATTCAAATGATTCAAATGATGCTTTGGTACAAAATAACTCACCTAACTCAGATGAGCTAAATAACGAGTGTAAAAATATAAATCTAGAACCTGATGATGTTATAGAGAATTCAAAAGATAATTTAAATGAAGAAGAGGGCGAGGAGGAAGAGGACGAGGAGGACGAGGAGGACGAGGAGGACGAGGAGGATGAGGAGGAGGATGAAAACAGCGATGATGAAAAAGAGGCATTAATTAATGGTATAGAAAATTTATTATCTGCAATTGGTTGTAACCAGGACAATGATGATGAGGACAATGATGATGAGGAAGGAGAGAATGATGAGGAGAACGAGGAAGAAGATGAAAAAGAAAATGTAAAATGTAATAAGAGTGATTTTAAAACAATTATAAAAGATTTTTTGAAAGATTTATTAACAACATTTCCAGAATTAGAAAAAAATTTAAATAATGAATTAAAAAATATATATGAAAAAGCAGATTGTGATGAAGAATTAAACAAGTTAATGGAATATATTAAGGAAGTATATCCTGAAAGATTTTTTGATATTTTGTATAGGAATGATGAAATTTTTCAAAATTATGAAATAAATACACAGTTTCTTCCAAACATAGAATTTTCAATATTATGGAACGATATTAATATAAGTGATAATACACGAGATATAATATGGAAATATTTACAATTAATATTATTTATAATAATAGGTAAAGTGGATAATGAAAACATGTTTGGAGAGTCTGCAAAATTATTTGAGGCAATAAATAATGATGAGTTAAAGGATAAATTAGAGGAGGTTATTAATAATATGCAGGATGTATTTGATATAAGTAATATAAATTTAGAGGATGTATCAGGTCAAGAAGGATTACCAGATCCAGAACAAATACATGAACATTTAAATGGATTAATGGGAGGTAAATTAGGAGGTTTAGCGAAAGAAATAGCGGAAGAAACAGTGGCAGATATGAATTTAGATATAAATGATGATACAAACCCAGAGGAAGTTTTTCAAAAATTATTTAAAAATCCTAAAAAATTAATGAATTTGGTAACAAATGTGGGCGATAAGTTAGATTCAAAAATTAAATCAGGTACCATAAAGGAGAGTGAGTTAATAGAAGAAGCTACAAACATGTTAGGAAAAATGAAAAATATGCCAGGCATGGAGAATATGGAATCAATATTAAGAAATATGGCAGGAGGGGGTAAAGTTAATATGAATGCAATGCAAAGTAAATTAAATAGCAATTTAAAGCAAGCAAAAATGAGAGAACGGATGCAAAGTAAATTAAATCAAAAAAAACAACAAGAACAGTCTAAACCTGAACAAAATACAGTAAATAATGATTTAGAAACATTGGTGTTTAGTACAGGGGAGAAAGTGGAAAAATCAAGTAAAAAGAAAAAAGGTAAAAAGAAAAAGGGGAAAAAATAAATAAACTTGAATATATATAATGAAAAATGTATTTTGGATATACAATCCGTTAACTTTAATTAATGTAAATAAAATAACAGATATATGGCCTAAAAATGAAATGAAATATGAAGAAAAATTAAATGCAATTACGCGATTAGTAATAATGTTAACAGTTTTAGGTTATTTAATAACAAGATCAGTAAATATAGCAATATCAGGATTTATAACAATAATATTAATAGTATTTTATTACAAAAATAAGGAAGGATTAACAGGATTTAATAATAATAATGATAATAATTTAGATGTAATGGAAGAGGTATCAAATATAGAACCACAGCAAGAAGAACAAACTATACCAAATGTTAATAATCCATTAATGAATGTTATGTTGAATGAGATAGGAGATAATCCACACCGAGGAACAGCACAGGATTCATTTGATAAAAATGTTTATAACGAAATAAATAATAAAACTAAAGAACAAATAATAAATAATAATGGATTAGATAATAGATTATTTAATGATAGCAGTGATGCAATGGAGTTTGAACAATCAATGAGAAGTTTTTATACCACAGCAAATACACAAATACCTAATGCTCAAGATGAATTTTCACAATGGTGTTATGGAAATATGACGTCAAGAAAAGATGGTGAATATATTTAGAAAGTAATTAAAATAAAATATATTTCAAATATATATATGCAAAAATTAGCAACGGGAAATCAGTTTTTAAATAATGGAAGTCGTATAGGTGAAGATGGTTGTGGGTTAAGTCAAGTAAATATTCAAAACAATAATTTTAATAATTATATGTTAAAAAATTTTTATTTACAAGATTGTGGAATGAGTAAACCGATTGAGTTGGCAACAAGTCAACCAAATATTTTTTACAGTGGAAGTAGTGGTGTAGGATTAGGTGGTTGTAATGTAGATGAAAGTTCCAAATTATTAATAGGAACAGTCCAAACCAACCCCAAATGTCGTGTTTCTTTAATAGAAAGACCATATTTAACGGTACCTTATTTAGGAAGAGGTCCAGGAAATAGTACATTAGAATCAGAATTAAAACAAGGTAATTTTTTTACAAACCGTAAAAGCATAAATGGCACAACAGAAAAATCATATATTCCATTTAAAAATTATCCTTTAATTGATTCTATTGAAGAAAACATTACTAATCCTAAACATTTTGTAGAGTCTGAGGCCGATCCAAGATGGGTAAGAGGTGGTTTACCATCAAGAGAAATAACAAGAAGTACGACAAATTGCAATAAATAAATTAAAAATTAATAAATTAAAAATTAATAAATTTAGAATAAATATATTATAATTATTAAATGAATAATTATAATGTAGATTATGAATGTACATATATAAATTCGGTATTAGACACAGATGATAAATATAGAGAAGAATTATTAAAAGTATTTAATTTAGATAAAACAGATACAAGTGATGAGTTAACAAAAAAAGTGGATGAATTATATGATGATACTAAATTGCAATTTATATTAAATGATATATTTAAATTATTGCGTGATAAGGTGCCATTTTTAAGTATATGTAAAGATGATTTTTGTTTTATGTTTTTATTTGGATATGAGACGTTTTATATTATGCAAAAAGTATTAAGAGAATATAAAAGTAAAAATAATATTTCAAAAGAAACTTTAGATGAATTAAAAGATAAGATTGAATATATTTAGTATTTAATATAATAAAATATACATTATAATTATATGGCATCAACAAGAAATAATAACATGAAATCAGATTATAAATTGCAACAATATCAAAGTGAAAGAATGAGAAATTATGCTATACCTCTTGAAAATAATACAATAATTAAACCATCATATCCAGAATTTGGTATAAATAGTCAGCGAGCACCGAGTTCAACATATTCACATAATGCTACAGATATAGAATCGGAATTATTTGGTATAGGAACAACCAATTTAGTTAAAGAAAAAGAACAGGTAATAGGTAGAATGAAAAATGTAGATACAGTTAAATTTATAGATCGTATGGAATTAATACTTCCAAAATTTGAATCTTTAACAGATCAGCGTCCACAATTTAATTAATTTAGAATAAAATTAATTTAAAGCATTATTAGATTTCTATTTATAAATGGCTGATGAAAATAAATTAGAAACGGTTAATGAAGATTTGGCGTCTGTACCTGTAAAACCAGATGATCCTAGTAAAGTAAGATTAGTAGATGTAACTGTAACAGATGAAAATGCGGCATTAAATGTATTAGTAGGATTTTGCAATTTAGCACAACAAAGAGGAGCATATAATTTTGAAGAAAGTGCCAAGATATTAGAGTGCATTAAAGTTTTTCAAAAAAAATAAACTAAATATATATATAGATGGCCTTTACAAGATTTCATGACGATCCATGTAGAATTATAAAACAGTTACAAGAATCTACTGAACAAGGTTCATATTATTTAAATGTTCCAGGTAATGGTACAAAACCAAATTATTTTAATGATACACACATCCAACTACAAAAATGGGGTGGTAATTTATCAAAAAATTCCGTTAATCTTGAAAGTGATTTACGTGGTTTAACAAGACATTTAACAAAAGATAATATGAAGAAGAATCAACATAATATGAATGCAATAAATCAAGATAATGTACAATATCCTGTAAATAATGCACAAACAGAACAATCGCGAGCAACACATCCAGCTTGGATGTTTAGAGATAAACAACAAATGAGAAATCAGATATTGTTTTTAAATCCACAAGAAAATGTTTGTTATCCATTTGAAAATAATTTAAATACATCATTATTAGAAAAAGATTATTTTACAAGATAAATATATAATAATTATATTATTAAATATTATATATGGAATTAGCTATACCTTTAGTTGCATTAGGTGGATTGTACATTATAAATAAAAAACCCAACAATAACAACAATAATAACAACAATAATGTTTCATGCCCAGAAGCATTTACTAACCCTGCAGAATATATAAGCAATACAAAGATTCCAAATAATGATAATAATGATAATGAAATTAATACATATAATGAAATTAATACATATAATCAACCCAATAATAACTTTACAAATACATATTATTCAGGAAGCAATACGGAAACCATTGACCAAACATTTACAAGTATAAATGGTGATACAATTAATAGAAAGAATTTTGAACATAATAATATGGTACCATTTTTTGGTAAATCTAAAACAAATGGCGGGGTTGATGCTCTTGCGCCTACAGATGCTTTATTAGACAGTTTACAAGGTTCACATTCTTTAGATATTAAAAAAGAAGAACAAGCACCATTATTTTCTCCTGAAGATAACATACAATGGGCTAATGGTGCCCCAAATCAAACAGAATTTATTCGTTCTAGACAGGTTGTTAGCCAAAGTATGAATAGTATAAATCCTTGGGGTGATGGTATTATAAATCAACCCGGTCTTAATAAAAATTATACTACTAACGATAATCCTGGATTTAATTCAGGTATGCAAGAACGAGATTCATGGAAACCTAAAACCGTTGATGATTTACGTGTTGAAACAAACCCAAAAATATCATATAAATTAAATAATTATGAAGGACCTGCTCATTCTAAGGTTAAAGAAAGAGGTTTATTTGGAAAAATGGAAAAACATTTACCTGATAAATACTACGAAAATACACCTAATAGATACTTTACCACAACTGGTATAGAAAAAGCACAAACTGTTAGATCAATACAAAATAACAAACCGGTTAATCGTGCTGTTAGTATGGAATATACAGGTATACCTAAGGTAACCAATGAAGCTAGAATTAAGGAATCTAATTATAGAGTTAATAATAAAGCTTTTAAACAGTTGCCAGAAACTAATATGGGACCGATGCAAGGTAATTCAAGTGTACCTGTATTAGATAAGGATTCTAAGTTGGGATTTAATAATAGATCTGTAGGTAATCAACAACATAATCCTGGTATAGTTAGTGGTGTTGTAAGTTCAATTACTAGCCCGATTATGGATATACTTAAACCAACAAGGAAGCAGGATCTAGTGAATTCTGTAAGAATTTCAGGAAATCCAGCTAGTGAAGTACCTAAAAATACTATATTTGACAATAAAAATAAACTCAAAACCACAACAAAAGAAACCACACAATTTAGTCCATATGATTATGGTTCTAGACCACTTGATTATAATGGTTTAGGTGGTTATGATATTACTGAACAACAACATGTATGTAACCAACGTGATAGCACCTCGGTATCATATCAAGGTGGTGCAAACAGTAATAATCAACAAACAAGTTATATGGCTGGTTACAACCAAACTTCTAATACCCATCGCTGTAATAAAATGGCAATGGGACATGGTAATACTAATACGTTTAATAACAAATTAAATCAAACAGCCAATAATAATAAATCTGTCACTCATATTCAATATATGCAAGGTGTTAATGGCAATATGAATAGTTCAATACCTTCAGCTGCGAATCACGGTGAAATGCATACAAAAGTATACACAGACAATACATCAAATAGATTAGATTCTAATCTATTAAATGCATTCAAAAATAATCCATATACACACAGTTTATCTAGTGTAGCTTAATTATCACTTATCATCCATATAATGATATATCATTAACCAACCGTTATCCTTAATGTTATTTAAATATTCATTAGATGTACCATCTAAATCCATGACATCTTCATCTTCCATTCGTTCTCTTAATGATTTAATTATTGAGTGTGATGTTAGTTTGTTAACACAGTGTAAATCAGATAGATATCTTTTAAATGGAAGTAATACATCCTTAAAATATATATATTCATACTCATCTAGATTTCTAATCTTTTTGATAAAGTTATAAAGTAATTTAACTTTATCAGAAATATAATATTTTTCTTTTTTTTGAATTTAAATTTGTAATAAATTTCCATCCTAATTTATGATAATAAGGTATAACATTAATTAAAGATTTAAGAGCTATTCCCTCCCATCTATACATTTTTCCATAATTTATTATCCACTCTAGCATATCTTTACCACTAGGATTTTTAGGATTATTTCTTAAATTAACAGTACTTTTTGTTGCATTACAAATAAGGGAAACGTATAAATAATTTTTAGATTTGGTATTAAATGGTCTATAATCTTTTTCTATGCACATAAATCCTCTAATGCTTGATTTTACACCATTAATTGTATCATATGATACAATTATTATATCAGCATCCTCAAGAGCCTCCTGTGCAAATTCTTTATCAATAATAGTATTAGATAAATATTTAATATTGTATAAAAGTTTATTAGAAATAGTATTTATCATTTCATATGCAGTAAAATCAGTATCTGATTCATAAATTTCAAAATTTTTTGAAATATTGTACATTTGTCAGTTTGCCTTGTTGTTTTGTTTAAATATATTTATGTGTAATAATTTAAAATCAATTATATATGTTTTAATAGCTAATATATGGATATACATAGAAATATCAATGAAAGACTTAATCAATTTATAATAAATAAAAGTGTTCCAAATATATTATTTCATGGACCATCTGGTTGCGGAAAAAAATATATTATTGATAACTTTATTAAGAATATATACAATAATAATAAACAATATATTGAATTATATGTGATGTATGTAAATTGCGCTATAGATGGCGGTATTAAATTTATACGCGAAGATATTAAATTTTTTTCTAAAACTAATATTAACTGTAATATTAGCAATAAATTTAAAAGTATTATATTATTAAATGCGGATAATTTAACATGTGATGCGCAATCGGCATTACGTAGATGTATAGAAATATTTAATTTTAATACAAGATTCTTTATAGTTACTAATAACAAGTATAAAATATTAAAACCTATATTATCTAGATTTTGTGAAATATATGTACCATATCCTATAATCAATAATATTCAAACTAATATGCACACGTTAATTATTAATAATAATTTTAATATTTCAAAAGTTAAAAAAGATCGTGAGATCTGGTTAAAAAATTATATTAAAAATATAAAATTAGATACCTTATTGTGTGATGTTAATAAACTGTATGACAAGGCATATAGCTCAATTGATATAATTAATATCGTTAAAAAAAGTAAAAATTTAACAGAATCTGTAAACAACTTATTAATAAGTTTCTCAAAAATTAAAAAGGAATTTAGAAGCGAAAAATTATTAATGTATTTTATTTTATATTTTGTTTATATCCGTTCAGATTATAATTTAGAAAATATAGTATTTATTTAATGGATGACTACAATGTTTTATCATTAAATAATTCTCAACATGAATGGGCTATTAAATTATTAAATACTATTACTCCTTACATTATTGAAGGTGTAGATTCTATATTTGATGAAGCGTACAGGTTATGTAAAGAAAATAATGAATCAGAAAAGTATTTAATGACATTTCAAAACCTTTTAAGTAGAATACCAAAATGGAATAATGCGATGATAACTGCGGAAACAAATAGGATTATTGAAAAAAGTAAATGTGTATATTTAGAAGATTTAATTTCATGTGTTCATATATCACATCTAAAAATTCTTACATCTATTCGTGTAGGTAAAACACAAAAAAAAATCAATATTGATGTACCCAATTTAAATGATTTTATACATAAGGTATACATAAATTGTGGAAGAAAATTATATACTGTAGTATATTTATTTGAAAAAGGTATTGAACCATTGATTTGTCAAAAATATAAAAAAGAAGTTGAAGAACATGTTAGAAATTGCATTCTTAATACAGTAAGGGACAGCATACCAGTTGAAGAAATATTGCGTGCATATATGGATGAATCTACAGATTTAGTTGCGAGTACTGTTAAAGAACCCGTTAAGGAGTTGACTGAACCTGATACGCATACCACAATAGAAACTTCAGGCGATCCTATTACTTCTGAACCTACAATAAAATTATCCGATAATGCAACTGTAGATTTGAAAGATAAATCTGATTTACCAATAGTAAGCAAAATTCCAGAAATAAAAGAAACATCTATAGTCACAAAATTGCCTGACGAACACGAAACACCTATAGTTAAGGCACTAACTAGCTCAGAAGAACCTAATGTAACCTTGGCTTTTTCAGAAATAGATAAAACTATAGATGTAAATAAAAATGAAGAGCAAGTAGCAGCACCGAAAGATATTGAAACATTAGAAAAATTAAGTGATGATAGACATGAACAAAGAAAACAAGAAGAAGAGGCATATGAATCTGATAATGAAACTATAAAAATTAGTAATGACCCAGTTAAATTAGATATATTAGATATACAAACAATAGAACCATCTATTAATCAATCTCCTTTATTATCTGATGTTGAGGTACTTGAATAATTGCGTTATTATTTAATAATAATAATTTAATATTAAATAAATGAATAAAGTTTTTATTGGTTCAGGTTTTATTGCTATCATATTTTTATTAGTTAAATTTATTGAAAGTAAATATATTACAAAAATTAATAAGCCAATTAAAGATCTAATAAGAGATACCACCTTTGTTTATGTTAGTTCTTTAGCTGGTTTATTTTTAATAGATAATCTTAAATTATCACCTATTTCTAGTAAATCTACAGGAAATAATACTGCTAAACCACCTGCATTTGTTGATAATCCTACTTTTTAATTAAATAAATATTTAATCTATTTAATTAAATCATACATGGTATATTGTCTACATTTAATATCTTAGTTTTTTTACTAATACTTTTTTTAGTAACTATATAATTCCTGAAAATATCTCTATTTAATTGATCCTTTGGTATATGTTTATGTACTGTTCGTGCTATCATCTTATATAATTTAAATTCTGGATATCTTTCTTCACCATCCTTTTTATATAATATATTTCTATTCTTATCATCCATACACCATTCATTCATTAACATTCTTAAAGGATTATATATATTTGGATCCTCTTCATCGTCTACAAGATTATCATATAGTGAACAAGCTAATCTACATAAGTCAAAACTACTGTTTGGTTCTAATCTTGGCTTCTTTTCATTTAAATATGGTTCGCAATTATATTGTGTAGCTGCGTCACCTTTAGGGTGAAAACTATCACTACAATATATCTTACCATTATACTTATATATAGCTCTTCCAAAATCTATTATTTTAAATAATCTTTTAAATGTTGGAACTTTATAATATACGCCTTCATAACAGTAATATATATACTGTTTTTCTGTTTCTACAAACATAATATTATTTGTATGTAAATCATTATGTGTAAAATTAAATGCCTTTTGATACACTATTAATGTCATAATTATTTGCATAAATGCAGATATAGTTTCAGTCCAACTAATATCAGATTCTATTAAATTATCAAATGTATCGTGACATGCTTCTAATGCTATAACATTTACCGGGAATTTATTAATAGATATATTTACAGGGCCCTCATCTTCTTCATCATCTGTATCTTCCTCTTCTTCCTCTTCTTCCTCTTCATTCTCTTCATCCTCCTTATCCTCATTACCATCCTCATCCTCTTCCTCGGTTAAAGAAGAACGAGATGAACATGAAGATTTAGAATCTGAACCTAATGTGTTTTTTGAGCTGTCTGTTATATCAAATTCACATATTAATTCTGGCGATAAATCTGGTATTTCTATACAACTAACAGTACAACTGTCTGTAATATCTTCAATTGAAGATAAAGTTATATTTTTTGATGAACCTTCTATCTTCAACTTACTTTTATTTCTTGCTGATTGATTAAAATAATCATTATATACTTCATTTGACATAACAAATAAATCCTCTCTACTTCTGTGAAAAAAACTTGAATTCATTAAATAATCTATATCGTCCTCTATATTTAAAATTAAGTTATTCTTAATTCCTAAATAACCTCCGTAATAGTCTATACCATGTATGAATCCATATTCATGCAACAATCTACTACTTAAATATGAAAAAAACTGATCTATATATGCTAGATTATTTTTATCTAACATTTTTTCTACACATTCATCATTGTTCTTATATGGTAAACTTTCTATTTTAATATCTTCATATTTACCCATCAAATATTTTATCGGATCTATTAATGGAGCAAATTTAAAAAAAATATCTATTTTTCTTGTATTTCCACATATATCATTCACTGTACATTTATATATCTTATCTCCTATATTTTCATCTATTTTACATATTTCCCATTTATTATTTAAATTAATAGAATTTTTATTTGTCTCATTTAATACAAATAATTTTTCATATAATGGTATATAATTTTGTGGTGTATCTATATTTAATTCACTTTGTAAATACGGAAATATCTTATTTTTATTTTTTCTATAAAACACCGGTTCCATATTTTAACACTTATAAAATTATCTTAATATTTTAACTTAATATTAATTTGCGTTTTCAATCACTTTTTTTTCTCTTATAATTTAAGTATGACCTTAGAACTTAAGAAATTTGATATGAAAACCATCAGCTTTAAACCTAATGAAAGTAAGGGACCTGTAATTGTTTTAATCGGTCGTCGTGATACCGGTAAAAGTTACCTTGTTAGAGACCTTCTTTATCATCAACAAGATATTCCTATAGGTACTGTTATTTCCGGAACAGAAGCTGGTAATTGTTTTTATAGCAATCATATTCCCAAACTCTTTATTCATGAAGAATATAATAGTGCTATTATTGAAAATATATTAAAAAGACAAAAAACTGTTCTCAAACAAATAAACAAAGAAAATACTGCATATGGACGATCTACTATTGATCCTCGTGCTTTTGTTATACTTGATGACTGTTTATATGATGCTGGTTGGACTAAAGATAAACTTATGCGTTTATTATTTATGAATGGACGTCATTGGAAAATCATGTTAGTTATAACTATGCAATATCCTTTAGGTATACCACCCAATCTTCGCACTAATATTGATTTTGTATTTATATTAAGAGAACCTTATATCTCTAATCGTAAAAGAATATATGATAATTATGCTGGCATGTTTCCTACATTTGAATCTTTTTGTCAAGTCATGGATCAGTGTACAGAAAATTATGAATGTCTTGTTATTAATAATAATGCAAAAACTAATAAACTTACCGAGCAAATATTTTGGTATAAAGCCGAACATCGCCAGAATTTCAGATTAGGCTCACGTGAATTCTGGGAAATGTCTAAGGATCTTAACTCTGATGATGAAGATGACCCCTATAATCCTAATGATTCAAGGAAAAAATCGTTAGGACCAAAAATTAATGTAAAAAAATCTCGTTGGTAATTATATACATAATGAATGATAAGGATTTATCACTTTTTTCTCAAATATCCAATTACTCTAACACTAAAATAGACAAACTTATATATGATCTTAATGATGAACTTAAAACACAAAATAAAATAAATAACTCTTTGAAACAAAGAGATTCACTGCAAAATATAGAAGACCTTAAAAACTTTTATCAGCGTAATAATAGAAATATTAATTATCAAGTTGAACAACTTGAAGAAACCATTAATCAATTAAAAACCGTAGTCAAAGAAAATAAAACACTTGAAAAAGACCAAGATAAATACAAGGAAATACTCAACACCCAAGAATATAAAAATTTAGCTTCACAGTTAAAAAAACTTAAAGATATGAAACAAGATATATTTTTTTTTTTGGATCAAAATGGGATTTAGCAGATAATACTATAATTCAAAATATTGATTTACTTTATTTTATATTATATATTAAACTATTATCTCTTACTAAAACAAAAAATAATATATGTTTTTTACTATAAATTATTATATAAACTCATTATATAATAATGACTGCCATTAAGCCTAATAACAGTGCTCTTAGAGACCAAATTGACGCCGATGGCTACAACACTGTTTTAAATGAAATCAATTCAAAATACACAGAAATGGATAAATACATTGGTAATCTTGAAGGTGACGTATTATCTATCAAGGATTTCGTTAAATCCGTATTAGCTGATCGGGACCGCGGTTACGATGTTGGTACCTCTCTTGATACTTTAGGATTCCAACAAGATTCGCTACAAATTGATCTTGACTTTTTTAAACACATGAAAGAAGTTTATATTAAAAAACTTTATGGTGATTTATATAAATATTGCGATTCTATAATTGAAAGCGCCCTCTCCATTGAAGAAATACCAGCCAATTACACTCGCGAACAAATCAAAGCGCGTAAATTTAGAAACATGACTTCCTATCCACCTCCTATGGTTGCCAACCCCGCTGCCACTGATCCTGATGGTTCTCCTGTTCCAACCGAACCAACCGAGATACAAGATCCTTACGTTAAATATGATATGAATGAAATATTCGCTTTAATTAATTGTACAACAAGTAATCTTAGAGAATTAGCTGAAGATATTGGTACATTTGATGATAAAATCGCCACCGCTACAGAAAGAGAAACACGTGGGTTTAGTGTAGGTAATTTAATTATGAATTTAGAGAGTCAACAGCAAAAATTATCCCTTGAATTCGCGTCTTACATTGAAAGGCTTACTAAGTTCTTAGATCAAAATAAAAACTTTTCCGATAGATGTTTAAATAGAATTAAACTAATATCTAGTGAAATTGTTACTGCCGAAGAACAAGAAGCCGCCGAGGAAGCCGCCGATGATGCCGGAGGTGACGATGGAGATAATGAGTAAATAATATAATTTTTTTTTACTCATTATCTTATTATGGTTCAAATTAATAATTGGTTTTCTATTGATACAAGTAATAATATAACAACTATCACATTTGGAAATACACCCACCAATACCGAGTTTGATTTTTATTTAGAGTATTATAAATCATTATATCGCGAGCCTATAACAAGAAGTGTGGTTTTTGATGCTAGAAAGATTACAAATCTACCTCCATCCCTTGTCTTGAAAAAAATGGCTTTAATGATGACAATGAAACCTATACATAAAAAATATCTTACAAAATTCTATGTTGTAGCCACAAGTAAATACACATTAAATATAATAAAATCTGCATTTAATGTTATTAAACCTGTAGCACCATACGAAATTTGTAATGTTCCTCCTTTTACTTAATTTATACACCCACAGCTATTGCAGAGCTTATCGCTAACGCAGTTGCAATCGCTTCTTGCTCGGCGAAGCCTGGCGCGGGCGCAGGCACAAGCGCAGGCACAAGCGCAGGCACAGGCGCAGGCACAGGCGCAGGCGCCGCCGCATCCTTCGCTTCCTGCTGCTGCTGCTCCTCCGCCGCCTCTACCTTCTTCTTCGCCTCCGCCGGCCCACTGTCTTTTGCCTTCTGAACAGCTTCCTTGTATTCCATCTCGTACTCTTTGGATTTTGTTAATATAGACTTAGAACTTAAATCAGGTAAAACTTGTACATCAACTACCTTACCAAATGCAAGCGTCTGAGGTCCCTTTATTGTTACTAATAAATCATCTAGTGGACCACTTTTTTGTATTAATGCGAATTGTTTATTAAATTCATTAGCTTGTTTTAATACATCAACCTTATCCATAGCTAATATAGTATTCATTACCTCTGCAATATTTTCGTAATTTTCTTTAAAATCATTTACATTCTCCTTGTACATTTTTTTTATTTTTTCATAATTTTTCCTTTCAGGTTCATTATAATCTTTGTCTTTTAATTTTATTAATAGCTTTGATATGGCCTTAGCGTCAACTTTAGCAGAAAAATTTAAATAGTCTAGTAAATTATTACCATCAATATTTTTTACCCCCGTGCCGCCGCCGCCGCCGAGCTGCGTGAAGGTGGTGGCCGAGTTCATCAGCGACGCGGCGTCGGACGCCTCGTCAGCACGCACACTGCCTTGTCCTCTGCTGCCCACGGCGCCTGTGCCGTTGGTGACGGCAGCGGCGGCGGCTGGCCCGTCTTTAATATCAAGTTCCGCTGACAAAGCCTGTTGTAAATATATATTCAAAATTATTTTATGGGCTTCTTTAATCTCCGATAGTTTAATATAATTATTCTCTATAAAAAGTTGAAATTGATTATTAATTTCTGTTTCATATCCTTTTTGGTTAATCAAGATGTCTTTTTTCATTTCACCATCTGGAAGATTATTTATTGCAGTCTTGATTTCGGCACGTCTTTCTTCGGAACTCTTAACTTCGCCGGCGGCAGAGATCCTGGCGATTGTATTTTCCTCTTCTGTTTCTGATATTTTTTTTAAACCAAGTTCTATCTCAAGTCGTGATGCATAGGCTTTGTCGGCGCTGTTTTCATTAAAAGCCCCCTTGAATATAGCATATAAACGCGTTGCATTCATCCGTTCTCCCCCTCCTCCCGACTGGTCCAACCGCTCGCCCGTCGCTGCCGAGCCCGAACCTCTCCCCGATCGCGCCGCCGCCGCAGTCCGCCGTCGCCGCCGCGCCACCGCCGCCGCCACCGCCGCCGCCGCCGCCGCGGGG
>MDSV01080781.1_pt1 | contig 30199 bp, 21 predicted proteins | sample 810851 | NCBI WGS metagenome assembly MDSV01 (sample SAMN05326640, study PRJNA326480) | marine metagenome | isolation source: seawater | place: Atlantic Ocean: North East | collected 2012 | reverse complement strand
CAAGGAAGACGAAGCAACTCTTCAATCAATGAGGGAATCAGGAGCAAAGGTTACAGCAAGCCTTGCTAAAATCCATGGTAAAACTTTGACTGTCAAGTTCCACGGAATGGAAGATGCTCTTATGGCTGCCTTCGTAGAAGGAATGATACTCAGAGATTACTCATATGATCATTACAAGGCGAAAGATGAAGATTCAGATGATACAGAGATTACTGCACATGTTACTTGTGAAGTAGAAAAAACCGATGCTCTAGCAAAAGCAGCTGAACTTTCATCAGCAGTTGCTACAGGAGTTTACCTAGCAAGGGACTTAGGAAACGCACCTCCTAATGACATGTACCCAATGGCATTTGCAGAACAGGCAAGAGAATTTGGTAGAGAGCACGACAATGTCGATGTAAAGATCATCAATTACGACGAAGCACGTTCTTTGGGAATGGGTGGTTTAGTTGGTGTAGGTATGGGTTCATACCGAAAACCATGCATCGTAATCTTCGAGATAAACCCAGACAAGCCAGGCCCGAGCCCTTGCATTGTCGGTAAAGGAATTACATTTGACACAGGCGGTATCTCAATCAAGCCATCTCCTTCTATGGACGAGATGAAGTATGATATGCACGGTTCTGCCACAACATTCGGTGTTATGCAGGCTCTAGTTGCTAGTGGACATAAGGATCGAGTAATCGGTTTAACATGCATGGCTGAAAACATGCCATCTTCCAACGCTCAGCGCCCAGGAGATGTAATCACAACCTATTCTGGAAAAACTGTTGAAGTTCTAAACACAGATGCTGAAGGTCGTCTAGTATTATCCGATGGTCTTTGGTATGCAGGAACTGAACTAAATCCTTCTTACATGATTGATTTGGCAACACTAACAGGTGCTTGCGTCGTTGCTCTTGGCCACGAAGCTAGTGGACTTTGGTCCAATAATGATGAATTATTGAACAACATCAAGAAGGCAGGAGAGCACTGTGGAGAAATCGCATGGCCAATGCCATTATTCAAGGCGTTCGAAAAAGAAATGACAGATTCAAAGATTGCCGATGTGCGCAACCTTGGAGCAGGTCGCTGGGGCGGTTCAAACACTGCAGCAGCATTCCTGAAGCAATTCGTTCCTAACAAGGGCGATACTGACGAACAGATTCCTTGGGCTCATTTAGACATTGCAGGTACTGCATGGGGCGCTAAGACCAACAAGATGGTCAAGACAGGAGCAACTGGCATCCATGTCAGGACTCTTCATCACTTGATTACCGGACAGTAATTACTGAGTGAAGTGTTTTATCGCTTGACGAGTGATGTCGATTACAAGATCGACTTCAGCGCTCGTAATGCCAAAGTGAGGCGTATATCTTAACGCGTTCAATCCACCGTGAATAACTCCAAGTCCGTGCTTTCTGCACCAAACCTCGACTTCATCGAATCCAACTACTGTTAGAATACTAGGCTCAAGTTCTGCAGATATTAGCAGACCAGTTCCCTGAACTTTGGTTATAGTTCCTGGTAATTCTTCGGCTAACGAATTCAACTTGTCTACGAATTCAACTCCACGGTCTCTTATGTTCTGTCTTAGTTCTGGAGTAATTCTCTCAAGAACAGCAACTGCGGTTTCAAGTGCTCTAGGATTAGTAGTCATTGTGTTGCCGTATATTCCAACCACATACAATCCTGCAGCTCTTTCATTCAATCCTAATACTGATAATGGGTATTGGCCAGCGTTTAGCGCCTTTGACCATGTTTCAAGGTCAGGTGCTTCAGCATCTTGGAAGCCTTCGTAGTCTACTACCGAAAGTGTTCCTTGGCCTCTAATTCCAGCTTGAATTGAATCGACGATTAGCATCGATCCATTTTCATTCGTTAGCCTTCTTGCTTCGTCATAGAAACTTCTGTCGATACATTGGCCTGGATTTCCTTCTCCTTGAACTGGTTCAATCGACATTGATTCGATGAAGTATCCGTTCTTTTCAGCATCTGCAAACGCATCTTGTAGTGCAGTAATGTTATTTGAAGGAACTAAGATTAGATTATCTCTTTCCGAGAATGTTTTCAGGTTCTTATCGTATGACGCTTTGCATGAATGAGAAATTTGAGCAGGCCTATCTGTACGACCATGAAACGCTCTTTCAATTGCTAAGAGTTTCACAGGCTTACCTTCATGTCGGCCACCAGGGCTCGTCATTATCTTAGAATTGACATCGCAAATTCTCATTGCTACAGTCATCGATTCCGAACCAGAGTTCATACAAATGAACTTGGAGAAAGGGCAACTGCCTCTAGTATGGCCAAGTTCCTTTCTTAGTGCATCAGCCATACGCGCTTGACTGAAAGAAGGTGTCATTACGTTAGCCATGACGTGATTTTCACTCATCGCTTCGATAATTTCAGTAGGGCCGTGGCCACCTCCTAGCATTCCATATCCTCCATTGTCGTGAAGTACTGCACCATGAGAGGTCACAATCCATGGGCCCCTGCCGGCGATAGCAACGTATGGGTTAACAGTGGCTGGAGCATAGAAATTAACGTAGTCTCGTTGCAAGAACTTCACTAAATCTGCTTCATCCAGCATTAGTTTGTCAGAAGGGAATTGGATTTGTTTAGCAGATGCTTCTTCAATGGCCTGGATCAATGTGTTATCCTTGCCGATAAAGTCTAGGATTACATCATCTGGAAGACCGATGGTTTCGGGAGTTCCACTAGCATTTCGCATCTGCTCCAGTAACGCCATCGGACTTGCCATGAACAAAAGGCGTCAGAGGCGTATATTGAACATTATCCTGTATTTGTTCATATTTTGCAATTAGATGTTCATTATCAGCCCGCTAACTTTACCTATTCCTCAAATCTTTGTCAAAACCAACAAGCCGGCGATTTAGTGAATAATGTGATAGGTTTGCCATGCTCATGAAGGGGAAGAATTCGATAGACCATTCCTCTCTCCAACACGGTGCCTTTCAGTTTACCTTACCTCATACTAAGAAAGGCAAGATTTCCTGGACAATAGGTGCAATCATGCTACTAGCCTCTGGTTTACTTCTCCTATACAGTCTTCAAATACCGGATGTTCCACCTGTTTCAGAAGCGATTGCAGTTGGCCATCCTGATGATGTATCAGCAGACGATGAAGTTGATTTGGGTGCTGGGTGGAGTGGCGACTCAGGAAATTTCATCACCATTCAAGTAATTATCGAAGATGGCACTCTAGTCCATGGTTATTGGACATTAGACTCAGATGGTGAGAATTGTACAGATCACGTTGATGTCTTCGAAGATGTGATAATTACCGTAGTACCAACTTCAGGAGGAGAATCATTCAGTTTAGGTTGGTATGATGATTTAGGGACTGAGGTCAATACTAATTCTCGAAGTTGTCCAGGTTATGAAGACTGGTACATCGGCGAAGGAGACGTAGTAGATTTGTTTATTCTCAAAGAAGGAGATGAATTGTCTTTACTATCGGTCGGTGCTGAAGGACTTCCAATTGGTGAAAGAACAGAAAGGGAAGATGCTCAAAGAGGAGTATTGGCGATAGTCATCCTTTCTTCACTGATATTGATGTATCACACCCCTACCTCATTATCTTACGACATCAAAACACTTCGTAAAAGATGGGGTAATCATCCCTTTGTACACGGCACACCGGGTAATGTAAGAACTGCTCAAGGACCAGTACGTCAATTCGATGATTCCGATTGGGTTCTACCCCCGCCCAGTTTCGAGTCATGGCCGTCTGACCCGTATCGGGCAAATGACGACAATAAATTGATTGAAGAGCATCCGGATGTAGTTGGAACCCCTCATCCAGCAACATTCACTCTGTATTCAATCAACGGAATGATATTTGTAATTACATCGATATGGTTAGCGAGTGATCTACTGGCTAGACATGGTGAATCATCACATTTAATGGTAGGTAACATACTAAGAGTCGTGATAATTTTGTTTACAGTTACATGGACTTATTATGCATGGAAAAAATGGAAATTGATGCACAATATTCTAGACACTCCAACTAGCAGAGTTAGAAGCGTAGCAGCTGGCTCTGTTGAGCTAGTCGGTCAAATCAGACCAGCGCCTAGTGGGACTCTTGCAGTTTCGGTTGGAGGCGATAGTTCAAAATTAGTCGAGGGAGTAGTCGCATATCGCTGGTTGGAAGAAGAGCTAGTGTGTACAAAAGATAACGATGGTAAGAAAACCTGTAAATGGGTACCAAGGAGAGACGAAAACGGGTCTACAGATTTCATCCTCCATGATGGAACCGGCGGTATACTCGTGCAACCAAGTACCTGGAAAAATATTGAGTATGGAGGGCAACTATATTGTTGGAACAGAGGTAACTGGCGATATACAACTTGGGCTTTAGGTACAGGAGACCCTATCTATTGTCTAGGTAGAGCAGAAAACCGTTCCAACACTGAGAAAGAGGAAGGACTCGATGGCTCAATACAAAGTTCACACCTTGTAGTAAGAGGCAACAAAGACATCGGAATGCAAGTACATTTACGCCGAGGAACTGAACTTTCTATCATCTCAGGCCTGCGTTCAACCACGGAATCGATTGTGATTCCACTAATTATGCTGACTTTTAGCGCAATACCGTTCTTGTGGTGATCAGCCTTCGTCTTCATCGACTACTTCGAAGTCTGCATCAACCACTCCATCATCAGATGGGGCATCTCCAGATTCTTCTTGCTCAGCCATTTCAGCGGCTGCAGCCTCGTAAAGTTTAGCGGAAATGGCGTGCATTCCTTCTTCGATTTCTTTGACCTTGGCTTGGACAGCAGCTTCATCGATTTCGTCGAGTTCCTTTGCTTCACCTTCTTCATTCTGGAGCAATGCTTCCAATTCATCAACCTTCGATAGAACCGGTTCCTTGTCTTCATCATTCAGTTTCTCACCAGCTTCTTCTATTGTTCTGCGAGTTTGGTAGACGATTTGGTCTGCCATATTACGCATCTCAACTTGAGCCTTCAATCTCTTATCGGCTTCAGCAAATTCTTCTGCTTCAGCAATCTTTGACTGAATTTCATCCTCAGATAATGATGTATTAGATTCAATCTTAATCGATTGTTCCTTACCAGTTCCCTTATCTTTCGCAGACACATTCACGATACCGTTTGCATCAATGTCGAATGTAACCTCGATTTGAGGAGTTCCACGAGGTGCGGGCGGGATGCCCATCAGATGGAATTGTCCAAGACTTACATTGTCCTTAGCAAACTCTCTTTCACCCTGTAGTACATGAATTTCTACAGCAGGTTGGTTGTCGCTTGCTGTTGAGAACACTTCTGAGCGGCGACTAGGTATTGTAGTGTTTCTTTCAATCATTGTTGTTGTTACTCCACCGAGGGTTTCGATACCAAGTGTTAGAGGGGTTACATCCAGTAGCAGGATATCCGAGACACCTTCGTCACCAGCAATAATTCCTGCTTGTAGGGCAGCACCCATAGCAACTGCTTCGTCAGGATTAATGCCCTTGAAAGGTGACTTTCCTGTTTCCTTCTCAATAGCATCCTGAACTGCAGGTACTCTTGTAGAACCGCCAACTAGGATCACCTTGTCGACTTCTCCCTTGGATATACCAGAATCTTTCATTGCTTGGCGAGTAGGCTTCATTGTCTTCTCGACTAGAGGCGCAATTAGTTCTTCGAATTTAGAACGGGAAACAGTGATGTCTAGGTGTTCTGGTTGTCCATCTTTCATTGTGATAAATGGTAGGTTGACTTGGGATTGTCCAGTTCCTGACAATTCGATCTTAGCTTTTTCAGCACCTTCTTTCAGTCGGCTCATTGCTTGAACATCTTTCGCCAAATCGATTCCAGAAGTTTTCTTGTATTCTGCTACCAAATAGTCGATTAGAACTTCATCAAAGTCATCTCCACCAAGTTTGTTATTACCCGCAGTAGCCTTTACTTCAATCTGAGGCTGTCCATCAACATCATAGATCTCAAGAACCGATACGTCGAAAGTTCCCCCTCCTAAGTCATAGACGAGAATGGTTTGGTCTTCTTCTTTGTCAACTCCGTATGCAAGAGCAGCAGCAGTAGGCTCGTTGATTATTCTTAGAACTTCAAGACCAGCAATTCTTCCAGCATCTTTAGTTGCTTTACGCTGAGCGTCTGTGAAGTAAGCAGGACATGTAATAACTGCTTGATTGACAGTAGTTCCAAGGTATGCCTCAGCATCAGCCTTCAGCTTTTGTAGGATAAATGCAGATACTTCTTGCGGGGTATATGTCGAGTCATCAACCTTAGTTGACCAGTCAGTACCCATATGTCTCTTTACAGAAATCATAGTTCTTTCATGGTTGGTTACAGCTTGTCGCTTTGCAGTAACTCCAACCAAGCGTTCCCCGCCATCTTTAGAGAATGCTACAACAGAAGGGGTTGTTCTAGCACCTTCTGCATTAGCAATTACTACTGCTTCACCGTTTTCTATTGTTGCAACACAAGAGTTAGTTGTCCCAAGATCTATTCCAATTACGCTTTTTTTCGCCATTTTTTCACTTCCTTTGCGGCTCCGATTCAGAAAATCGGGATACCTCCGTCTTCATCTTCATCGTCATCATCTTTTGCAAGGTCTACGCTTACATCAGATGCAGCAGGAGAATGATCATCTTCTTCATCTTCATCTATTTCTTCACTAGGTGCATTAAGAGCAGGTCCTTGTGGAGATAATTTGAGAGTAATATCTAGTATGCCGTTGTTAAGGGACCAGTTTACTACATCGTCACATTGGTGCGGTAATTCAATTTGAGCCAGAGGTGGTTCAGCCGGGTCATCAAGTACATGCAGGAGCTCACCGCCGCTAGATAATGCGACTTCGATTTCATCGAAATCTTGGCGAGTAGAGAAATCAACAGTGATAGACATATTCCATCCAGAGAGATAAATGTCGTCTGCGGGTAATCTAACAATGTCATTTTGTGGAGAACCATCATCTATTGTTACTTCAGCAGGAGCAGCATCAACCTTCACATCCACTCCAAGGTTCGATAACATATCTTCCATCGGCATCCCTGATTGGAATAATTTCATCAGATTGGACATGTCGAAATTAAATTTCATATCACCTTTAGCGATTTTTTCGGGGTCGAATCCCATAGAATCGAATTGAGTTTTGAATTGCTTCATCAATGCCTTCAATTGGTCCATATCGACGGACATTCCCATGCCGCGCAACATCTCTGCCATCTGTTCAAGCATCTTTTTTTCCCAATCTTCAGCCATCTTCTCCACCCCACTACTTAACCATCGGTTGTATAGTCGGTGCAGTCGCCCATATATGAACTAAACGCTTAGTCTCACTCAACAGTTTGAAAGTAGACCTTCATGTCGGAAGGTCGATGGCGGAAGAGACTATTCTCGAATCAACACAGAGAACTAGTGGCCGCGAAGCCTTGCGCAAGAACGTGCAAGCAGCAATTGCGCTGGCCGGAGCAGTCCGTTCAACACTTGGGCCAAAAGGTCTGGACAAGTTGCTTGTTGATGACCAAGGTGGGACCTTAGTCACAAACGATGGAGTAACCGTTCTGGAATCTGCACGTGTAGAACACCCTGGTGCCAAGATGATAATCAGTGCCTCATCAACTCAGGATAGAGTTGCTAGAGATGGTACAACATCGACTGTAGTTATTTGTGCAGAAATGCTTCGTAATGCTTGGCAATTAGTGAGGCAGGGGGTACACCCTGCTACAATTGCTAGAGGTTACAGCATTGCAGAAAAATTCGCTTTATCTTCACTGGATGAGTTGGCGATTGAAGCAAATAGTGAACAGATTCTGTCAGCGGTTGAGACTTCCCTGGCAGGTAAACTAGACAGGGCTATGGAGAAACATCTTGCCATTTTGTCTTTCAACGCAGGCGAGTTGATTGTTTCTGATGGAAGAGCAGATCCTACAAGGGTGAAAGTCATCAAACAATCTGGTGGCTCGATGCTTGATTCTACTCTAATCACAGGACTAGCACTTGCCAAAAGCCGAATTCATCCTGAGATGAAAGAAAGGGGAGGGCCAGGCTCAATTTTACTTCTCGATGGGGGTCTTGAACGCAAACAACCACAATTTGAGACCAAACTAAATATCACATCTACTGGGATGTTAGATGCTTTCCGTAAAGCAGAATCAAAGGCATTACTAGCACAAATCCAAAACATTGTTGATATCGGTTGCGACCTATTGGTTTGCAAGGAAGGGGTGGACGAAGAAGCTAGACAGGCTCTTTCGAATCTCGGAATACTGACATACCGAAGAGTTGAGAAGAACGACTTGGATTTACTTTCTCGAGCATGTGGTGCGAATCTAGTTCCAGATGCAGGACGTGCTACTAAAGGTGACCTTGGAGCGTTTATCAAAACTCGAGAGGAATTGCGCGGTGGGATCAACCACTGGATTCTTGATGCTGAAGATAGCGGTGCAACATTGATTGCGCGAGGAAGTACAGACGGCGTTCTTGATGAAGTGGAGAGATGTTTTGCTGATGGGTTAGGAGTTGCCTGCCAACTTCTGGAAGAACCACTTCTATTACCGGGCGGGGGTGCGACACAAGTCGCTTTAGGCAGAAGACTGCGTAGGCATGCAGAATCGGTTCCTGGTAGAGAACAGATGGCTATTGAAGCATGGGCGGATGCACTTGAATCAATACCACGTGCTTTAGCAGAAAATGCTGGTTTTGATGGGATAGACTCACTGCTCAAATTAACTGCAGCTCACAACGCTGATGGAGATTACTTGGGATTGGACTTGGAAACAGGGGAGCCCAGTGACACGATTTCAAGAGGTTTATTGGAACCTTTGAAAATCACAAGGCAAGCGATTTCGGGGGCGACAGAGGCCTCCATCAGTATATTGCGAATTGATGATGTATTGTGGGCACAAATGGATGCCCAAGTCCCAGATGAAGTCCAAGAACAACTTCAGGGACTTGGAGCCGAATAAGGATACGCTCAAGAACGGCCTTCGGGCTGGGTAAAACATGTCCGAGGTACCAGACACCATGATGGCTTGGACTAAAGTTCACGATAGAGAGGACGGATTCGAATTAATCGAACACTCAGTTCCATCTCCAGAACCGGGTGAAGTACTAGTGAAAACAGCATCTACAAGCATTTGTGGTACTGATTTACACATTTGGCTATGGGATGAATGGAGTAGAGATGAAGTACCTCTTGGAACAATTACTGGGCACGAAACCTGTGGTGAAGTAGTATCTCTTGGCGAGGGTGTATCTAGCCACAAAATCGGCGATCAAGTCGCAATAGAGTGCCACCTTGCATGCTGGAATTGTCCAAGATGCGATGAGGGAAATGCCCATATTTGCGAAAATGGCTCAATTTTTGGAGTTCATAAAAATGGAGCGTTCGCACCATATTTCACTATCCCTGCTACCAATGCTAGGCATACCCCCGATGGCTTAGATTCAGTACATGGCTCAATTCAAGACCCGTTAGGAAATGCAATTCACACACTTACCGGTGGTCCAATTGAAGGTGCTACAATAGCGATTCATGGACTGGGACCTATCGGTCTGTTTGCAGTTAATGCAGCCAAAGCTATGGGTGCATCGAAAGTAATTGCAATAGACTGGGACAACAATTACCGCATGAGATTAGCTGAAAAACTAGGGGCAGATTTAGTACTCGGTAAAGGCGATAACATAGTCGAAACTATACTCGCTGAAACCGAAGGTAGAGGAGTCGATAACACATGCGAGTTTTCAGGTTCTCCTGTTGCATTGGCCAATGCCATCCGCTCAACTAGAATGGGCGGTTATCTGAATGTTCTTTCAGTATACGGGAATTCAACTCCAGAAGTGCCGATGAACGATCTAGTTTTCAGATATTTACACCTCAAAGGAATAAACGGCAGGAAAATGTGGTCAACTTGGGATATAATGCATGATTTATTGTCGTCGGGAGCGATAGATGTCGAATCCATCGTAACACACAGATTAGGCATTTCTGAGTTCCAAAAAGGGATGGAACTTACTCGCAGTGGCCTTTGTGGTAAAGTTGTTTTAGACTTCTGAACAAGAAAATAGTCATCTTCGAACGCGACCCAATGTTGAAAGGGGAGACGCGACGGCCTCAAAGCCCGTTGAAGGGCATGAAATATGTTGTCGTCTCGGGAGGGGTCCTCAGCGGACTGGGCAAAGGAGTTACTGCTTCTAGCATCGGTGTTCTTCTCAAGAGTGCAGGACTGCGAGTCACTGCGGTAAAAATAGATCCTTACTTGAATAGTGATGCTGGCACAATGTCACCATTTGAACACGGCGAAGTGTTCGTTTTGGATGATGGTGGCGAGGCTGACCTTGATTTAGGGAACTATGAAAGGTTCTGTGATCTCAACCTTTACCGTGACAATAACATCACTACAGGTAAAATATATTCAGAAGTAATCGAGGCGGAACGACGTGGCGATTATTTGGGTAAGACTGTACAAGTCATACCTCATGTTACGGATTCAATACAAAACTGGATTGAGAAAGTTGCTTCAGTACCAGTTGATGGCTCTGAAGAGATTCCAGAAGCATGTGTAATCGAATTAGGCGGAACTGTTGGCGATATCGAAAGCTCACCATTTATTGAAGCGTTAAGACAATTCCAATTCCGTGTAGGAAGAGAAAACATCTGTTTCGTGCACGTTTCTTTAGTTCCAGTAATGGGCCCTGTAGGGGAACAGAAAACAAAGCCAACTCAACATACTGTCAAGGAATTACGCGGTTTGGGAATTACTCCTGACGTGTTGGTTTGTCGAGCCGAGGCCCCACTTGCGCAAGACACAAGAGAGAAGTTAGCAGCATTCTGTCACGTCTCTCCTAATGCGGTAATGAGTGCGCATGACGTATCCAACATATACCGTGTACCTCTTCTTCTTCGTGACCAAGGTATTTGTGAGGCATTAGAAATTGATTGTAATGCAACAGATCTAATGGAAAGGTGGGAAGCAATGGCTGACCGTGTCGATAATCTCGGTGAAGATATTCATATCGCTATGGTTGGTAAATATACTGGATTAACAGACTCCTATCTTTCTGTCATCAAGAGTTTACAACATGCTTCATTTGCAGTGAATCGTAAGTTAGTTATCGACTGGATAGAAGCTAGTAATCTAGATGATGAGAGTCATTCCGATTGGGAAGTACTCAAGTCAGCTGATGGTATTTTGGTACCTGGAGGATTCGGTGACCGTGGAATAGAAGGTAAGATCCTTGCAGCAAATTACGCTAGAGTCAACAATGTACCATATCTTGGAATCTGTCTTGGATTACAAGTTGCAACAATAGAGTTCTGTAGAAATGTCTTGGGAATGGAAGGTGCAAACTCTACAGAGTTCGATGAAAATACTCCTAACCCCGTAGTTGTGTTCATGCCGGAAATATCCAAAACTCATCTTGGTGGAACTATGCGCCTTGGTAGCAGACCAACAATTTTTCAAGTGGATGATTGTATGACTCGCAGACTTTACGGAGGCCATGCACAAGTGGATGAGAGACACCGTCACAGATATGAAGTAAATCCTGACCTCATTCCAAAGATTGAGTCTGAAGGGCTTGTATATGTGGGTAAAGATGAGACAGGACAAAGATGTGAAATCTTCGAACTCGAAGGCCACCCGTACTATGTTGGTGTCCAATATCACCCCGAATTTAAGAGCAGGCCAGAAAAGCCAAGCCCTCCATTCCTAGGGTTATTGAAGGCAGCAGCAGGCGAAAAACTCTGAACCAGTTTATTGATTCTAATTGCCGGCCCAATCTTTATCGTAGATTGTAAATTAGTAATTTCATGGTTACAACGCCTTGTCCGCATTGTAACCAGAAAATTGAATTCGACGCAACAATGCCGGGCACGTATGAATGTCCTTTTTGTGGTAAACAATTCAAATTGGGTAAAAGGACAAAACCCAATCCTAGCAGCAATACTACGAAACCAAAAAATGTGGTCCAGCAAGCCAAACGAAGTTTAGGTGAAAATATTGCTTTGGGCCTGTCGCTTTCACTTGGTACCATTTTTACGATGATCAGTATTTTCATATTATTCTATGGTTTATTTGGTAGAACCCAAATCATCTTGCTGTTTTTGCCTTTGTCATTCTTCATAGGGTCGTATTTTCTTCTGTATTCCTACAAGATAACTTCTAAATCAAGCGATAATCAAACTGCTACTTTATTGATTGGAGGAAAAGAGACCACTATACAATTACAATCTAACAATAATCAAGCATTGGATGGTGCCCTAAAAGGACTAAAAGTCGGAATGATAGTTACATTAGTTCTAACGGTTATTGGATTAGTTATGGCAGTAATTGCCATTTTGACACTCGCCGGGTTATTCTTAAGCTCATTTGGCGGCGGAGGATGGTAGTGATTCGTATTGATACGAAGAACACCACATGATGTTCAACGGCCTCTAGTTATACAAGAATTCAAAAAATCCCGGATTTTTATTATAAGTACGGTGTTGATTCCGTAATTTAGTGAGCGGCATGATGAATCAACTGATGATGTTATTTTACTCGATGCTTGAGACCTTTACAATCAACCACTCTGAATATATCTTAGATGTATTATTTGGATTATTTTACTTAGTTACAGGTGGAGCAATATTACTCGTTGTAAATGTGGTTAGAATTGTTCTAATTCTACTAGGTTGGGACCCAGTACCTGTTCCCTGGTTCTAATTATTCGAAGTTTCTCAATCGGGGGAGACTCGTATCACTCTAGTTGTGCGGTATCCTTGTAACATTTTCAGATATTTTCGCTCTCGTATTTCTTCATCAAGCGATTCATCTCCAGTGTCGATACGTACTTCATTCAATCCAAGTAACTTAGCAGGCGTTGCAATACCCAGAAGATTTTCGATTCCAATTTCTCTGAGTACTGTAGGAGATAATTGCAAGTTTCCTCTACCAATAAGGAAGCCCTGGCCACCCATCGGTGAAAGAAGTAGTAACACATTCCCATTGTGCTTACGGATCTGCTCAAGAATCCCTTGTTCATTCAAATCTTGATACATTTTGCCATTGTGTTGGATGTCAATTCCAAGTAATGTTGATTCGAATCCTAATTCTTTGCACATCTGTCTAAGCGTGCCACCACTACCCCATACAATCATCAAATCGGAGTCATCTTCAACCAGACTATCGATATGCATGGCCATAGCTTCAAGTGTTTCACTCTCGCTTTCACGTTGAACCTGTTCCTTCGCTCCTTGCATCCACCTCGGACTTGCTGGAGTAAATGCTTCACCATACATTCGGACTTTCCATTCACCCTTCTGGTAAACTTCTTCATCCAAATCCATAACTTCGGTTCTAGCCACCATTAAATCTCCAGTAACAAATGACCAAACTACTTCAGCAGCGGCTTTAGGTGTCGTTGCAAAGCATCCACTATGCATCTTTACGCCACCAGGGACTCCTACGATCGGAACCTGCCTGTCACCCATGGCTTCGACAATATCCCTAGTGGTTCCGTCACCTCCAGCATAAAGGAACAAATCAGGTTCGTGAGAATTAATGAATTCGGCAGTGGAATTCGCGTCGGTATTTTCCGGAGTTTTACCAGTTGAAGTGTAATCTCCGGGTATCCAATCGCCGCCCATTCTACCATCCCATGCAAGGATTTCAATCGGCTGTCTAGCTAATTCTGCAAGCCTTTGCAAGCACAACATCATCCTTGGACCCGCTCTGTCTTCAGCACCAGCGGCCCTTGCTTCAGCAGCGCGACCATCACTTCCCTTGAAGCCTAAGCGGCCACCTAGGCCAGCATCAGGGTTGACGACTACGGCTAGGCGCATATTGTGGGCCAGATACTCACGATACATCAAACCGATTATTTATGCCTAGTATCAACGGATGTACATGGAGAGGCGTGCGGAGGATTTGAGTTTCGAGGGTGCTTGGAATAATCAGTACAAGGACGAGAAGAAAGAAAAGGTACCTGAAGATAAAAAGGAAGTCAAGATTCATGACAAGCCATCTTTTCGTGGTCAGAGAGATATTGAAGATAATCGCAGCGAGATAAAAATGGCTACAAAACAGGTGCCTGCGCCAGAAAAGAAGAACGTCGAAGTGCTTGCAGAACCTACTTCGAAAGAAGGCGACGACTTCGATGTCAAATGGTAGTCGCCTACTAGCGATAAACGAAAAGAAGGCTCTCTAGCGTCATTTATCTATCGCCAAGGTGAAGTGTAGTAGCGCCCCCGTAGGGGGCGGAGGCACATACATGTCCATGATTTCAGTTACCCTGCCAGACGGTTCAGTCAACGAATACGCATCTGGAATAACGGCAGGTGAAATTGTAATTGATATCGAAGGACGAAAGCACGACTGCGTCGCTGCTAATGTGGACGGGGAGCAGAAAGATTTCTCATCCGTATTGGACAAAGATTGTTCAGTTGAAGGCATATCTGGGTTCACTGATGATGGGATTCACATCCTAAGACACAGCGCCGCCCACCTTCTGGCTCAAGCCATAACCTCAATTTACCCAGATGCAAAGCCAACCATTGGTCCAGCAATCGATAGAGGATTCTACTACGACTTTGCCGATTTACCAGACTTTGGTGAATCTGATTTGAAAGTTGTACAGAAAAAGATGCATGAGATAGCGAGGCGGAACCACACCGTTGAGCGTGTTGAGTGCAGCGAATCAGAATTGAGTGAGATGTTCGCTAATAATCCATACAAGATGGAAATAATCAATGATAAATTGGAAGATGGGGCAGGATCCACAATTTATCGACAAGGAGACTGGTACGACCTATGCCTGGGCCCTCACGTCCACTCTACGTCCAAACTGATGCATGTCAGACTAACTTCTGTGTCATCGGCATTTTGGAGAGGCGATCAGAGTAGAGAACAATTAACTCGAATCTATGGGATTGTTGAACCAACTAAGGATTCTCTAAAATCTACCATGTCTGCGATTGAAGAAGCTAAGAAGAGAGATCACAGAAAACTTGGAAAAGACCTCCAACTATTTCACGTGGACGAAGATGTTGGTCAAGGGTTGATTCTCTGGACGCCTCGTGGTGCAACTGTGAGAACCTGTCTTCAGAACTTTATCTCGGAGCATTTGACACGACAAGGGTATCATCAAGTCTACACACCGCATATTGGCAAGTTAGACCTATACCGCACAAGTGGGCACTTCCCTTACTATCAAGATTCACAATATCCTCCTTTGGTCGAAAAGGACATGATGGCAAAATTAGCTAACGAAGGATGTACATGCGGAGAATTATCCAACATGATGGCTGCAGGAGATATTGAAGGATATATGTTGAAACCGATGAACTGTCCTCATCATATCAAGATATATTCCTCCCAAGCTAGATCATATCGTGATTTGCCTTTACGACTTGCAGAATTCGGTACTGTGTACCGTTGGGAACAATCCGGGGAGATTTCTGGAATGACAAGAGTCAGAGGTTTCACTCAAGACGACGCACATTTATTCGTTACAGAAGACCAAATCGCAGAAGAAGTCCTTGGATGCATTGAACTGGTTGAAATAATTTTCAAAGCCTTAGGAATGAGCGACTATCGGGTCAGAGTTGGTCTGAGAGACCCCGATTCAACCAAGTATGTTGGAGAAAGCGAAAAATGGGATAGAGCGGAAGAAGCGTGTAGAAGGGCTGCTAACAGCCTTGATGTCAAATGGTCTGAAGAACCAGGAGAAGCAGCATTTTATGGGCCTAAAATCGATTTCGTAGTCAAAGACGTAATTGGTAGAGAATGGCAATTGGGAACAGTACAAGTTGACTATAACCTTCCTGAGAGATTCGAATTAGAATACAAAGGAAGCGATGGAGAAATGCACCGCCCAGTAATGATACATCGTGCCCCATTCGGTTCTATGGAGCGGTTCTGCGGAGTTCTGATTGAACACTTCGCAGGGAAATTCCCTACCTGGCTTGCACCTACTCAAATCCACGTTCTAACAATTTCAGAGAAACAGGTTGAATATGGGCGTAAGGTAACTGCTAGAATGAAAGATGCAGGAATTAGAGTCGAACTTGATGATGGAGACGATACCATCGGCAAGAAAATAAGAATGCGAAGAAAATTCCAACCAGCATATATGTTGATTTTGGGCGATGATGAAGTTGACAATAATTCAGTTTCGATACGTGCCAGAAACGGTGATCAAAGGGCGGGAGTCGATTTCGAAACATTCCTTTCTGAATTGGTCGAAGAAATAGAATCTAAGAACCCGTCTCCATCGTTAGTGCCACCACAAAATGAGTGAGGCTAAACCATGGGAATAACGCTTGTAAGTGAATTTGATGCGATGGCTTTGATAGCCATATCAGTATCAGCATTCCTTGCTTATTTGTTTCAAGAATACTTGATTCCTAGAGGTCTCTCGGGCTTACAAGTAGCATTCCCGACGGGGCCTAAAAGATACGAAGTACATACTGTGACCGCTGATAGATTCGAAGCAAGAGAACTACTGAAAGCACCGGGAATGCGTAATGGTCTGACCGTTTACATCATGGCCTTGACAGGTGCAATTTTACTTGCAGTGGAATGGTTGTTCTATCAATTTGGATGGACAGAAGGAGTCCACATGCCATCATTAGCGATGGCTCTAGTTCTGATAATTTTCCCTGCAATGATTTCAACAGGAGTCTCAATGAGTACGCAAATTATTACTCGTGTTGGAGGTAAGAGGGCAACATTGCAAGAAGCCAGCACTTTCAGAAATGGAGTAGGGGTTACAATTACCATTCTTTGGTTCACTGCATTGGTTATGATTTGGTATATTATGGGGCTTGCAGAGATTGGTTTGGACCGTAAACTTGCATTGATTGGTTGCTTAGCATTCGCACCAGGGTTCGTTGCATATGGCCGAGTTATGGGCTCATCATGGATTGCTCTAGCCGAATCCAGCAAACAATTGTCCAAGGGAGAACCTTCAGCGTTCTATCCGTATAAGCCAAGAGCAAGGAAACAATTCATCTCAACCCTAGTCCGCCTTAACACAGCAGCAATGCCTTATATCGCATTCAATACATTGGCATCACTTGCATTACTGGCTGTAGATCCTTCAATGTTCGAACACACGCAAAGAGTCTACGAACTGCCAGAGTATAGGCCTCAGAATTCGATAATGGAGGAAGGAGGGATTATTGGATTCTATGCAATCGAATTATTTTCGCATATTTCTGAGCCGGGGATTCGAGTTCCTTTGGTGACGATAGTACTACTCTTCTTACTGATGAACGTTGCAATCGTTGGTTTCCTTTTCGTCTATGAAGTGGCTAGAATCCTATTCTTGGATGTCGCAGACGTTTCAGGTAAAGGAGGGATTAGACTCGCAGATTCGAGGCTTTTGCGAAGTGAAAGAACACAACAAGCGAATGTATTGAATTTCTGCTTTACTGGTTTTGCAGGCCAGTCTATGTTGTTATTAGCGCTTGCAATGTTGACGTTCTGGGATTCACAATATCTGCCGCAAGGAGCGGAGTGCGGCAGTTGGCAAGATTCAGTATGCCAAGTCATACGCAAAGATGCATTAGAAGAAATGACTTGGATGTTAGCAGCTGGTGGACAAATCGTTTTCTTGGGTATTTGGGCTCTTTCTCAAAGAACTGGTCAGAGGCTGGAAGACATATCATTCGATGCTAAGGCTAACGAAAACCGAATCCAATTGGAAGCAATTGAAGGAATGATTTACCGTAAAGGAGAAGCATTTACTGATCTAATTGCAAAAGATGAATGGTCAAAAGCGATAACAAAAATGGAATTACTATACGAAGACCATGGCGAAGAGAGCATAGAGGGTTTATCTCTTGTACGGCGTACTGAAGCGAGTATGGAACTTTTGATGGGAATAGGCAGATGGGACCAAGCCGAGCAAGTTGGCCTCTCTTTCCTTGCTTTGAGGGCAGGTAGAACGGCCGAGATTGCAAGAATGATATTAGCGGCAGCATCATTGGCACAGAGAGACATCAATGAAGCCTCACCACGTCTTGATTATCTAGGTGAAGAAGATATTGAAGCAGCCAGGCTAAAATGGGTTGCCTGTATCCTAGAACCTTCTCAAAAACTTTCACATCAAGCGCGTATGCTACTGCGTTTTGATCCAATTACTAAGAAAAATATTGATCTCATTGAGCGTTACTCAGAAGGTGTTCCTGCTAGCAACATTTCATGGAAATACAAACCGGCTTCCAAATTACACATTCTTGGAGAAATTGCCAGATACAGATTATGGTCTCAATCAGATATTGCTTTGGACAAATTGGAGTCTTGGGCGAAAAAGAATGAAATCGATATGCTTGAATGGCCTCATGGCCAAACAGCAAGAGCGCTTCTATACTTGGATAGAGGAATGAAAGCCAGCGCTCTAAATATAGTTGAAAAGACCATGAAAATCCACCCAAGACATCCACATCTTAGGAGACTTGCCATCCATTTTGCAACTCAAGGAAAGATGGATATGCCTGAATCAGAAAAGACAGGTCTAATTTGGGCAGATACCATGGACGGTAAATGGCAAGAGAAATGGCCTAGTTCTCACAATGTTGTGGCTCCCCCTGTAATCAATGACGCGGCAATGAAGTTGCATGCTTGGAATGCAAATGCGTGGACTGCGCGCAAGGGTATGGAGTCAACTTTGGTGGCAGGTAAGAATGGTTGGAAAAAGTTAGATTGGTCCAACACTCCTTTGGCAAATCACCTGATAATGACCGGTTTGATCACCACTGTAGGCGGTGTTCCAATCGATTTAGGATTGCCTGGATGGATAAACATCAAGGCTTGTAGAAAGGCCAAATTACTTGATTTGGATTCAAAGTAAGTTGTCAACTAATTCGTTGAGGTCTTGGGTTTTACCGCAATATCTGCAGCGAAGTTCTAGTGGTTCTCGGCTGGTAACTACTAATCTGTGTGGTAGCGGTTCTCTGCGATTAGTGGTGATGCAGTTGGTGAATGTGCATCTTGCGACATTAACTACTTCTTCAGTCAAATTAATTTCTAACTTTTCAGCAACTGAATATGCGCGTATAATAGCCACTGATGCCTCTGAAGCAACCAGTGCTAGTCTGTCTAATTCATTCTGAGTAAGTTCTCTATCTTCGACTTTGATTATGTCTTTAGCTCCCATCTTCTTAGATGGTACATTCATTACAAGTGATACAGGGTTGGACATGTATCCTTCAATTCCAAGCATTTTCAGCACAGAAAGAGCCTCTCCTGCAGGGATGTGATCGATTACAGTACCATTCTTGATAGCAGTTACCCTGCGCATATTTGCTTCTTGACTCATAGAACCCCTCCTGCAGCATTTACATCTTCGGGAACCGTAACGCCTAGCAGCCAGCACATCAGTGCCATTCTAGCAACTACGCCATTGAATGCTTGTTCAAAATAGCACGCATGCCTAGTTGCATCAACCGAGGGATGAATCTCATTGACACGTGGCAATGGATGCATAATGATCATCTCGGCTTTTGCATCATCAAGGTCTCTAGCATGTAATTTGTAAGCGCCTGCAACCTTTGCGTATTCCTCTTCATCAGGGAATCGTTCTTTCTGAATACGAGTCATGTAGATGACATCAGCGCCATTTATTTGTCCAAGTAAGTCATCAGTTTCTATAACATCTGCTCCATGCGCTTTGAGATCAGCAACAATCTCTTCTGGCATTTTCAGACTATCTGGTGATGCAAAGGTCACATTGCATCCGAATCTAACCAAAGCATGAGAAAGAGAATGTACGGTTCGTCCATATCTCAAGTCACCAGCAAGTACTACATTTAGTCCTTCAAGAGTGCCATGTGCTTGGCGTATGGTAAACAGATCTAGCATTGTTTGTGTTGGATGATGTCCAGCACCGTCGCCGCCATTCATTATTGGTACTCTAGCACTATCACATGCATATTGCGCAGCTCCTTGCCTAGGATGTCTCATTGCAATAATATCGGTATATCCGTCAACCATTTGGATAGTATCGAAGAGGGTTTCTCCCTTGACAACAGATGAGGTTTTTACATCTCCAAGATTGACTACTCCTCCACCCAAACGCTTCATTGCAGTCTCGAAAGACATTCTTGTTCGTGTTGATGGTTCAAAGAATAGGTTCCCTAGTATGCGACCTTGTAATAGAGGGAGATATAACTCTCCTCGTGCCACAGGGAGCAATCTTTCAGCGTCGTCAAGGAGGGAAATAATCTCCTCATTTGTCAGGTCGTCCATGGTTATGAGTCCGGGCATAGTGCTCCCCTTCCAAACGAGTTGTGCCTAAGCCGACCTTGAACATATGGGCGCGAAAATCCGTTTGTTTGATGTGCTATGAACGCCTGCTTTGGGCTATGCGCAGGGTTTTGCTACTGATTCTTCTCCTCCTAATTCCGTCTGCGTGGGCCGAAGAAGGAGAATCTTGGACAGTAGAAGTTGAAGATCCTCTTGGCAATCCTATCACAGATTGTGAAATCACTCTAACCGAGCCCTGGACAGGCGCCGTTCTGTCTGAGCCATCTGGTGCGATGTACCAGCCAAGTGCTACTTGTGATGGATATGTTGTGATGTGGCATCCACCTGTAGTCTCATCACAGACAACGGTCGTACTAGAAGCTCATCCACTAATCGAGGATTTATTTACTGTGCAAGGCGCTCATACAATACAGGTGCTTGGTAGTACTTGGGAATCATCGGTTAGTAATGGTTCAGTGGATGCTCCGAACGGCATACCTGTATTGGTTATTGGAGACGGAGGTAGTGTCGTAAGAACAGGCCAATCAAGCATAGATATACCGAATCAAACTACGACTTACAACCTAGATGGAAATTTTTCTAATGATGTTTCAATATCTGCATCTCATACGGGCTCTGGAAAATCAGTGACCTGGTCTGACAATAATTTGACAGTTGGAGAATTCGGCGGTGGATGGACTGCTAGAGTTACGGTGAATGGCATCCCTGTCGGACAATCTATTTGGCCACCCACCGTAGATTGGATAAATGAGCAGATTAACACTACTTCTCCTGAAGGGAATGCCAATTTGATGTTCACTTCAAGCCTTCAACCCAACGAAGATATTACAGGGACTTGGTCTGCTAATCATGTATTCAATACCGGTTTGGGACTTTCTTTCATTCCAGGTGTGCAGGCAGGTATTGCTAGCCAAGTAGATCGGTTTTTGGATGGCGATACAAATCAATTAGAGACTTTACTTGAGTCCATGGTATACTACAATGGTAGAGAGGCTTTATGCTGCATAATTGATGATGATGCTGTATTGTTTGATAGCTTCAGCATCGAATCAGAAATTGATCTATCTAGTGGAGTGTGGGGCTGGAATGAAACCGGTTCAATTACCGCTTCACGTTCACAAATCAGCATGCTTCGGATAGAAGTGCCTTTCCAAAACGACTTGCGTCAAATCACTCCTATATCAATCACTACAGATGGAGACTGGCAATACCTGTCGAGCCCTCTTGGTGAATGGATTGATGGCAATACTGCTAATTTCACTCTTCAGCGAAGTGAATCCTCAGTTTCAGGATACTATACAATCACCTTAGGGCCTAATTCAGCCCCTGTTGTTTCATTGGAGGAAGAATATGCACTTCCATGGGACGACACCTCATATGATTTTGAAGCAATAATTTCCGACGCCCCTCTTTCAATCCATGATTGTCACTGGGATATATCGGGAATTAATGATAGTCAAGCCGTAAATCTCTCTTCGTTCCCTGTAGATTCAGTAATTCCGGTTTCAGTTAACTGTAGTGATGAAGGAGGCTTATTTGGTTCCTGGAATGGCACATTTGTACTTGATGGGGGCTCCCCTTGGATAAATGCTACAAGTGATGTACAGGAGATTCCTCCTGGATTCTTTGATTGGAACCTAATGGTTGGAGATGACCATGATGACAATTTACGTGTCTACTGGACCAGCAACAAATCACAAGAATGGTGGTATACCGGGGATCACCTTCAAACTACATTTAGCGTAGATTCAAATTTGAATTCTGTGAATGACAATATCTCTGAGAGGCATAAACAAAGAAACCCGGTAGAGTACTGGTTAGCGGTTGAAGTAACTGATGATGTAGGGCACAGTACCAATGGGAATTGGACAATAAAACTGTCAGATTCGACAGGTCCGGTAATTATTCCTTCCATCGAAAATCTGGATGATGGTGAATGGATTCCTACCTCTTCAATGATGAGGCCTGGCGATAAAATAAGACTCAATCTGACCCAATCTTTTGACGACCATTCTTCAATTGACAAAATTAATTTTTCAATTAGTTTATTAGGCGAAGAATATAATGATTTAACATGGTCACAAGCTCAGTATTGGGAACTGCCTGAACTCGGGGTCGGAATGCACCAAATTAATGTCAAAGGATACGATGAGGCAGGTAATTTAGCAGGCACTACATTCGGAGTAGCAGTTGCTCCACCAATTGCTAGAAATCTAGAGATTGTAGAAATCATCCCGTCTTCAGCAGACATCGAGCCGGGCGAGAACCAGTTCTGGGTAACTGTTCAAAATAACGGCGCTAGCACTACCGATTTCATTTTGTGCAGTGGAGACGTTTGTGTTGAATCGGTTGTCGGCCCTTCCAGTTATTCTCAATATACAACAACTATTGTAGCATTGAATGTTGATATGGGTTGGTTCGAGACCTTCTCTGCTGAGTTAACATATGTAGACGACTCGAATAATACTGTGACAAAAAAATCGGTTAGTGATTATGATTCAGGGCCAGGCATTGGAGTCTTAGAATTATCACTACTCGTAGGATTGCTTGTTGTTTTGATAGTATGGCTGAGATCTCGAAATGAACCGAGATTCTGATATGCTCTATCGTGGTGGGTATGTTATGGATGGCTTCGTAGACATACAAGATGCTGTCAAAGCCGAATCCAAGAGTAGAATGGATAAAATTGAAAAGTTATCCAGTTTTTCTGCATTCTTACTACTGGCTACTGCAACTTGGTTGGCATGGCCAGCCCTTCAATCTTCAATGAAAGGTGGCCCATTGATTACGGGATTAGGATATCCATTGATCATATTGGCCTGGGGTATATTTGTACAAGAGATTGCGATTATGGATGACAAAAACCGTAGTAGAATAGGTGCTGCTGCAAGCATTGGATGGCTACCAATCTCTATAATCGCTATTTCAAAACTCGAAGGTAATATTTCTGAATTGGTAGGTATGTCTCTACTGCTGGTTGTCTCACTGTGTTTATTCAAAGTCAGCCGGGCTATTTTGAAAGGTGACCTAGCAGTAATGAAGTTCAGAGCATTAATGGGAATGTTAGGATTTGTCCTCGGGGCCTCTCTTATGTCTACTTCCAACTTTTCTGATAATTCCTCATACATTCAAATGGCTGTATGTGGAATTGGGGTAGTACTGGTTGCTTTAGACTGGTTTGGAAATGATGATCAACGCGCAATGAGAAAGAGATTCGATGCCAGGTTGAACACTTTAGAAAATAGAATGTTGATTCTCAAGAGCGATGGTTCAGCCGTCGATCAAGCAGCCAGTCTGGTTATGACTGCAAGGGAAGAAGGCCACAGGGACCCAAGTTGGGGTATGCGACTTCTTGACGAAGCAGAGGAAGACATAGAGAGGTCTCTTTCTCTGGCTGGCGACGTTGAAGCAATCAAAGAAGATTCACTCAATGCAGTAAATGAAGCCGAAGAAATAGCTCCAGTGGCAAAGCGCCCTCGCAAAGCATGGGATATGGGACAGCGCGAGGTTGAATTGGGCAGTCTTAGGGAAGGTGAAGCCCTCTTCCGTCAAGCAAAGAAACGCGCACAAGAAGTCATTGAATGGTGGGGCAAGGCAGAGGAGGCGATAAGAATCGGTTCTGCTTTGCTTGCAAAATCACCTCACTCGCAAGCGAGTATGGAGGAACTCCTTTCCGATGCTAGGAAGAAACTCTATGCTGAAAAGCCAAAGAAAGCATATGAATTTGCGATGGTGATTCCAGATCAGTTATCTGCTTCAGACGATGCAATGATTGTAGCCGAGGAATCTGTGAACGAAGCCGCACGTCAACTCAAATCAGCAGATGGAATCAACAAAGAAATGCTTTCATCAAGATTGGAGAGTGCTGAGGAAGCTCTCAGTTCAGGTAACCACTCTCAGGCCAAGGGCCTATCGGATGGGATTGTCAGAGAAATTGTAGCTGAGAGGGAAGCCATGGATGATGTCAGGAGGGCCCTCAGACAGAAGGTACACCTTATCTCCCGTTGGTCTGAGCGCGAAGATGCTACTGATTGGGATAAGAGGCTAACAGATATCGAAGAATCTGTTGATTCACTAGAGTGGACTCATGCTGCAACACTGCTTGAGCGGTTAACAAAGGACCTTGACTCAGAAGGCAAAGCAAGCGATGAAGCCAGTGAACTCCTAGAATTTGTAATGGATGAGTGGAAGACACTTCGAAATCAATGCGATGCTAGCAATATTGGAGTCGAAGACGAGGATCGCAGATCTACAGAAGAGGCGATTTCTTTGGCTAAGGATGCACTCAAGGCAGGACGGGTTGACGAATCACTAGAATCGTTAGGTCTGGCTGATGGTTTCATGGAAAAACTAAGACGCAGGGTTTGATTATTGCATCTGTTTCTTCATTTCGCAAGCTTTACAGATACTTCCACTACACATTTGACCACATTCTGGGCAATTAATCGGACTTGTAGAATTTAACCCTCCTCCTGCTTTAGCGTGCAACTTCTTGACATCGTCAGCCATTCTTAGTAAACCATGACGTGTTCCTGGAACATCTGCTTCCATCATCGCAACAGTTTCGCGATGCCTGAATCGTAGTGCGCCTTCTCCGTGAGGGCACTCTTCGTGATGAATTGGTAAATTACGATGAAGTGCGTAAAGGTGAATCTCCTGTTCTGGAACCCATCTTAGGGGAACAATTCTTGGGGCCATGCCTTTGATTGGGGTATTGGTGTGAGGGGCTAAACGAAGTGTTCTTTCTAAGTCTCCATTCTGCATATTCATCATAATTGTTTGAGCCATGTCATCAAGATTATGCCCTAATGCGATTACATCTGCACCTATTCTGGATGCTAAGTGGTTTATCCCTTGGCGGCGAAATACGCCACAATATGAGCAGGGTGTTTTCTTGTCGTTTAACTCGTCAATTTTTCCAACGACTTCATCCATCTCCTTGAATCCTAGTTCAGGATAAGATACAGTTTCGAATCTCACGCCAAGGTCTTCACAGAGTTTTCTTGCACATTCTAAGGAGGGTGGCCTGTAGCCCTCGATGCCTTCATCCACACAACCGCCAACAATTGTCACATCCCTTCTCTTACCCAGGTTCTCATGAATCCGTTCTAAGAGCACGGCAGAATCTTTGCCTCCGGATATCGCAACTAAAATCGTAAGATGTTCTCCTTTAGGTATTACCAATTGCTCTCTAATCGCCTTGGATACTTTCTTTCTGACGCTCTCGGCAAGGTGCGATCCACACATCATTCTGCCCGAGTAAACCTGGTGGTGAATTGCCGGGTTGCGACACTTGTCACAACTCGGAACATCAAACAGGTCGGCCATGGTGATTCCAAGAGGTACTTGGCTTGATGTCGCCGGTCAAAAAAACCAATTAAGAAATTGAATTTCCAATTGAAATAAGCGGAATAATAATTATCCAAATAAAAAAACTAGTTGGCAAAATCAATCTACCCTGCAAACCGCCCTACGGGCGTTGTAGAAAGCCAAACTTCTTGAAGCCGGTTTCAACCTGAACCCATTTGAGCGCGCATGATGCAACGCATTCTGGCCGGTTTTTCCGCTCTACCAGGGGCAGACCAAGCATACATCATTTCTCGTAGAGATGGTTTGGTTGCTGCAGTAGGTAAGAAAGGCCAAACACCAATGGTTGAACATGCCACCAAAATAGTCCAAGCTCTTGAGAGACTTGGTAAAAGTAAGGCCATAGGAAGAGGGCTGGAACTTTGGTCTGAAGGAGAAGGGATTCTGCTACTCACTCGACTGAGTGAAGACGCAAGCCTTGTCGTGTCAGGCATGAAAGGTGGCAAAGTAGCTAGGTGGAGACACGCCGTGGAATGCGATGTAGATTTGCTGAACTCAGTGATTAGGTGATGGAAATGTTCGATTTACCATATGGAATACCAATTAATGACGAGATCGATGTTAGCGATGGAGCGATACTGCCGTTTGATAATGGCTGTATCACAACTTACCTTGGACGTAGATCAACGGCTAGCGGACATCGAATTGTTCGTGCTGGCCGAGTAGTTGGATGGATTGCTGAACCGAGCAAAGGTAAGCAACTTCTGTGTGGGCTGGCAGCCAAAGCAAGAATCGATGAATTAGAAGCAGACCCTCATCGAGTGATAGCAAAGGCGTGGACTCAATCTGCTTTGGGTTCGGTTGCAGAAATCGTACCAGAAGCATTCGAACATGCCGCAGACATGCGTGGCTTGTTAGGTTCTGGAGACGCATTAGACCGATTATTATCGCGTGACTTGTCCGCAGTTTTAGTCAATCTCGTACAGAGACCTGAAGTTAGAGGCGGAATTGCAGTTGACTCGGGCATGTTAATCGATGATGCAGGAGATTTACCATCTAGTGCGGAGAAACTTGCAGCTCAAGTCGGCGAAACATTAGCCGGTAGGAAAGCGATGGCTAGTGACTTAGGACTCGAAGGTTCTGGGCACTGGACTTTACACACAGGAGATGGCTCTCTATTGTTAGCAGAAGCAGGAGATGTAGCCCTAGCGATATGGACTGAAGCAGATGTAGACCATGGGCGATTAATTAGCCAAATCGCAGCATTGATGGATGGCCAAGTCGATACAATGGGGTCTAGGGGTGAATCACTTTCCGATGGCCACATCGTTAGAGAAGGCCGTGGAGGAACAGATGCAATAATTTCGATGCTAACCACTGCTGTAGAAGAAGGCCTGACCGGACATCTGTCCGCAGGGAAATCTGCTAAAGCAATTAGAATTGCATTGGTCAAAGGTGTACCAGTGGCAATTCAAGCCCCTGGAAATAACAAGTTAATCGATGCGATGAGTTCCTTGACAGAGTCTAGGAGAGTATTAGCACTTCACAGACTTCCAGTTGGAACAATACTCGGCTCTCAATCTGGAAATGTTCCAGACTTTTCCCTGTCTGGTTTCTGTAGTGAACTATCCACTACAAGGACAAGATCCGAATCTCGTCAAGGATTGATAATGCAGACTATGAACCAACTTTACGGGTTTGAAATCGGCCTTCTTAAATTACGCAAGGAAAGAACTCGTTTCGAGTTTGCGATTTCTATTGCAACACCTTCTCAAGGATTGACAGTGATAGACACCTCATCAGGTATTGATGATGGTCTAAGGAGAAAGTTGGAGAAGTCAGAATTACAATTATCGGAATCAATACAAGAAGTTGCATCGCTAAAGGTTGCATTAGAATCCGCGCAAAAATCAGAAAATGCGGCTAAAGTGAATGCCAATGAGGCGAATAGACACACATCTGATATTCAAGAAAAGATAGCATCTTACAACCGTACAATCGATCAACTCCAACTTGATTTATCAGCATCACAAGCAAGTTCAGAGAATTCTGAAGCACGTAGTGATAGGCTTTCCAAGAGAGTCAATGAATTGGAACATCAATTGAGTGAAAGGGCTGTTGAATTAGCAAAGATACTGGGCGACTCCAGGGCAAGCTCCGAATTATCTTCCAAGATAGAGGAAATGGCGAGCAAAGAAGCGGCTCTGTCTAGTGATATCGACTCACATTCAGCAACATTGTCTAGCATTCGTTCGAGAATCGATGACGATCAACGTCGCCAACGAATGATAGAAGAGCAGGTCGAGGCTACTAGAGATCGGCACCGAAGAGCCCAGGGCGAACTATCTGAATTAGAATCAAAGATTAATGATTCACAACTTTCACTAAGACAAATCGAGGCTGAATCAAGAGTTGCTAGGGATAGAACTAGGGACGACATGACCAGACTTGCAGAACAGGAAAATCGTGCAGTAATGATTCAATCAGAGATGCGTGAATTGATGGATGAGAGGCGTCAGGTTCTAACGGAGCTAGGAAATCTTGGTGCTAGGAGAGGTCAAGCAGAAGCGGAGTTATCTACTCTATTAGACCAAGCCGAGGCGCTTTCAATTGCTCACGAAGAAGCGCTATCTGACATCAAGGAAGCAGAGATTCTTCGTGCTAAACTATCTGAGGAGCCACTAGCACAAGCTCTACTGGAAGACGGCGCTCAATTCGATGGATTAGGCCCAGTATTGGATCGATTAGAACACGCTCGCCACTTAGGATATTCAGTGTCTTTACTCGACCGTGCTGTAGAGAGAGCATTGCAGGTTATCCAAGGATGTGTCGATCATGTAGCGACAACTCCTAGACACCTACTTTCCACCGAAGTGATGTCACTTCTAGAAAGGCAAGTTCCAGAAACGGCTGGTGCCGTGAGAGGCCTAGCAAGATGGTCTGTACAGCAAAGACTTGAGCATCAACTTGGAGAGACTGTTACGAATTTGGTATTAGATTTAGAGAACCTATTGGAGGATTATGATCGCTCTGTCACAATGCTACGTAGGATTAGGAATGTTTTGGAGCAACTGGAAAAACTCGGTGCACCATCAGGGCAAGTTCAAGCACTTATGCAGAATACAAGAAGGCCTGAATCATTACCAGTTCTTGCACGAGAAACTCGAACATTGATTCAGAAAGCGCTTGATGACATACACTTAGAATCAGATATGCGTGATGCAGGTTCTGCAGTCAAGTTAGAGGGAACTACAAGCGCTCTCGAAGAACTTCTTACACAACTAGATGCAAGCGGCTTCGTAAATGGAGAAGTGAAAGGAGCATTATGGGATTTCAAAAGAGATGGATTACTTCCATTTGAGAGGGATTCGGTACCTGCTGGAGAAAGAGAACCAATTAACGAAAGCGCTCTTGATCAAATGAAGGGAGAATTGATCGATGAAGAAGTTGCGGTTGCAGTTGAAGTCAGCGAAGTGACAGAGGAGTGGGAGGAACTATCCACTCCGGTTGATGATGAAGTGATTGAGACAGTAACATCAGAAGTATCCACATCGATGAACGATGAAAGAGCAAGTTTGGAAGAAGAGTTAGCTCGTCTAGATGCAAGATGGGCTAGAAGAGCCGACCCAGAGGAAGTTGTGGAGAAGTCGGATTCAGCTTTAGATGACTTAGAGGATTCCTTAGATGGAATTGACCTTTGAGGCGATAAAATGGGTTCAGTCTATCCATTATGGATTGAGAAGCTAGTATTTCTTGGCTTGATTATAACTTGTATTTATCTGGGAGGATTGCTGCAAGATTATACCTCTGGCATCGCATTATGGGCTACAAGATTGTGCTTAATGCCGATTGCACTGTTAGTGACAGTGGAAGCGATTGGCAGGATGATTCAGGCAATATATACGAAATAATCATTCTCGAGCGGAGAATGAAGACTCGATAAGGCCCCAGAATCTTTGCCAAGGTACTATGTATCTCAGTAGAGCCATAATTCCCAAGAATAGAAGCGCCGATATTACTAACCCATAGGTGAGTGTCAATTCAATAGACTCTCCAACCTGGGCAGCCCACTGAGAACCGGTTATACCACCTACCCAGTCTAATAGTACTGAGTGGAACCCTAATGCAATAGTAGTTGTAACTACAGTTAGAGATAGGAATATTGCAGTATGTCTTAGGTGGCCATTTAGCAAATTATCCATTTGAGCGACGTATTCAGGGTCTCTCTTACAGGAGTCTGGGAGCCGATACGCATACTCTAATTGCCTGATTACTCCGAATGCGGATTCTTGGAACACCATCATCAGACAAGCGATCAGAATTAGCGATAGTTGCTCAGCAGTAACCAAACCAAACACAGTCGGTTCGGAAACAATAATCTCCAATGTAGTCAATTGTGTGCCGTAACTACCCAATTGTGAACGAATTAGTGGGAATGTTAGGATTGCATGAACTCCGAGGAAAAGCAGTGTGAAACCAATAGACCAAGCGACTCCACGTCGAGAAAGTCCCCATATGCCCTTAGTACCGGTGATGATTGGTAGTAGATAGAATGTAAGAATCATTAGTGATAGCATCATCAGCAGAGGCCATTCTAACAAGCGAAGAACATCATCAGCAGGAGCAGTCCAGCCATCACTAATCAGTTGCCAAGCGTATCCGAAAACAAAT
>MDSV01104883.1_pt1 | contig 30202 bp, 34 predicted proteins | sample 810851 | NCBI WGS metagenome assembly MDSV01 (sample SAMN05326640, study PRJNA326480) | marine metagenome | isolation source: seawater | place: Atlantic Ocean: North East | collected 2012 | reverse complement strand
ACACATTTTTTGCACCACAAAACTTCTTTAGGAACTTTTGTTATTTGTTTTTCTAAATTTCCTTTTTTAAATTTCATTTTTAATAAATTTTTCTAATAAATTAATACCAGCCTCACCACTTTTTTCTGGATGAAATTGACAACCATAAATGTTATTTTTTTTAATAGCTGAACAAAAGTTTTTATTTTCAAATTCCGACTCCATTAAAATTTCATTTTTTTTTTCTGGTTCAGCAAAGAAAGAGTGAACATAATAAAAGTTGTCAAAGTATTGAATTTTATTATTATTGTAAATAAAAGTTTTTCTCCAACCCACATTAGGAATATTGGCATTTTTTTTTAAATTATCTAGTTTTTTTACTTTTCCTTTAAAAATAGAGAGACCTTGAAAAAAACCAAATTCTTCGCTTTGATCAAATAGCAATTGAAAACCAAGGCAGATACCTATTAATGTTTTTCCAGATGTTGCATGTTTTTTAATCATTTCATCTAATTTATGTTTTTTTAAAATACCTGATGCATAACCAAATGATCCTACACCTGGTAATATTAGACACTCAGATTTTTCAAGTACATCTTTATCTGAAGATACTTCTGAATTATGACCTAGATATTTGATTGCATTATTTATACTAAATAAATTGTTAATTCCTAAATCAATAACACCTACATTTAATTTCATTATCTAATTTCAATCTTATTATCTTTTAAATATTTTTTTAAATCACTAATCGAAATTCCTTCAAAAAAGTTATTATAATTTGTCGAATTCAAAATTTTTGATTTTTCATGTCCATTATATTTTTTATGATAAAAATAGTGAAACATTGATGATATAGAAACTCCATCTATACTTGTTTCCTCAAATAAGTTTAATACATCCATTTTTTTTCCACAACCGCCATGAGCTATTACAGGAATTTTAGAAATTTTTAAAATTGATTTTAAAAAATCAATATCAAAACCTTCGCCAGTTCCCTCTTTATTAACCATTGTTAGGATAATTTCTCCAGCACCACAATCCTGAACTCTTTTACACCAATCTATTACTTTTATACCTGAATTATTTCTTCCACTTTCAGTGAAGCAGTAATATTCGTTATCTTCAAGCTTTACAGCTTCTATCGAAATTGAAAGAGTTGAGCTACCAAATATTTCAGTTGCTTCTTTTAAGAAATTAATATTTTTAATAACAGCAGTATTAACTGCAACTTTATCAGCTCCTGAAGAGAGTACTTTTTTAATATCTTCAATATTTCTAATCCCACCACCAACAGTTAAAGGAATGAAGATTTGTTTAGAAATTCTCGAAATGAAAGTGTGAAGATTATTATTTCCATATAAACTTGCGATACAGTCTTGATAAATTAATTCATCAATTGACTCGTCATAATATTTTTTTGAGAAATAAATTGGATCCCCTAAAATTCTTAATCCTTCCAATTGAATTCCTTTTACAAGGTTATGCTCTTTGATATCAAGCCTGGAAATAATTCTCTTAAATTTTGTCATTAGGTAAATAATTTATTTTTCATTTTTTTATCTAATATTGAATAAAATACTTTATGAATATCTATTGTATTTTTTAATTGTGGTAACTTACAAAAATTACTTTTTAAAAGACTGTAATATATTTTGCCCGTCAAAATACTTTGAAAATTTTTTGAAAAGACTTTGGTGACTTTCTTTTTACTAGATTTTAAATGAAGAATATTATCCTTAATTAAGAAAATTTTACTTTCATATTTAATTTCAAACTTACTATTATTAAAATTTTTGTTATCTATAATTTTTAAAAAATTATTATTTTGATCTTTAAAAAATATTTTACCTCTTACTTCATAAAAACCTTTTCTTTTTGCCTTATAAATTGTCTTTTCAAGTTGTTTCTTATAAGTAATTTGAGTTGCTTTTGTAATCCATTTAAATAAATCTAAAAAATGTATCATATTACTTGCCATACCCCATTTAAAGCCTGAAAATTTAATTTGAATATTTTTTTTTACATTTAATTTTGAAACAATGTGTTGCATAATTGGATATTCTCTTCTTGGTAAATTAACCCAAATTTTCTGAGAATAGTTTTTAACTAACTTTGTACATCTACTAAATTCATTGTAATTTTTAAATAATACTTTTTCTAATATTATATGTTTAGACTTATATTGATTTATAAGTTTCTTAAAAACCAAATATCTCACGTCTGAATTTGTGGCTACTATACTTAAAAAAAAAGATTTTACTTCTAATTTACTTAAATCATCAAAAACATTAATTTTTATTTTTTTTTTTACTATTATATTTATCTTTAATTAAAGTTAATGTTTTTTTTATATTTTTATCTACTATAAAAATATTAAACTTTCTGTTTAAATTATAAAAACTTTGAAAATGCCTTTGACCTATATTTCCAAAGCCAATTATTAAAATATTATTTTTCATTTAATTTTGTTGCTAATTCAAGGTCATACTTGTCATCAATATCAATTGATTTAATATTTGATTTAATAACAAAGGGAATTGAATTTGCAGCATTGAAATTTTTATACTTTTTTAAATCGCTAATTGGAAAAATGTATAAATACCCATTACAAACAAATAAATCTTTATTTTCTATTTTTTTTTTATTTTTAATAACAAGTTTATTTTTCGAAATTTCATACATATTTTGAAAATGTTTTTTAATTGGACTTACGCTTACAATTTTTTTTCTATATTTTCTAAATAATTTTATAGCATCATATACATCTTTAAATTTTCTGAATGGAGTTGTTGGTTGTAGTAACAATAATGCATCTAATTTAAAGTGAGCATCTTCATACCATTTTATAGCATGCAAGGCAGCTTCAATGGATGTTGATCTTGAAGTAGATAGATTTTTTGGTCTAAGCCAAGGTGAAATAATATTATTTTTTTTTCCTATAGATAATATTCTTTTAGAGTCGGTAGATAAAAGAGTATCACAAACCAAATTATTTTTTTTCAATTTTTTTGATATATGAATTGATCTTTCTACTAAGTTATATTTTTTTATTTTCTTAAGATTTTTATTTTTAAGTCTTTTAGAGCCAGCTCTAGCCATAATTAATGATAAAATTTTCATTAAACTTTTTTAAAAGTTTCTTCTGTAAGCTTTAACGTTTCCCATTGACCTACATCGTTCCATTTTTCACTATCAATTGGATATATAGCTATTTTGCTTTTATTTTTTTTAACTTTATTTAGTAAATCTGTAAAATCATAATACTTATTATTTGGGATTAATTTAACAACTTCTGGTCTAACAACATATAAACCCGTATTAACTAAAAAATCCATTGATGGTTTTTCAGTTAAATTTTTTAAAAATTTTTGTGATTTTTCTGGTTGGCAAACACCATAAGGAATTTTTATTAATTTTCTGGATGCGACGAGTGTAATTTTTGCTTTTGAGTTAATATGATATTCTAATAATGCTTCAAAATTAATATCAAATATTCCATCGCAATTAGTCACTATTATATCTTTGTTGTTAGAAAATTTTATCTTTTTTATACCACCAACTGTTCCAAGTGGTTTATTTTCTTTTGAAAAAGATACTTTATTTGTATTTTTTTCTTTAAAATAAGATTTAACAATTTCTGATTTATGATTGATACAAATTTTAAAATTATTAAATCCATAAACTTTAAAATTATCTAATATATGTTCAATCACAGGTTTTTCGTTAACCGGAATTAACATCTTGGGAAGTATATTTGTAAATGGAGCAAGTCTTGTACCTTTACCTCCGGCCATAATTACAACAGGATTTAAAAATTTTTTGTTTATTTTAGATAATTTATCTAAATAAAAAATTTCAATTAAATTTTTTTTGTTATTAACAATTGGTATTATACCTAATCTTCTATCTAATATTTTCTTTTTTAAATCATTATATGTAAAATTATTTTTAAAAACATAATATGGTCTTTTATTAAAAATATTTTTAATATTTCTGTTTATATTTGTATTTGAAAGTAATGCTTTTCTAATATCACTATCTGCAAGTGTACCAAGAAGATTATTGTTTTTACCAACAACAGCTATACATCTCTGACCGCAATTTGTTATTTTTTTTAAAGCAGATTTAATAGAACTTTCTGGCAAAACTATAAATTTTTTTAACTCTTTGTTTATATTTTTATTGATCATAAAATTTTTTTTTTATTAATTTTTTAAGATTAGCTTTTTTTAAGATATTGTAAATTTTTAATGAAGCTCCAGCTTTTCCATGGAGATTGGAATTATTTAATATTTTTTTATTTTTATATTTTCCATAAATCAATTTAATTTTATTTATTATATCTGTCTTGTTTGGCTTACATTGAATTATACTTTTTGCCATTAATCTTCCCTTTTGCCTGTCGCCAATATTAATTGTATATTTATTTAATTCTGGTACTTCAATAATTCCACTTGATGAGTTTCCTAGAACAAAATCAACTAACTTTATCATAGAAAGATATCTTAATTGACCCAATGAATTATAAAAATGAAAATTTTTATTATTTTTAACATATCTTAAAATTATTCTTTTCATTGTCACTCCAACGGTATCAGCGTTAGGGGATGTAATTATAAAAGTAATATCTTTAAAATTTTTCATTGCTTCTAATAATTGAATTAATTGATTTATAGTATTTTTCTCTAATGTAACTGGGTGGAAAGTAACTAAACAGCTTTTTTTTAAAAATTTAATTCGTAAATTTTTCTCTAGTTCTTTTTTATTTAATAATTTTGTATATTTTAAATTATCTAATCCTAACCCTCCGACATTAAAAATATTTTTTTTATTTTCTCCTAATTGCATCACCCTTTTTTTGTAAACGTCATTTGCAACGAAATGCAAATGAGACATTTTTGTTATCGAATGCCTTATCGAGTCATCAAAAGCTGCCTCTGTTATTTCGCCACCATGAATATGGCCAATTGGTATATTTAATATCATACAAGATATAGCTGAAGATAATAGTTCATATCTATCTCCCAATAATATTACAATATCTGGTTTTATTTTACTTAATTCATCTGTAGTTTTTTCTAATGATATTGCCATTGCTTTAGCTAAATTTTTTTCATCTGTTTTTTTAATTTTTAGATTAATTTTCGATGTTATTTTCAATTTATCTTTTTTGATGGCCTCTACAGTATATCCATAATTTTTTGCTAGATGAGCACCAGTAACTATTAGACTTGATTTTATTTTTTTATCTTTTTGTAAGAATAGGATTAACCATTTTAGTAATCCATAATCAGCTCTTGAGCCAGTAATTACACAAATTTTTTTCATAATTTAATTAACTGATTTTTTTTAAAATTATAATTTGATCTTTTATTTAAAACTTTTTTCCAAGAAGAGGCTTTGATTCCTTTTTGAGGTCTTTTTGTAGTTAGGTTTAACTCAGAAAACTTTTCCCCTTTTTTTATCATTTTACTTGCATATATAGATTTTCTTGCAGGCGTAATATTTACCTTTTCACTTTTTGTAACTTTTTTATGATAATTACCTAATATTTGAGAAGTGCTCTTTACATATTTCACAAATAAATTGAGTTCGTTTGGATCCAAACTTATTTTATGATCTGGTCCAGATAATTTTTTATTTAAAGTAAAATGTTTTTCAATAATCCTAGCTCCAATTGCTGCAGCAACAATACCAGATTCTAATCCAATTGAATGATCTGAAAATCCTATTTTAGCAAATTTATATCTTTTTGAAAAAAACTTTATTACGTTTAAATTTAAATCTTCTAGAGGAGTTGGGTAAGCAGAATTACAGTGTAAAATAGATAAATTATTTTTTTTTAATATTTTAACTGCATTATCAACTTCATTAATATTTGACATTCCAGTAGATAAAATTAGGTTTAGATTAGTTTTTGATAAAAATTCCAGTAGTGGGATGTTCGTAATTTCTCCAGAAGGAATTTTTATTGTTCTTAAACCAATTTTTTTTAAAAAAATTGCACTCTCTATGTCAAAAGGAGCTGATAAGAATTTTATTTTTTTCTTTTTTGTATACTTGTAAAGTCTATAGAACTCCTCATAGCTAAGTTCTGATTTTTTTAACATTTGAAATTGATTTTCATTAGATTGATTAATCTGATATTTTGCTTTTTTTGCATTAATCATAACTAGATTTTTAGTTTTATAAGTTTGAAATTTTACAAAATCTGCATTAGATTTTTTTGCTACATCCACTAATTGAAAAGCTTTTTTAATACTTCCGTTATGATTAATTCCTGCTTCTGCAATAACTGTAATTTTTTCCATATTAAGGCTATTTTTTTATTACCGATCCCATTTTAATAAATGTTTTTGATTTTAACTTAAGACCTTGCTTTAATATTGAACCACTTCCTATAAATGTATCACTTCCAATTACACAATCTCCATTTATTATTGCACCTGTGGATATGTGGCAGTTATCACCAATTTTAACACCATGTTCAATTAATGAGGAAGTATTAACAATACAATTTTTTCCAATATGAGCATCAGCATTTATAACACAATTATGAAAAACAATACTGCCTTCTTCAATTTTAGATCTTTTTGAAATTATGCTTCTGGGTGATTTAATTACAGGAAAATTAAAACCTTTTTTTTTAAGTTTATAAAAAAGTTCATTTCTTATTTTAGAAGTTTTTATTTGGCCAATACAAATAACAACATTTTTAATTTTTTTTTTTTTTAAATTTTCAATATTTAAATCATTTTCTTGAATTATTTTATAATTAGCTAAATGTTTTTTAACTGGATATTTATCTAAAATACATTCTATAGTAAATTTTTTTTCAGTTTCAATTATATCAATACAAGAAACAGCGTGACCTCCAGCTCCAAATAGTGCTATTTTTTTTTTCATTAAATTAATTTATTATTTTCATACCATTTTAACATTTGATTTATACCATCATTTAGCCTTGTAAACTTACTTCTATCTATGTATGAAAAAGTCTTTCTCATATTTGGACACCGTCTTTTAGGCGAATTATGTATATTTTTCAGTGGAAGTATCTTATTTTTTTTATTTAAAATTTTTAAACACTTTCTTACAAGTTGCGAAATTGATATTTCATCTTTATCATTACCTATATTGAAATCCTCATTTTTAGCACTTGAATATGTTAGTTTAATCATTTGATTTATTGCATCATCTATGTAGCAAAAAGATCTTGTGTGCTTAGGTGTATAAACCTTTAGCAATTCTTTTTCTTCCAAATTTTTTATTTTTTTTAAAATTTCAGGTATTACATGATTGAGGCCCATCCTTTCCCCATAGATATTATGTGGTCGGAATATTATAAAAGGTATATTTGAATGATGACACATTGCTTCTCCATAAATTTTTGAAATCATATATGTAGATCTATTATTTTTTAAACTACTTATGGTAAGAGGAGTGTTCTCTGGCGAAGGAATTTTTGTGTTAAAATAGGTATTAGAACCAGCATACACTTCTGATGTTGAGAAAAAAATAAATTTTTTTAACTTTTTTTGCATTTTAGCAATTGATAAAGCTTTACTTTGTATCAAAACATTATTGATCAAAACTTTATATGGTAATTTCATAACATTAGACACACCTATGATGGCAGCTAGATTGAATATATAATCGTAATTTTTATTAAATTTAATATTTGAATTTTTGAGCAAATCTAAACTTTTTAAATTAACATTTTTAAATTTACTTAACTCTTTGAAATCTTTATCAAATTTCCCTCTTGAAAAATTATCAACAATATCAACATTATTTTTTTTATTTTTAGATAGTTTCTTAGCTAAGTTATATCCAATAAATCCTGCTCCACCTAATATCAAAAATTTTTTCATTTTAAATTTTACCTTCACCTATCTTATATATTAAAGAATTTTGTTTTTTTAATTTTAATAATTGGGGGGGTGTAAGAGCTGAACAAGTATCAATTATAAGATTTTTTTTGCTCATATTGTTAAAGGTAATCTTTTTAAATTCTCTATGATTTACTGCGAAAATGATCAAATCATAAATGTTGATTTTCTTTATTTTTTTAAAAACTTTAACTTTTAATTCTTTCCAATAGTCAACATGAGGATCACAAACGTTTATTATACATTTGTGTTTTTTTAAACTTGTAAATAATTTTTCACTAGGTGAAAATCTTGTATCTCCTACATCACTTTTATAACTTGCTCCATAAATCAATATTTTTTTTTTACTAATTTTATTTTTAGTTAACTTTTTAATTATGTTGTATGTATGGTAGGGCATTTTTTTATTTGTTTCCAAAGTTAAGTCAGAAAAAGGAAATTTAAGTTCATTACCTTTAAAAATTTTATCCGAAGAATAAATCCCAAGTAAGTTATCTTTTGTAAGGCAGTACCCACCAACACCTAAACCTGGACTCATGATATTATTATGGGTTGGTCTTAATTTAATTGAATTAATTACAGTATTTAAATCAACATTAATTTTCTCTGAGAATTTAGTCCATTCATCTATAAAAGCTATATTGGTAGCCCTGTAAGAATTTTCAATAACTTTTGTCATTTCAGCACTTCTTATATTTTTCAATTTGGTGAGTGGATATTTTTTAGTATTAATTAATTTTTTAAGAAAATTTTTACACATATTTTCAGCTGTAGTATTGTTTCCAGAATAAACCCTATACATATTTCTTATAGAATTAAGGTAATTACTCCCAGGCATTACTCTCTCAAATGAGTAGGCGAGTTTTACATTTTGTCGACCAATCCCTCTTTCTTCAAAAACTTTTTCAATTTTAGGAATGATTTTCGTTTCACAAAAACCAGGAGGAAGAGTACTTTCTATAAACAATAGAGATTTGGGATTTAAATTTTTTGAAATTTGTAAAATACTTTGTAAAAATTCTTTTTCATTAGAAATAATTTTTCTACCTTTTTTTTTTATGTCAAAATTAATACTACAAATTACTACTTTACTATAAAATATATTTTCTAATTTAATGGTTCCAAAAAAAACATCTTTTTTTTTTAAATTTTTTGCATTTTTAATTAGATTTTTATCATTAACTTTAAATGGAAATTTTCCTTGAGATAATTTGGATAAAATTTTTTTTCCTTTAATGTTATTCTTTTCTATTCCTATAATTTTATATTTATTTTTTTTTTTCAATGAATTAATGGCGACAACCATAGCCGCTCCAACAAAACCCAAACCAATTACGCTAAAAGTATTATTAAAATCTGACATTTTATTTACTAAGTAATGATAAGTTATAATTTAAGTTAAATAATCTATTAATTTTTATTTTTTTTTTTATTTTTGATATATTCATTCTCATATCCAGGGGTCTCATAGATAAATTATTTCTATTTTTCAAACTATCTTTAATAATAAAACTAGGATTTAAATTTAATTTTTTTGCAATTTTTATTCCAAATTCATATTTACTCAATCCTGGGGTAGTTCCTATATTAAATATGCCATTAACTTGACTTTTAATTAAAATTTCAATTATTTTCGTTAAATTATCAATATTTATTGGGTTAAAATATACATCATCAAACAAAAATATTTTTTTTAAATTTTTCAATGAATTAATTATGAAATCAGAAAAAGATTTCTTTAATACAGCAGAACTGCCAAAAAAATTTGTTCTTAAAATTGTATAATCTTTTAAATTAGATTTAATAAAATTTTCAGATAAAATTTTAGTTTCGGTATAATAATTATAACTTTTAATATCTCCTTTTTCAGTTTGATAAAATTTTTTACTGTATACTTGATCTGTTGATATAAAAATAAACCTAATACTATATAATTTAGATAATTTTACTAAATTTTTGGTTAATTCGAAATTGACCTTTCTACATTTTTTTTTATTACTTTGACAATTTTCTATATTAGTATTGGCAGCGGCATGAATAATAATGTCTGGTTTAAAACCAATTATAATTTTCTTTAAATTTTTAAAATTATAATTTTTTTTTTTAATTTGATTATATTTTTGGTTTATCTCATTTTCATTTTTTAAATTAAGAAATATATATTTTTCATTCAATTTATTTAAAATTGAGCTACCTAATATACCAGATGACCCTGTTAATAATATTTTACTCAAAATTATAATTCTTACTTTTAATAAAGTTTTTAAGCTGCTTAGTGCTCATCCATTCTTTGTTATTTTTTGAGTCATAAGAGAAATCTGATTTTACTTTTTTTCCACCAAATTTTTTTCTATATTTTGATTCTGAATAAATAATAAAAAAATCTTTAAATTCTAAAGTATGTTTTGAATCTTCGGGTGTAATCATCTGCTCATGAACTTTTTCTCCATCTCTCATTCCAACAATTTTGATATTTTTTTTATGGTCAATAGCCTTTGCAACATCAATTATTTTCATAGAGGGGATTTTTTTTACAAAAATCTCACCACCTCTCATAATATTTAGTGAAGAATTGACAAAATCAACCGCTTGATCCAATGAAATCATAAATCTTGTCATCTCAGTATTGGTAATTGGGAAAAAATTTTTTTTATTTAAAGAAATAAAAAAAGGGATGACAGATCCTCTGGAACCCATCACATTTCCATATCTTACAACAGAAAAAATTGTCCTATCAGTTTTTTTTTTGTTGGCTGCTATGAAAAGTTTATCTGATGCTAGTTTTGTTGCTCCATATAAATTAACAGGATTGCAGGCTTTATCTGTCGATAAAGCAATCACTTTTTTCACATTATTTAAATTTGCAGCTTTAATTATATTCATTGCACCATTAATATTTGTATAAATACACTCCTCAGGATTTATTTCCGCTGTTGGAACAATTTTTGTAGCTGCTGCATGAATTATATAATCTACATTTTTACAAGCCTCTTTAACACTTTCTAAATTCCTAACATCTCCAATTATAAATTTTATATTTTTAGTGTTTTTATAATCATTTTGCATAATCCATTGCTTTAATTCGTCTCTAGAAAAAATGATAATTTTTTTGGGTTTAGATTTAGAAATTATTTTTTTTACAAATGATTTTCCAAAAGATCCAGTTCCACCAGTTACTAGAATTATTTTATTATTAAAAATTTTCATATATTTTGTTTATAAGTTTTGTTGTATTAAAATTATCTTTAATATCAACAAGGGAATGAGGTTTTTTTTTGATCATTTTTAAAAAATCTATTGCTTGCAACATAAATCCTGGTTTAAAATTTATATCATTTATACCATTTTTAAATTTTTTAGTTTTAAGTTTTTTAAGATCAAATATTTTTAAGGTCTCTAGTGGGCTTAATTCATAGAAAAAATTATCTGTAAAAATTCTGATCCCCCATCTGCCTGGAGTGTTCCATATTGCATTATAATTCACTTTATCTCCAGAGGTCATTATTATATTTGAACATAAAAAAGATTGTTTTTTTTCTTTTGAAATATTTGTCTGAACCGTTTTAATTTTTCCTCGTCCTAGAATATTTACATAATCTAACAAATGAACAGAGTTTGCATACATCATATTTTTTATTACGATTTTTTCTTTGTGAGGGTATATTGACTGTAAATTATATTGCTGGTCATTAATATATATTGTTCTTTTCCCCCTATCTTTTTTAAGCTCATCAACAAGCTTGAGAGTACTATCAAAAAATCTCCTGTTTAGAGCTACATAACAATTTTTTTTTTTATACTTTTTCATTTGGCTTAAGATATTAAGATTTTGTCTTATATTGCATCCAATCGGTTTCTCTATTAAAAGTGCGCATTTAAATTTGAATAGAATTCTACATAATTTTTTAAGAGAATTTTCACTTACTGAAACAACAACTCCATCAGGTTTTAAATCTAATAACATTTTATTTAAACTTTTATAAATTATTAATTCAGGATAATTTTTCTGTAAAATTTTAGCCTTTTTAATAGTTCTTGAGGTTATACCGGCAATTTTTATGTTTTTAATTTTTGAAAAAACTTTTAGATGTTCTTTGGTCATTCTTCCCGCACCAACAAAACAAATTTTTTTCATAATATATTTTAATTAAAATATTTAATTAAAGAACTCCTCCTGATTTTATTAACTTAAAATTAGGAGGAAAGAGATTTTCGTTATTATTTTGCCATAACTCATGAGATGCATGTGACCATGGTAAATCATCAATATTTAAATTTTTTAACATAATCCAATCTCCATGTGTAAAATTGTATTCATGTGAGGTTTTATAGCTTCTTTCGTTTTCTCTATATTCGAGATATAAATTAGGCTGGATGCCAAAAGAATGGTTTTCTTTATAAAAAACAAAATCTATATAGCTATTATCAAAAATACAAAAGTTATTTCTCATTACTGACCAGTAGTCCTGAAGATTCCATTTTAATTTATGATTATTTTTTTCTAAAAATTTTGCAAATAAATATATTTCTGAGAAAATTGCAGTTCCATTAATGGTATAATCATTATTTTTTTCCTTATCAACTAAAGTATGAATACCATCCTCATAATAAGGACAATCCCAAAAATTTATTAAATCTACTGTTTTGCCAAAATGAAATTGATCTCCAATACCATAGACTCTAAACTTTGGACAAGTAGTGCTTGGTAATAAAATCTTGTTTTGCAGAATTGATCCATCATTATTAGGAAAATTTTCCTGTAGCGCCTTCAATTTTAAAAGCCAATCTGAACTGTAAGCTCTTTGATCTCCTCTATGCTTAACACTAAATTCGATTCCCTGCTGATCCGCAAACTTAAGAGCTTCTATGGTTGATTTAATCTGATAAGACGTAGCTCTAAATCCTGGTTTTTTGCTTAACTCTCCACTTGGTGGATCCAAAAGAATTATTTTAACTTCTAATTCTTCTAAATTTTGAATTATTTTTTTATCTAGCCCTTTCCAAGTTGAAAAAATAATATTTACACCAGGAAGCGTTTTTTTGTAAATCTTGATCGTTTCCAGACTAAAAGGTACGTGAACTGGTCCTTGAAAACAAATTGCAAAATTATTGTAATCTAACTTTGAACTTCTTACTAGATTTTTTGAGAATAAAGGTCTTTTGGCAAAAGTGACTCTATCCTTGAAATCAAACCAAAATCCTAAAAATATTCTTACAGATATATATAATCTAGACCAAATTGTAATTTTTTTAATAAATATTATTTGAGGATCAATAAATAAAATAAATTTTTTTAATAATTTAAATAGCAAACTATTTTTAATGTTCATTTAATATTCAATAATATAAGTTTATTTTTCTATATTTTGTTTTTTAAAATCAGAATAAACATTTTTAGCTGATATAGAATCTATTTTTTCTTCTAAAGCTTTAATTACAAATTGTTTTCGATATTCAGTTTCTTCATTAAATATTTTTTCATCTTTATTTAAAGAGTTTTTTCTTGCTTGCAAAACTATTGCTTTACGAGATCGTGGGCTGGCATTCGAACCTGAGCCATGAACTATTCTATGGTTAAATAGCAGCATATCTCCTGACTCTAAAAGACAATTAAATATTCCATTTGATTTATAAATTTTTTGCATAGTATTAAAAGGAACTCTTCTTTTATGAGATAATAAATCATTAACTGCATCTTCATGAGGCAATACACCCAATTTATGAGATCCAGGAACAACTTTTAAACATCCATTTTCAAGGTCTTGATCTTCAAGAGCAATATATATTTGAGCAAATTTTTTCCAATCATCATGAGTGAAACCAGGTGCATATGTTTTTATATTGAATATTTCCTGATGCCACTCAATTCCAGCACCAATCCAAGGTGCTTTGTTATGAACTAGCAAATGATTAAAAACAAAATCACCTTTAAAAATATATTTACAAAATTGATTAATAAAATCGTTTTCTGAAATTTTTAAAAAAGGTCCTTGATTTAATAAATTTCCATATCCCCAAGGTACATTTGTAAATGGAAGATTTACTTTTGAAGGTAAGCTATCTAAATATTTAACTAATTCATTACAAATTTCTTTAGTTAAAAAATTTTTAATTACTACAAAACCATCATCATTATATTTTCTTACGATACTTTCTAATTCTTCCTGCATCAATTTCCCTTATACGCTGTTATTTTTTTAATTTTATCATTATTAAAATGTAAAATATCTAAAACTAATTCTTTTTTTTCTTTTCCCGTATCAATTTCCAAATCAGCAAAAATTAAATTATCTATTTGCCAAATATTTAATGGTTTGACTAATATTTTATCATTATTATTAAAAATTTTAATATTTACATCGATTACATTTTTAATTCCTCTAACATTAAAGACCCAATCACGTAACTCAACATCATCTGTAAACATATTTTCTAAAGCACTAATATCTTTGTTTGAAAAATTTTTAAAATAATTCTCAGCAATAACTTTAAGATTGTTCATCAAAAAATTATATCATTTTATAATCATTAATCTAAAGAAATTTAAAGAGGTATAATTTAAAAATAAAATTCTCTGTTTTCTATACTGTTTTGAAGCATAATTTTTCCAAGATTAAATAAAAACTTGTTGTACGGTGTATGATGTAAAGCAGCAATATTTAAAAAAATTAAAGATGTCAAAACATCTACCTTGTATTGGCTTAAATTATTTTTTTTCAACCATTTATAAAAATAAATTCTACATTTTTTTAAATTTTTTGGGATAAATATATTAATATTAGTATTTCCTGACTGATTTTTAATTTTATACCTATTTAAATTAACTTGAGGATGCGAAACAATCATGCCATGAAGCAATTTTGCTAGATCATAATAAATGTCTCCTTTTGATATTAAGCCCTCAAAATCTTGCCTCCAATCCAAAAGTAAAAAATTATTATTTTTATTTGTCATTAAAATGTTTTCAAAATGATAATCTCCATGAAATTGGGTAAATGATCCCATATACAAATCTTCCCAATTGACTTTATTCAAAAGAACCTGGAGAGGTAAAATTTTTTTATTATTTATATTACATTTTTTTTTAAGATTATCTTCTGGCCCGTATTTTTCATAAAATAAATTTATTCTTTTAAGTGTTTTATCTTTATAAAATTTTTTTAATATTATTTTTTGTTTTTTAGTTGCATTTTTTAATTTATTAATTTTCCAAAATTTTTTAGAAAATTTTAATAATTTTTTAAAATTTTGTAATGAAGAATTTGAAGAAAAAATTTTTCCTTCAATTAAATTATAAGCGTAAAAGTTTTTTTTTAAATTTATAACTTTAGGTACATAATTTTTTAAATATTTTGTTCTTAAGTATCTTTTTTTTATAAAATTTACATCATTTGAATATTTGATTACTTTATTATTAACAAACCAAATAGCTTCATCTGATTTTTCTAAAATATTATAATTATTTTTTTTTTTTAAAATTCTTTTTGTTTTTTCGTAAGATTTTAAATTTCCAACGTCATGCCATGTGAATTTCTTTGCTTTAAATTTTGTTTCTGTGAGCATTTTTTGTATAGCGTATGATTCCCCTTTTAATATTTCATATTTTTTTGATTTTTCGAATGTTTTCCAAAAATCCTTATAATTTTTAACCCCACACAAACCTATATAGGGAAACTGATTTTTTGAATCTTTCTCATTTTTTTCAACTAATTTCTGTAAATAATTTTTATTAATTAAACATCTTCTAAAACTACTATCTTGTGTAGTTTTGCTTGAATATCCAATCCAATTATAATTTGGGGGTATAATTTTTTCTTTAACGATAGTATCACAAGAAATGAAAACAAATGGTTCTTGTAAATATTTTTTAGCATTTAATAATGTTAAACCTAAACCACTCCCTTTTCCTGAAAAATTTTTGATTTTTACAAAGATAAATTTTTTTTTTGGATAAGAAATTTTTAAATAATCTTTAACAAGCTCACCTTTAAATCCTATTGGAATAACAAATTTTGCATTCTTTGGAAACTTTTCAATGATATGAGAAATTACAGGTTTATTGTTTATCGGGATTAATGATTTATTTATATTCTTAGATAATTCATACAGTCTACTTCCGATCCCAGCTGTGGGTATAACTACTTTATAGCTCACTTATATTAAATTCTTTTATAATCGTCTTGTATTCTTACAACATCTTTCATTTCAGGTGTGCTAGCCTCTAAATATACAGATTTTTTTACAGCTCTCATCCTATGCACAATTTTTGGAATTAGAGTTATAGTATCTCCTTTTTGGAAAATTTTACTTTTTAATTTTTTTGCATGTTTTCCAAAAAAAATTTTTAATCTACCTTCAAGCACATATATAGTTTCTATTTTTTTTTTATGAAATTGTAAGCTACATTGATGGCCTTTCTTCATTATTAATTTTTTCACCATATACTTTTTATTAAATTCAATTAACTCTTCTGAGCCCCAAGGTTTAACAATTATTTTTTTTTTCATAAATTAAGATATTATAATTTATTATGTTTCAATTCAGGATTATATAAAAAAAAACGATCATAAAAAGTTTTAACGTACATTTGCATTGACCACTTGCTTTTAAAGCCATATTTTTCCTTCATCCACTCCTCACTTTCTTGAACAACTAATTTATAATTTTCTTCAAATGAATCAGTTCTAATTTTATGAGAAAGATTTTTAAGATATTTTTCATTTTCTTCTGCCCACACTTCTGTTGTAATTCCAGCTGCCCAATTATTAAGATAAGCCTTAGCAATCATCTCACTTTCTGTTCCATATCCACGAAAGTTATTTCCATCAAATAGGAAATTTAAATACCCTGGAGATTTTAGATTTATAATATCTTTAAGAAAATCTTTTCTTAAAAAATATGCTGTATTATGAATGTACCAGAAATATTTTATTGAATTTTTTCTAATTAATTTTTTTTCACCCCAATCTTTTGAACAAGGCGACAGAATACCTAATTTTGGATGTTTTTTAAAAATATTCAAAAATGTTTTAATGAAAGACTTGTTTTTAAATTCAGTATCATTAGTTAATAGTAGAAAAGCCTCGTAGTTATTAAATTTTCCCTCTCTCCATAAGTTGCTTAACCCAAAATTCATTCCTCTTGCATATCGTAGTCCATTTTGTTTAGCTTCTTTCCAATCTGCATTCCAGGTGACGTATTTAGACATTTTTTTTTCGTCAGAGCCAGATTCGACTACAAAAATATCAGTATATTTTTTATTAAACTTATAAATATTCTCATATAGTGTATTTGTAACTTGAGGCAAGTTTCTGTTTAGTATTATAGTTGCTACTTTTTTCATATCAATCTAAAGGATTTTAAATATTTATATATAGTTTTACTGATTTCTTTCTTCAAAAGTTTATCAAGATTAGTTTTTTTCTTTGTAAGTTTATTATTTAGTATTTTTTTTAATTGTAAAACTCTTTTATTTGAAAAAACATAGTGACCTGCAATTACACATTTATCTTCATGAGTGGCTTTGGAGTCTTTTAACATCCATTTTTCCCATTTATTTGAATTATATGCAATTTTTAAAAATTCTTTTTTTTCTTTTATGAGTTTTTCCTGATCAAACAAGCTAAGAAGGCATCTTGTTTCGCATACCCCAAATTCTGGTGCTACATTTGCTGAATGTATTCCTAATTTTGGATGCCAATTTAAAGAGTCCTCTGTTAAATAATCAGTATTATGCTCTTTCATAAATACATTGTTTTTATTACAAATTTCTATCATTCTTGGTAATTGTATTTCTACGGGTATTTCATTTTTAATTCTTAAATGTGTTTCAAATGAACCAATATTTTTTGTTTCCATTACTTTAGTGCCAGCTTGAATAACAACAAATGAAACTTTGGGTAATTTTTTTTTCTCGCAAAAAGTATTCATTTTGTTGATTGCATATTCTAATTCATAATCTGAATTAGTTGATCCAGACTGTTCCTCAGTTCCTATTTCAAAAATTATTTCTTTATTTTTTGATTTTGCATAGGCGCAACAATACTCATAAAGTTCAAATACTCTTTTTAAAATTTGATCTTGATTAATTTTTTTATAAATATCTATACTTGGGTCTATATGCAGTATTTGAAAACCACTATCAATATCAGCCTTAAAAGATTTTTTTGCTGATTCCATTGCCTGTTTTAAATTCAATTTTTTTTTTAACTTCTAAATTATTTTGCCATGGGCCACCATGATCTCTTGCGAGTATTATATTTTTTGTCTTTGATTTTTTTTTTACATAATTTGAAAATTTTTCCGTATCCCAATTTTCAACATATCCACCACCAAAATCTGAAGAATCTATTTGTCTTCTACTGGCAATTAGTATGATTGGAACTTTATATTTGTCTGAAAGTTCTATTGTAGCATCAATTACGTTTTTACTCATTGGGCCAACACCTAAAAGTGTGGCTCTTTTATTTACAACTAAATTTTGAAGTTTATTTAATAAATTCATATTATTTTAAAAGTTCTTTTACTTACAAATGAAAAATATTTCTACTTTATTTTTAATAATTATAATATTTTTCTCTTTCCATTTTATCGATTTTATCAAAGTTTAAAGTGTTATTTATTTGCAATGGTTAATATATAGTTTATTAAAAATATTTTTAACAAATGACTGATTATGTATAAAAATCTCAAAAAACTTACAATAATAATTCCTACTTACAATAGGGAAACATCACTTAAAAAAGTAATAAAATTTTGGCAACATATTCCTTATTTAAAATTTTTAATTCTTGACGGAGGAAATAAACCTCAAAATAAAAATTTAAAAAAAATAATTAATAGTCAATTCAAATATTTACATTTTAAAGGTTCGAGCCTTTCAGAAAGAGTATTTCTTAGTCATAAGTATATAAAAACCAAGTATACTATTTTGTGTTGTGATGATGAGTTTTATAATCCAGAAGGTTTATTAGAGTGTGTAAATTATCTAGAAAAAAATTTTAAAGCTTCTTGTTGTATGGGAGATCTGGTTCTTGGCTTTAGAAAAAGATCAAAGGGAACTATTTTTTTTAAAATGTATCCACAATTTTCAAATAATTTTAAACTTAAATCAAAGAATAAAATAAATAGAGTTTTAGAATTTTTTTCCTCAAACTCCAATAGACCCAGTATGTATTCAGTTATTAGATCAAACCATTTTAAAAAAATATCTAAATTTTGTAAAAATATAGATAAATACAAATGTATGGATATTTATGAACTTATTTTTGATATTTATCTTTCTTACAACGGAGATGTAAAATCAATAAAATCTTTTTATTGGTATAGGAATAAAATAAACGATGTTATAACCAGGAGAAAAATGAATTTTTTTAAATTTTGGAACCTAAAATCAAATAATAAGTTAAAAAATAAATTCATAAATGATGTCATGAAATTATTAAATAATAAAAAAATAGAGAGCAATTTAAATGAATTATTCAGTGACTATACAAAATATGACTTTAGAAATATTAAAAATATAAGAAACAATTTAATATTAAGACTAAAAAAAATACTACCTAAAAAAGTTTACGAACCTATACAAAAAAAAAATCAGAAAGAAATGTATTTTGATGAGATGGCAAAAATGTTAGACTTAAATCATTATTTAATTAGCCTTAAAACTTTAAATAAAATTGAGAATTTTACAAAATGATTAAAAAAAGAAGTGATTTAATATTTTTGATTGATGTTGATGGTACTCTCTCAACTGGAGAATATATTTGTGATGCAGAGGGAAAAAAATATAAAATTTTTGGACCAGATGATACTGATGCACTTAAAATTTTAAGAGAATATATGCATATTGAATTTATTTCTGGTGATAAAAAAGGTTTTGAAATATCAAAAAATAGAATTGTTGATCATATGGGTTTTAAATTAACTCTTGTTAGCTCTAGTAAAAGAATTGAGTGGATAGAAAGAAAATTTAAAAAAAAAAAAATAATTTATATGGCAGATGGAATTTTGGACCATTTAGTTTTTAAAAAAGTTTATTACAGTATATGTCCAAATAATTCTGACCAATACTTAAAAAAAATATCAAAATATGTATCAAAATGTGATGGTGGAAGGAGAGCAGTGGCCGATGGATGCAAGCATATATTAAAGGTTTTCTTTAATAAAGATTTTCATAAAATTTCTTTATGAAAACAATTTCAAAAGCTATTAAAATCTTAGATAAGGAACATAAAAATAAGGTAACAATTCTTTTCTTTTTCTCCCTTGTAGCATCATTTTTAGAATTACTAGGAATTGGTATAATTTTACCATTTTTATCCAGTCTAGTATCTGAGGAAGTGGTTCTAATAGATAAATTTAAATTCATAGGTATTTTTTTATCCAAAAATGAAATTGATATAAAAGTTTTTTTTCTTCTTTTAATATTCGCAGTTTTTTTAACAAAGAATACTTATTTATATTTTCAGCTAAGATATCAATCAAAAATAATTTTTTTGATTGCTGAGAAGTTGTCATCAAAACTATTTAAAATTTACCTTAATTTAAACATAATAGATTTTAAATTAAGAAATACATCTACTTTAATTCGAAACACTACGGCAGAAATAAATACTTTTTGTTCAGGATTTGTAAATTCTTTCATAAATATTTTAACTGAAACAATCCTCTTAAGTGCAATAATCACTTTTTTAATGTTCATAGATTATAAGTTAACGTTGGTTTCATTGTTATTTTTAATAGGATTTTCTTTGATAATTTATTTTTCATTAAGGAAAAAAATCCACTATTTAGGAAAATTAAGACAATCAAATGAAGCTGGCAGGCTTCAATATTTAAATCAAGGATTTGGAGCAATAAAAGATATTAAGCTTTCAAGTAATGAAAATAAATTTTTAAATGATTTTAATTTAAGAAATCAAAACTGTCTTAAATCTACAAGAGATTATTTTGTGTTCTCTAACTTACCGAGACTTCTATTGGAATTAGCTGGTATAGTTGTTTTTATAATTATATTCTATTTGTTAATAAAAAATTCAAGTGACACCAGTTCAATATTACCTCGAGCTGGTTTGTTTTTTGTAGCATTTTTTAGAATGATGCCATCTGCTAATAAAATTCTAATCTCATTCCAATCACTTAATTTTGCAAGAGTATCTATCGATCTTTTGAAAAAGGAACTTGAGATGAATAAAAATGCTGAGGAGAAAATAAAAAATTTAAATAAAAAAAATGTTTATATTAAAAACAAAATAGTACTAGAAAATATAAATTTTAAATATTCAGAAGATCAAGAAAATTATAATTTATCTAACATCAACTTTGAAATTAAAAAAGGAGAGGTAGTTGGAATATCTGGTCCAAGTGGCGCAGGAAAAAGTACTTTGATAGATTTAATTCTTGGTTTTTATGAGCCCAATTTAGGTAAAATTCTATTAGATGATGAAAATATACACCAAAATATATCTGATTGGCAAAATATAATTGGCTATGTTCCTCAAAGTATTTTTTTGATCGATAGCTCAATTAAAAATAATATTATCCTATCTGACAACTCAGAAAAAATAAATGATGATAGATTGAAATATGCAATAGAAAAATCTCAGTTAAATACTTTTATTAATAATTTAGAGTATAAGATGGACACATTGGTTGGTGAAAGGGGAGCAAGGATTTCGGGTGGACAATTACAAAGAATTGGAATTGCAAGAGCGCTATATAAAAACTCTCAGATTTTAATTTTTGATGAAGCTACAAACGCACTCGATAAAAGAACTCAAAAGTCAATTTTAGAAACTATTTATCAATTAAAAGAAAATCATACTTCGATTATAGTATCGCATGATAAAGATTGTTTACAAATATGTGATAAAATAATTAATTTAGATAAAGGAAAAATAATTTCCTAAATAAAAAATAATTTATTTAACGTATTTTTTTTAAATAACCGTCAAATGTTTCTGTAATTTGAAGCTTTGAGCATAATTCTTTATCAATAATAAAGTTCTTTTCTTTCTTCATAAATTCCTTTAGTGCTATCATTGGGTTATTACCAACATCCCATGGTCTATTAGAATAATAATTCTTTGGGAAAAATTCTGAAAAAGTATCCTCTACTACCAAATATGAGTTTTTTGTTACAAAATTTTTATAAATATTAATCTCATTTTTTACGTGATCGTATGTATGATTTGAGTCTAAGAATACCATTACTTTTTTTTTGCCTTTAATAAGTTTTTTAATTTTGTTAACCACAATTAAACTTGTTGATGAACCTTCAATTAATTTAAGTTTTTTATAAAACTTATTTTTTTTCAATCTGTCATGATTGTGTTTTCTGATATCGATATCAATCCCAATAACAAAAGAATTTTTTTTACAAAAAAGCTCCTGCATAGAAGCTGAAAATATTAAGCTTCCACCATGGGCAATACCCGTTTCTATAATGACATCAGGTTTTACTTTTGAGATTATCTCCTGAAGAGCCATCAAATCATTTGGAAATTTAATAATTGGAACACCCGCCCACTCATAATTATAAGTGTATTTATATTTATCTGCATGCAGCATCCAATCAATTGACTTTTTAAATAATTTTTTATCTGCATTCATTTTTTTTAAGTTTCTCTTTACTTTATTATTAAATTCTTTAATTTTTGTATGCATCATTTAATCCTTTCGTGTGAAAATTATTTTCTTTTTTATAAAATAAGTACTTAGGTGAATATGTTTCATTAATTATATATCTATCTAATTTTTTACTTTTTGTAGCAATCATATTAAAGCCATGTTTTGGTCCTTTAAGAAAAACATTTTTTAGAGGTAATAATTCAATCTTTACATCTCTTAAATTAAATGAAGAATGTAAATCTCTAATTGCATAAATTTTAAATTTATACTTTTTTAACAACTTTACAATTTTTGTTCCTTGTAAACCTTTTTTCCAAGATACATAATTTGAGTTCATTTCAAATATAATATTTTCTATCCTATTGTTTTTTAACATTTGTGATGAACCTTTAATAATTTCATTTTCAGCCCCTTCTACATCAATCTGGATTAAATCAATAAAATTAATTTTATTGATTTTGCAGTAATCATCTATCGAAATTGATTTTTTTGACTTATTATTTTTTAGCTTATCAATAATAATTCTTATTTCTCCTTCATCAGACTTTTTCCCAGGCAAATTGCTCGATTCAAGATTAAATTTTAGATTACTTTTGGAATAAAGAACTTTATTTATAATTTTTAGATTACTTACATTGTTTATTTTTTTATTTAATCGAAGACATTTAAGTTGATTTGAACTTGGTTCAAATGCATGAAAATTTGTTTTTGGATTAAGTTTTGCACACAGAACAGCTTGATCTCCAAAAAAAGCGCCTCCAAAAAAGACATTTTTTTTATCTTTTGATATGTTTAATAATAATTTAGTGGTCTGCGGTTCCCAAATATAATCAATTTTATTTGAAGGGTTTAAAAGAAAATCTCTTGAAATTTTTGAATTATAATAAAATTTGAAATTAATATTATTTTCAATTCTTTTTTTTAAAATTTCTTTATTTTTATAATAATCATTTAGTATTTTAGCGATAAATAATTCTCTAAAGTCATATCCTGATTTATAAAAATATTTAAAATACTTTTTTTCTAATTTAATTAATTCATTTATCATAATTTTTCTAAACCCTTTTTTAGTGAAATTTTAGGTCTCCAGTCAAATGTTTTTTGAACCAAAGAGTTATCGGAATAACAATAATTGCTAATTTTATTTTGCTTAGTTTTTTTGTATATAAATCTAAATTCTTTATTTCTATATTCATGAATTGTCTTGACAATTGTTCTTAATTTTATTGGTCTGCCACTACCAATATTAAATATTCCATTTTTAATTTTAGAGTCACATATTTTTAAAATTGCTTCACAAAAGTCATCAACATGCAAAATATCTGTTACCTGCAAACAATCTTGTAAATTTATATTTTCATTTTTTTTTGAATTATATAAAGTTGGAATTAATCTTTTTGGGTTATCAAATTTTCCATAAATTTGAAATGGTCTTATAATTATAATGTTTTTACACATTTTTTGAGCAACTGTTTCTATAGCCAATTTAATTATCGAATAATAATCTTTTGGATTACATTTGTCTTTCTCATTAAATGGTTTTTTTAATTTTGAATTTCCATATAAACTAGATGAACTTATTAAAATAAATTTTTTAATTTTATTTTTTTTATAAAAATCAATTAGAGATAATAAATTATCTATTTCATTTTCAAGAGAGAATAAGACATCTTTTTTTGTGAATTTTTTTTTTCTATACAATAGAGCTAGAGAGGATGAGGAAATGTGAACTAATATATTGGTTTTTTTTTGTCTTTTTGAAAAGCTATAATAATTTGTTTTATTTTTAATATTTATAATTTTTTTTCTTGTTAAGAAAGAATTTTTAATTTTTTTTTTATTTAAAAAATTTATAAAATTTTTTCCAATAAAACTGTTTGATCCTGTAATTGTAATCATTAAATAATTTTATTAATTTTTTTTTGATCTATTAAATATTTCATAAAATCTAGATTTTTAAATTTTTTATTATCTATAAATTTTTTATTTTTATGTTTAAAAGATTTATTAATTTGAATTGCAGTATTTTCAATAGAATTGGTTGTCTTGTTAAATATTTTAAGTTTTTGAAATTTTTTAAAAGAAACTCTGTAGGATCTTTTATCCTTATCCTTTTTTCCATATTGAACTTTAGATTTAAAAACTTTAGCTATTTTTCTAGCAATTTGTCCAACGGTTAAATTGTAATCAGGTCTACCTACATTTAGAATTAAATAATTCTGATCTATATCGTTAGAGATAAAATATTTGTATACTTTACTAGCATCATTTATATGTATTTGTGGTCTTATTTTTTGGCCATCACTTAGCAAAATAATCTTTTTGTTTTTTATAAAACTTGCAATTAAATTATTTACAAGTAAATCAAATCTCATTCTTTTTGAATTTCCAAATAATGTAACCATTCTTAGCAAAATTATTTTAAAATTTTTGCTAGATAATTTAATTAAATTTCTCTCTGCTAAGGATTTTGATCTACCATAAGACGTCGTGGGAGATAGTTTAGATTTTTCTGATACTAATTTATTTTTCTTATCCCCATACACACTTGTACTAGATGCAAAAATAAATTTCTTTACACCAGCCTTCTTTGCTTTTTTTGCAAAAGAAATAGTATCTTTAAAATTAACTTTATTTGAAATTTTTTTATAAATTTTACCTTTTGGATCATAATTTGTGGAAACACCAGCTAAATGAATTATTACGTCAATATTTTTTAAATTAAAAATTTTTAAATTTTGAAACTTTCTACTAACTAAAATTTTATTAGAATAAATATTGTTATCATAACCATATAATTTTAATTTTTTATCATCTTTCAATAAATCCCATAAACAAGATCCCAGGAAACCATTATGGCCTGTTATTAATACTTTAATTTTCATTTAACATTATTAATAGTTTGCGAACTTCTAACTTTAATTCTGACAACAAATCTTTTTTATTTTTATACAATTTTATTTTTGAAAAAACTTTAAAAATATTTTTCTTATCTTTGCTTTTTGTATTAAATTTTATTTTTATATTTTTTTTTAACATTTTACTTGCCTCTAAAGAAACAATCTGTGCAATTTCTTTCATTGAAAAACAATAGCTTGATACAAAATTAAAGGTTTCAAAACTTTTAATTTTTTTGTTTATTTTTTTTTCAATAATAAATGCAAGTTTATTTAGAGAAACAAAATCTCTTTGGGCTCTCCCTTTGCTTGAAAGAGTAATTTTTTTATTTTGTATAGCTTGCTTACAAAAAATGAATGGAATTAACGTTTTTCTATCTATTCTCTTATCAACAGGACAACCAAACATATACCCCAGCCTCATGATACTAAATTTTGTATTTATTATTTTTGAATATCTTTCGCATATATTTTCTGCCAAATAATGTGTTAAAGAATAATCATTATCACAATTTATTTGAGAGTTTTCTTTTATTGTACCAATTAATTCTCTACCGTAGACTTGCAAAACAGAAAAATAGAAAATTTTTTTTACATTTCTTATTTTTGCAATTTCGCAAATATTTCTAGTTCCATAAATATTGGTTTTATAAGCTTGTAATTTATCCTTATTTGTATCTTGATCATTAGAAGCGCCAGAATGAATTATAATATCAATTTTCGATGGTATTTTTTTTTGTAATTTTTCAAAATTATTTAGATCACAAATTATTAAATTTTTATTAAATTTATTTAAATATTTAATAGATGGTTTTTTTCTTACCAAACCATAAGTATTAAATCCCTTGTCATTAAAAAATTTAAATAAATAACTTCCTATAAATCCTGATGCACCTGTAATTAAAATATTCATTTAAAAATTTGAATGATCGAAGTAGGTAATTCTCGAACCATTCCCTTTGTCAAACTTAATTGGTATAAATTTTAATTTCTTTAATTTTCTTTTTAACTTAGAAACATTTTTTTTTTCTGAAAAAAGCAAAATAAAACCACCTCTACCTGCACCTAATAATTTACCTCCATATGAACCTGATTTTTTTGCTAAAGTATAAAAATTATCTATACTCCCATTTGTTGAATCTGGATTTATGTCTTTTTTCAATTTCCAAGACTCATGAACGTTTCCACCAATTTTTTTTATACTCAAATTATTAGATAATAAATTATTTTCTAATTTCTTTACTAATTTTATCATTTTTTTAAATTTTAAAATTTGATTTGAGGATAATTTTTTTTGAACTTTAAGAACATCACTTGCATCTCTCTTAAGTTTCGTATAACCCAGCAATATACTATCCTCTAATTTAGAAAGATTTTTTTTATTAATTAATATTGGTTCTACGGTTACTTTCTCATTTTTTTCAAAAGTAAAGCTATTTAAACCTCCATAGGCACATGCAAAATGATCTTGTTTGCCTATATTTCTTTTTAAAATATCAATTTCTAATTTTGCAGCTATATTCGCAATATCATATTTGGTCACCCTAATTCCTTTAATAGCAGTTAAAGCATTCACTAATCCAACAGCAAATGCGCTAGAAGAGCCCAAGCCTGTATTTGATGGAATGTCAGCAAATGTTGAAATCTCAATTGGAAAATTTATTTTAAAATATTTTAAAGCCTCTCTAATTATCGGATGTTCTATATCATTAATTGAGTTTTTGAATTCCACTTTGCTCCAGTTAATTCTATATTTATACTCTACTATTCCGAGTTGTTTTCTTACCATCACATATAAATATTTGTCTATTGAAGTACTGATAACTCTTCCAGGAAACTTTTTGTAAAATGACTTCATATCAGAACCACCTCCTAAAAAACTTATTCTAAAAGGAGTTCTTGTAATAATCATACTTACTATATTTTTAAAAGTTTATGACTCTTGTCCTTTTCTGAAATATGTATTGGTTTGAAAGGCCACTTAATTTTTAAAGATGGATCATTAAATAAAACACCAGACTCAAATTTTGGATTATAAGAATTAGAACAATAATAATGAATTAAAGTATTATTTTCTAAAGTTAGAAATGCATTGGCACAACCTTTGGGAATATGAAGGCTAAGTCTATTTTTTTCAGTAATAACAAATGATTGCCATTTTCGATAAGTTGGTGAATTTTTTCTTAAATCAATTATTACATCAAAAAAAGATCCTTTTAAGCAAGAAATTGTTTTTGCTTCTTGATGAGGTTTTTTTTGATAATGAAATCCTCTTAAAGTTCCTCTTTTTGGGTTTTCGGAGATATTTGCTTGCTGAACGCTTGTCTCAATACCAAATTTTTTTAATTCCTTTTTACAGAAATGTCTTCTAAACACACCTCTTTTATCTTTAAATGGTTCTGGTTTAATTATAAATACATCTTTTATTTTTTGTTTTAAAAATTTCATATTTTTTCAAAATAATTTTTATCTTTTTCTAAAATATCTTTTACTTTTGCAATTCTATTTGTCATTTTGCCGTTAAATTTTTCATCTGTATAATCTACTTCCTCAAAGAAGGTTTTAAGATCTTTTAATCCTGAAATTATATCCCATTTTGGTTTATAATAATCTTTAAGCTCTGAAGTTATTCGCTCAAAACTTATTTTATAAGTCCTATTATCTTTATTGTCTTCATTTGTAAAGTTTACTTCACTTTCTGGGAGTACTTCTTTAACATAATCCGCTAACTGTCTTACAGTATAATTTCCATTTTGATACCCAACATTAAAACTCTTATTTTGCAGAAGACCAAAAGGTGCTTCCAAGCCTGAGATAAATGCTCTAGAAACATCCTCAACATGAACCACTGGCCTCCATGGTGATCCATCGCTCTTGATATTTATTTTTCCATATAAAAAGGCTGAAGAAAATAAATTATTTAAAACAATATCTGATCTGAATCTAGGGCTTGAGCCAAAAACTGTTGATGGTCTAAATGCAACCACTAAAAAGTTGTTATCTGACATTTCAAATAATTCCTGTTCAGCTTGCCACTTAGTTTTGGCATATGATGTTATTGGATTCTTCTCACTATTATATTCATCAAGTTCTTCATCCGTCTGGGAAATGCCATACATGCTTAAAGAAGAAGCGTACACAAATCTTTTAACATCAGATTTTTTTGCTAATTTAGCTAATTTTATACAAGCCTCATAATTTATATTTTCTGTCAAACCTGGTTTTAATTCGCCCAATGGATCATTTGATAATCCAGCTAAATGTATGACGGCATCGATACCTTTTAAATCTTTATCATCAATTGATCTTATGTCTTTATTAATTTGCAAATCAGGCTCGATCTCTTTTCTAAGAAGACAATCCTTATAAAGACCTTTATCATAGCCAATAACATTATGCTTTTTTTCTAAAAGCATTGGCGTAAGAATTGTACCTATATAACCAAGATTTCCAGTTAATAATATTTTCATTAAAATTTTAATTTAGCTATTTTATCTACTGCACTTAATAACCAGATATGATGTGTCATTTCAATAATATTATAATTTTTACTATCTATCCAAAAATTTATCTTACCAATTTTTCTTAAAGGATTTGTTTTTTTAAAACCACTAAATGTAATAACTCTACATCCCATTTTTTTGGCTTTTATTGCTCCGTTTATAATATTTTTGGAAGTGCCACTGCTACTAATACAAATCACTAAATCATTCTTATCAGCGTATGAATTGATAGCTTCTTTAACCCAATTCTCGTAACCATAATCGTTAGAAAAGCAAGTTAACAAATCTGCTTCATTAAAATTTACCGCTCTTATTTTACACGCTTTTGTTAAATCAACACTTAAATGACTTGCCATTGCAGCGCTTCCACCATTTCCATAAAGAATAACTTTTTTTTTTGCCTTTTTTGTTTTAATTAATTCATCTACAAGCTGATAAAATTTTCTTTTATCTTCTAAAAAAAGTTTTTTACCAATTACATCAAAATATCTTTTAAAAAATTCCATTTTAATTTAACTCTCTCTCAATTTTTTTTTTATCATCTAAAGTATCCATAGGGTACCAATATTTTGCAAAAACATATGAAATTTTAATTTTTTTTGATTTAATTAAGTTTGGTATAATTTTTTTTTCAAAAGATTCCTTTTTGGATTTTATAAAACTAAATACTCTTTTATCAAGAATGTAAAAACCAGCATTAATTGGGATTTCATGAGTTTTTTCATTAATCTTCATTATTTTAGAGTTTTTTAAATCAAATACTCCATAATTAATTTTGTACTTAAAAAGTGTAAATACAAAGTTTTTTATATTCTTTTTTTTTATCGACTTCTTTAAATCAAAATCAACAATTGAGTCGCCGTATGTAAGTAAAAAATATTTTGAGGTTATATATTTTTTAGCTAGCAACAATCTTCCACCAGTTTCTGTATTTAAACCTGTGTTGATAGCTTTAATTTTTAATTTTTTATACTTCCTTGTAAATTTTTCCAATTCTTCAAATTTATAACCACCGAGCAAGATAATATCTTTAACTCCATGTTTTATATAAAATTTTATTATTTTTAATATTACTTCTTGTTTATTAATTTTTATTAAAGGTTTTAATTTTTTCTTTTTAACGTCTTTGTTAATCCTGGTGCCAAATCCACCAGCAAATATTAAACCTTGCATAGGAAATATTTAGAGAATTTAAATATTAAATCAAACTTATTTTATTAAATCTATATCTTAAAAATTTTTTTCAGTGCATAAATCAAGCCAATTGAGCTATTAGTACTGGTCAGCTGCACGCATT
>MDSV01074971.1_pt1 | contig 30212 bp, 30 predicted proteins | sample 810851 | NCBI WGS metagenome assembly MDSV01 (sample SAMN05326640, study PRJNA326480) | marine metagenome | isolation source: seawater | place: Atlantic Ocean: North East | collected 2012 | reverse complement strand
TTTATTAGTTATTTTTAATGGTTTATCGCTGAAAGCTTTTATTACACCTTCAGGTGACCCAGCATACATTGTTGTACTAAATGGACCGCTATCAGCTGACCATTTCAACATTTTTGATACATCAGAACTCCACAAGTTTGCTTCCCCTGTATCATTTATGCCCGGTATCAGGAGATATGTTTTTGTTAAACCATCTTCTTGTTCAGGGCTTTCAAACTTTGGGCCATACACATAAGACTTTTGATAAAACGGTGGAATAAAATCAATGAACGCAGATAACATACTTGTTTTACCTGCAGCCTTCTCTTCTGAAGCGAATATGACAGACGAACCTCTTTCATACAATAGCCACAGCATCGCTGCTAGCCTCGTGTCCAGAGTGTTATTTTTTACCATAGAAACAATGTTTGGCCTATTTGATTCTTTGCCTGAATCACCCCACCATTCTGCGGTACGTCTCTTTATTCTTTGAACCATTATTAGTTATTAATCTTCCTGTGCTTCTTGTTGCTCGCTATTGGTGGTTTCGCCATCTACCTCACCTTCAATCTCGCCTTCAGCATCTTCAGGAGCTTCATCAGATACGGGTTCTAGTTCGATTCTTGGTGGAGCAACTCTCGCGACCAATGCATCTAATGGGTTAGTAATACTTATATCATCTTCGACGGTTATATCCGAAATATGGATTGCGGTCTCAAAATCTTCAATAGGGGTTATGTCTATAGTAATTTTCTCAGGGACATTGAGGGGCAATGCTTCAACATTTATAGATTGCATATTTTGGATTAAGGTGCCTCCCAATAATCGTACTGCTGGAGAATCTCCTATTACTTCTATTGGCACGCTGGCAGTGATCTTGGATTTCACGTCAACACGCAAAAAGTCAACATGTAGGATATCTTGAGTTAATGGATGACGCTGAACTTCTCTCACAAAGCAAATTTCGCCCGACTCACCACCCTCAACTACCACAGATACAGGTATGTTTAATCCGACGCGAGGTAGTAGTTTGTTTATTTCGGCAGAATCTCCTTGCAGAGATAGAGAGCCACCATCGCCTCCATACAAATGTACTGGCATTATGCCATCTTTTCGCAGGTTAGCGACCTTTTTTCCAGAGATTGAGCGATTACTCAATTTTATTTCTGCAGCATCTTTTAAAGAAGTAGCATTGCTCGAGTTTGTCATTACGGGATCCTCCAACTTGTTACACATCCGAATCGAGGTGATATAACGTTAATGAGCTCAGCTGTTTACAGGTTAGCTGAGTCTCTAAATTTCATTAGTTTATATTTTACCTTAATTGGCTGAGACAAAATACATGCATTATTGTTCTTATGCCAATTTACAATCAGTTTAAACTAAATCCAACAAAATAGGACAATGATCTGAACCCTGAATCTTGTTCAATATCTCTGCACTCTTTACTAAGTGCATAGCCGACTCATGAACAAAAAAGTAGTCTATGCGCCATCCAACATTTCTATCTCTGGCCCGAGATTTTTGATCCCAATAGGTGTACATATTCGGTTCTTCATTAAAACTACGAAAAACATCCACGAATCCGTTTTTAATGAAAGAGTCAATCCATTCTCTTTCGATACCGAGGAAACCAGAGTTTTTCTGGTTTTCTTTTGGCCTTGCCAAATCAAGTTCTTTGTGGGCTGTATTAAAATCACCACAAACAATTAACTTTTTACCCTTTTCCAATTCTTGCGTGCAGTGATCCAGGAAAGCGTCATAAAAAGCTAATTTATAGTTCAATCTATCAGAATTGGATTGGCCATTAGGGAAATAAATATTATACAAACTGAAATCCTTAAATTCAGTGATAATTGTCCTGCCTTCAGTATCAAATTTATCGTGCCCAAAGCCATTCTGAAAAGATAATGGCTTACCTTTTGTGAATGTTGCCACTCCACTGTAACCTTTTCGTTCAGCAAAAGACCAATGAGCTTTGTACCCCTTGGGTGCATCAAAACCATCGCCCATCTGGTGCTCTTGAGCTTTGAGCTCTTGGACGCATATGATGTCAGGGTTGAGATATGCGATGCTGTCCAGAGATCCTTTTCTAAACGCTGCCCTGATACCATTTATATTCCAACTAATTAATCTCATAATTATTTGACGTTTAGCCATCCTTGGGTCTTTTATGATCGTTTGGCCTGATCTTTCGTTCTTGCCACCAGCTTAGCATAAATATAATATAAAAATTCTTACTGGGTTTAAGATTTACTAAATAAAATTGGCTAAGGAAAAAGATTTGAAAATAGGCATATATTGCTTCCTAACTGACTACTCTATAGACATTGCGAAATTAGCCGTGGAGGCTGAAAATCTGGGTTTTGAATCCTTATGGTTACCTGAACATCCTGTCATACCGAAATTCAGGACAATGCAGTCATACTTAAAGCCTGGCAGTGAAGGGGCTGAAGAATTACCAAAGCAGTATTATGACACGGTAGATCCATTCGTCACTTTAGGTAAAGCTAGCGGCGTGACTACAAAATTAAAATTAGCTACAGGCATATGTTTAGTCCCAGAAAGAAACCCACTATTGTTGGGCAAAGAAGTTGCAACACTCGACCTTATTTCAAATGGACGATTTATTTTTGGTATAGGGGCTGGTTGGTGTAAAGAAGAAACCGAAATAATGGGAGGGAATTTTGAAAGGCGCTGGAGCCAGACACGAGAATCCATTTTAGCTATGAAAGAATTGTGGACACAGGTGGAAAGTGAGTTTCATGGCGAGTTTTATGATTTTCCGGCTGTATATTCGTTTCCTAGGCCGGTTCAACGCCCACATCCTCCAGTTATGTTGGGAGGCAATGCCCGTAACGTATTTAAAAGGATCATTGAATATGGCAATGGATGGATGCCGACAACATCGACAGTTGAGGAAATAAGTAGTGGCCGAGCAACATTAACAGAATTAGCTAATCAGGCTGGCGTTGATCCAGGAGAATTTGAAATTTCTGCTTTCCACCAACCAGCGGATCCAAAGTTGATAGAGGATTTAGCAACAAACGGTGCCGATAGGGTGATTTTAGAACTTAAGACAGCTTCGGAGGACGAGGCTTTAACGCAGTTAAATGGATTTGCGAATAAACTTCTTCGCTAATGATTTTGAATTGTCGGCTTAGGCCATGTGAGGGTCTGTATCAATTGGATCTTCGTACTTAAGCCCTGAAAATACGCCTAAGTCCCTACCTTGGTGGACATGCATAATTACTTCATCTCTAGTGATACCTGCAGCATCAATTATTTGTTGATCAATGGATTCAATTAACTCACGTATTGCTTCTATAGTGAGACTCTCAGATACGTTTATAGTTCCATGTACGATTCCTTGGGTAAAATGCAGGTCGACACGACCAAGCGCAACATCTTCTTCGACTATTGCGTAACATTCTGACGAAGGTGTTCTACACTCTCTTTCAAATTCAAAACCAGCCATTTAAATCTCCAGGTTTGGTAATCAAATGTATCAATCTGCCCTGATTTGCCCCGATCCCAAAGCAATCCATTTATAAGAAGTCAGTGACTTCAATCCCATTGGTCCACGTGCGTGTGTCTTACCAGTACTAATGGCCACCTCAGCCCCCAACCCAAATTCGCCACCATCATTAAATCGTGTACTAGCATTAACGAAAACTGCACTCGCATCGATTTCGTTAACGAATTTGCCAGCAGATGACTGGTCCTCTGTTATTATAGCTTCCGAATGTCCAAATCCATGATTGTTTATGTGTTCAATCGCATCTCCTACCGAGTCGACAACTTTGATAGCTGCCGTTAGAGACAAAAACTCTGTTCTAAAGTCATCTGTAGAAGCTTTTTTAATTAATTCGTTATTTGTTTTGCCAATAATACTTAAACTTCTCGTGTCACATCGCATTTCTACTTTTTTATCAGAAAAACCTTGCAATAGAACAGGTAAAAACTTAGGTGCAATGTAAGAGTGTATTAACACTGTATCTAATGCGTTGCAGACAGAAGGACGTTGAGTTTTTGCGTTTAAGATTATGTCGTGTGCCATTTCAAGATCAGCGCTTTTGTCAACAAATGTGTGGCAAACACCTATACCTCCCACAACAGTTGGTATTCGTGATTCTGCGGCCACTTTATTTACTAAATTAGCCCCCCCTCTTGGAATCAGAAAGTCTATATACTTATCCATTTTCAACAGACTATCGATCACTTTACGATCTGTATCGATTATTAATTGCACAGATTGTGCAGGCAATTCAGCTTTCAATAAACAGTCTCTAATTATGTTAGTTAGGCATATGTTTGAATTTATTGATTCCTTTCCACCACGCAATATCACGGCGTTGTTAGATTTTAGGCATAATGCAGAAATATCGACAGTAACATTTGGCCTGCTTTCGTATATAACTCCAATAACACCTAATGGAACACTTATTTGAGATAATTCAATTCCATTTTTTAGAACTTTGGATTCATATTCGACCCCGATTGGACTCGGTAATCTGGATATGCTTATAACACCTTCAGATATTTTTTGTATTCGATCTTTATCTAAAAGAAGTCGGTCGATCATGTGATCATCTAAATTCAAATCATGCGCAGCTTTAATGTCTGCCTGATTTGCTTCCATAATCTCCGTCGATCTATCAAGAATACTATCCGCAACGTTTTTGAGTAATACATCAATTATCCTGGTATCTACGGTAGCAAGTTTTCTAGAAGCAGTTTTGGATGCTTCGCTAATTTGTATTAGATTGGTTTCGATCATTATTTTTCTTTGCTATAACTTAACCATATTGCTGCGATGTACTATCTCATCACCATAATCGTATCCTAGCGTGGTTCTGATTTTTTCGGAATGGTTGCCCTTAACCTGATTTATTTCTTCTGAACTGTAATTACTAATTCCCGCAGCAATTGCAACTTCGCTTTCATCAGAAATGGTTACCACATCTCCTCTATAAAATGATCCATTCACCGTTAAAATACCGGCTGGTAAAAGGCTATTTGTTTTAAGACGCAGTGCTCCTGCAGCACCGCTGTCAATTATTACATTGCCTTTTTGTGCGATTCCACTTAGCATCCATCGTTTTCTACTTTCTATCCGGTCGCCCGTTGGATAAAACCATGTACCTATATCTTCACCAGCCATTAGTTTAGTTAAAACATCTTCTTGCAGTCCACTAGCCATGATTGTGGTAGCACCAGCTGATGTAACCATTTTGGCAGCCTGCAGTTTTGCTGCCATACCTCCGTAACCTACCGCTATACCATCTTCCGAATATGAATCTCCCCCCATAGCAAGTACGGCTTTATCAATGTTATCTACATTAGAGATAAAGCTGGCATTTTTATCTATATGAGGGTCGCTACTATATAGGCCGTCAAGCTTGCCTAATATGATTAATATATCCGCATCAACAAGGTTTGCAACTAAAGCGGAAAGAGTATCATTGTCACCAATTATGGTTTCAGAAAGTTGTTCAATGTTGACCACATCGTTTTCGTTGACAACAGGGATAACATTTAGCTCAATAAGTTTTAGTAATGTATTCCTTACATTGAGGTAACCCAAACGCTCTTGCATGTCATGCCTTGTTAGCAAAGCTTGCGCTATTCTTATGCCGTGCTTGTTAAATGTTTGTTCATACATTTGCAGCAACAGTCCTTGTCCGACTGCAGCTAATACTTGTTTCGTAGAGATATCATGGATCTTATCCGCAATATTCAGTGCAATTCTGCCTGATGCAATTGCGCCAGAGGAAACCAATATAACCTCAATACCATTTCTTGAAAGCATTGCAATTTCAGTTACTAGACGTTCAACTATAGCCTTATTAATGGCCTCAGTTTTGTGTGTAAGTAAAGCGCTGCCGATTTTCACCACAATACGCTTGGCTGATAATGGCTTATTAAAATTTTTTCTGATCTTATCTGAAGACATATTTAAACCCATTGATCATAAAGGTTGAAGGGTTGTAATTCCGATCGCTTTATTCTGGAATCCAGTAACCTGTAAAGATATTGATTATATTAGAGGTGATATTGTTTTAATACTTTCTCACCATTCTGGACTGATGTCATTGAAGTCATTATTAGTTAGCCTGCGTTGATTTGAGCCATCAGCATTCATGATCACAATTTCTGAATCATCATCCAGGTATGACACGAAAGCTATTTTTTCTGAGTTTGCTGACCAAACTGGGCTTTCATCGCGGATAGAATTTATAGTTAGTCTTCTTTTATCTGAGCCATCTGGTCTTATTGAATATATTTCGGAGTTTCCATCAATCTCGGAGACAAATACAATCCTGTTGCCATTCGGAGACCATGCTATATCTGTTTCGTCTGCGTCATTATTGGTTAATCGACGCGCTTCCAGTCCATCAGAATTCATTACATAGATTTCTTTATTGCCATCTCTCACAGAAATAAAAGCAATTCTTTTGGAATCTGGAGACCAGATTGGAGTTGAATCACTTTCGGTAGTTAAACGTTCTTCATTCACTCCGTCCGGATTGCGTTTATAAATACCTTTGCGATCACCAGTATGAACGGTAAATAGAAGATATTCCCCGTTTGGAGACCATTGCCCAACTTCATCTGCCTTAACGGTGGTCAATCTCACTGGGCGATTTTCTAGTAGATTTGTCGTGTATATTGTTTTTGAGCCGCTATGCTCCGCCAGAAAAGCTATTCTGTTTCCGGAGGGATCCCATTGATGGCTCCAGTTATTTCCTGGTTCTTGAGTAACCCTAATCCTATCTTTACTTTCACCAATTATTTTTAGAGTCTCAACGTTTGTCTTGCCATTTTCTTCAGATAGAAATGCAACAGTTGAATTATCTGGGGAAATCAATGGCTCAAACTCATCTATCGATGATGAAGTTAAATTAGACTCCTCTTTTGTTATGGGGTCGATAGAATAAAGATCTAAATTGCCATTGCGATCAGAGGTGAATATTATTAGATCAACTTGATCTCCATTGCAGCCAATTGAAGCAAACAATGTTAATAATGATATGAATGTTACTGTGTAAAAGCTGACCTGAATTTTTCGCATCTTTTAGGAAATTTGCTGGAACTGTGTCACTCGCCTGATTCTTAAGTTATTGCATCATAGATGTAATGATTAATTATGGAAACCAGTTTTAGTCCTATGTTTAGTAAAAACAAAATAAACCAATTAAATAAAATAATAACTAAAATAAACCACTACCAAGCTAATGCATAGCATGCTCTTCTTGGATCTGCTCCAGCGTTCATTACGCCAGTATCGAGGTTTCTGGTTGTAACTGTTGCACCAAGGCCACATACAGTGGATTTAACAACTTTATGGCCCTTTACTTTGAGTTCGTAAATTACGTCTGAATCGATGCCATCCTCCACAGATAATTGTCCTGGGTGATACACATGAGGAAAGAAAGAATTAGGAACACTGTCAGTTGCGAATCTAGGCGCCTCCACAGCTTCTTGTGGGTTCATTCCAAAAACCAGCATATTAAGCATTAGTTGTATATTTCCTTGAACTTGATGATCTCCTCCAGGGCATCCAAAGGTAGCAAAGGGTTGCCCTTGAGTCGAAACAATGTAATTAACCAAAGTGGTTCTAGGCCGCTTTCCGGGATTAATTACATTAGGGTGCCCGGCCTGAAGATTAAACATTTCGATTCGAGTACTTAATGCAAATCCCAGGTCATCAAAGAAAATTGACTTTTCGAATGAACCGCCTGAAGGAGTTGAACATGCAATGTTGCCCTGTTTATCTTGTACAGCTATATGTGTTGTGCCAGATTGGTTATCTAAAAACCCTGGATTATGTATGGGTTTTATAAATTTTGGCTTTACTCCGTTAAGAGTAGAAAAAATGTAAGGATCGCCATGGGATGGCATTTCAATGGAAGGAATATCCTTATCAATCAATCTGCTTCTTAACTCTGAATATTCCTTTGAAAGCAAGCCATCAACAGGTACATCAGAAAAGTCTGGATCGCCATAATATGCTTCTCTATCAGCCATTGATAATTTCATTGCTTCTACTACCGTGTGAATGTAATTAGGAGTGTTGTGGCCTAGCGATTGCAAATCAAAGTGCTCCAATATGTTTAAGCATTGTAAAAGTACTGCCGCTTGTGACCATGTGCCTTGTCCATGTATGCGGTACTTATGAAACGTGGTGCTTAAGGGATCTTCTGGTTTTGCTTTGAATTCATTGAGATCTTTATATGTGAGTATTCCGCCAAGTTTAGAAACATTAGCATCAATCCGCTGAGATATCTCCCCGTTATAGAAGTTATTGTTGGCCGCGTGAATTGCTTTGACACGATCAAATGGTTTTCCCTGATCATCCGAAATGAGTGAATTCAGGCTCGCACCCAAGGCTTTTTGAATAAGAATTGAGCCAGACTTAGGGACATATCCGTTTGGAAAAAAGATTTTTGAACCCCCAGGAGGGTAATTCCTGAATTGGGTTAATATGCCAGGAGATTTTAATGCCTGAGTCATGTATTTGTAATTGGGTATTCCATCATTTGCATAACAGATGGAAGGTTCAATCACTTCCCTGATTGTTTTTGTTCCAAATGTAGCTAGAATTGATGTCAAAGCGCCGACCACCCCAGGCACAGTCAGTGAAATATGAGCTGATTTTCCAGGGCCAGTTGGAATGGCATTGAATCCGCGAGAGAGGTAATATTCAGCGTTAGCCAAAGCAGGTGCTCCACCTTGTCCGCTGTAAGATATCAATTGGTTTGAGTCAGAATCGAAAAGCATAAAAACACTTTCCGCTCCAATTGAGTAAGAAGCCATTGGCTCTACAACAGCTGCAGCGAATGTTGCAGCGACCATTGCGTCAAAAGCGTTGCCGCCGTTTAATAAAATCCGCATGCCAGCCATTGAAGTGAGGTAATGACCCGTGGATATTATGCCGTTGGAACCTTTTAATACCGGCCGTCCGGTTGAAGGAAGGTGAGAGGCACCTTGTTCAAGTTGATAATCACGTTCTTTTTTCAATTCTATTTATTAACCTTAATCACTTATATTGGACATATTGATGACTAGTTTGAATTTATCTTATTGTATAGTAGGATTTTCTAACGACTCATTAGTTTAAAGTAATTCATTAAAACGTGATTGAAAATTGTCTAATTTAACGAAGGTGTTTAGTTTTCCAAATCCAGTGAATGAATGGGCAGCTCGCTGTGTAGCAGGAATGGTAATGGCATTAACATTATCTGCAATATTCACGGATCAATGGATCATCATTGCCGTATTGCTTTATGGATTTTGTGCTCGTGTGGCAACTGGACCTACTTTAAGCCCTATGGGCCAGATAGCTATTCGTTTATTAGTGCCGATTATTGGTAAAAATCGCCCCGTTGCCGGCCCGCCAAAAAGGTTTGCCCAATTTGTGGGATTAATCTTTTCTCTAACTGCATTGATTCTTTTCTTTGTTGTTGATTCGTCTCTGCCATACCGTATTGTTCTCGCAGTGCTAGCAGGGTTTGCATTTCTGGAATCTATTGTGGGGTTTTGTGCTGGTTGCTTCGTTTTTGGATACTTGATGAAGTGGAATTTGATACCCGAATCAGTTTGTGAGGCCTGCGCAAATTTTGAAGCAAAAACAAGTTAAGCTGAGTTAACTTAAGGATGGTTTAATATCGGCCCAAGGGCTTATTTTTTCTAGAGCAGCCGAGATACTTAAAACAGTCTTTTCATCTCGAGGACGTCCAATTATCTGCAGTCCTATTGGAAGCTTGTTTTTACTGAACCCTGCAGGTACAGACGCTGCTGGTAAACCAGCTAAGTTTATTGGAAAAGTGAATGGAAAGTACCCCCACCAAGGATCGACTTCACGTCCATCTATTTCATTTATGGTTTCCAACGGTCCTAATGCATCGAATGCTTCAACCGCGAGGGTTGGAGTGACTATTACATCAAATTGCTCGAAAGCGGAGTTAAATATCGATTTAATTTGATCTACATGTCCTAGGGCAGCAGCGTATTCTGCTCCGGTTACAGAAGCACCATTTTCAATACAATTAGCAGCGTAGTCGGTAAGCTGATCAGGATAGTTTTCTAATAACTGACTGTAAGCAGTATAAGCCATAGCTGAGAACAGAGTTCTAAAAGGCCCAAAAGGTTCATTCAACACAATATCTGCATTATCAATTTCACAGCCTGCATTTTTCAGTGAAGTAGTTGCTTCTTGGCATATGTTTAAAACCTCGCTATCAACGGCAGCAAAACCCAGGTCAGAGCTCCAGCCGATCCTAAGTCCATTGACGGTACTAGTTGGACTGAAAGTGTCATGGGTTATTTCGTCGATAAAACCTGAGGGATCACGCGCATCAAACCCTGATATTATTTGCATAATCAAAGCTGAATCGGATACGCTCCTACTAATTGGCCCTGTTTGTGATAGGTGGTTCGCTGCTATTGGCAGCCCAGCACCGCCATACTTTGGAACTCTTCCTTGAGTCGGTTTTAAGCCAAATACACCACAAAAACTACTCGGTATTCTAATAGACCCTCCGCCGTCTCCTCCAATTGATACTGGGCATAGCCCTGCAGCTAATGCTGAAGCAGCTCCACCTGAAGAACCCCCTGAGGTTTTTGTAATATTCCATGGATTTCGACAATGTTCTCCTAGTAAGTTGGACGTCACACCAAGTAGTCCAAACTCAGGAGTATTTGTCTTTCCCAGGATCACGGCTCCAGCATCTTTGATTCGTTCTACTACAACTGAATCTTCTTTAGGCACTCTATCTTTAAATATTTGAGACCCGCCTGTGGTTTTTAGTCCTGCTGTAATCTCTAAATCTTTTATGGATATCGGTAAGCCATCAAGAGGTCCTACAACATTACCAGACATCAGCCGTTTATCAGCTTTAGTTGCTACAGACAGCGCATTTTCAGCGTCAACTGTTAAATAAGAATGGAGCTTATTATCGAACTTTTCAATTCTCTCTAGGAAAAGGCGTGTTAATTCCACCGAAGAGAATTCTTTTTTCCTAAGCATAGAAATCAGATTAACTGCTGGCTCAAATGCTAAATTTTGGTCGGATGATAGTTTGCTCAATCGGAAAAAACCTGACATGACGCATAGCTGGAATCTTCACATATCATAAGAACTATACCCGGACAAAATTATGGAGAATGAAGAATCTGATATTATAAAATCCGCTATTTCTAATCATAAGCTAAACACATACAATTGAACTTTCAATTAACCATATTAAAGCAGGTTAAATTCTAATACCCGATGTTATCATTGGTTTAATAATTATGAATACTAAAATGCGAATTTTGTATTGGAAAGAGATACCGATACAAATCCAAACAGAAGATGATTCTGGGAAAACATCTGTTTTACTTGATCCGCGTTTTCAAGAGGCAGTTGACGCATTAGCAATGCTTGAAGGTTCATATGGCACAGATGATTATTTGGATGGATGGCAATGGAGCGAGCAAGTAGAAGTTGAAGGAGATGCCAGAGGCTCAGCAAAGAGAATGTCAGAACACTACAATACTGGGTTTCCTGTTGATTTAGTTTCCAGACTACGGGATTTACATAGAGAAGAAAAAAGAGATACTCGGCCAGGATCCATTGATCATTGGTTTGAATCCTAACTCAATAATTTTAATAAGAGGTTTTTGTTAATGGAAATTCTTTCTAAACTGGCAAATAAAAACACTTTATTGGCTGATGGCGCTACTGGTACATATTTGCAGGCAAGAGGTTTGGAGCCCGGCGGCGACCCCGAACTAATGAATATAACAGACGCAAATGTTGTAAAAGGAATGGCGAAGGATTATTTTGAAGCGGGAAGCGACTTGGTTCAAACGAATTCTTTTGGAGGCAATTTTTATGTTCAAAGTCGATATGATCAAGGAGCCAAAATTGATGAGATTAATTTTCAAGCAGCTCAGTTAGCTAAATCCGCGAGTCTCAACCCCAACTTAGGTAAAAAGGAAAGATATGTGTTTGGTTCTGTTGGCCCAACAGGTGAATTGATTGAACCGGTTGGGACAACTAGCGCTAAAGATATATATGCTGCGTTCAAACAGCAAATATTAGCATTAGCAAAAGGTGGGGTAGATGGAATCATTATTGAAACAATGATTTCTTTGGAAGAAGCTAAGATAGCAATTAGTGCAACAAAAGAAAACACAGACCTTCCGGTAGCGGCACTAACTACATTTGATAAGGGTCCTCGTGGTTTTTTCACAATGATGGGTGATACACCAGAAAAATGTTTCACTGAATTATTCGCGGCTGATGCTGATATAGTAGGGGCGAATTGCGGTAATGGTATAGAAATTATGTCTGAATTAGCAAAAAGGTTTAGAGAATGCGGAGAAGGGTATGTATGGATTAATTCAAATGCAGGAATTCCAGAGATACGTCAAGGGCAAATCATATATCCAGAAACTCCAGATTACATGTCAGAGGGATTCTCTAAGTTAATAGATATGGGGATCAATATTGTGGGCGGATGTTGTGGAACGACGCCTGATCATATTAAACAAATTGCTAGTTTGATTAACGAGTAAAAGGGGAACTAAATGGCATCAAATACTAAAGAATCTGTGAGTCAAATTCTTGCCAGGCTTGGCAGATGTTTAGAATTAATTTCAATCGACCCTTATGGTGATGAAATGTCTGTCGGTTTTTATGAAAAGGACGGGGTAGTAACGGTATGGAGTTTTAAGGAAGGCAAGGATGTTTCTGAAAGGTTAGAAGAAATTCGGAATCGCATTGTGGGATTCGGGGATTTGGCTATATCAAAAGATAACCCTCACGAATTTTATTTCCCTGGAGGAACTGTTTATCCACGCGCGTTTAAATTCATTGCTAGAAATGCAGTTGAAAAATCTCCACTGATCCCAATACCTGATGGAAGAATCGAAGTGAAGGATTTAAAGAGTGACATGGTTTTGTTTGCAACTCCTAGGGAAGAAAATGGTACTTGGATTTACACGGTTGGGGGTGAAGGAGAAGCTGAAAGGCCGCAACTGAGGATTAGAGCAACCGTAGCTGGTTTAGTTCGATACGGAGAGATGGAAAAGATTGGCGATACAGAGTTAAAATTTCCATGTTCCAGTCGTTATGATCAACTAGTCAGAAGTGTACTGCCTTATGCCCGTAACGTGAGCGGCACGGAAGATATGCTTGAGTCGGATGAATCCCGGGGTCAAATGACTACAGGAACATTAGGGTTCTCTCAGTAAGAGAGATTGATTTAAATGAATTCAAGAGAGAGAGTATTAGCAGCATTAAAAGGGGATCCTGTAGATAGGCCCGCAGTCATTAATCCTGGATCAATAATGACCGTGGAGCTAATGGATTTTGTGAATGCTTCTTTTCCTGACGCATGTAGGGATGCAGAATTAAATGCTCGTTTAGCAGCAACTGGGTTTAATGAGCTTGGATTTGATTCTACTTACCACCATTACACGATTGTCCAGGAATCCTCTGCATTGGGCTGTGAAATTCAATGGGAACAGAAAGATAATTGGCCCACGGTCGTAATGAGCAGGCCAATCTGGGACCATCCTGATCAGATTAAAATACCCCCGGGGTTTTTAGAGCATCCAGATACATTATGTGTGTTGAAAGCAACAGAAATCCTTAAAACGGAAATAGGTGCTGAAGCTTGTATCGTTGGTAAAACTATGGGACCTTGGTCTCTCGGTTATCACACTTTTGGAGTCCAGAATTTTTTATTGATGAGTATTGATGACCCTGAGCTAACCAAGATCGCATTAAATAAACTTAAAGAAATATCTGTGATGTTTGGCCTCGCTCAGATTGCAGCAGGTGCGGATGTTTTGATGTTTCCTGATCACGCTACAGGAGACTTGGTTTCTGGAGACTATTACAAAACTTTTTTAAAGGATTTGCACGCTGAAATGGCCGAACGGTTGCCCGTTCCTTTAATTTTACATATTTGTGGATACACGTTAGATAGATTGGATTACATTTGTGAAACTGGAATGTCATGCTTTCACTTTGATTCAAAAAATGATCCACAAAAAGCCATGGATATAGCATCTGGCAGAATGCGACTTGTAGGTAACATAAATTGTCCTATAACAATGTTTTCAAAAGGCTCGGAAGAGATTCGTAAAGAGGTAACTAGGTGTTTAGACGCAGGGGTAGATTTGATTGCTCCTGAATGCGCCTTGCCTCTTCAAACTAAACTGGAAAACATATTAGAAATACCTAAAGCAGTCAAAGCGTGGAGTGACGCAAATCCCAAAAGTGTTTACATCAATGGTAGAAATAATTAATAAGTTGATGATAAAAAACAATAAACTTGTAACGTGTCGACATTAATAAGGAAAATATTTTGTCTGAAATGGAAAAAATGAACTCCCGTGATCGAGTCTTGGCAGCTTTATCTGGGGAAAAAGTTGATCGGACTCCAGTATGTAATCCGACAAATATAGCCACTGTCGAGCTAATGGATTTGGTGGATGCACCCTTCCCTGAAGCGAATAGAAATCCTGAGTTGAATGCTAGCCTTGCTGCGACCGGATACACTGAATTAGGATTTGACTCTATATCACCATATTTTTCGATAATACAAGAATCTTCGGCGCTTGGCTGTGAAATGCAATGGGAACAGAAAGATAATTGGCCGACTGTACGGATGAGCAAGCCAATTTGGGACACTCCTGAAGATGTGAAGATACCTCCAGGATTCTTAGAACATCAAGATACCTCAACTATTATTAGATCAATTGAAATATTGGCGCAGAATTTTAAAAAAGAAGTCGCGATTGTTGGCAAGACGATGGGACCTTGGACTCTCGCGTACCATGTTTTCGGGGTTGAAAAATTTTTGCTAATGAGCATAGATGATCCTGAAATGACTAAACGTGCATTGGATAAACTTAAAGAGATATCAGTGATGTTTGGTTTGGCTCAGATTGCAGCAGGTGCTGATGTTTTAACGTTTCCAGACCACGCAACAGGAGATCTCGTTTCTGGAGAATATTACAAAAGGTTTCTTTTAGAACTTCATCAAGAAATGGCTGAGAGGTTGAATGTGCCATTGATATTACATATTTGTGGCTATACATTAGACAGATTAGATTATATCGGCCAGAGTGGCATGGCTAGCTTCCATTTTGATTCAAAAAATGATCCTGCTGAGGCGGTGAAAATTGCTGAAGGAAAAATTGGACTTGTTGGCAATATAAATAACCCGGTCACACTGTATTCTAAGGGTCCTGAAGAAGTTAGAAATGAAGTTAACAAATGTCTGGAAGCCGGAGTAGATATGATAGCTCCTGAATGCGCTATTCCTTTAGCTACACGACTAGAAAACCTTATGGAAATACCCAAAGCAGTCCGTGAATGGACAAAAGGTGGTTAAATCAGCTTTGTCTGAAATGGAAAAATTTGTAATTATCGGGGAGAACATTCATACCACCAGGATTGTTTTGCGTGATGGTAAAAGGCATAAAACCTTACAAAATGGTGAAGAGATAATTCTGTATGTGGATAGCGAAGGCAACCAAAATAATATCTCTGTTCCTGATTGGTTCAAGAAAACACAGCCCTACGAGCAAGGTCAAATAAAACATTTCATGATAGTGGTTTTAGAAGCTATTAATGGAGATAAAAAAACACAACGTGAAAGCGCCTCTTTTGTTCAGAGTGAAGCCTTGCGTCAGATAAGTGCTGGGGCTGACTTTCTTGATGTAAATGTCGATGAAGTATCGTACAAACTAGACATACAAAAAGAAGCTATGCGGTGGCTTGTAAACGCAGTGCAGGAAGTCTCTACCGTACCCATAAGTGTTGACTCTTCTAATTCTGAAATTATTGCTGCTGGGCTTGCAGAGATAGATTCTTCTCGGGATAAGACCTTAATAAATTCAGTTGCACTAGAAAGACTCGAGACATTTGACCTTGTAGAAAAATATGATACAAAAACCATAATTACAGCTTCTGGTGAGTCGAGTATGCCGACAAATGACATTGAAAGGGTAGAAAATGTTTTAAGGTTATTGGAAGAGGCTGAGCGCAGAGGGATAAAAGAAGAAGATATATTTGTAGACCTTTTAGTATTTCCGATTTCTGTCGACAGTTCTTTTGGAACGGATTATTTAAATGCTGTTAAGATGCTGAGAGAAGAAAAAGGTGACGCCATTAAAATTACCGGTGGGCTTAGTAATGTCTCATTTGGGCTCCCAATGCGAAAGATCATTAATGAGACATTTATAAAGCTTTCTTTAGATGTGGGTGCTAATAGCGGGATTGTAGATCCCATACAAACTAATTTAATGAAAGCTTCATCTTTAAATCTAGATTTGGAACCGCATCGATTCGCACGAGATATGCTTTTAGGTGAAGATGAATTTTGTATGAATTACATAAAAGCTTATAACCAGGGCCAGCTAGTAGTAAAATAATACCTTCCCAACTTAAGTAACGCTTCAGACGTACTACCAAAGCTTCACGAGGAGACAACATAAATGGCGATAATCCATGAAGGATTGCTTGGCGAAATGCAATATATAGCAAAGCCTTTTGAACAGAATCATATTCAAGATTTATTTACAAAAGATGACATGCTGATGCAGGAAATGGCATTCAATCTCGTATATGGGAACAATGAAAAAATTGATGAATTAACAAAAACTGCGCTCGATCAAGGATATTCAGCTAATGATATTCTTGATGATGGATTGATATCAGGCATGGCAATAGTAGGGATTAAATTTCGTGACAACATCATATTTGTTCCTGAAGTTTTAATTGCTGCGAGAGCCATGAAAGCAGGTATGGCTCATATTGAACCTATTTTGTCAGCTTCTGGCGTAGAACCCCTGGGAATAGTGATCATGGGAACGGTCAAAGGTGATCTGCATGATATCGGCAAAAACTTGTGCATAATGATGCTAAGAGGAGCTGGGTTTGTAGTCGAGGATCTCGGAGTTGATACCAAGCCTGATGAATTCATGGATGCAGCTGTTGAATTTAAAGCTCAAGTTGTGGGCATGTCAGCATTATTAACTACTACAATGCCAAATATGGGTCGGACAATAGAGTTTTTCGAAGACAATGGTGTTCGTGAAGAATTTAAAATGATAATAGGAGGCGCTGCCGTAACTCAGGAATTTGCTGAAGACATGGGGGCGGACGGTTATGGTAAAGATGCGATGGAATGCGTTTCTTTAGTAAAAGAGATAGTTCTAGCTCAATAAAATAGCCTCAATAATCTGTCACTGCAGACAAATTAATAGAATTCAGAAGATTAATTTATTATGAGAATGTTTCGACTACATCCAGCTTTACTGGAACTAATTTATAAAGGGACAGTTGCCTTTCTAAGTCCAGGAAAATCGCTCATTGTACGTAGTCGTATTATAAACAGAGGATTAATTCTTGCAGAACACTTATTCAAAAAGCCCGTATTTGATTGCCAAATGTGTGGTCAATGTGTATTACATAATACTGGTATGACTTGTCCAATGACATGTCCAAAAAGCTTGAGAAATGGACCATGCGGCGGTGTTAGGAACAATGGTAATTGCGAAGTCATACCTGAAATGACGTGTGTATGGGTGACTGCATGGGAAAGATCAAAACAGATGCCAATATACGGGCCTAATATAAATGTAATTATGGCTCCATTGGATCGAAGATTACAGGACACATCAGCATGGGCGAACCAGTTGTCTGGTAGAACGGAGATAATTCAAGATGAGTGGTCAAGTTGAAGACCAATCAAAATTAGAGCGTGTTTTACGGTCTGGCCAGCTTGCTGTTACTGCTGAACTAAATTCGCCGGATAGCCACTTGCCGGAATCCGTTCATCGTAACGCTTTAGTTCTGGGCTCACTTTGTGATGGAATAAATGCTACTGATGCTGCTGGCGCAAGCGTACATTTATCTAGTATAGCTGTATCTGCAATATTGCAAAAAGCTGGCTATGAACCGGTTATGCAAATGTCTTGTAGAGATCGCAATAGAATTGCTATGCAGGGAGAGTTGCTTGGTGCAGCTGCATTAAATATAAAAAATGTATTGTGTTTAACTGGAGATGGAGTGCATACGGGAGATCACCCCCAAGCAAAACCCGTGTTTGATATGGATTCAATTAACCTGTTAAAAACGGCCAGAACAATGGAAGAAGAAGGTAGATTCCTTTCTGGTAGAAAACTTGAATCAAACCCGAAGTTCTTTTTAGGTGCTGCCGCCAACCCGTTTGTACCTCCCTATGATTTTAGGCCGTTAAGATTAAAGAAAAAAATAAATGCTGGTGCAAAATTTATTCAGACCCAATACTGCTTCGATGTGCCTCGGTTGAAAACTTATATGGATTCAGTGAATGACATGGGATTATCAGAAAAAGTATTTATTTTAATTGGCGTCGGGCCTTTGAAATCCGCAAAATCTGCTCAACGGATGCGGTCCAATGTGCCTGGTGTTGTCATACCTGATGCGATCATTAGTAGACTCAAGCAGGCGAAAGACCAAGTCGCTGAAGGAAAAAAGATATGTCTGGAAATCGTACAGCAGGTGATCGAAATGCCTGGAGTTAAAGGTATTCATATCATGGCATATGGGCAGGAGGCATTAGTGCCGGAGATAATTGCAGAATCAGGTATACTCGATAATCGTAACAATAACATTTAAAGGTAAGCCGTGAATCAGAATAAAAATTTTGATAAAGATCGTTATCAGGCAAGTATTGATAAATTACAGAAAATATATAGTAGTATTTCAGATTCTGCTGTTGATATATCTAAAAAACGATGCCCTTACAAAAACGTTAAGGATAGATGTACTGCCAAGTTTGGATGCCGTAATCAAGACTTCGTTGATGGTAAAGACCAATTAGCTTTATGTGTTGGTAGTGACAAACTCGATTATCGTGACGCGTGGGATTTGTAGTATGACACATCATGATACGTGTAATAAAAAAGAGTATAAGTTAATTTGTCTCCGCTAATTTATGGTAAAAAGCAAATACCTCTACTTCAGGGGAAAACTGTATTTGATTATGCGGATGACCTAAAAATAAGAGTTCCAACTTCTTGTGGACGAACCGGTGAGTGTCATGAGTGCATAGTTGAAATTAAACAAGGCTCTGATGGATTAACAGATAGAACAGAATCAGAGAAATTCCTTAAAGATACATATAGACTCGCATGCCAGGCGGCGATTTCGGACGCCGCTGAGAATCTAGAATTTTCCGTTTTGCGACGCCAGCCTAAAATTCTCACCAGTTCGATTAAACGTAAAATTGTCGCTGATCCAATCACTCGTAAATCGGGAGATTTTGTATGTTATAGAGACCAACGACTAGAAGAATATAAGGGAAGTATCTATGGATTAGCTATCGACTTGGGAACAACTACCGTAGCAATGAATCTAGTAGATTTAGAAAAAAAGGTCACTGTATTCACAACTTCCTTTGAAAACCCACAAAAGTTTGGGGGTAGCGACGTGATGCATCGAATTTCGTACGATGGTGGACCATACCATGGGGAGTTGCGAAAAGTTGTGCTGTCATCGATTAATTTTGAAATTGGTGATATGTGTCGCAAGCTCAAAATCCATAGAAGACGCATTTATGAAGCAGTATTGGTTGGTAACTCGACTATGAGGGACATAGTATTTGGGGTTGATGTACAAACAATAGGCGAAAAACCATATAAATCTAAAATAGAAATGGAGTTTATTCAGGGGGAACGTAAATCAACAGCCTTAAATGCTATTGCAAATGATTTGGGAATTAGAATTTTTCCGAAAGCAAACGTTTATGGTGGGCCATTAATTGCTAGTCATGTTGGGTCTGACGTTTCGGCAGATCTTTTGGCTATAGGAATGGATGAGATGGACGAAAGTGTCATGTTAGTGGATGTTGGCACAAACACCGAGGTGATTATCGGCAACAGACATCGTATTTTGGCAGCTTCATGCCCGGCAGGTCCTGCTTTTGAAGGTGGAGAAATTAAATTTGGAATGCCTGGATATGAAGGGGCGGTTGAGGCAGTGAGGATGGATAACAGCGGTGTAGAAATTGAAACAATTGGTAATGCTGATCCTGAAGGTATTTGTGGCTCTGGATTAATCGATCTGCTAGCTGAATTACGAAGAACACAAAGAATGACGGAATTGGGTGTTTTTAATAGTGGAGAAAATGAATTCACATTTGCTAGTGAACAAGGGTTAACATTGTCTAGAGCTGATATATCTGCTTTAGCTCAAGCGAAGTCTGCAAATTTTTGTGGACAATGGATTGTTTTGCGTGCATTTGGTCAGCCGATTAAAGAGCTCGCGAAGTTTTATCTTGCTGGAGGTTTTGCGAATTATATAAATGCGAAAAATGCTATTGAAATTGGCTTCTTAGCCAATGTCAATTTAGACGACATTGAAAAGGTTGGAAATGCGTCACTTGAGGGAGCAACGATTATGCTATTGTCCGGAAAGTTAAGGAATCGTATCGAAGACTTGGTTTTGAAAGTGGAGCATATAGAATTGGAAACAACTGATGATTTCTTCGACCTGTTTGTTGAGGGTTGTCAATTCAAAAGAATGGATTTTAAATTGTAGGGCTGCGAGAGCGCCAAATATGAAAAATGATGGTAACAGCATGAAAATTTTGATAACAGATTATGTTTTCCCGAATTTAGATCCAGAGAAAAAAGCTCTAGAACTAACTGACGTTGAGCTAGTTATTGCTCCAGATGGAAGTGAAGAAACTTTAACAGAACTAGCAGGTGATGTTGACGGGATATTGACCTGCTTTGCAAAAGTTACAGATAAGGTTATAGAGAACGCAATTAATCTAAAAGTAATTGCAAGATATGGAGTAGGAGTAGATAACATTGCTGTCAATAAAGCTACTGAGTTAGGCATTGCCGTGACGTATGTTCCCGATTATTGTGTTGATGAGGTTGCGGATCACGTTTTTTCATTTTTGCTTGCCTGGAATCGACAGGTGATCAACTTTGACTACAACACAAAGATGAAAGGATGGGGCTCGGTTGATTTAAATTTACCTATGAATAGGCTGCGAGGTAGCACGATAGGTGTAATAGGGTTTGGTCGCATTGGTCGTAATGTTGCTGAGAAAGCCAAAGCTTTCGGAATGCACGTTTTAGTTACAGATCCTTTCGTCGCAAGTGATTTAGTTAATAAGGACATAGATGTTGTTCCTATAAGAGACCTACTGGAAAAATCTGATTTCGTTACCATTCACTCTCCCCTCAATAACGAAACCAAAGGAATGATTAGCATTAACGAGTTCCGTGTTATGAAGAAAAACTGTTTTATTATAAATTGTGCCAGAGGCCCACTTATCGATGAAACTGCTTTAATTAGCGCATTAGAATCAGGTGAGATTGCTGGAGCAGGACTTGATGTGCTGGAATCAGATCATCCTGAAAATAACAACAAACTATTTAAAATGAATAATGTCATTGTGTCACCGCATGTAGCTTTCTACTCGCCTGAATCTACAGTTGAGCTTCAATCAAGAGCTGCAGGTTCAATAGCTGATGTGCTTTCAGGGAAAATGCCTGAGAACTTGTATAACAAAGAGGTGGTTGGGGAAACGAGAGCAAAGATATAAGAAATTTATATCATTGAAATTCCTTGACCTCCGTCAACTGGAATGCAAGTGCCCGTTATTGTACCTGCCCTATCTGAGGATAGAAAAGCGACCAAGTCACCCACTGGTTCAGGCCATCCAAATTTTCCTAGAGGTAGGTTGTCGGATATAAATTGTTCTACAACTTCCGGCGAATTGTTGTTTTGAAATCTTTCCCAAGATCCTTGTGGGTGTGCTATTGATCCAGGCGCGATACTGTTCACCAAAATACCATATTTTCCAAGCGAAACAGCAGCATGCTTTGTGGCTCCTATGAGAGCCGCCTTGGCTGACATGTAGGATATATTCCCTCCATATTCACGGCCCCAAATCGAAGCAATATTTATAATTCGTCCCCAAGACTGTTTTTGCATGTGTGGTATCACTAATCTCATTAACTCATAGCCGCCGAATAGGTTTATATCGAAAGTACCTCTGAAGTCATCTAGATTTGTGCCGGAGATGTCCTCTCGCGAAAGAGTACCACCAACATTGTTGACCAGAATGTCTATATGCCCTAACTTTGAAGTAGCTTTTGCGTGAATTTCTTTAGCTTTGTCAGGTACTGAAATATCGCCCACAATCGTTATTACTTTTGCTCCAGCAGTTTCTAAATCCACCTTTGTGTTTTCTAGTGTCTCAGGAGTACGTCCACAAATCACAATATTGACTCCCTCGTTAGCTAGTGACAGTGCACACTGCCTTCCTAAACCTCTGCTTCCGCCTGTAATTAAGGCGTTTTTACCATTTAATTTGAGATCCATATATGTATTCCTTATTCACCCACAATGTTTATTATTGAAACTGATCCACGGTTTAAGATATTAGTGCTCTACTACGGTACCGCCATTTATATTTATAGATTGTCCGGTTATCCAGCTGGTCGCCTCTGTACAAAGGTGTGCGACTAAATGTCCGACTTCCTCATCGGTTCCATTTCGTCCTATCGGGGTTTGTTCTGCGATCTCGTCCATTTGACCTCGTTTTTGCAGCTCATCCATTCTTGCGGTTTCTGTAGCACCAGGGCATACGCAATTAACATTTATGTTATTTGGACCCAGTTCTTTCGCTGCTGATTGCGTCATACCAACTATCGCAAAATTAGCTGCGTTATATGCAAAAGTATTTGGAACGCCTCGTTTACCAGCCGTTGAGGAAATATTGACTATTTTACCTCCGGTATTTTGTTTCAGATTTGCTTTCAGAAATTCCTGAGTACACAAGTATGTGCCACGTATTTTTATATCAATAACACGCTGGAACACATCTGGCTCAACTTCAATTATCGGAACCCTATCTGCGCCGATTGGGGCTGCAGCATTGTTAATAAGAATATCGACGCGACCGAACTTAGAAATAGTATCTCTAATCATGTTTTCAACTTGTATTTGATCAGTAACATCTACTACTAAGGTTAAAGCTTTTACTCCGTGGGCTCGAATTTGCTCAGCCGTACTTTCTATGTCTTTCCAATTTGCTTTTTGCTCATCATCTGGGAATGTTTTTGGGTCTCTGCCTGTTCCCGTTACTACCACATGCGCTCCTAGTTCAGCTAATCGTACAGCCGCAGCTCTTCCTATTCCTCTCATGCGACCCGCACCTGTTACTATTGCGACTTTATCTGCTAGTTCTTTCATACGTTACTCCTGAATCGAAGGTTTTAAAAAGCCATGGTTTGCCGCTTGCTCATACGCATGAGCAGTTTTTAATAAAGTTTTTTCTGAATGATGAGGTCCCATTAGTTGCACACCGATAGGCATATCTTTTATCAAACCAGCTGGTATTGAAATTGCCGGAATACCTGCAATATTAGCTGGAATCGTAAAGATATCATTCAGATACATTTGTACTGGATCTGATATTTTATCTCCTAAGGGGAAAGCCACCGTTGGCGTTGATGGTGCGATTATAATATCCACGTCTTTAAATACTTTTACGAAGTCTTGACGTATTAGTGATCGAACTTGCTGTGCTTTTAAATAATAGGCATCGTAATATCCGGATGACAAAGCATATGTGCCTAGCAAAATACGCCTTTTAACCTCCGGTCCGAATCCATGTTGCCTTGTTTTTTCTAGAGCATCCCAAACATCGGTGGATTCCGAATGAGAGTAGCCGAATTTTACACCGTCATACCTTGATAAATTCGAAGATGCTTCTGCAGGGGCGATAATGTAGTAGACGGCCAGAGCGTGGGAAGTATGCGGGAGAGATACCTCTGAAATGACAGCACCCATGTCCTCCATAGTTTTTATAGAAGATCTGACAGTATTTGCCACATCTGAATCCATTCCATCAACGAAGTATTCTTTCGGGACTCCAATCTTTAAACCTTTTACATCGCCATCTAAATATTCAGCATATGCTGGAACATCTTCTGTGTTTGATGTGCTATCTTTCGGGTCATTTCCTGAAATTGCTTCTAATACAAAAGCTGAGTCCTGTACATTTTTAGTTAATGGTCCTATTTGATCTAATGAGCTTGCGAATGCAACTAGTCCGTATCGACTGACTCGTCCGTAAGTTGGCTTTAATCCTACCACTCCACAAAATGAAGCAGGTTGCCGTACGCTGCCTCCAGTATCAGACCCAATAGAAAAAAGGCATTGTTCTGCACTTACCGATGCAGCAGGTCCGCCGCTGCTCCCGCCTGGCACAGTGTTAAGGTCATGAGGGTTTTTCGTAGGGAAAAACACAGAATTTTCTGTTGAAGACCCCATAGCAAATTCATCCAGATTTCCTTTGCCCAAAAGTACTGCACCGGTTGACTTAAGTTTCGTGATGGCAGTAGCGTCATAATTTGGGACAAAATTTTCGAGCATTTTTGAAGCACAAGTGGTAGTGATTCCAGTTGTACAGATATTATCTTTAGCCTGGAAAGGTATACCGGTTAATAGAGATCCTTCGCCTCTGGCAAGAATTGAATCTGCATTAAGCGCAGATTTCAGTGCAGATTCTTCAGTAACTGAGATAAATGAGTTAATTTTTGAATCGGTTTGCTTTATGCGCTGAATAACTGATTCGGTCAGTTCGACTGCAGACAATTGTTTTCTGGCTAATAGGAGATGGGCTTCAGAAATTGTTAGAGACCAGGGATTAGATGAAGTCATGCTATTCTAGCACCGGTCTTACTCGAACAAAATTCTGTTCTTTTTTTGGAGCATTATCAAGCATGACTTCGTCTGCTTTGTCATTCGTTATTTTGTCACTTCTTAAAACTGTGTTAAGGCTAGTTGGATGCGCTGTAGTTTCAATGTGTTCAGTATTTATAGTATTTAGCGATTGGAACTGCTCTAGAATTTGCGAAAGTTGACCTCCAATGAGCTGAAGCTCTTCTTCGGTCATACCTATTTTTGCAAGACTCGCTATATGTTTTACTTCATCGTTTGATAAATTCATTTTTGTATTGTCATTATTAATTGTGTTGTAAATTCAGATATTAATTTAGTCGTTAACTTGTAAGCTGATGAACGTATAGTTAAAATCCAACAGATATTATTTAGTAATTTATCTGTAGATTCAAATTATATACATTACTTCTACAGAATAAATCTTAATAAATATAAAATCTGTGTAATAGAAACCTGTGTTTCTTGGAGAAAAAAATGAGAGCAACTTTGAGAACTGCAAATGTACAAATTCCTAAACTTATTAAGCTGACTGCTTTGATCTGGACTGTAAGTTTATTTATTGTCATTGTTGCATGCGGGGGTAATTCATCAACAGGAAACTCTGCTGGAGGTAGCGATTCAAGTGATTCGGTCCTGATTGAGAGTGGTGAAAAGCCTGCGCCAGATGATTCTCAAGGAGAATTTATTCTTGTGGATGAGATGAAAGCTGCCAGGCAATTACACAGTGCAATTAAATTACCAGACGGCCGAATCTTTGTTGTGGGAGGACGTGGCCCAGGAGCAAATTTAAATAATACTGTTTATGAGTCAGCTGAACTATATGATTCGAAATTGGATGAATGGACGTTGACTGGATCTATGGTCGATCAACGCCATGATTTATGTGCTTCTTTATTGCAGGATGGAAAGGTTTTAGCCGCTGGAGGGCGCGGCAAGCTTAATATGGCTATGCCAACGGCCGAGGTTTGGGATCCCGAGACTGGAGAATGGTCTCAGACAGGAAACTTAAATATCGGACGGGATTACATGCCATGTTTAACCCTCGATGATGGGCGCGTAATGATTATTGGTGGGGAAGAAAGAGATTACGCGCTGGAGGCGACGACAGAACTTTGGGATCCTTCTACTGGCAAATGGTCACAAGCTACTCCTATGTCTGCACCCAGAGCGCGGCATACAGCGACTTTGCTTGATGATGGAAGGGTGCTAGTTACTGGCGGTGGAAAGCTAGATCCACCTTATGAAAAAACTAGTGAAATATATGACCCAGCGACTGACACTTGGGTTGTCGGCGCAGAAATGAGTACTGGAAGAGCATCCCATAGTGCCATAAAACTTTCAGATGGAAGCGTTCTAGTAGTGGGGGGTCGCGGAAAAAAATTGACCTCTGAAGTTTATGATCCGCTGACCGATACATGGACTAAAGCAGGAAATACTGAGATACCACGTTCCGAGGCTTTTGCAGTAAGAATGTTGGATGGAAGGGTATTAATTACCGGTGGCATTGGTTTAAGGATTTCTGGTGAAATATTCGATCCTGACACAGGTGATTGGACAAGAACACTAGATATGCATGATACTCGGTATCGACATCAGATGATCGTACTTGATAGCGGAAAAATTTTAGTAATTGGCGGTAACGGTAAAGAAGGCCTATTGGCTGAAACTGAATTATTTACTCCATAGATAAGGTGAAATATGAAAATTCTATTTTTAATTACAGCATTATGCTCTCTCTTAGTTATTAGTTATTCTTGTGCTTCTTCTGACTCTACAGATGAGGCAATGACAACAGATAAAAATCAAGAGGGATCAGTAGAAAATGACACTGGTTCAGTTGAATCAATACCACCCGGTGAATTTGTACGGGTCGCAGATATGAAAAATTTCCGAATACAACACTCGGCAATTTTGCTAGATGATGGAAAAGTATTGGTGATGGGAGGCAAAGGACTTGGGGAGAAAACAAGCCATAACACATATATTTTTGAGACCGCAGAAATATATGACCCGAGCGCAGATACTTGGACATTTACTGGCATGATGGCTATAAACCGATATGCTTTTGCATCGGGGCTGCTGCCGGATGGAAGGGTTATAGTCGCTGGAGGCAGAGGTATTCTAACTCATGCATATCCTGATGCAGAGATATGGGATTCTGCAACAGGAGAATTTGAATCTATAGCACCTATGTTAGAACCCAGAGACGAAGTTAAAGGAGCGGTTTTGAGTGATGGAAGGTTTTTTGTGTCCGGAGGTTACAACGTGAACTATGGCCTGCGTAAAACGGCCGAGATATATGATCCAGCAACTGACACTTGGACAGAAATATCTTCTCTGGTTGATAAAAGGGCTAATCATACCGTTACTGTATTGCAAGACGGAAGGGTACTAGTAACTGGAGGTGGTAAGGAAGATGGCCCTTATCTTAAATCAGCGGAAATTTATGACTCCGAATCAGACACTTGGACAACCGCTGCGCCAATGGCAATAAGCAGACATTCACATACGGCGACCTTATTGCAAGATGGAAGAGTTTTGGTGGTTGGTGGTCGGGGAAAGAGAAATAATGCTGAGATATTTGATCCGGCAGCTAACACATGGACAAGGACTCCAGATTTATCAGAGCCTCGAGGACAACATACAGCTGTGATTACAACTGACGGCAAGGTAATCGTTGCTGGGGGTATGGGTAATCGCAGCTCTGTAGAGCTATACGACCCGGAAACCGATACTTGGACAGCTTTGGCTAATATGGAGGAGCCAAGGTTTAGGCATGTTTCTGTGGTGTTGAATGACGGAACTGTGCTTGTAGCCGGTGGAAACGGCAAAGAAATGATATTGGCTGAAGTAGAAAAGTTTACTCGTTAAAAATATTATAGCTGTTGATTTTTAATTTAGGATCTATTAGCCCATTCCATTGTGGCATCGATACCATGAGATATGAAGCTATTTAAGATATCATCGGTTTTTTCTAAGATTGATGCTATTGACTGTGACTCAGTTAAACTAGGGCTAGATAAAACATAAGATACGGTGTCTTGGTGTTTTGAGGGGCGTCCAATTCCAATTCTTAACCTTGGAAAATCGTTAGTTCCGATACGTTCGCAAACGGATTTCATGCCATTGTGCCCGCCAGGCCCGCCCTGCTTTTTTAATCTAATATTTCCAGGTGCGATATCCATGTCATCGTAAACTACCAACAGACAATTCGGAGACGCTTTGTAATCTTTTAGTAATGCTCGTGCCGCCAAACCGCTATCGTTCATATACGTTTTTGATTTGCCAATGACTATTGTTTCTCCGTATAGTTTTCCGACCCACGAATCATACGCTCTTTTATTTGAATTCATGTCTAACTGGTATTTATCAATTATTGTTTTTATCGCCCACAACCCCACATTGTGCCGTGTGCTGTGATAGTCGGTTTCGGGGTTACCAATTCCTAACACAATTAATTTAGGAATTTTGAAATTCCGACGTTTTGATAGCCGAGGTATAAAGCCAGTTAAATCAGATGGATTAATCATAATGAAATCTTACTAATTTTCCTTCAAAACTGAGGCTCATACGCTGTAGGTGTGCTTGCCGCCCGTCTTTTGCAACAACCTAATACCGTCTATTTTAATGGTTCGTTCAGCGGATTTACACATGTCATAGATTGTTAAACAAGAAACTGACACTGCCATTAAAGCCTCCATCTCAATACCTGTTTTACCGTTTGTTGAAACTTCGGAGACAACGTGAATAGCATTCTTATTTTTATTGATCGACAGGTTTACTGAAACTTGATTTACAGGGATTGGGTGGCATAATGGAATTAAATCTGAAGTTTTCTTAGAAGCCATTATTCCAGCTACTTTAGCTAGGCTTAAAACATCTCCCTTGCCGATTGCATTTTCTTCAATTAATTTAATTGTTGAAGGTTTCATGTGAACCCACCCTTCAGCTTTTGCGAAACGAAAAGTATTGGGTTTTGATCCAACATCTACCATGTTTGCGTTACCAGTCGCATCTACATGGCTTAATGATTCACCTTTTTCAGTCGGGTTTTCTTCTGCCATATCTTTTGTATTTTTAGTGACTCGTGATTGTGATTCCTTGTAAGCAATTGAATCAGCCAGTTCATTGAGGACATCGCCAGAATGTCCCCTTACCCACTCCCAGGTCACAGATTGTTGACTGGCCAGGGAATCCAATTCTTCCCAAAGATCGTTATTTGCTTTTCTGCGCCAACCTTTAGTCATCGTGTTTGTTATGTAAGTGCTATCAGTGTGCACAGTTACATTTGATTTTGGAGGTAATGACTTCAATCCTTCAATAACAGCAATCATTTCCATGCGATTATTAGTGGTTTCATCCAACCCGCCTTTTAAGATGGCTTGTTGTCCGTCAACAATTACAACGGCCCCCCAACCACCAGGGCCTGGGTTACCTGAACAAGCTCCATCCGTATATATATCTATCACTTTTTACTCAATTAATTGACCTGTATTTTATCTACCCGCCTATATGATACATTTCGACCTTTTTATTGGTATTTTCAGCAGGATTAATGTTTCGCGTCTGTGAGTACTGATCATTTCTGTTGTACCAAGTAGTGGAAATTAATTCGACCAGTTCCTGGTCTGAAGCTCCATTTCTGATAGGGGTTCTTAGATCTGTACCCTTTGTTCCAAATAGACATGTATACAAACTGCCTTCTGGAGAGAGGCGTAGCCTAGTGCAGGCCCCACAAAATGGATTTGTTACGGATGCGATTATACCTATTTCACCTGTTCCATTTATTTGCCGGTATCTCTTAGCAACCTCGCCTTCATAAAGTGGATCAAGTGGCTCAATTGGAATAGTTTGTTTGATTTGACTAATAATCTCTTTTGCAGACACTACATGTTTCATATTCCAATTATTAAGTGTTCCAACATCCATGTACTCAATGAAACGAACTATATGACCTTTGTTAAGAAAATGTTCAGCTAATTCAGTTAAAGTGTGGTCATTTACTCCCTTTTGGACAACGGAATTTATTTTTATTGGGTGAAACCCGACTTTGCTTGCGGCCTCGATACCCTTTAAAACACTTTTGACTCCAAAGTTGCGTCCATTCATTTCTCGAAAAATGGCATCATCAAGAGTATCAAGGCTAACAGTCAAGCGAGTAAGTCCGGCTTCTTTAAGAGCAAGAGCCATTTTTGGTAATAAATAACCGTTAGTTGTCATAGCTATATCTGCGAGATTGTCAATTTTAGAAATCATCTTAACTAAAACATCAACATCTCGCCTAACTAATGGCTCTCCACCAGTTATTCTGACTTTTTTAACGCCAATTTTTACTAAGAGATTTGTGATCCTTGTAATTTCCTCAAAGGTCAGCAAGCTATCTTGATCAAGAAATTCGTATCGTTCCCCGTATATTTCAGCGGGCATGCAATAAGCACACCTGAAATTACAGCGATCTGTAACCGATATT
>MDSV01098475.1_pt1 | contig 30225 bp, 24 predicted proteins | sample 810851 | NCBI WGS metagenome assembly MDSV01 (sample SAMN05326640, study PRJNA326480) | marine metagenome | isolation source: seawater | place: Atlantic Ocean: North East | collected 2012 | reverse complement strand
TGAATTTTATTCTATTTCGAAAGGTGTAAAATATTTTTCGGATTTTAGTGTTAAAAGAAATGAAAAAATAGATTTTATATTTAAAATAAAAATAAATAAGAATTATAATGATTTTAGTTTGAGATTAGGCCTAAGATCTCCTAATTCCCATGAAATCCTTTACTTTACAGATGAAAATCAAGTGTCTTTGGCTTCAATCAGTGGTGGATCATTTAAATTATCATTATCTATCGATCCCACATTCTTGATTCCTAATAGATATCCTTTATACATTATCCTAAAAACTCAAAATGTAAGTGCCGATATTATTGATGATCCTATTTTAACACTAAAAATTCTGAATGATGGGACTATAAAAAATACTAGTAGTGGAGCAAACTTAGCTTATTTAACATCTAAATCTAAATGCGAAATTTTGAGTTAATAAAAAATAGAACTATGTTTTTTATGCCATATGGTATAAAAAAGAAACATTTTGAAAGAGGTCTTGAAAATCTTCAACGTGTAATTGATAGGGGTGAAGAAGTTGGGGTTATAGTTTGCGATAAATCATTGTTGAGTTGTCTTAGAAATCCAAATAATAGTTATTTTCAGTGTGTAAATTGTGTAAGTAGAAGAAAAAACGGTTTAAGTTTAATTAATGGAGATTTTAAAACTTTTTCTCTTCCAAGCATAACAAATGAAGAGTTAAATCGTATAAACGATTTTTTAAATTTTGATATAAAAAATATAAATGATTTAAAAAAAATTTACTTTGATGATTTTGACATTGGATTTGCTGTTGCCTCTACAATTATAACACTCACTAGTAATCCTAATCCTGATTTAGGAGAGTGCAAAAATTTGGTTAATGATTTATTATGGTCTTCTGCAAGAGTTTATTTAAGTGTTAAGAAATTATTAAAAGAAAATAAACCTAGTAAATTATATTTCCATAATGGTAGACACGCGCTTGGCCGAGCAGTTTTGCGATTATCTGAATCTTTTAAAATAGATTATTGTAGTTATGAGGCCGGATTCAAAATTGATGAATTTATTTTATATGAAAATGGTATGCCTCAAGATCGTGTTTTAAGAGAAAAACAAATAAGAACTCATTGGGCTAAAAATAAAAATTATAACCAAAAATATAATGCAGCTGAATCATATTTCATGAAACAGAAATCTGGAGAAAATGCTATAACTATAAGATTGAATTATGTAAGAAATCAAAATCAAAATAAATTACCTCAAAATTGGAATTCTGAAAAAAAAAATATTGTTATTTACAACACAACTGAAAATGAATATGCTGCTATTGATGATTCTTTTTCTTTACCATTTTATAGTAGCCAATTAAATGGTATTAAAGAAATTGCTAAATCTTTAGAAATAAATAAAGAAACTCATCATTTATATCTTAGGATACATCCAAACTATGCACAAAATAATGACCCAGCAGTTAAGGATTTTCTAGCATTAAATTATCCAAACCTAACTATAATAAAACCTGATTCAGATATTAGTACATATAAGCTTATGCTAGAGGCAGATAAGAATATCACTTTTTTTTCATCAGTTGGACCCGAGTCAGTTTTTTTGGGAAAACCAACTATATTACTAGGACAAGCTGCCTACAATGAACTAGGTGGATTTTATATTCCAAAAACACATAATGAATGTATTGATCTAATAACTAAAACATTAAAACCTCTTGATAGGAAAGGGGCTATAATGTGGGGATATTATCATTTAACTTACGGTACTAAATATAAATATTATAAACCTGTTGATAATATGAATGGAAAGTTTAAAGGTAAAGCAGTAGCTTCATCTTATTTTGCAAAAAAATTAAAATCAAGATTATTTAAAAAATATTTATTTCCTTTAGAGTCTTTAATTAGCTACGTATATAGATTTATTTTAAAGTCAACTTTATGAAAAAGATTAAGCATAGATTAAAAAATATTTTTAGAAAAGAAAATATTAAAGAGCCCATTAAATCGAAATTATTCTAATGATAGCAATCTAGGAATATTAGATATGAATAGGTTTATGCCTACAAAACAAAATTTTTATCGTTTACTGGCTCATTAAAAGTTTATATTATTATAAATAAAAATGTCTAGATATAAAATTTTATATGACACCTCATTAACATACCCTGGATTTCAGGCGAATAAGATACAAACTATGCTTATGGCGGATGGTTTATCTCATTCATGTGATACCACTTTACTAGTAAATAAATTAAAAAAAAATAAAATCAAAATCTTAAGTAATTATGGTATAAAAAATACTAAGTTAAAAATATATGACCTGTGGCCATTACAATACTTAAAATTTTATAAAAAAAATCATGGTAAACTTTCTCCATTATTAAAAATTCTTCCAAAATGGAATGATAAAAATAAAAAAAATGTCTTGTATGTGAGAAGACCAAACGAGTTGATATCATGGGGTAATGCTAGGCAAAAATATAATTCTTTAAAAAAGTGGATTTTTGTTTACGAGTTACATGATTTTAATGAATGGCATGAAGACGCATTTAAATCCCAATCATATGACGTTAATAGCTTTAATCATTTTAAAAAGACCGAGAAATATTTTAAAATTTTAAGAAATTTTGACTTAGTCATTACTGCAAGCAAAAAACTCTCTATGGATGTGCCTAAGTACACGAATAATTACATCAAGCCTTTTTTAATAGAACATTCCAGCGTTTTAAAAAGTGTAAATAGTATAAAAAATAAACATAGTCATAAAGAAACTAAAAAAATTAAAATAGGTTATATTGGTAGAGTAGATTCTTATAGAGGGTTTGATAAAATTATTAAATCGTTTCCCGATATTAATTCTAACGTTCAGTTTATACTAACTGGGAATTTTGCAAGTGAAACTTTTTCACCGGAAATTTTAAATATATTAAATGAACAAATTAAAATTGGAAAAGTAATTTTAAAGGATCTTATACCTTTTAATGAATTAGAGCATGAAATAAGTCAAAATGATTACATGCTCATAACTACATCAGACGATATAGTTGCAAAATATTATTGTTCACCTTTAAAGTACTACGATTATTTGGCTCGCACAAAAAATATAATTTCACCATCTGCACCAGCTTATTATAATATCTGCGAAATGAATCAATTCACCCCTTATTTTTATGACCATTCAAATAAAAATTCTTTTATTGAAGTGATAAATAATTTGGATAAAAAAAGTAAAATCTATTATGACAACGAACATATAATGACTTATAAAGAAAGAGCAAAAAAAATTATTAAACTGTTCGATAAAATAGAAACTAGAATTAAAAATTAAATATGATAATTTTTATTTTAGAATGATTAATTTTGGTTAAGAAGAATATGAAAAGTTATGCTAGATATTTTATTAATTTATTAAAAATTGAGTTAAGACATAGACCATTTTTTTTTCATGGCGTATCTCATATTTTATGGAGAATAGCCAATGTCTTTTCAGGTAATTTAGGTTTTGCTTCAAGACATTTAATATTAAAGATAATGATAAAAGATATTGGCAGAAAACCAAAATTGAAAGATCATAATATTATTTTTGATGGTAAAAATTTAACTATTGGTGACAATTTTACATCCGGGAAATATAATTATTTTGCTGGTGGAGAAATTATTATTGGCAATGATGTAGCTATGGCTAATTTTATTATGATAGAAACTACAAATCACGAACTACAGAAAGATAAATTAATTAGCGAACAACCAGTCAATAGGTTGACAGTAGTGATTGAAGACGATGTCTTAATAAGTGATCGTGTAACTATTTTACCAGGTGTTACAATCAAAAAAGGTGCTGTAATTGGTGGTGGATCTGTAGTTACTAAGGATGTAGAACCTTACAGCATTGTTGCTGGCAATCCTGCTAAAGTTATTGATTTTAGAAAATAAAAAGTTAAATGATTAAAAATAGTATTGGAAATCGTTCAGTATTATTTGGTCTGATTGATTTTAATAGAAATCATAATCGTAATCCAGAATTACCATTAAATATATTTAATAAGTTTAACTTTAAAAATTATAATCAAATTTCTGGGAATAATGCGTCAATTTTTTTTAAAAATATTGATTTTAAATCTGTTGAAAAAAATATTGATGAAAAACAAATTTCTTATGACGATGTATGCACTATTTTTTTTGGAAAAATTTATAGTTTAGAAAAGATGAATTTTAAACTTAATGATTTTAAAATTAATAAAGCTATTTCAAGAAATTTTGTTAAAAATGGTTCAAAATCTTTAAATCAACTAAATGGAAATTTTTGCGGCTTCATTTTTGATAAAGAAAAAAATATAGTAACCTTCTTTAGAGACCGCTATGGAGTTGAGACAATTTATTTTAGTAAGAATGACAATGTTATTATTTTTTCAACAGACATATCATATTTTAATAATATTAAAGGCTGTAATAAGATTAGTAAACAGGCAGCTGCACAATTCCTTCATTTTTCATATGTGCCGACACCATTAACAATATTTAAGTCTGTTAATTCTTTATTACCAGGACATGTTATTTCTTTAGATAAAAATATAATTCAAGATCAGATTGAATACTCAGATCTAATGTTCATTAATGGGAATACTAATAAAAATGGAAATTTAAGTTTAGATGCCAATTTAAATAGTTTTGAAAATTTATTAAGCGACTCTATTAAAAAAAGAATTTTAGGTGAAAGTAAAATATGTTTATTGTTTAGTGGAGGCAAAGATTCTACAGCTATTGCAATTGCATTAAGTAAGATGAAGTTAAAAAATCTTGAGGCAGTAACGATCGCTAATGATGAAATGTCATCACATACTCAAAGATCAATAAAAATCTGTAAGTACCTAGGAATAAAGCAACATATAATAAATTTAGACAATATAGATACATCAGCATACTTTGAAAAACTAATCAAATATTCTGGACAACCAATAGGTGATCCTGCTGCTATTCCATTGATGGCTGTAATGAATCATATATCAGATAATTTTGATGTTTTCATTGATGGGACTGGTAATGATTATTACTTTGGTTTTTTAAAAAAATGGGGTTTTAAGGCGTATTCGCTTAGATTAAAATTTGAAAGAGTTTTTTCAAAAAAATTATGGTCATTTTTTGTAAAAATTTTATCCATCTTTATTAATTCAAGTAATTCTATTTTAAATAAATGGAATAAAGATATTGAGGAAACTTTTGTTACTTGGCAAGGGTGGGATAAATTTGAAATCAAGAATGTTTTTAACGTAAATATAGATTTAGCAAAAACATTTTTATGGGCTGAAATGAATTCTTATATAAATAATAATTCTGATGTTATAAATGTTCAAACTGGAGTTTACGGGAAAATATGGGAACCGCATGCCGCTACCAGAAAAGGTAAAATAGTAGTTAACCAGATCTTTAAAAAAGAAATTATTTACCCTTTTACTGATAAAAATATTTATGATTTCATTAACACTCTTCCTGATGAGCTTAAGTATAATCTAGACGGTCAAAATAAAATGTTAATCAGGCATTATTTAAAAAGAGAACTCCCAGAAGAGTTTCTTGAAACAGAAAAAGGAGATCTTGTATTTAATACTAATTTTTTAGTTAAAACGTCTGATTTCTCTATTGGTGGTAAAATAATTGAAAATATGAAAAATGTATTTTCAAGTATAGATAATAGAAAATTAATTAATATTTTTAAAAAAGAAGTTGTATCAGGATTAAGTAATCAGAAAATATATAATTTGATAATATTATCTAACTGGATTTCGTATATCATGAATGATAGTGAATAATCTTTTAAGAAAAAAATATGAAAAAAATACTTTTTGTGACACATAGATCTACTATGGGAGGACCAAGTCGAAGTTTATGCCTTAATATATTAGAGTTAAAAGAAAGATATAAGATAAAAGTAATAATACCTGAGAATGGGCCATTATATAACGCTCTTAAAAATTTTAATGTTGAAGTAGAAATATTTCAGGCTAGATGGCGGTATTTACCTTATATTTTATTTAAAATATTTTATGATAAAATAGATGTCATATACGGAAATAATTTTAGTAATGATTCATTTTTATTTCTAGTCGCATCTAAGTTGGCTCGTGTTCCATTCATATGGCACATAAGAGAAATGATAGATAATAATATTAATAGGGCTCATAAAAGACTAGTGCTCTCAACTAAGATTATTACTGTTTCAAAGGCATGTAAGAATGCTATTGAAAAATTTTTACCAGATAGGGGAATTGAGGTTGTTTACAATGGCGTAGATAACGGTGATTTTATGATTAATTCTGATGATGGGAAAGAGTACCTTAAAAAAAAATATAGTATACCAGCTAATAAAATAAAAATTGTAACAATTGGTTCGGTTGATCAAAGGAAAAATCAGCTTGAAATGGTTAAATGTATCTCTAATTTTAAAAAAGATATCAATTTCCATTTATTAATTGTTGGCAAGATATCAGATATAAAATACAAAGAAAAAATAGACGCATATATAGACACAAAAAATTTAAAGAGTAAAATTACTTTTACAGGAGTATCAAATGATATAAGCAGGATATTATCTGGATCAGATATTTTTTTATTTCTATCGAAATCTGATCCTCATCCTAGAGCTGTGCTTGAAGCAATGGCTTCAGGGCTGCCAGTAGTAGCATATGACATAGATGGGGTCGGTGAATCAATTATTAATGGTGTAAATGGTTTTCTTGCCGCTTATGGTGATAAGCATACAATAACCCAAAGTTTAATTAAACTTATTAAAGATAAAAAATTAAGGGAATCTTTTTGGGCTCGAAACAGAGCTCATATAAAAGATAATTTTAATTATAAGCAAACAGCAAAGAAAATCGAAAAAATTATAAATAATGTCTAAAAAATGTAAAATATATTTAGTTACAAAATATTTTACCCCAGCTTTAACAGGAGCTGGTAATAGGTTTTTTAATATACATCCATATTTGAAACGTAAAAATGTTGAATTGATTGTACTAACAATTAAATATTATGATTCTAGTTTGTATGAAGAAATAAATGGCATTAAAATTTTCAGAATTGACGTTGATGAGGAGAAAAATGCTACCTATGCATTGCAAAAATTTGCATATAGGTTTGCCATAAAAAAAATACCCGACGCAATGATCTTCCTACATCACAGTTATCATTCATTCATTTATATTGCCATGCTAAGATTGAGGAATATCATTTGTATAAGGAATATAACAATGATGCCAAAAATCCATCATAGGAATCTTAAACATTACTTTTATATGTTTATGTGTTTTAATATTTTTTCAAAAATATATTGTTTGAATGAGGCAATGAATACCCGTCTGATTAAGAACGGTTTAAAATCTAATAAGGCCTTCATTTCTCCAAATGGAATTGATACAAATCGTTTCTCTCCTTTAAAGTCAATTTCATTAAAATCAACTCTTCGAGAAAAATTAAAATTACCTCAAGATGTAAAAATTATTTTGTTTGTTGGAAATTTGGTTAGAAGAAAAGGTGTTGATTTACTATTGAACGCGTGGGAAAAAATATGTAATGATAGTAAAGCATGTTTAATATTAGTGGGCTCAACTGATTTTACTGGTCAACAAACAGATATTATTTTTAAAAATGAATTAGAGAAAATGATAGGTCGTATAAATAAAAATAAATTAATAATTAGGGAATTCTCTAAAAATATTGAGCAATATTATCAAGCTGCAGATGTTTTCGTCTTTTTATCTCGTAGAGAAGGAATGCCAAATGCCCTATTGGAGGCTATGAGCTGTGGTTTACCGTCATTAATAACTCCTTTTGAGGGTTTATCAATTGAGCTTGGAAAAGAAAATGTTCATTATTATCTAACTAATTTTTCAGAAAAAAAAATTGTTACAGACTTAATAAAAATACTTAACGATGAGAACTCAGAGCAAATAGGGGAAAATGCAAGTTTGCTAATTAAAAATGAATTATCGATTGAAAAGTGTGCATTAAAGTTAGTTGAAAATATTTATCATTGATTAACATATGATTTTATTTATAGCAATAATACTTTCAATAATTGCCTTTTTAAAACCAAAGATTGGTGTGTTATCTCTTATAGTAGTCTTTTATACATCTGCTTTCTATGAAAGTGAGGCTGGAGGGTTTACATTAAATCGTTTGATTGGCATTTTTTGTATTTTGGGAGTGATTAAAGAAATTATTGCAGGGAAGTATTTTGATTTTAAAATAGATAATTTTGATTTTCTATTTTTTGGATATTTAATAGCTATTGGTATTTCTTTATTAGTTAATGGATTCTATGTTGATACGGTTGGTAAACTTATAAACCCTGTAATGGGATATGTGTTATATAAACTAATTGTCATAAATTTTACAACTATTAAAGATTTTAAATATTTATTATTTGCTCTTTGGCTTATTCCAATGATATATATACCAATCACTATAAATTCTGCATTAGAAACAGAATATTATCGTAGAAATTTGGTAGATAATGCTAATCTGGTGGCAGAATATATATCTATGTCTTGCTTTGTTTGTATAGCTATTAATTACGCTGTTAGAACAAAAATAAGATCTATTTTTACAATTATATATGTTGCTCTAGGTTTTATGTGTATATACTTAACAGGTTCTAGAACTATATTGATATCTCTGCCATTTATTATTTTACTATATTTATTAATATATGATAAAAACAATAGTGTAAGTAAACCATTTATTATTACTATTGGGAGTCTCTCTTTTTTCTTGATATCAACTTATATTGCCTCAATTCTTAATCCAGAATCTGTTTTAAGAATATCCGGTTTTTTTAACGAGATATCTGAATTAGGTGTTTTTATAGATGTTGTAAAATCTGAAAAAAGATATATTTTATGGGATGCTGGAGCACAAATTTTCTTAGACAATCCTATAGTTGGGGTCGGTTTTGGAGGTTTTAAAGATTCAAGGCGAGCTCTTGGTGTAACAGGCGGTATGGCACATAATTCATACATAGATATATTGTCTGAAACAGGTATTATTGGTTTTTTGTTTGCATTTTCAATGATTTATTTATCCTACAAAAGATTGAAAAGTCTAAAGAAATTTACAACTTCAATTTTTGATCATAATTATATAAATCTATTTTTAATATTTTTCATTCAATACTATGTTGTTTGGGTGTCTTTACACCATAAATCAATTTCAAGGTCTATGTTTTTAACACTGGGTATTTGTAATGCTCTTTATTATATAGCTAAGGATACTTACATTGCAAAAAAAATAATTAAACCAAATAGTTTTAATACTTAATTTTTATAAGTTAAAACAGTACGAATCGTAGGTGAAATAGTATGAACCAGCAAAATAAGAGAAATATTTTAGTAGTAGGTGGTGCTGGATATATTGGATCTCATATTGTTATGGATCTATGTGAAAAGGGCCATAATGTTATTGTTTTTGATGATTTTCGTTCAGGCAGTATAAAAAATATTCACAAAAGCGCAGTGATTATTAAAGGAGATATATATAAAAAAAGTGATTTAGAAAAAGCCTTCCGTAAGCAAATAGATATTGTATTTCATTTTGCTGCATTAAAAATACCATCTGAATCAATGGAAAACCCCAGTATTTATTCCGAAATAAATATTATTGGTACCCTCAACTTATTAAATGTAATGTCTCTTAATAATACTAAATATATTGTCTTTTCTTCTTCTTGTGCTGTTTATGGAAAGGCTAAATATTTACCAATTGATGAAAAGCATCCATTAAAGCCTATAAATTACTATGGTTATACTAAATTAAACATTGAACAACATCTAGATTGGTATAGCAAACTTTATGGTATAAAATATTCTGCGTTAAGGTATTTTAATGCTGTCGGATATGATGTTTTAGGCAGGATAAAAGAAAAAGAAGCATTTTCAGCAAATTTATTCCCATTAATTATGAAAGTAGGTTGTGGTAATTTAGATAAGATGTATGTCTATGGAGTAGATTATAAAACTGATGATGGTAGCTGTGTAAGAGATTATATTCATGTTTCTGATTTGTCTTCGGCTCATTTATTGGCTATGGAATACATAATGGATACAGACAATAATCTTATTACAAATTTAGCTACAGGCAAAGGTTATTCAGTTTTAAATGTAATAAAAAAGTTTGAAGAAATTATTAAAATAAATATTAATTTTGATTATACTAAAAGACGAGAAGGGGATCCTGATATTGTTATTGCCAGAACCAACCATGCAAAGAAAATTTTAGGTTGGTCTCCAAAATTTTCTGACATTGATACAATTATAAAAAGCATGTGGGATGTCTATAAAAAATAATATCATAAAAAATAACGCATGAAATATTTAATTACTGGTGGAGCTGGATTTATCGGCTCCCACTTATCTGAATTAATTATAAATAATGGGCATGAACTAACAATAATTGATGATTTAAGCACTGGAAGAAAGTCAAATCTTGAAAAATTATCTCAAAACCAAAACATCAATATGGTTTTTGATTCAATTGAAAATGTTGCTCTGGTAAATGACCTTATATCTAATTCAGATTTTGTCATTCACCTTGCCGCAGCAGTAGGTGTTAAGCTTATTATTGATAAACCTGTTCATACTCTTAAAACTAATATTAGAGGCACTGAAATTATATTAGATTCTGCTCTAAAATATAATGTACCAGTATTTTTGGCCTCAACTTCTGAAGTATACGGAAAACTAAAAAAACAGCCTTTTTCAGAAGAAAGTGATTGTTTATATGGGCCGACAACAAAATATAGATGGAGTTATGCTGTTTCAAAAGCCGTAGATGAGTATCTTGGTTTAGCCTATGCAGCTGAAAATAATATGAAAGTAGTTATTGGGCGTTTTTTTAATACTGTCGGACCTAGGCAGGTTGGGCATTATGGTATGGTTTTGCCACGATTTATTAAATCTGCGTTATTAAATGAAGACTTAATTATTTATGGTGATGGAACACAAAGAAGATGTTTTGGATATGTTAAAGAAGCTGCTAAAGCTGTTTATTTATTAACTCAATCTGAAACGAGTTTTGGTGAGATTTTTAATATTGGTAATAATAGTGAAATAAGTATTAATGATTTAGCATCAAAAGTGATTAAATATACCAACAGCAATTCAAACATCATTTATAAACCTTTTAGTGAAGTTTACGGCAAAGGGTTTGAAGATATGGATAGAAGAATACCTGACACTACTAAGTTAAAAAATGTAATTAATTTTTCATTTCAAAAATCTATTGATGATATCATAGGAAAAACCTCATTTTATATTAAAAAAGAAATTCATTAATTTTTTTTTTAAATGAAAATATTACATTTTATCGGTTCTTTTGATATTGGAGGGCAAGAACGTACTCTTCTTAATCTTCTTAAATTGCAAAATAGTAAAGAGAAAATTAGTGATGTATATGTCTTTAGGGACAAAGGGCCACTGAGATCTCAATTTCACTCAATTGCTAAATGCTTTACTTTTGAAAAAGTATCTTTTGGATATTTAAATTTTATAAAAAATATATTCAATATTATAAAAATTATTAGACAAGGAAAATATGATTTAATTCAATTTTACCACTATAGTACTGTATCAAGGATGTGGGTATTTCTGAAATTTTTTACTAACGTTAAAATATCTTATTTTATTGGTTCGCAAGGTCATAATAAGACCAGGTTTCAAATTATTCACATTAAAACTATAACTAAGATTATTGATTTAATTATAGTAAATAGTCATTCTATTTGTAATGCATTTAATTTAAACAAAAATTCTGATAAATTATTTTTATTAGAAAATATATTGCCAGTTGATTTATTTAATAATGAAATAAATAATTCAGTAATTTCGAAAGAAGTAGACTGTAATGTAGGCATTGTAGGTAGACTTGACCCTGTAAAAAGGCATGACATATTCCTTGAGATAGCAAAGAGAATTTCTAAATTAAAAAATAACATCAATTTTTTAATTTATGGGAATGGACCGATGCTTTCAAATATTCAAAAAACGATTATTCAGTTAGACCTAAGTAATAAAGTTAGAGTATTTACTGATAAAAATGATATTAGAGAAATATACAATAATATCGATATATTTTTACTTACATCTGATTCTGAAGGATTTTCAAATGCAATTATGGAAGCTATGCTTTTTGGTATACCCTGTGTTGTTACAGATGTAGGAGGTAACCCAGATATAATAAATCATGAAGAAAATGGATTTCTTTTTCCTAAGGAAGATATTAAATATCCATCAAAAATTATTTTAGATTTAATCAATGATGAAAAAAAATTTCAAAAAATTTCAAAAAATTGTTTTGAATTTATATATGAGAAATACAATCCTATTAATATTTCTAATAATCTATTAAAAAAATATGATTCTATTTTATAAAATTCAAAATGGATTAATTTTCTTAAAAAATATGTTTAAAAATAACCTTTAAATTTTTTGATTTTGAAGATTATCTATCTTGATCAACATGTCAACTTGAGTCCTTCTGATTGTGGTTATAAGGCTTACAACTTACAGAGAATGATTAGAATGGGATACTGTGTCCCTAAGTCATATGTAATAAAAACAAATGCATATTTTTCGCATATCAAAAATTTAGGTCTTACCAACTCTGATGTATCTTTTCATAAAGCTCAAAGCATTGAAAGTGATATTTTGGGTTTAGATTTAAATGATGACTTTTTGGATGAACTAAAAAATATTTTTGAGGATATAACTTTAAATAATACTAATTCTGTTGCTCTAAGATCCTCATCTCCAGCAGAAGATCGTGATAAGGTAAGTTCAGCAGGCATATACTTATCAATTTTAAATATTTCTAAATTTGATCAACTTATCTTAGATATAAAAAAATGTTGGGCTTCATATTGGAGCATTGAAGCAGTTAATTATAGAAATAAAAATAATATTTCTCACTGGGAAAATGGTATGGCGCTTATTCTTCAAAATATGGTTGATGCAAAATATTCTGGTGTTTTATTTACTTCCTCCCCGATGAAAAAGCATGAAGATAAAATACATATAGAATATATTGCGGGTTTAGGCGAAGGTCTAGTCGAAGGTAAAGAAATATCAAAAAGAATATTGGTCGACAGATTAAGTGAAAATAATATTTTAGATGATGTGAATATTGATCCATCACTTTTAAATAATTTAAATGAATTAATTGATACTTCTATCAAAATCAGCAAAAAAGAAAAAAAAGATCTTGATTTTGAATGGTCTATCGACAGCAATGATAAATTATGGTTCCTTCAATGTAGGCCGATTACTATAAAAGATAAGAATAAACTTTTATATGGATATGAGCCTATAGTCTACAATGAAACACTCTCTCCCTTTGGTAAAGATTTAGCAGAAAAAAGATATGTGTATTGGGTTAAAGCAAATAAATCTTTTTATTTAACTTATTTTGAGGACAATCTCAAAGAAATAGATTCGATAATGTATTGTAAGACAGAATGGAAGACCCCAAGATTTTTTAAAAAAAAATGGATGGACTTTATTAAAATTATTCGATTATTGAATTATAAAAGTATATTGCTTAAGTATGATAAATATCTTACCAGTATTAAAAATAAAATTAATTTTTATAATGAAGAAATTCTGCCCAAGGACAAACACAAATTATTTAATAAACTAAAATCCTTTATAGAATTATATAATGATTATCAGTATGAAAGTATTCCCGTTCTAAAGATTTCTACAATCCAGGCTAGTATATTAAAAAAATTGTGCACTATTTGTTATGGTGAGAAAATTGGTTATGAACATTTTTCCAAAATTATCTCATCTGGTACCAGTATTTCTAGTAAAAGAAATAGGGAACTAAATAGTTTAATTTTTGATTTAAATCAGCAATTTAGAATAAAACATAAATTTAAAAATTTTGATGAATTTATAAGCGCTGTTAATTCAAATTCTATTATGGATGAATGGAATTACAGATTTAGTAGTTTTTTAGAAGAGTATGGATATATATGGGCTAATATTTATCCAAGAGATCCAATTTGGGAATTAAATGGAAAAGCAATATTGAAATCATTGTTTTCAAATATCAACAATTATAATTCAATTCCAATAAATAAAATTGAAGAAACTAAGCCAGAAAACATGAACTTGATATTAGGATTAATTTTAAAACCTGTTATAAACCTTTTTGAAAATTTAGTAATAAAAAATTTCCATCATAAGGAAGATAGAAATCATTATGTTTATAAAAATGTTTCCCTAATCAAAAATATATTAATAGAGTTGGGTATTTTATTTTATAAAAATAAATCGTTGCATCATGAAAGAGATATATTTTATTTGAAAATAAATGAGATTAATAATATGATTTATAAAAGTGAGAATAATTATAATAAGATAGCAAAAGAAAGAAGAAACAAATACTATTATTATAATAATATTGAAAATGAAAAAATAATTATAAACCATAAAAGTTCCCAAAATACTTTTAAAGGAGAATGTTGTGTAGAGGGAATAGTCAAAGGCAGAATAAATAAAATACATAAGATTGGAGATTTAGATAAATTAGAACCTGGCGATATTTTATTATGTAAAAATATCAGGCCAGCTTGGAGTTATATTTTTACTACAGTAAGTGGAGTTGTCATAGAATCAGGAGGACATTTATCTCATGGTGCGACATTACTTAGAGAGCATAAAACGCCCTCAATAATAAATGTAGAGAATATTTTTAATTTAATTCCTCAACATTCCAAAGTAATTATGAATTGTGAAAAAGGTTTAATAGAGGTACAATGATAAAAAATAAGAATCCTTTAATTTTAGCGTACCATAGTATAAGCGACACTCGTAAAGATACTCTTGCAGTTAGTGTCCAAAACTTCGAGCAACAGTTAGCCTGGCTTAAAAAAAATAACTATCAATCTTTGTCATTAAAGGATTTGCAAAATGCTAGTTCCAAAAATAAAATAGTGGTTATCACTTTTGATGACGGATACAGAGATAATTATCATGTTGCCCTGCCGATCTTGATAAAATATGGTTTCAAAGCTACTATATTTATCACTGCGGACTTTACAGGAACAGAACATATATTTTGGTGGGATAAAAATAAAATTGGTAAATATGGTGATGAGGAGGATTTTAAATTATTAACATGGGATCAAGTCAATGAAATGATTGGTTATGGTATTGAATTTGGTTCTCATACAAAAAAACATAAGCTTTTGCCTGATATATCTGAGAAGGAGGCACGCATCGAAATTGAAGATTCTAAATCTAAAATAAGTAGTATGATAGGTTCTGATGTAAGTTCTTTCTGTTATCCTGCAGGAAGGTTAAATGATTCTATAATTAATATGGTTAGTCAAGCAGGATATCAATGCGGTGTAATAACCCCTCCTGTTAGAGGTATACCAAAGTCAATTTTTACTATAAGAAGGGTAGGCATTTACTATGGTACTTCTTTTTTTAAATTTAAAATAAAAACAAAATCAATTTTTCAAAATATTATTGAATTGGCAAAGAGAAAAAAATATTTAAAGTGAAAAAAATTAAAATATTATTTTTAGTTCGAAAAATGAATATTGGAGGTATCCAAAGGCAATTAATTAATCTGATTTCTCAAATTGATAGAAGTAAATATGATCTCTACGTTCTATCATTTTATGAAGGTGGCTTACTTGAATATAATTTATATAAATCGGACATTAATTATATATCTTTGAAGAAGGATAAATTATCTAATCTTCCTTTTTTAATTAAATTTTTAAAAGTTGTTTATGGTATTAAACCTGATATCATATATAGTTTTTTTTTATATATAAATTTTTTAACAATTTTTTTTAGACTATTTAAATTTAACATTAAAATAATTTGGGGTATAAGAGGATTATATAATCCTCCTAAAGGATTATTTAATAATATAATAATTCATTCCAACCTTGTTTTCAGTAAAATAATTCCAGATTTAATCATTGCAAATTCAAAAGAAGGAAAAGACAGTTTTGTTAGAAAAGGTATGCAACAAAATAAAATTAAAGTAATATGGAATGGAGTAGATACCAAAGAGTTTAATTCTAATTTAAATTTTAGAAAGTTTTATAGAAATAAGATGAAGTATGGAAACGATCAAATTATAATTGGTATGGTTGGAAGATTACATATAGATAAAAACATTGACGGTTTTATTTCTGCGGCTAAAAAAACATTTGAGATAAATTCAAAATGTAGATTTCTAATTGTTGGTGATGGAGATGTACATTTAAAAAATGAATTAAATCAAATGATTTTAGATTTAAATCTAAACGATATTGTAAAAATAGTTCCACCGTCTGATGAAATTTCAAAAGTCTATAATGGAATGGATATTATTACATCTGTTTCAAAAACTGAGGGTCTTCAAAATTCTTTATTAGAGGCTATGGCATGTAACAAGTATTGTGTAGCAAGTGATGTTGGTGATTCAAAGTTTATTTTAAATGAAAAATCTCTTCTTTTTTCTCCTTATAACGATGTTGATGCTCTAATTAAGTCGTGGTTGAAGGTAATTGAATTAATGAATAGTAGAGTAATATATGAAGGTCGAAATCATATTTTAAAAAATTTCAGTATAGACCTTCTTGTTAAAAAACATGAGCATTGTTTTCAAAATTTAACTAATTAGTATAAAAAAAAACGATGAATGTTCTTCAATTATGTTTTAATGATGGGCCTACGAGCATGCCTTATAATGAATTGTCTTTAGGCCTGAAAGATAAAATTACTCAATTTGTTGTTATTCTTGATAGGTCAATTACTAAAAATCAATATCCTTCAATTAAAGTTTTTTCATCAAACGGTAGTGTATTTAGAATGATTCTTCAAATTAGGCAGATAATTAAAAATAATCAAATCGATGTAATCCATTTACATTCAGGGCACATGTGGTTTATTCTATTTTTTGCCTTATCTCCTTTTAATCTATCCAAACTAAATTTTACAATATTTACTTTTCATACATCATGGAACCTTTTAACCCTAAGAAATAAGGTTTTTGTTTTTTTCGCTATGTTTTTTTCTAGAAAGACTATAGCCTGTAGTAAGTCAAGTTATTTGAGTATTCCAATTATTTTAAAGAAATTTTTAAAAAATAGAACAAAGTACATAATTAATGGTTTTAATGATGCTTTTTTAAATAGAATTATTGAAAATAAAAACGAAAAAGATAAATATTTCGATACTCATCATTTAAAGATTATTTCTGTTGGTGCTTTAAATGATAATAAAAATCATGAAGAAGTAATTAAGCAATTATCTAAAAGTAAGTCTTTAAAAGCTCAATTTAATATAATAGGTGATGGACCCAACAAAAAAGAACTTAAAATTTTAGCCCAAAAAGTTAACACAGAGTTTGCTGGATTAAATGTAATAGTCTATGGTAAGCTAGATAGAGAGTTTGTTATAAAAGCCCTTGTTGAGGCTGATATTTTTATTTCATTATCAAAAGGAGAAGGAATGCCTGTTGCAGTTTTAGAGGCAATGGGTGCTGGATGTTACACCATACTATCAAAGATACCTTCTCATGTAGAAATAAACCCTCCTGATTTCTCATGCTCTTTTGTTACTGAAACTGATGATTTAGAAAATATAATTGATAATTTAAATTTGATTGGGAAAGAAAAGATTTATGAAGGTGGTCAACGCGGCAGAAGCTTCGTTAATCAAAATTATAATTTAAAAAAAATGCTTAAAGAATATGAAGATACATATTTGTCTTTAAAAAATAATTTGGAATAGGAGAGTGCTATAAAAATACCTATTCTTATAGAATTAACTGGGACAACTTGCAGTGGGAAGACTACAATTTTAAAAAATTTGTTTAATGTAATTCAGTCTCATAATATTAAAATAGCTTGCTCAGATGATGTAATAATTGGTACATATCTTTCATATTTTAAAAATATGTCAAATTTATATTCTAAAACGTTTTTAGTTGATATGATTTTGTTTACTGAATGTTTTAATATAAAAATAATTCAATTATCGTATCTTTTCTCAAAAGTTATTTTCAGTTCTAATCAAGGCTTATTCATAAAATTAAATATATTTAGAAATGTTGTAAAAAGATTATGCCTTCATAAAAAGCTTAATAAAATCAAACATAAATTAAATTATGACGCCATTTTTATCGATGAGGGCACTATGCACATAGCTCATAATATTTTTATAAATTTTGATATTATTCCTAGTAAAGGAGAATTAAAAAATTTTTCTTTATCAGTGCCAAAATATGATAATACATTTTTAATTGATACACCAATAGAAAAAATATTAAGTAATATAAAAAAAAGAAAATATGGTCGAATTTCAAACGATATAGAAAATGTAGAATTTTTAATTGAAAATTCTGTAAAAATGTATCAATACTTAAAAATAATTCATTCTAAGGATAAAAACTTTTTTACATTTAATGTAAAAAATGTAGATAATACTATTTCTGAAATCATAATAATTTTAAAAAAAATATTAAATGATTAATTTATCAAAAAACTTAATAAATAACCTTAATGATAATAACATACCTTATTGTCATTGGAAAAGCAACATAGGCCTTGAAAAAGAGCTTCGTGGAGGCGAGCTTGACCTTCATGTAAAAGTTGAATTTAAAAATAAATTTGAGAGCTTAATCACAAAATTAGGGTTCATAAAAATTACAACCCCACTACAATCTCATATGCCTGGTGTGTGTCATTACTTTGGCTTTGATGAATCCTCAGGGAAATTGCTGCATTTACACATTTTTTACAAAATTTTAACAGGAGAGAGCATCCTAAAAAATTATAAACTTCCTATCAGTGATATTCTTATTAATGAGTCATATAAATATAAAAATGTGTTCATTCCTAGAATTGAAATAGAGTATTGTCTTTTTGTAATTAGAACATTTGCAAAATATAATTCATTATTTGAATACTTATTAATTTTGAGAGAAAAAGACAAAGTTAAAAAAGAATCTTTTTTTATTGATAATCAAGAAATCGATGAATCTTTTTTAAAGAGCATTTTAAAATCTCACTTTAATAACATTCCATATGATTATGTAAAAAAAGGAATGGATTTAATAAAAAATGAGGCGGGTTTTTTTTCTAAACTTTATCACTCAAAAAAAATAAATAAATATTTAGAAAAAAATATACGATACAACTTCCTTGTAGCCAAAACACTACGCCTCTTCATTTTTTTAAAATTATTTACCTACAAATACATTTATAGACGAAAGTTTAAAATTCTATCCAAAACTGGTTTTGTTTTTGCAATATCAGGAGCAGAGGCTACTGGCAAATCAACATTAATTAGAGAATTAAAAAAATGGCTAAGTAATGAATTTTATTTAAAACAATTTCATATGGGTAAACCAGCTAGTACACTTTTAACTCTTCCATTTAACCTTGTAAACCCTATTCTTAGAATGATATATAAGAACAATACTTATACACACAGGTTAAAAAACGAAAATAGTGCACATATAAAACAATTAAATTTTATGTTTTCATTTAGGTCTGTTTTATTGGCTTACGATAGATATAGAATGTTTAAAAAAGTACAAAAAAATTCCTCAAATGGCGCTATTATTTTATGTGATAGGTGGCCATCTTTAAAACCAGGAGCAATGGATAGCCCTCGAATATTAATAACAAAATCAGATTCATTTTATTCAAAAGTGATATTGTTTTTTTCAAAATTAGAGGTGTATTTTTACAAGAAGATTAAAAATCCAAACTGTATTGTACAGTTAGAGGTATCCAAAGATATAGCAGTATTGAGAAATAAATCTAGAATTAAAAAAAACAAAGAATCTTCTAAATATGTACTTAAACGTCATTCTGAGAATGCTAGACCAAATTATTTTGGTGCAAACTGCTATACATTAAATACTGATGATGATATTGAAAATTCTAAACTAGAAATAAAAAAAATATTTTGGAAGAACGTAACAAAAAAGAGCTAGATAAGCAGAATAAAGTTTAAATTATTTATCTAAATTTTTGATTATTGAGATTACGAGTTGGGAACTTTGCTAAGTTACCACTGATATAGCCAAAGATTGTATCGGTGTCGAAATTTTTAAATAACGCTTTTAATCTTTTTTCAACAAATCTTCTACCCAAATTCTGGTGAATTTTATATTTTATCGGAATTTCATGCTTGATTTCACTTAATTCATAAGGATTAATTTCATAAGGATGACCGTAATAAATAAAGGGCCTTGTCTTTAATACTGTTTTTGCAAATAATGAAAATAAAAATTTAGGAAAAAGTCTAAAATAACCTCCCCCTGATACAGGTATATTATGTGATTTTAAAGCAACCGTAGATAGAGGCACTTCTAATATTGAGTTATTGTTTCGATTAGTTTTGACCTTACATATGGTTGTCGGCCATTCTTTAATACCATATCTATTATGTTTTATCGGGAAAATACTTGAATCATACTTAAATCCTAGATCAATTAAAATATCTAAAGCCCATAATGAGTCCTTTGTAATAGAAAAATCTGGAGCACGGTATCCATTTATCTCTGATCCAATAAGATCTTCAAGTAAATTTTTCGTTTTGTAAACGTCCTTTTTAAATTCAATTTTTGACTGATTAAAAATTTCAATATGATTAAAACCATGACACGCAATCTCGTGGCCATCATTGTGCATTCTTTTTATAATTTCAGGATACTCATCAGCAAATTTTCCAAGAATGAACATTGTTGCTTTTACTTTATGTTCATCAAGAATATCTAGTAGTTTTGAAGTATTCTCATAAGATACTTTACTAATTGGTAATGTTCTATCCCACGTTGATTGTAGCCAGTCCTCAATGTCGAACGAAATTAGAATAGGATTATTATGTACCATGGTTTGATTTAAATTTATAAATTATAGTTCTAAAATTAGTTTTTTATTTTGTTTTGACATCCAAGACCTCAATGATGCAACATCAATTTTAAATTATATGAAAATTAATTTAAGCAGCATAAAGTATATCAAATTTTCAAATGAATATAAATCGAAACTTTTTGAATGTATAATTAATATATTAGATGAAGTAGATGCTCATAACAAACAATTAAATCTTAAACTAATGTGGGAGTGGCGAAATGAAAAATTACCCACAAAAGAATCCTTTATTTATTTGGCAGTCCATCAAAATTCGGTAATAGGGTATTATCATATTCCTACTTTTGATTTAAAGGTAGGTAATGAAATCTTTAAAATAGGACAAGTTGAAAGTGTTGCAGTTTTAAAACAATATAGAAGATACAAAGTATTTAAAAGTTTAGCTGAATTTGCTAACAGTGATATTAAAGATAAATTGAATCTTATATATACTTTTCCAAATGACAAAAGTATACACACATTTATTAAATACAATAATTATACTCTAGTCGGTTCTTTGCCAACATACATACTTCCTACCAGATTAAATAAAATAATTTCCTCAAAAATGAATTTATTTGGTTTAGAAAATATTTTTGGGTGCGTGATGCAATGGTATCTAAATAGATTGAAAAAAAACCTTAATAAAGATGAGTATATTTTCTCTATAAATAGTTTTGATGATAATATTAATCGATTATTTGAAGATTTTAACCGAAACTATTTGTTTTCTTTGACAAGAGGTGAGGCTTTTTTAAGGTGGAGATACATCGACAGACCAGAAATAGATTATAAAATTGCAGGAATAAAATCTAGTTCTAACTTAGATGCAGTAGTCGTTTACAAAAAAGATGTGATACTTAAAAATAATTGCATAATAATATTAGATTTAGCATTTAAGGATATTATATATGCGCAAAAATTATTAAATGGCATTACCTCTCATGAGGCTAAAAATGATCCTGATTTCGAAAGTTCATTTGTATTTTTAGCTGGTTACATTAAAAATATTAATAAGTTAAAAAGTTGTGGGTTTCTACGTATTCCTGATAAAGTAAATCCTAGGAAACTTAACTTATTAATTAAAAATATCGGTTCAAAGAAATTAACTAAGGCAAGTGATAGTTCTTCTTGGTTAGTAACACTTGGAGATTGGGATGTGTTTTAAAATTGTCAATCATTAATATTTTTATAATAATCATTTCACCATTAAAAGCATTTGTGATATGATAATATTTACAAAGTAGCTTTTCAGAAGTTTAAATAAAAAAATCAAGATCAAACAAAAGTACAAAATCTTAATTATCGGTGGTCCAGATGTGCACCAAAGGATAAGTTTAATAAATGAGCTGAGGCCATTTATTATTTTTGAATGCGCAGGTTCAGAACCATCTATCAAAAGTATATTCTCAAATCATGATATTAAATACTATTACTACCCATTAAGAATGGGATTAAGCATATATAGAGATATAATTTCTTTATTTTACTTAATGAAAATTATATATGAATCTTCCCCTGATATAGTACATACTTTTGATACTAAACCAAACATATATGGAAGATTGGCTGCTTACATTTGCAATGTTAAGGTAATTATTGGGACTCAGCCTGGTGCTGGCATGGTCTTTTCAAAGTTCAATCCAATTTTTGGAAAATATAGAAAAAAGCTTTTCGAATTTTTATTAAAAATAATTTCAAAAATTTCAGATTTAACCATTTTTCAGAATTCAAGTGATTTGGCTCTAATGACTTCAAAAAAAATTGTAAATCACAAAAACTCTACATTAATCATTAGTTCTGGAGTTGATACCAAATTTTATAGAAATCTAAAAAACTTAAAATTTAAACCACTTACTGATAAGAAAAACCTAGTTAGAATAACTTTTGTTGCAAGATTAACTGTTTCTAAGGGAACTATATTCTTTTGTGAACTTGCTAAAAGTGTAAGAAGAAAAAATCCAAATGTAATTTTTGACGTGGTTGGGGAAATACCTGAGGGCTCCAAAGATAAAATTGATGAAGAAGTTTTAAATAATTACAAAAAAGATATAAATTATATAGGTAAGGTTGAAAATATTAAAAGTATATTAAATGCGACTGATTTAATTGTATTTCCCTCTTTTTTTACTGAGGGTGTCCCAAGAGTTTTAATAGAGGCAGCTTCTATGGGACTGCCGATTGTAGCATTTGACAACCCAGGAAGTGATGAGGTAGTTATTAATGAATTTAATGGTTATTTAGTACCTATTGGTGATTCAAAATCATTAGAAAAGGCTGTATATAAAATTTTAAAAAATGAAAAAAAATATTATTCTTTTAGCAAAAATTCACGACGTTTAGCGTTGCAAAAGTTCGACATATCATTTGTTGCGAAACAATATAAAAAGGTATACGATAGTTTCAATATTCATACATGAAAATTTTAATATTTATTTTATTATTTGCAAAAATTCCTTGTTTGAATAATTTTATATTAGCACAAGAAATACCAAATGAATTTTTTTCCTATAAATTTAAAAAGATAATTAATGATACTGGATTAAATTGGAAAAGAATTACAACGTTTGGTCCTATAAGAGAAGTATTTTATGATTCTTTAAGATATGACTCACTAAAAATAAAAACTAGATTAGGATTATCATCTTGCAATGATGATTTTGCCATTTATGGGTACGAACATTTATCATTTCAAAAATATTTTTACAGTTTTTTATACGCAAGAATAGTAACTGACCCAAATAGTTTCTCTAGATTTTCTGGTATTCCTCAAGAGGTTGAACGATCTGGATTTACATCTGGAGAAACTGATTTATCTGGCATTGGTTTCGAAAACAGCTGGTCTATTTTACAGATTGGAAGAGGAAGGCAAAGTTGGGGTGCAGGTAATGATATTCAATTGGCTTTATCAGAAATATCGCCTTCATATGATTACCATTTAATCGGGTTAAATCTAAATAGACTTAGATATAGATATTTTCATTCCTTTTTAGAATCTGATTCTATCGGCGTAAATAGGTATTTAGCTGCAAGGGGTATTGAATATTCTAATTTAAAATCATTGGTTATTTCATTATCTGAAATAGTTATTTATTCAGGTATTAATCGACCTGCAGATTTAACGTATCTTAATCCAATATCTTCCCATTTAGAGATTGAACTTAATGATCGTCAAAATGTGGTTGGTACTGATAATGCTAATGCAGTTTGGCAAGCATCCTTGGATTGGTTTTTATTAGATAGATTTAGAATCTCCTGTAATTTACTTTTTGATGAGATAGTGTTTGATAAAAGCCAAAGAAAATTGGGTCAAAGACATAGAACTGGTTTTTCTAGTAAAATTAGTTATCATTACCGATCAACAAGTGAGATTATTAGAAATATTTATTTATCAATCGTAAGTGTTGGCCCATTAACATTTCGCCATGGGAATGGTTATAATAATTTTGTCATAAGAGGAAGGCCTCTGGGTTGGAAGTATGGAAGTGATGGGTATGAGTATAAAATAGGTTTAAACCAAATCTATGATTCCAAAATAATATCTAAATTTGAAATGGGATATATGTCAGTTGGGGGCAAAAGTATTATAAATAATTCATACTTGAATCATTTCTCATTTTCTAGAGATAGTAATTCCAATAATATTCCAAATATTAAAAGTTTCTTTATAAAAGGAAATTTAGAGTGGTGGTTAAAACCTGAAATTTCTATCCTAACATCTATAGAATGGGTAAATTATTATACAAGCTCTAATGAACTAAATTTTAATTTAGGGGCAAATATTTTTTTGCCTAAGAATTTTATCTTTTAATGATATAGAATTTTAATGAAAATACCATTTCACAAACCAATTTTACCTAAAAATTTGGAAGATATTTTCCCTGAAACTATTCACAATGGCTGGCTTACAACTGGTCCACAAGTAAAAGATTTTGAAGATGATTTGAAAGAATATTTAGAATCAAAATCCTGTGTAGCCGTTAATTCTTGTACTGCTGCTTTGCATTTGGCCTTAGCAGCTATGAACTATAGTCGCGGTGATAAATTCATTGCTCCAACCTACACATTTGTATCTAGTGTCGAGGTTGGGGAATACCTTGGGATGGCTCCTGTTTTAGTTGATTGCGACAATAACTATAATATTGATCTAAATAAGATTGAAGATTTAGTTAAGAATGATAATAAAATAAAATGTATTATTCCAGTCCATTTTGCAGGTAGGCCAGTTGATATGAAAAACATTTTTTCAATAGCAGATAAATATGGTTTATTTGTTCTTGAAGATGCTGCTCATGCTTTAGAAGCAAAATCGAATTATGGTAAGGTCGGTAATACAAATTATGCTGCTGCATTTTCATTTTATGCAAATAAAAATATAACAACATGGGGAGAAGGTGGAGCCATTTCAACAAATAATTCTAAACTATCAGAGAAGATAAGAAAATTATCATTACATGGTATGTCAAAGGATGGTTGGAAAAGATTTAAAACAGGTGGAAAATGGATGTATGATGTATCAGTTCTTGGTTATAAGTATAATATGACAGATGTATCAGCTAGTTTTGGTATATGGCAATTAAAACAAGTAAAAAAATGGCACGAAAGAAGAAAAGAAATTTTTTATCGTTATAACGAAGGCCTAAGCAAAAATCCGGGTATGACAATACCTTTGAACGTCTCAAATAGTGAGGTTAATGCATTTCATCTATATATTATTAAAATTAAAAATAAGGTTTGGAAGATTAGTCGGAACGAGATAATAGAACTATTGAATAAGTCAGGTATTGGGACTTCAGTCCACTATAAACCAGTTCATATGCATAGTTATTATACTGAAAGATATAGTTATAAAGATATTGATTTTCCAAAATCAAAAAAGAACTATGATTCTGTTATAACTTTACCTATGTATCCTTTTTTAAAAAATGATGATGTGGATTATATAATTGATAAATTAAATGACCTGTGGATAAAAAATAAGAAGTAACTATTTTATGGATTTATTTTCGAAGGTTGTTTCTTCATTATTATTAATACTTTTATCTCCATTTTTAATTTGTGTTTATTTTCTATGTATACTTTTACAAGGAAAACCGGTTTTGTTCTCTCAAACTAGAGTAGGATATAATTATAATCATTTTAAAATTTATAAGTTAAGGACTATGGTTCAACAAAATGGTCAGATAATTACAAGGTCTGATGATGTTAGGATCACTAATTTTGGTAAATTTTTAAGAGTAACCAAAATAGATGAAATTCCACAATTATTTAATATTGTTAAGGGTGACATGAGGTTTATTGGTCCTAGGCCAGAGGTTCCAGAATATTTTGATAAAAACAAATTCCAGTTTTTGAAAAAAATTAAACCAGGTATTTCAGATATTTCATCAATTTTATTAAGAAATGAGAATATTATTCTTGATAATATTGGAGGAGATAATCCATACAATAAACTACTTCCTATAAAGCTTACATTAGCAGAGTACTATGCAGAAAGAAAAACTTTTTTATTTGATTTAAAATTAGTTTTTGTTACAGTAATTTCGATTTTTTCACCAAAGTTTACCTCAGAAGTAATTTTACTTCCCTTAATAAGAAAAGATTTACCAATTGTATATAATTTTCTAAAGGAATATCTAAACTAGATTATTTATAATTTCAATATGTATAAAAGTTAATTTATTGGAATTATTTAAAAACTTAATGTAATTATATTTAAATTATCTAATCATGACTGCTTTAAAAGCTAAAATAAGTAAAAACTTAATCTTATTATTATTTTGGGATAGTGCTCTAATTCTAATCTCTTTCATGTTAAGTATATATTTTCGTTTTGATTTTCAAACTCCCGAACCAGTAAATCAGTTATTGTCCTTAAAACATTTTTTTGTTCTAATCATTACCAAAATATTTTGTTTCTTAATTTTTGATTTGTATCGTGGAATGTGGAGATATACTAGTGTTTGGGATATGTTCAATATTTTTAAAGCTAATCTTATGTCTTCGGTAATTTTAACATTAATAATTTATAATTCTATTGGAATCCAAGATTTATCAAGGTCTGTATTAATTATTGATTTAATTCTATGTTCAGGGCTTATTTCTTTCTCAAGACTTGGAATTAGGATGTTTTTTTCAAATGTTAAAGTCATAATAGGATTCAATAGTAACAAAAAATTATTGAAAAGTATTTTATTAATTGGTGCAGGAGATACTGGCCAAATTATACTTAGACAGATACTTCAAAATCCAAAATCTAATTTAATAGTAGCTGGCATTGTCGATGATGATAGAAAAAAAATTGGTCAACGATTACATGGTATACCAATCTTTGGTCCAATAAAAAGCTTAGAAAAGTTAAATATCGAATATGAAGAAATTTATATATGTGTTCCATCTGCTAATCGAAATCAGATGAGCCTGATAATTGATAAATGTAAAAATACAAATAAACCTTTTAAAACACTTCCCTCATTTTCTGAATTAATGAATGGTAATATTTCCATAAATCAATTTAGGGATGTTTCATTAATCGATTTGTTAGGAAGAGAGGAGGTTAGTTTAGACAAGGCTTCAATTAACAAATTTATTAGAGGTAAAAGAGTTTTAATTACTGGTGCAGGTGGTAGTATTGGTTCAGAATTAGTAAGACAGTGCGCAAAATTTGAGCCATCCGTTCTGGTAATGTTGGATATTAGTGAATTAAACTTATTTGAAATTGATCGAGAAACTCTAAACAATAGTAGGACTATTTTATTTAAACCGATTTTATCTGATATCAGAGATTTATCTAGCTTAGAAAATGTATTTGAAGAGTATAAGCCTCAAGTAGTATTTCATGCAGCAGCTTATAAACATGTCCCTTTGCAAGAAAGTTTTCCATGGGAAGCTGTAAAAACTAATATTTTCGGCACACTAAATGTTGTTGAAGCTTCTATAAAACATGATATCGATAAATTTGTTCTTGTTAGCACAGATAAAGCTGTAAGGCCAGCTAATGTTATGGGTGCAACAAAAAGAATAGCTGAAATGATTATTCAAAATTTTAATATTGAAAATAATAATACTGATTTTATGGCCGTAAGATTTGGTAACGTTTTAGGTAGCTCTGGAAGTGTCATTCCAATTTTTAAAGATCAAATCAAAAAAGGTGGTCCAGTTACGGTAACTGACCCTGAAATGGAAAGGTATTTTATGTCCATTCCTGAAGCAAGCCAATTAATATTGCAAGCAGGTTCTATTGGCATTGGTGGGGAGGTGTTCATTTTAGACATGGGTAGTCCAATTAAGATAATTGACATTGCAAATGACCTAATCAGATTATCAGGCTATGAGCCAAACACAGATATCCCTATTAAATTTACAGGATCAAGACCAGGTGAAAAGAAAATTGAAGAACTTTCATTGCCTACGGAAAATCTTGATGATACTAAACATAAAAAAATTTTTGTATTTAACGATAAAGAAATAACAAAAGAAATTTTATCCAGAGTTCTCATTGATATTCGAAAACTTAAAGGCAATCTTTCTGAAAGATCTGAAAATGAAGTAAGAGTTTTACTTTCTTCAATTTTGCCAGAATATGATCCGGATCTACCTAATAAAGAACCGTTTATTAAACTAGAAGCAGAAGCTTAATTTTTTGATATTAACTAAGGTTAAATTTTATTTTTATTATATTCCAGATAATTATCCATCCATCTGATAATTTTAATTTTTTACCTTCTTTCACTGTTCTTCTTCTGTACTTTATTTGGACCTCTTTAATACTTAAATTATTTAAAACAATTTTAGCCATTGTCTCTGCTTCAAAACTGAATCTTTGACTTTTAACTTGAAGTGATTTAAATGTTTCTTTTTTTGTTATTTTTACGCAACACAAAACATCATTTAAGTTGGATTTATATAAAATATTAAATAGCATATTTATAAAAATATTACCAAGATAATTGATACTTAAAAAAAAATCGCCTGCACTCCATCTCGTGCCAACTAAAACATCATAATCTTTTTTTTCAAAAATATTAATAAGACGAGGAATATCTTCAATATCCAATTCTAAATCACCATCATATAAAATGATATTTTCATTTTTTGCATTATATACACCAGCTAATGATGCAAATCCCTTTCCCATGTTATATTGATTGATAATTATTTTTAGGTTTTGAGCATTTTTTAATAATGTTTTTGTACCGTCAGTACTTCCATCATCAATTATAATGATTTCAATGTTTTTATCAAGTTTATTAAGTTTTTGTATTAAAGTAGGTAATGATCGTTCTTCATTATAAACTGGTATTATAATGGAGTAAGTCATTTAAGTGAATTTTATAGATTTAACCTTTGCCTAATCTTATAATGTGTTCGTCATTAGAATCTTTAAAAACATTTCTAGTATCAATGATAACATTACTATTTTCACATATTATTTTATAATCTACTTTTGAATGATCTGTAATAATAGCGCATGCATCAAAACTATTCAATGACTCATTTTTTAAATCATCGAGACTTTCTAGTTTCATATCATTATAAATTAGGTTAGGAATATAAGGGTCATAATAAGATATTTCGGATCCTGATTGACTTAATAATTCAATTATATCTAGAGCTGGAGATTCTCTAAAATCATCAATATCTTTTTTATAAGCAACTCCAATTAATAATACTTTACTACCATTTAATGACTTTTTTGATCTATTTAATCCATTAGAGATTAAATGAACTATATGTTTTGGCATAGAAGTATTAATCTCACCAGCTAGTTTAATAAAGCGTGCATCATAATCTAGAGTTTTCAATTTCCAAGATAAATAATATGGGTCAATAGGGATACAATGACCTCCTAAACCAGGTCCTGGGGTAAATCTCATAAATCCAAATGGTTTCGTAGCTGCCGCATCTATAACCTCCCATGCATTGACTCCTAGTTTTTCACACATTATAGCGACCTCATTTGCTAAGCCAATATTTATGGCTCGGAATGTGTTTTCAAGTAATTTTACCATTTCTGCAGTTTCAGTTGAACCTACTGTAACAATTTCTTGAATTATTTTTGAATATAATTCTTTACCTACACTTGAGCATTTTTCAGTGATACCTCCAATTACTTTTGGGGTATTACCTGTATTATAAATTGGATTGCCTGGGTCAATCCTTTCAGGGCTGAAACACAAAAAAATATTCTCACCAAGAATTATATTATCTTTTTCAATATAGGGTAATATTAATTCTCTGGTACTTCCTGGATAAGTAGTGCTCTCTAAGATTATAATCATATTTTCATGGATGAATTCTTTTATTTCATCCATAACAGAT